>ENA-UOWK01000003-UOWK01000003.1-bioreactor-metagenome-genome-assembly--contig:-NODE-3-length-337669-cov-93.171723_pt1 | contig 337669 bp, 330 predicted proteins | sample MGYA00238157_ERZ761612 | MGnify/ENA primary metagenome ERZ761612 (study PRJEB28901, sample SAMN06268035) | bioreactor metagenome | isolation source: Joint BioEnergy Institute, California, USA...
GAAGCTGCCAAAAGGACAAAACACGTTGCATCTGGTCTCGGAATGTCCTTTTGAACCTGTCAAAAGGACAAAACGCGTTGCATCGGGGTCCAAAGTGTCTTTTTGAAGCAGTCAAAAGGACAAAACAAGCTGTATCTGGGCCCGAAATGTCTTTTTGAAGCTGCCAAAAGGACAAAACACGTTGCATCTGGGCTCGGAATGTCCTTTTGAAGCTGCCAAAAGGACAAAACACGTTGCATCCGGTCCCGAAATGTCCTTTTGAAGCAGTCAAAAGGACAAAACGCGTTGCATCGGGGTCCAAAATGTCTTTTTGAACCTGTCAAAAGGACAAAACACGTTGCATCTGGGCTCGGAATGTCCTTTTGAAGCAGTCAAAAGGACAAAAGGAGCCGTGAACTGAAACAAAATGTCCTTTTGAAGCTGTCAAAAGGACAAAAGGAGCCGTGGACCGGAGCAAATTGTTCTTTTGGAGCATCCAAAAGGACAAAAGGAGCCATTGACCGGAACAAAATGTCTTTTTGGAGTGTTCAAAAGGACAAAAATAACCGGGGAACAGAGCATATTTGGTCTTTTTGAAGTGTCAAAATACCAAATGCTTTTCCCCGGTAGAATTTGTAATTCATAAGTTTGTGATCATCAATTACTCATAGTAAGACCACCTTCCACCTCTGAACTTATTAAAATTTTTTGCCAGTATCCTGCTCACCCTTTTTTTCGATTCCACAATCCTGCACCAGTCAAAAATATCATTTGTTGTAATCTTCCGCTCTGGAAACAACATCCGAAATTCTCTGACACTGCGGAGGACCGCGGCCTCAACAGATTCAGCATGTCCACAATCCTCACAAATCATTGCATGCCCTTTTACCGCACAGGAAAAAGAACCACAAGCGTCGCACACAATGCCTTTCCGCAATTGATCATACTCATATTTCGGCAAATGAAGAAAAGGCGATTCTTCTATATGCAGCGAAGATAGCTTTTCTGCCAGCCTTCTATGCTTTCCGCTCAGCTTTGCAGAAATTGCATTCAAATCTTTCATATACCGTTTTAACTGATTCGGGAAAATAAATGGCGCACTCAGGGGTGCCTGGTACAGGGTAAATTCGGGGTTTACAAAAACAACGGAAGCCGAGACCGGCATATTGAAACCGAGCGAGAGAATCAACTGCCGGAAAAGCGATTCGCAACGTTTGACCTGAAGCAGCGGATTGTTGATTTCAGACTTATTTTTTGTAAAAATTCTGTCCCGCTCGTAATAAAAATCGCCTTCATAATTTTTCACTTCAAACAGGTAAATGGTTTCGCCGGTAATCATGAGGGCATCAATCTGGAACGTAGCATTGTTGCAGGAAAGCCGCAAATCATTCAGTACAAAACAATCACATGTAAGTGCTGCTGTTAAAGAGTCAAAATACCGCTCGCCTTCGTCCCCTTTTTCCAAATTCCGGAGATACTGGATGTCTTTTTCATGGAGTTTCATCCGGTTGTTCAGCGACTTTAAAAGAGCACATTCAAGTGAAGTTTTTCTTTCCTTGAAAAGCATCGTTCACATCCTTTCTAAAATTCAGACTTCACACCCATTATAAGCTACTTTTTGTATAATATAAATATCAATTTTCGCAGGTGAGCAGATGAAAAATTTACGGATTGAGCAAACGAATGAAATGATATTGGATAAATTCGGAATGGGCATAGTAGAGTTCCTTATCAGCCAGACTCATCTCGCATCAAGGCTGAATAGCGCCAAGTCAGAAACCATTAAAAGGAATCCCGGCTATTCAAACGGGGACATCGCGAAGGCCTATATCGGGCTGCTTTGCCTTGGAAAAAATAAGTTTGCTGAAATTGAACCGTTACGGAGCGACTATGATTTCCGTACTTTTTTAAAATTGGAAAGGGTTCCCTCGCCGGCTGTCTTGGAGCACCGTCTGGACGAGGCAGCTTTATCAGAAGAATGGAAACAGATCATCCTTGAAGAGTCTCTTCACCTGCTTCGCAAGGCTGGTGCACCTATCAACCCGGTGACCATACAAGGCAAAAGTTTTATACCGGTGGATGTTGCAATGCCGTTTGCTTTTATTGGAAAGGAAGGGTACTGCCTTTCCTTTGGACAAGAAACGAGCGTGTCGGTCCGTGCTGCTGAACAATTGGCGGAAGGTGCTTTCCTTTGGCGGCTCGAGGCAAAAGAAGGATCCGAAATTGCGGCAAAACTGCTGGACCTTCACATCGATTTTGTGATGAAACTTCAGACAGATGCTAGCACTTGGGTAGAAACTGCACGGAAACACGGCACATGCTCATCCGAACGGGAAGGAAAAAACGTTTACTTTGGATCTGTTGCGGAAACCAACACGACAGCCGGGGCAAAAAAACCAGCCTATTATGTTTTTAAACTCACTGAAACAACCATTGATAAAAACGGGCAAATCCTTTTGATTCCAGAGTATGAAGCGGATGTGTACATGACAACGCTTGATATTCCGCCGGAAGCTGTGCCAAGGCTTTACGACGAACACCGGAAAGTCTGTAAATCGCTGAGACGGGAATTTATGTCTGATCTTGGTTTTAAACAGCTGCCTTCCCGGAATCAAAAAACGAATGAGCTTGCCCTGCATTTTGGCATATACGCTTACAACCTGCTCCGCTTTGCCGGTCAGGGAAAAGCCCGAATGAAACGAATACGTGAGACTATCAGGGATCTGCCAAAGATGGTGATTAAAGAAGTAGAGGCAGAAGAATAATATTGAACTTAAGTTTTTACATTGGGACAAATCGATCAATTTGCATACAGAATTTTCGTCCACCCGCAGCGTACAGCCCAAACAGCAACCGAAGTCTAATCCCGCCCTCGCTTGTGTGCCGGTAACCCTAACAGTAAAGCCTTTTTCCTCTCTACGTTCCGGTAACACAAACAGCATGGATTCGTCACCCGTTCCGCCTGTACGCAAGCGGGGTCATCTCTGTTTTCCGCTTGAACAGTCGGTTGAAATAGGGAGGGTCCTCAATGCCGACGTCAAGGGCAATTTCTTTTACGCTTTTATTGGAGTAGCGGAGCAGTCTTTTCGCGGTGTTGATCCGAAAATGGATTAAGTACTCAATCGGGGGGATGCCGATGTAGTGCGTGAATTCCTTGCTGAGCTGGTACTTGTTCAGGCGGCACACCCGTTCCAAATCCTGCAGGGTAATTTTTTCTTTAAAATGGTCCTCCAAAAATTTTTTTGCTTCTATAATGTAACCGGGAATGTTTTCTTCCTCAAATGCAAGATCGTATTTCTGGATCAGCACTTCATTCAGCATTTCATGGATCAACAGCGAAATCCGGAACTCCGCCTTTGCATTCCGCGTTTCGACAAGCGCCATGATCTCATCAATGATTTGGGAAATGCGTCCGTTTTTTGCATGAAAAACATTGCTGCCGTTTTTCATAAATTCCCCGTAAAAAGCATCCGCATTCGGCCCGTAAAAATGGATCCAATCCATCTCCCACGGTTCATCGCTTATCGTGCTGTAATGCTGGTAATTCATGCAGTCGATGAAAAAAACATCCCCTTTTTCAAGCGTATATTCGCGCCCTTCATAAATCAATTTTCCCCTGCCGCCAAACGTATATTTTAACAAGTACGATTTCAAATGCTGCCTTTCTGTAAAATACGGTTTCATCGCTTTAAAATGGCCGATTTCCTGCACATAGTAAAACAGCTGGCGCGCCCGCTGCGACGGCGTGTTAAAACAGCGGATGGAGTCATCTGTCCAGGAATAGTCGGCTTTTTCCCAGTATTGTTCCATTTTGCTACCTCTCTTCAAATTGATTATGCCATATCCTTCACGACCTTGCCAAGATCGTACAATGGTTTGCCAATAATGTTTCATGAAATCTTTTTTGATAACGTTTACGATAGGAATGTAAACGTTAAATTTTAATAGATGCAATGCTTCATAGAAGAAGCAGATGATGTAAAGATAATGCAATTTTGAAGCTGGAAAGGAGTGAGAAAATGATCCGGAATTACATCGCTGTTGACATTGGGGCTTCAAGCGGACGGCTGATTGCAGGCACATGCCGGCATCAAAAAATCGAAATCAAAGAAATTCACCGCTTCAAAAACGGTTTTACCAAACGGGACGGCCATGACCGTTGGGATATCGGACGGCTGATTGAAGAAATTTTTACAGGCCTGGAAAAAGCCAAAAAGATGGGCATTGAAGCGTGTATGCTCGGCATTGATACGTGGGCGGTCGATTATGTGCTCGTTGACAAAAACGGCGACCGGCTCCAGGATCCGGTCAGCTACCGCGATCCACGGACGGTTGGCGCGATAGAAGCGCTGACGTCCAAATATTCAAAGGAATTCATCTATAAAAAGACCGGCATCCAGTTTCTTGAATTGAACACGCTGTACCAACTGTATGCCGAAGATAAAAATCTTTTGGAAAAAGCGGATAAAATTCTGCTCATCCCGGATTACATCGGGTATGTGCTGACGGGAAAGGCCGTTTCTGAAGTGACAAATTCTTCCACAACACAAATGCTGAACTTGCGTGACAAATTATTCGATAAAGACTTGCTCAGCCATGTCCATGTCAGTGCCGATAAATTTGCCAAACTGGCCGATGCCGGCACGATTTTGGGCGAAATCAAACCAGAATGGTACCAAAAATACGATCTTCCGGCATGCCAGGTTGTCACGGTCGCAACCCATGATACCGCCTCCGCAGTCCTCGGTACGCCGGCAGAAGGCGATTCCTGGGCATTCTTAAGTAGCGGGACATGGTCGTTGCTCGGCATGGAATTGAATGTGCCTGTCACAAGCGAGGAAGCATTCAGGGAAAATTACACAAACGAGTGGGGCGCATATGGCACTTACCGCTTTTTGAAAAACATTATGGGCATGTGGATTATCCAGGAAATTGCCCGGCATTACGACTACCGTTATACCTATGCCGAAATGGCGGAACAGGCCGGAAAATGCAAACCGTTTGCGCAATTTGTTCATGTCAACGACCCGCGCTTTAACAATCCGGAAAACATGGTGAAAGAAATTCAAGATTACTGCAGGGAAACCGGCCAGGCGGTTCCGGAATCGATCGGGGAATTGACAAACTGCATTTACAGCAGTCTGGCGCTCTGTTACGCAGTCGAGCTGGAAAAACTCGCCGCGATCACGGGGCGGCCCATTGACCAACTGTACATTGTCGGAGGCGGCAGCAATGTAAGCCTTCTGAACCAGCTGACGGCAAATCTCGCAAATGTCAAAGTGTCAGCCGGCCCCCAAGAAGCAACCGCTATCGGCAATCTCCTTGTGCAAATGATCGCCAAAGGGGACATTCGGGACATCCGTGAAGGAAGAAAAATTGTCCGGCAGTCGTTTGCAATCAAATCTTACAAGCCGCAGCAGGGCAATTGGAAAGCGGTAATCGACCGTTACAAAAAGACCTTGCTTGAAACGGCAAAATGAAAGGGAGCGGAAAAGAATGGCAAAAAAAGAAGAGATCATCCGAAATTATGAAACCGCAAAACAGCGGTACGCCGAAATCGGTGTGGATACAGATTCGGCGCTTGAAAAATTGCAAAAGATTAAAATCTCGCTGCACTGCTGGCAGGGTGACGATGTCCGCGGCTTTTTAAATCCGGATGGCGACCTGACCGGCGGCATTATGGCAACCGGTAACTACCCAGGGGCGGCACACACGCCTTCCGAGCTGCGCAAAGACCTGGAAAAAGCATTCTCTCTGATACCGGGCAAGCATAAATTGAATCTGCATGCCATTTATGCGGACACGGATGAAAAAATTGACCTTGACACAATTGAACCAAAACACTTTGCTTCGTGGGTGGACTGGGCAAAAGAACAGGGGCTCGGCCTTGATTTTAACCCGACATTTTTCTCGCATCCGATGTATAAAGACGGTTTTACGCTCGCCTCCCCTGACAAAGCCGTGCGGGATTTCTGGGTGGAACATGGGAAAAGGACGCGGAAAATTGCCGAGTATTTTGGAAAAGAAACAGGGCAAACGAGCATCAACAATTTCTGGATTCCGGACGGTTATAAAGACAATCCGATAGATACGCTCGGACCGCGCCGGCGTTTAATGGAAGCGCTCGATGAAATTTTTGCGGAACCGCTCAATCCGGCTTATACGGAAGATGCGGTGGAAAGCAAATTGTTCGGCCTCGGCGCAGAAGCCTATACAGTCGGTTCCCATGAGTTTTATATGGGCTATGGTATTTCAAGAAACAAACTGGTCTGCCTTGACGCCGGCCACTTCCATCCGACAGAAGTGATTTCCAATAAACTAAGCGCCCTTTCTCTCTTCAGCAAAGGGCTTATGCTCCATGTCAGCCGCCCAGTGCGCTGGGACAGTGACCATGTCGTCATCATGGATGATGAACTGGCGGCAATCGGCAGGGAACTTGTCCGCAACGACTTGCTTGAGAAAACAAATATCGGCCTTGATTTCTTTGATGCCACCATTAACCGGGTTGCAGCCTGGGTAGTGGGCGCCCGCAACACACAAAAAGCTTTGCTGAAAGCGCTGCTTGAACCGACAGATTTCTTAAAACAAAAAGAACTGGAAGGCGATTTTACTACCCGCCTCGTCTATACAGAAGAACTGAAAGACTTCCCGTACGGCGATGTTTGGCACTATTTCTGCGAAGCAAACGGGGTGCCGGCCGGGCTTGGCTGGCTGGAAGAAGTCCAAAAGTATGAAAAAGATACGTTGCTTGTAAGGGCGTAAACAAGGAAGGGGAAGCACATGGCAAACATAAAGACGAAATTGAATATCATTGAAGCACCTTTTACACAGGAAATGATGAAAACAACCGCCAATTTGTACCGGCTTGGCTGGGACGAACGGAACGGCGGGAATATCAGCTATCTTCTCAAAGAAGAAGAAGTGGCGCCGTATCTCGATGTGAACGCCGTTATCCGGGCCATCCCGGTCAAATTCGACGCAAGGGCGCTTGCCGGCAAATATTTTATTGTCACCGGTTCCGGGAAATATTTTAAAAATGTGGCCGACAACCCTGCTGAAAACCTCGGTTTGATCCGTGTCGCACAGGACGGGCAAAATGTTGAACTGCTTTGGGGGCTTGAAGGGGGCGGAATGCCGACAAGCGAGCTGCCGTCCCATTTTATGAGCCATATCGCAAGGCTTGAGGTTGACCCGGAAAACCGGATTGTCATGCACAACCATGCGACCCATTTGCTCGCAATGACCTTTACCCATCCGCTTGATGAAAAAGCTTTTACGCGCACGCTTTGGCAAATGTGCACGGAATGCCTTGTCGTATTTCCGGAAGGTGTCGGCATCATTCCGTGGATCGTGCCGGGCACAAATGAAATCGGTGAAGCGACGGCAGCGAAAATGAAAGACTATCGCCTCGTCATTTGGCCGCATCACGGCATTTACGGTGCCGGCCGCACGATGGATGAGACATTCGGCCTGATTGAAACAGCAGAAAAAGCGGCACAGGTTTACACCTATGTCCAGGCGCAGGGCGGCATCAAACAAACGATTACCGACCGGCAGCTGAAAGACTTGGCCGATGCGTTTGGGGTCGTGCCGCGGGAAGGATTTTTGGGAGAATAAAGGATGGAATGGCGCATGCGACCTCTTAAAAATGTTGACATTCCGCAATCGCTTGATAAACTCGGTGTCAAAGAAGAAGATATCCCGAACCTCGCAAAAGATGCGTATGCCGATGTGTGCACGGGTGGCAACCCGCGTGATACAAGTGTCGAAGAAATCGAAGGCTTGTACAAATCCATGCTGCATGATCCGGTTGTGAAAGCTTAAGGCTGAAAAACGGATGACCCTGGGAAATGGGTCATTCGTTTTTTTCATCATATTATCGTATTATAGTAGTAACGTTATTTTTTGGAGAAGGGAGTTTCCAAGTTGAAAATTGCTTTTATTGCCCATGATAAAAAGAAAAAGGAAATTGTAAACTTTGCGGTTGCCTATGAGCCGGTATTCGCCGACCATGAATTGTACTCGACCGGCACAACCGGCAAGAGGATTATGGAAAAAACAAATTTGAACATTACCCGCTTCAATTCCGGCCCGCTCGGCGGCGACCAGGAAATCGGCGCAATGATTGCCAAAAATGAAATGGATCTCGTTTTCTTTTTCCGTGATCCACTCACGGCCCAGCCGCACGAACCGGACATTACCGCTTTACTCCGCCTTTGCGATGTCTATTCGATTCCACTTGCCACCAACATGGGTACGGCCGAACTGCTTGTCCAGGGCTTAATGCGCGGCGATTTAAACTGGCGCAACCTCGTGCATGAGAAGGAGAAGAAGAACAGGGGGGAATAAGAATTTCCACCATATTTCATACTTCGGTTTACCGGAAAAAACGATTAGCACAGACATTTTGCAGCCCCCCTGGTTTCATACCCCGGGGGCATTTTCGTTTTCACTTCAGCCCAAACATGGTAAGATGGAAAAGCGCAAATTTTTGCTTTCTGGGGTGGAAAAAATGGACAAGGCGGAAATGCGAAGAGAAATGATCGGCTGGTTAAAGCGGTTGGATCTTAACGAAAAGCAGGCCATCGAAGAAAAACTGCAACAAATTTTGTTTTCATCCGATATATGGAAAATATCCGGAACGGTTGGCGTGACGGTCTCCCAACATTTCGAATGGGATACGCGGCGGATCATTGAAACCGGGTGGGCGCAGGGAAAAACGATTTGTGTGCCAAAATGCGTGCCAAAAGAAAAAGCGCTCGTCTTTTACCAGCTGGATGATTTCACACAATTGAAAAAAAGCTTTTTTAACCTGCTTGAGCCGGAACCGGAAGAAACGGTAAAAATTGAAAAGCAGGCCATCGATCTGCTCATTGTTCCAGGCCTTGTTTTTGACAAAAAAGGCTTTCGCATCGGTTTTGGCGGCGGTTATTATGACCGATTTCTTGCCGGTTTTCCCAATCAGACCGTGTCTTTGATTCACTCGTGCCAATTGAAGGCGCATGTCCCTAGCGAATCTTATGATATTCCGGTGCGGCAAATCGTGACAGAATCCGGAATGTTGAAAGTGAATGGAGGGGTTTCATGAAGAGTAGAACGTTTGTCATGATTAGCATTGTCTTGGCAATGCTTGTGTCATCGATTGACGCAACGATTATGAATACCACGATGCCCGTCATTGCAAAAGAACTCGGCCGCTTTGACTTGTACGCATGGGCATTTGCTTCCTATATGATCACCAGCACCATTTTATCACCGGTTGCGGGCCGGTTATCCGACTTGTTCGGAAGGAAGAAAGTGTTCGGGTTCGGGATCGTGTTTTTTTTCTCCGGATCGCTTTTATGCGGCATGTCCTCCGGGATGATTGAACTGATCGTCTTTCGGGCTATTCAGGGCATTGGGGCAGGTTTTATGGTCCCGTTTCCGGCCATTATCGCAGGAGACCTGTTTGCTGTTGAAAACCGCGGGAAAATCCAGGCATTGTTTACCGGTATGTGGGGATTATCCGCTGTCCTGGCGCCGCTTTTAGGCTCGTTTTTTGTAACGTATTTATCGTGGAGATGGATTTTCTTTGTAAACCTGCCTGTCTGCCTCATCTCATTTTTAACACTTTTGCCTTATAACGAGCATTATGCGCCGAAAAAAGCGCGTGTCGATTACATAGGCGCTGCATTATTTGCCGTTGCGATCACACTCCTACTTTTGGTCACGGTCGTACACCGCAATTACTTGTTGTTTGCAGCAACCGGAATCATCTTTCTTCTCCTTTTTTATTTTTATGAAAAAAGGCAGGATTCCCCGATTGTGCCGCTTTCGATGTTTAAAAATAAGACATTTGCCCGGATGAATGTCAACTCCTTTATTGGGACAGTGGCGTTGTTCGGTGCTTCCAGCTATGTGCCGCTGTTTTTGCAGAAAGTAACAGGGCTGTCACTGCTCATGAGCGGGGTTGCGCTGCTTGGGTCGTCGATCGGCTGGATGGCCGCTGCAGTCCCTGCCGGAAAATGGATATTGCGGTATGGCTACCGGAGGCTGTTATTAATCGGGAACGGACTTTTGCTTGTTTCGGGTGTATGTTGGATCTTTTTAAATCCGGGGCACGGGTTTTGGTACGTTTTTCTCGTTATGATTGTCCATGGCGCTGCGTTCGGGTTGCTTTCGACGGTCGGGATTATCGGTTCCCAGCAAATGGTGAGCGCCCACGAAAAAGGGATCGCCACTTCGTTTTTTATGTTTTGCCGGAACATGGGAACTGCGATCGGGGTGACCGTAATGGGCGCCTTTCTGACAAGCGGGTCCACCTACATGCAGGGCATTCACCATTTATTCCTGTTCGGCTTTTGCGGCAGCATTTTGGCCCTTTTAACTTCTTTTCTGATTCATAATGATGCGAGTGAAAGCGGAAAAACAGCAGCAAATCAATAAGGCTTATCCCGGGCTTGGCAAGGACTCTGACAGTGCTGGCAAAATTTTATAAAATGCAGGCCAGAAGCCGGTTCTTTCGCAGATCCATGATTTTATCATATTGAGGCGGAGTGCTGACAAACCTAAAAAAAACCCGTTTTAGCTTATCAGGCTAAAACGGGTTTTTTGCTCCTCAGTCGGGGGAGTCTGTTTCTTTTTTTAATTGCATTTTCCTTTGCTGGTCCTGCGGTTTTTCAAATACCCCAACGGTTCGAACGGTAAAGGAAAGGGCAAATCCGATGACTGCCAGGATGAGCGTGAACATAAAACCGTACTGGACGCCGTTTGTTAATGCTGCTGCGGCATGTTGTCCGCCGGCTCCTGTATAAGCGTGTTCACCTGCAGCCAACAATGTGGCAGACAAGGCAGTGGCAATGGCGCCACTCACTTGCTGGGCGGTATTCATGATTGCGCTGCCGTCAGGGGACATTTCTCTCGGCAATGCGTTCAGCCCGTTCGTTTGCGCCGGGGACATAACAAGCGGCGCGCCGATCATGAGCAAAAGATTCGCTGCAATCACAAAAAGAAAAGAAGATGTTGTTTGAACACAGATAAACATTGCACCAGCTACGATGCAAATCAAAAACCCGATTCTGACAAGCCATTTTGCGCCGTGTATATCATAAAGCTTGCCCGAGATAGCTGACACAATCCCGTTTACAATGCCCCCTGGCAAAAGAAGGATGCCGGTAAGCGCGACAGCTACCAGTTTTCCGCTCTGCCAGTACATCGGCAACAAAAGCATGGATGACATGATAATACTGAAGTCAATCATAATCATGAGCGTGCCAATGGTGAACATTTTATGCTGGAAGACACGCACATTCAGCATCGGTTTTTCCATTCGCAATTGCCGGATGGAAAAAATTGTGAGAGCCGAAACCCCGATTGCAAGGGCTACGATGACTTTTGCATTTCCCCAGCCCGAATCCCCTGCGGAACTAAATCCGAAGACAATTCCGCCGAACCCGATCGTGGACAGCACGATAGAGAGCACATCGATTTTTGGCCGGGTGACTTCATTTACATTTTTACAAAAAATGGCGGAAATGATCAGGGCAGCAACCAAAAACGGCAGCATGACCCAGAAAATCCACTGCCATGTGAGTTTGCCCAAAATGTACCCGGCTGCAGTCGGGCCAATTGCCGGCGCAAACATAATGACAAGCCCGACAACGCCGAGTGCCGCGCCTCTTTTATGCGGCGGAAAAATCGTCATGACCGTATTAAAGATGAGCGGGATGAGAATGCCGGTTGCGATTCCCTGAACGAGCCTGCCGATGAGTAAAAAGGTGAAGGTGTGGGACACGGCTGAAATGAGCGTGCCAATAATAAATGCGCTTAATGCACTTAGCAGCAGCTGCCTTGTTGTAAACCATCTGATCATTAACCCAGATACTGGCACCAGCACGCCGACAACAAGCAAATATCCGGTTGTAAGCCATTGGACGGTGGAAGCTGTAATGTGCAGATCTTTCATCAATGAAGTTAATGCAATATTTAAGGCTGTTTCGCTGAACATGCCGATAAAGCCGCCAATTAAAAGCCCAAGCATAATTGGAAATTTTTTATAATCACTTTGCAATGGTAAAAATCTCCCCTTTATTTTTAAATAGACCGGTCAGTATAATTTGGAGAAAAAAGAACATCAAATGTTCTTTTTTATTTTTGGGATTTGTTCTGCAACTAATTGAAAATAGGAAGCGTCCTTGTATGTGATCGACATCGTCATCGCGCCTTCGATTAAGATATGAAACAAAACAGCGGTTTGCCTTGCGCTTTCCTTTGTGTAGCCTTTTTTCATCAGATAATCGGTATCGGTTGCGATCCATTCCTCATACGCATTTTTGCACGCTTCCCTGATATTTTCGTTAAGGTTCGCACTTTCCGAAGCGAGCAGGCCGATCCGGAAGTCCGGCTGATCGCCAAATACTTTTTCAGCGACATGTAAAAGTTGCGCCTGCATGGCTTCAATCGGATCGTCGCAACCGGCAAGCAACTGCTCCAGTTCCTGCCTTACTTCAACCTTGACGCTGTCAATTGCGGCAATTGCAATTTCTTCTTTCCCGTTTGGAAAATGGTAATATAAAGAGCCTTTCGGTGCGCCGCTTTCCTCAATGATTTGATTGATGCCGGTCGCATGGTAGCCCTGCACCTGGAAAAGCTTTTTTGCCGCCTGGATAATTGCTTCTCTTTTACTCTTTGCCATCTTTTCTCTCCTTTTTTGTACAGAACGGTCTAACGAAAAATATATCATTGATTGACTTTATTGTCAAACAGCCGTTTTTTTTAAAATAGCTCTGTTAAACATTTATGTTGATATTTACTAAAATCAAACATTCTTCCTATAATAACAGTAAGGAACAGGTCAGCGTTTTGGTTGCGAGGGATCGTCAAAACAAACCTTCTTTAACGTGATGAAGGTCGTATTTTAACCAAGCAATTGGTTCCAAGGTATCCGTTACGAATCTCCTTTTTACAGACGCCTGGAGAGCCTTCAAAGCCTAGACAAAAGAGAAAGGAATCGAACATTACCCGTTCAAATCCTGTGGAAAGGAACGGGTAAAAGGGCTTTACCATATCCAAAATGTTAATAACTATTACAGCCGCTTAAAGGGTTGGATGAACCGATTCAATGGCGTGACAACCAAGTACCGCGACCAATATTTGAGCTGTTTTTGTATTTGAATACGATCCGCCTCCGAACGATTATACAACTGTATGTAGGCAGATTGTCGACAGCTGCTTATTCCCGACAATGGCGACTTATGATAAATTGAGGTTATCTATATTCAGAGCTTCATAAGCATTATTCAACTATTGGGGCAATGTTAAAGAGTGTAGGTATTTAGGCTTGTGCTAGAAAAATTCTTTTTCAGAATGGGAAGGTGCCAAAATGAATATTGCAGAAGAAATCATAATTTCTCCATTAAAGGATGAATTAATTGAGGACATTAATAAAACAAATGATTATTTCAACGTGTTTGGTAAGGTTGTACCCAGTCTTCAATCAGGAAAATGGTCTTTTGAAGAGATTCTATTTGATGAAACTAAAGAAATTCGTTTCCCAGATGATAAACTGGATTGGAGCCGTTATATAAATCGTGAAGATAAAGCTCTATTTTTAGCTTATAAGAATCATAATTGCATTGGGCAAATTAGAATAATTAAGGATTGGAATCGCTTCTGTTATATTGAAAATATCGCTACAAAAAAAGAATTTAGAGGATATGGAATCGGGAAGTTGCTTTTAACTAAAGCGGAAGAATGGGCAAAAAAAAGAAAACTTATCGGAATGTCTTTAGAAACGCAAGATGATAATCTTGGAGCGTGCAGGTTTTATGTGAAACAAGGATTCATACTAGGTGGAGTTGACACATTGAAACAGTCATATAATCCAAATATAGAGACCACTTTGTATTGGTATAAGCTATTCAAATAACGGGTGCTAATCTTCAATATGAATCTAAAACAGGGATCCCACATCGGGTCCTTGTTTTACGATCATTTATCCACAATATTATTTAACATAGCTTTTAAAATAATCCGGAAAAAAACTTCCTTTTCAAGTATAATCAAGATAAGAAAATGAACAAAAAAACGACGGAGTGATTGGATGAAAGAAATGAAACTCAGTTTATGGATCAAATACATACTGCTGGCGGTTGTGGCCGTCCTTTTTGTGAAATATTTCAGCACGATTCTGGGGGCGCTAGGGGCGATTTGGCATGTTGCCTTTCCGCTTTTGCTCGGGGCTGCGATTGCCTATGTGCTCAATATTTTAATGAAAAAAGTGGAACGCGTTTATTTTCCGAACGCGCAAAACAAATTTATCCGCGCAACGCGGAGGGGCGTCAGCATTCTTTTTTCGTTTGTGGTCATTTTTGGCATTGTTTCCATTCTGGTTTTGATCATTGTGCCACAATTAATCCAGGCTTTTACGGTATTGATTGATGCCATTCCGCGCGTTTACGCAAGAAGCCTAGACTATTTCCAGTCAAACAGCGGCAAGTACTCCAGTCTCGGAAAATTCATTTCAAGCCTCCAGGTCGATCTGGATGCAGTCACAAAAAAGTTGACCGCATCCCTTTCCAAAGTGGTGACCGGTATTTTAAATTCGACGTTTTCCATCGCCGGCGCCTTAACAAGCGGTATAATGAACTTGATCATTGCCATTATTTTTGCCATCTATATTTTAGCGGCAAAAGAGAAGCTGGCTGTTCAGGCAAATCAAGTGGTTCGTGCTTTTTTGAAAAAGCAGACGGCGGACAGATTGTACTACGTGCTCGGAGTGGCAAATCAGACTTTTTCAAGCTTTATTGTTGGGCAATGCGTGGAGGCGGTCATTTTAGGAAGTCTATGTACGCTTGGCATGTTTCTTTTCCAGTTTCCGTATGCTGCGATGGTCGGTGCTTTCATTAGTGCAACGGCTCTGATCCCGGTTGTCGGTGCCTATTTGGGGGCGGCATTCGGTGCCTTTATGATTTTAACAGTAGATCCGATGCAGGCAGTATTCTTTTTGATTTTCATTGTTGTGCTGCAGCAAGTGGAAGGCAACATCATCTATCCGCGGGTAGTCGGTTCGTCGATCGGGCTGCCGGGTTTATGGGTCTTGGCGGCGGTCATCATCGGGGGCGGCCTTGGCGGTGTTGTTGGCATGCTTTTCGGTGTGCCGGTTGCCGCGACATTGTATAAGCTGCTGAGCGACCAAGTGCAGAAACGGCTACAGACACCATCGGGAATAGAGGAAACAAACAGGGGCGGGGATATATAGAGGCGAATAATTGCCTCTCGAAAAAGAACATCCGGGAACAACAGGAAGGAGAGCGCAAAATGAAACTGATCGCGATTGATTTTGACGGGACATTATTATCTGATGACGGAACAATTAGCGAAGAAAATGCCGGAGCGATTCGGGAAGTACAAGAGCAGGGGAATATCGTTGTTGCCTGTTCAGGGCGTTCGCTTCATGATACGCGGCATATTCTGAAAAAAGCAGGCCTTGATTGCCCGGTGATAACGGGAAACGGTGCCATCATTTACGATTCGGGTCAATGCATTTTAAAGCTTGTGATGCTGGATAAAGTACTGGACGACTTGCTTCCGGAACTGGAAGCGCAAGGATACTATTACGAGTTATATACTAACCAGGGCGTGTATTTGCTGGAAAAAGGGAGAAAGCGCCTCGAATCGGAAATGCATTCCTTGCACGAAAAAGATGAAACCTTTTCTTTGGAGTGGGCTGCCGGCCAAATTGAGCTCCAGATGCGGCAGTACGGGATTCATTATTTCCACCATTATACTGAGCTGGATTTGCCGCATTTGGAGGTTTACAAAATATTTGTGTTGTCCTTTCATCCTGAACGGTTAAAGCAACTCCGCAGCTGGCTAAGCGGAAGAAAGGATCTTTCCATGACTACATCGGGGCGCACGAAGTTGGAAATTGCCCATGCAGATGCCAGCAAAGGCCATGCCCTTCAGTTTATGGCTGGCCATTTGAATATCCCGTTGGAAAATACGGTCGCAATTGGTGACAATTTTAACGATCTGTCCATGTTTGAAGTAGCCGGTATAAGTATTGCGATGGGAAACGCTGAAGAACAAGTGAAAGCGAGGAGCACCTATGTCACAAAGACCAATAACGAAAACGGCGTTGCCCATGCTTTGTGGACATACATATTGGGAAAATGATGGGGAATAAAACCAAAAAAGCGGTGGCCGCTTGCTGCTGATCTCCGCATTTTGCGGCAAGTTTTTTGGGCAAGTTACGGATTCATCCGAAAAAAATGAAGGTTCACAGCTCACGTCCATCTTTATTTCCTCATCGAGCGTTTTTTTGATCGCCTGTTTTTTCTATCTTTATAAAAAGGAAATTATAGTTTCGTGTCGAATGTTATAAGTTGAATTTTAGTTTTTACATCGAGTCCGAGCACCCATTTGCACGATGATTTTTTACAGCAGGCAACAGAGCTGCTCATTCGTTCTTTTTATATCGTTTACAATGCTATGCTGTCCGGGAGAAGCCGGCTGTAGAGGAAAATCGCATCGATGAAATCCTTTACCCTGCATCGCATAGAATATTTTCAATGATAGACATCACCATGCTTTGCGAAAACGGGAGGTCTCTATTATGAATTTCGATGTCATTGTCGTCGGAGCGGGGCTGGCCGGCTTGGTTGCAACCGTAGAAATGGCAGAGGCCGGGAAAAAAGTGCTGCTTTTAGACCAAGAGCCGGAAACCAGTATCGGCGGCCAAGCGTGGTGGTCGTTTGGCGGGTTATTTTTAGTAAATTCTCCGGAGCAAAGGCGGCTTGGGATAAAAGATTCCAGGGAACTGGCGTGGCAAGACTGGCTTGGCACAGCCGGATTTGACCGGGAGTACGATGAAGATTATTGGGGAAAAAAATGGGCCGAAGCTTACATCGATTTTGCGGCCGGCGAAAAAAGATCGTGGCTGCACAAAATGGGCGTGCGTTTTTTTCCGGTTGTCGGTTGGGCTGAACGGGGCGGACATTTAGCCACTGGCCATGGCAATTCTGTTCCCCGCTTTCACATTGTGTGGGGAACCGGACCGGCACTGGTGGCACCTTTTGAGAAAAAAGTCCGGGAATATATGAAAGCCGGTTTGGTGCAATATTTGCCCCGCCATCGGGTCGATCACCTTTTAAAAGAAAATGGCACTGTTAGAGGGGTAGCCGGTTCTGTTTTGATTCCCAGCACAAAGGAGCGGGGAGAGGATACGGAAAGAGAGGTTATTGGCGATTTCGAGTACCGGGCCGAAGCTGTATTAGTGGCGAGCGGGGGCATTGGCGGGAACCTTGATTTCGTTCGCAAAAATTGGCCGAAGCGGCTCGGAACGCCGCCTGCTCATATGTTATCGGGCGTTCCTGCGCATGTGGACGGCAGAATGCTTGGTATTACGGAAGAAGCGGGCGGGCGGATTGTGAATCGGGATCGGATGTGGCACTATACGGAAGGCATAAAAAATTGGAACCCGATTTGGTCCAACCATGGCATCCGTATTTTACCCGGGCCATCCTCCATTTGGCTTGATGCGGAAGGTAAACGCTTTCCTGTCCCTAATTTGCCGGGATTTGACACGCTCAGCACACTGGAAGCCATTCAAAAAACTGGTTATGACTATTCGTGGTTTATTTTAACGCAAAAAATCATAGAAAAAGAGTTTGCGCTGTCAGGATCGGAGCAAAATCCGGATCTTACCGGCAAAAGTATCCGGAAAGTGCTGGGCAGAGCTTTGCCTGGCGCGCCTGAATCCGTCCAGTCCTTCATGGATAAAGGAGAAGATTTTATCATTGCCCATAATCTAGAAGACCTTGTAAATGGAATGAACCGATTGACTGGTGAAAATCGATTAAACTTTAAAGAAATTGAAGACCAAATAAAGGCGCGGGATCGGGAACTGGATCATAAATTTACAAAAGATTTGCAGGTGACGGCAATCCGGGGCCATCGAAATTATTTGGGGGATAGATGGATTCGTGTTGCCCCGCCGCATAAAATACTCGATCCGAAAAATGGTCCGCTCATTGCCGTACGCCTTCATCTTCTAAGCAGAAAAACATTAGGCGGCCTGCAAACCGATTTATCTGGAAACGTTTTAGATTCCGCAGGCCGTGCCATACCCGGTTTGTATGCAGCGGGGGAGGTTTCCGGGTTTGGCGGTGGAGGCGTCCATGGCTACAGGGCTCTTGAAGGAACCTTTCTGGGCAGCTGCCTTTTTACAGGAAGAACAGCCGGTCGGGCGATCGCGGCTGAACTAAGTTAATTGCATAACGGACCCAAAGATTTTTTACCGGGTTTTCATGTGAAAATGGTGGGTCGGGCAGGATTCCGGGCGTTTATAGGCTTGAAAGCCGGATTCTAAATGTCATATGCAACAGAGGTCAACATTTTTGTGATCTATTTCTCCCGCGTAATATTCCGCTCGGTGAGGTCTGATTCCTTGCATATCAGACAAATTTTTTAGTTTTGCGCTCTTAGGATGATTCTTAATAAAGCTGTAAGTTGTTTATCGCCGGTAATCCTTTCTAGTTTTGTCATTGATCAGGGAGGGGGATATTTGCATTTTAATATCACTATGATTTGTAAACGCCAACATAAATCCAGCCTGCGAAATGAGAACCAAAGCAGCCGACAAAAAAATCATGATTTTTCTTTTGGAAAAGTTCGTCCTTTTTCTCCTCTGGAATTTAAAAAATAACCTCTTATAGGTGCTTCTAACTCACATTATGGCCAGCCAAGCGGCGAAAACGAGGGCAAGGGCCAACGATATTTCGACAAGATGGAGAAATGAAGGTTACGAGAAAGCGCATTTGCATAATGCGCTTATTTTGATTGTTTTGCGCTTGCTTTAAAAATGAGCCGTTTTTGGCCGGAAATGTACACCAACAAGTCAGTTTCTTTTCAAAAATGATAGGACGGCCGCTTTCATGATCTCGTCAAAAAAATAATTTTAAAAATGGAGATAAAAAACTATAAACAGGGTATATATGTTTTTACTTAAGATCATGAAAAAGGAGGTTTTTACATGGACCATTATGCCAGCCGGTTGGAGGAGGATCACGCCGGTATTCAAAACCCGGTCACGCAAACGGGAGAATTGCACCGAAAGGAAAAAATCGCATACGGTGCAGGGGACATCGGGTATAATTTTCTGTTTGACCTCGGGCAAATCTATTTGCTCAAGTTTTACACGGATACGCTCGGGCTTCCGGCTTCCATTGCAGGAATGGTATTTTTAGTGACAAAAATTTGGGACGCTTTTTCGGATTTTACCATTGGCACGGTTGTAGACCACCGGAAAAAAATTGGGCCAAAAGGGAAGTTCCGTCCCTTCATTCTGTATACCGCAGTTCCGCTGGCGCTGATGACGATTACGAATTTTCTTTCTCCGGATTTTTCATTAAATGGAAAAGTGATTTGGGCCTTTGCTACATACATGGCTTTCGGCACCATCTACAGCATTTCCAGCATACCATACGGTTCAATGGCTCCGGCAATGACGAAAAATCCTAACGAACGGGCTGAATTGTCCGCCTTTAGGCAGGCCGGCGCTAATCTTGGATTGCTCATTACGACAGTCGGTTTTATGCCGGTTGTCCTCCTGTTTGATAATCCGAAAATCGGATATCCGGCAGCGGCTGCGATTTTTGCAACGGCCGGCATATTGCTGCAAATCTATTCTTATAAGCATATAAAAGAGCGCCATGTCGAACTGGAACCGAAAAAAACAAGCCACACGATAAAAGACAGCTACAAGGCGCTTGTTAAAAACGGGCCCCTTTTCATTGTCAGCCTGGTCAATTTATTTACCATTTCAGCTTACAATGTGAAACTGGCTGTTCAGGTGTATTACTGCCAGTATGTATTGCACAATGTCACCATCGTTTCTTATATGGGATTTTTTAGTATGGGTTGCGCATTTTTCGGGATTGCCCTCGCTCCTTTTGTTCAACGAAAAATCGGGAAAAAGTACACGTATATGATCGGTTGTGCCATTTGGGCGGTTGCCGATCTGCTTGCTTTGTTTTTTGCCCATAATGCCGTTCTGTTTATTGTATTTGCCTGCCTCGCCTTTTTCGGAAACGCTTTTGTCAACAGCCTGAACTGGGCATTGATTTCCGACTGCGTGGAATACGGGGAATGGAAAACCGGAAAGCGGACGGAAGGTATTGTCTACTCCTTTTTTACATTCTTTCGCAAATTGTCACAGGCTGTCGCCGGGTTTATTCCCGGGTTTGTGCTGAGCATTTCCGGATATGTACCGAATGCCGTCCAGTCCGCAAGTGCCATTTTTGGTATCAAAGCGCTTATGTTTATCTATCCGGCAGCACTGTCCATTTTAACGATTGTTGTCTTCGGCTTTTTCTACCGCTTGACGGAAAAGAAATATAAAGAAATCGTGGCGGAGATGAATAGCAGGTAATGCAGGTCAAGGGAGCAGTTTCAACAAGCAAACGTCCAATTTTGGAATGAACAAACAGGGAATTGGAAAGAAAAAATGCTGATTTGGAAAGAAAAATACAGATTTTGGAACAAAAAGGAAAGTCCGGAAAGCAAGATTTCAAGTTTAAATGAATTGTTCGGGAGGTAACAGGCACCCTCCCGAATTTGGAGTGAAAAGCCGCCTCTTTCCAATATACAACGCAAACTTTTCATCTGCAAAGTCTGCGTTGTATATTGGATAAAAATCACATAAAACTGTCGTCAATGAGACCGTTCTCCAGTTCCTTTTTCAACGCTGGAAAAGTGACTTCTTTGAACTCCTTGTTCGTCCGGATCAGCTTTTGCCAAAGTATACGTTGCCTTAGTGTAGCTGAATCCAAGCCTGTGTAACATCTTAGAAACACCCTTGGGAGTAAAAGACTGCTGAAACTCTTGTTGAATCCAGTCGGCAATTAATTGGAGCGTCCAAGTGTATTTTGCTTCGAAACCGACTTCTGCAGGTGTTTTATTCACGATGGTATCGGCCAACTGTTTCTGTTGTTCTTTACTTAACTTTTCGGGTTTACCTGTTGTTTTTTTCATTTGTAGCCCGGAAATTCCACCTTCTTCATAAGAATGAAAGTATGCCATAACCGTCTGCCGATTACGTCCTATAATCTTAGCGATATCCATATAAGTAGGGCTTGCTGAACGAATCCGGTTCTGAATTTGTACCCAATTTGTCTGCAAACTCCATCGCAAAATATATGCGAAAATGCGTGAGTTTGTCTTCTCCGGACGTTGAATCGGCTTTCGCGTGCAGGCATTTCCCTGGATTTGTTGTAAAACCTTTGCATTTAAATGGTTGCCAAAGCTGTCAGCATCCTTGCCAAATCTAGGAATTTCGCTTATTCAGCAAGCCCTAAGTATGGCCTTCTAGGTGTAATAGCACAGAAAGGTAACGCTCATAAAGACGTTTATCTTTTGTATTTTTCATTGCATTTCGTAAGGATTCAATTTCTTGTTTTACCATTTTTTCTCCATCCTTTTTGGTATCATTACAGACTTTATACCCGAAAAAGGACCAAAAAATTGAGCAAAGATGATTAGTTCATCTTATATAACTTAAGTTTTATCAATGGACGGTTCAAAGAGAACTCGCTGTGGAAATTTCAACCGGAGTTTTAAAAGGCGCAGCATTTGGCCTATATGTTAAAAGCATTTCCGAGGAACAATGGGATATGCGAATGCCGGGCATTTTTTCATTTTAATGGATATAGACTAGTCTACGGTTTCCGAGTTTAGAAAAAGAAGAAGGTGAATTCCAAAATCTTTCTGGTTTTCCAGAATACCATTATAATAGAGAAATAAGCAATGATTAGGAGAGGATGTTAACGTTGAGTGAATATCACATTCCGGAGAAGGTCCAGATATTTGGAAAAGATATTCGGAAAGAGCAATTGAAGTATCATCATAAGAGAACAGCTGTGACAAAGGCATTTACTTTCGATGCTGCCCATCATTTGCATTTGTATGAAGGAAAATGCAAAAGCCTGCACGGCCATACATACAAAGTAAAAATAACATGCAGTGCGTACTTAAATGAAATTGGCATCAGCATAGACTTTGGCGATCTGAAAAAGATATTTCAGGAAGCGGTTGAGGAAAAACTGGATCACCAATATTTAAACAACGTTCTTCCGCCAATGAACACCACTGCGGAAAATATGGTGGTCTGGATGTGGGAAGAGATTGAAAACCGGCTTAACCAGCAAAAAGATTACAAAGACCGGGGAGCGAGATTGGAAGAACTGGTACTCTATGAAACACCAAAAAGTTATGCAACGATGAAACGGGAATGGATGGAGGAAGAAACAGATGGTAAGTAAAATTCCGGTGATCGAAATATTTGGTCCAACGATACAAGGGGAAGGTATGGTCATCGGAAAGAAAACCATGTTTGTCCGCACGGCCGGGTGTGATTATGCCTGCAGCTGGTGTGATTCTGCCTTTACCTGGAACGGGGAGGAAAAAGGCCGGATTGTGCTGATGACGGCAGAGGAGATCTTCCAGAAGCTGAAAGAAACAGGAGGAGAAAACTTTAGCCATGTCACGATTTCGGGAGGCAATCCACTTTTGTTGAAAGGCCTTGGTGAACTGGTTGATTTGCTTAAAACCCATCAAATCCGTACAGCAGTTGAGACACAGGGATCGCGCTGGCAAAATTGGCTTCCGGACGTTAATGATGTGACCATTTCGCCAAAGCCGCCGAGTTCCGGCATGCACACAGATTTTGAGACTTTGGATAGGATGATTGAACAGTTAACACTGGCGGGAAGCCATTTTTGCTTAAAAGTTGTCGTTTTCGACGAGAAGGATTTTGATTACGCCAAAAAGATCCATAAACGCTATCCTGCTGTTCCCTTCTATTTACAAGTCGGCAATCCGGATATTGCTTTGCCCGACCGGGATGCGTTAGCGAAAATGCTGATCGGAAGATACGAATGGCTGGTGAATCTAACCTTGCAGGCAGAAGAAATGAATGATGCTTATGTCCTTCCGCAGCTGCATGCATTGGTGTGGGGGAACAAGCGGGGCGTATAAAAAAGATGTTATTTTTATTATAGGATGCAAAAAAACGGTGAGACACGATTAATGGCGGTGTCTCGCCGTTTTTTTGTCAGCGGCTTCATTCAAATGTTAAGGAGTCGCGGAAAAAGAAAGTCCTTCCTTAACCTAGAGCCTGTCTACGTTAAGAAAGCAAGCAAAAACGAAGGCCTTCCTTAACATAGAATGCATCTATATTAAGTAAGCGTGAAAAAACGAAGTCCTTTCTTCACATAGAGGACGTCTACGTTAAGGAAGTGCGGAAAAAAGACGGCCTTTTTTCACCTAGAGGGCGTCTACGTTAAGGAAGCAAGCAAAAACAAAGTCCTTCCTTCACCTAGAGCCCGTCTACGTTAAGGAAGCGTGAAAAAACAAAGTCCTTCCTTCACCTAGAGCCTGTCTACGTTAAGGAAGCAAGCAAAAACGAAGTCCTTCCTTTACATAGCCCCCGCCTATGTTAAGAAACCGCAGAAAAACAAAGTCCCTTCTTAACATAGAATGCGTCATCCTCTTCTTGTTGCTTTCGCTTTTCATCATGTGTCCTTGTCATCGGTACCACTTTACCTGTTCGCTGGCCGTTCCCTCTTTTTCTCACATATGCTGGCTTGCGTCCGGTTTGGCGTCCGGATTTACAACCTTTTTATCTTTCATTCGGCTGTAGATGTTTGCGAGCAACGAACCGGATAAATTGTGCCAGACGCTGAAAATTGCGCTCGGGACGGCGGCAAGCGGGGAAAAATGCGCGGTGGCCAGCGCAACGCCGAGTCCGGAATTCTGCATACCGACATCCATCGAAACCGCTTTTTGCTTGGCAAGGTCCATCCCGCACAAACGGGCGAAGAAAAAGCCGATGATAAAGCCAAGCAAGTTATGCAAAATAACGACAGCAAAAACGAGTAAAGCCGTTTGTGCGATTTTTTCGGCGCTTCCGGCGACCACTCCCGCTACAATCAGCACGATCGCCACAACCGAGACAAGCGGCATCGCCTTTGCACCGGCGCGCGCCTGTTTGCCGAAAAACCTTTTCACGATAAACCCGAGCAAAAGCGGCACAATGATTACTTGGACAACTGAAAGGAATAAAGACAATACACTGACATGCACCCATTTGCTGGCAAATAGCAAGATTAAAAGCGGTGTGACAATCGGCGCAAGAATCGTGGACACGGAAGCGATCGCAACAGCAAGCGCCACATTTCCACGCGCGAGAAACACCATCACGTTCGAAGCCGTGCCGCTCGGGCAGCAGCCGACAAGGATGACGCCGATTGCAATATCTTTCGGCAAGTTGAGCCCGACTGCAAGCAGAAAAGCGATAAGCGGCATGATGACAAAATGGCCGATCACGCCGAGCGCCACCTCGAGCGGTTTTTTAAAAACTTCTTTAAAATCTGATAATTCAAGCGTCAACCCCATGCCAAACATGACAATTCCCAATAAAGGTACGATATAATTCCCGATCCACGCAAAATGCTGCGGTAAAAAATAAGCGATGACTGCAAAAATCAGCACCCATACGGTGAACGTTTTTCCTGCAAAAGCGCTGATTTTTTCTAAAGTTGCCATGTAAAGACCTCCAAATATAAATTGTTTTCTAAAATGATAGAATATCTGACAAAATAAATCAAGGCAGTCATTTCAATATTTTGGGATTTATTTAGATCATTCGTTTCCGAAAGCATTTTTTTACCAAAAAAAACAGCGCATGCCGGGGCCTGCGCTGTTTACAACATATTCCGTGTTTTTCATGCATCCTTCGTTTTTTTCATGGCCAGCACTTTGTCGACATCCGGTGTGACATAAACGGTTTGCTGGTTCTCGTAAATGACAAACCCGGGTTTTGCGCCGTTCGGTTTTTTCACGTAGCGCACTTTTGTATAATCGACCGGGACGGAAGCGGACTGGCGCGCTTTGCTGAAATAAGCGGCAAGTGTTGCGGCTTCCAAAATCGTTTCCGGCGCCGGGTTTTTGCTGCGGATGACAACATGCGACCCGGGAATGTCTTTTGTGTGCAGCCAGATTTCATCGCGGGCGGCGACCCGGTTTGTCAAATAATCGTTTTGCTTGTTGTTCTTTCCGACAAGAATTTCCGTGCCGTCCGAAGCCTCGTATTTTTCGAGGGCGATTTTGTTTGCATTTTTCCGCCGGGCGCGGCTGTGCCGTTTTTTCAAATAGCCTTCTTCTTCCAGCTCTTCGCGGATTTCCCCGATATCTTTCGGCGAGGCTGTTTCAAGCTGCTGGAGGAGGTTTTCAAAATACAGCACTTCATCCCGGGCTTTTTTGATCTGTTCACGCACGGCGACTTGCGCATGCTTCGCTTTCTGGTAGCGGGAAAAATAGCTTTGCGCATTTTCGGCAGGGGTTTTTAGCGGATCAAGCGGAATTTCAACCATTGCCCCGTCCTCATCGTAATAGTTTTGCACTTTCACTTTGTCCATGCCTTTTTTTACAGCATACAAATTTGCTGTCAAAAGTTCGCCGTACAGCTGGAACTGTTCGGCATTTTGCGCTTCCGCAAGCGTGACTTCCAGCTTTTTAATTTTGCTTTCGTTTTTCTCTAGTTCATTTTTCACAAACCGCTCAAGATCGTGGCCTTTTTGCTTGACGCGGTCACGTTCGGCTTTACCGGCATAAAAACGGTCAAGCAGCGCGCTTAAAGTCGGAAACGTTTTGACTTCGCCTTCAAGAGACGTAAGCGGGATCATGTAGAACGATTCTTTTTGCGTGCCAATGATCATCACTGGCTGGAGGTCAAACTTTTTAATCGGCTCCATAACGGACAAAAACGCGTCCGTGACCGCATCTGGATTCGAAAACTTCGCCCGGTGCATGATTTCTTTCGCCAAAAGAGGGGAGACGCCGGCAAATTGCGCGACAATTTGCTTGTCCATTTTCCCGCTGTTCCAGTCAAGCGCTGCTATGACATCCTCTTTTGCCGCCTCAAGCGGGTTCCGTTTGTGTTGTTCAGGGGGCATGACATATTCATGCCCGGGGAGAATCGTCCGGTACGTATTCACAGCCGGTGGGACATGTTTGATGCTGTCCATGATCAGGTTCCGCTCTTTGTCGACCAAGATGATATTGCTGTGGCGGCCCATGATTTCCACGTACAGCTGTTTAAAGGAAATATCCCCGATTTCGTTTCGGTTTTTGATGTCAAAGACAACAACGCGGTCAAGGCCGGCCTGGTGAATATCCTCGATCACGGCACCTTCCAGATGTTTTCTTAAAAGCATGCAAAACATCGGCGGGTCCTGCGGGTTGTCAAATGGTTCATCCGTCAGCTGAATGCGCGCATAGGCCGGGTGTGCCGACAAAAGCAGCCGCCTGTTTTTTCCGTTTGCACGCACCACAAGGACCAGTTCATTCTGGTACGGCTGGTGGATTCTGTTAATCCGCCCACCTTTTATCGTATCAACAAGTTCTTTTACCATCGCTCTTGTAAATAATCCGTCAAATGACATATCGCATTCCTCAATTCTTTCGCGCATGCATAAAGCATTGCGTCAGTCGTTGGCATGTTAAATTATATCATTTTTTTGGACAGGGCTGAATATGTTGCTATTAAGACAATAATGGGCAGAAGCAGGGGAGAGTGTATTTTCATGATGTTTCACGAAATGAGTGAAAAAGAAGTAGAACAGGAATTCGGAACTGATCTGGAAAAAGGGCTCACCGAAAAAGAAGCGGAAAAAAGAATCAGGCAGTACGGCTTTAATGAACTGGAAGAGGCGGAAAAGGAATCTGCCCTTATGCTCTTTCTCAGCCAGTTTAAAGATTTTATGACGCTCGTCCTGCTTGCCGCAACCGTGATTTCCGGATTTTTAGGCGAATATGTCGACGCGGTCGCCATCATCGCCATTGTATTGATTAACGGGTTTCTCGGCTTTTTTCAGGAGCGGCGGGCCGAGAAATCGCTTGAAGCATTAAAAGAACTTTCCGCACCGCAAGTCAATGTACGAAGAAACGGGCGATGGGTAAAAATCCCTTCCAAAGAAGTGACGCTTGGTGATATTTTAAAATTTGAAAGCGGGGACCGGGTTGGCGCCGATGTCCGGATTGTAAAGGCCAATAATCTTGAAATTGAAGAGTCGGCGTTAACCGGAGAGTCCATCCCTTCCCAGAAATCAACGGAACCGATTCCTGTGGAAAATGCGGGCCTCGGCGATTTGCATAATATGGCGTTTATGGGGACAATGGTAACGCGCGGCAACGGCATCGGCATTGTCACCGGCATCGGGATGCAGACGGCAATGGGGGAAATTGCCGATATGATTCAAAACGCCGAAGCGATGGCGACCCCTTTGCAAAGAAGGCTCGAGCAACTGGGAAAAATTTTAATCGTGGTGGCGCTGCTTTTAACCCTCCTTGTTGTTCTTGTCGGCGTCTGGCACGGGCATGACTTGTATTCCATGTTTCTGGCGGGGGTTTCGCTCGCGGTTGCGGCGATTCCGGAAGGCCTGCCGGCGATTGTGACGATCGCATTATCGCTCGGTGTCCAGCGCATGATCCGGAAAAACGCGATCGTCCGGAAACTGCCGGCTGTGGAAACGCTTGGCTGTGCGTCTGTCATCTGCTCGGATAAAACCGGCACAATGACGCAAAACAAAATGACAGTCACTCATTTATGGAGCGGGGGAAAGACGTGGAAAGTGTCCGGGACGGGCTATGAGCCGAAAGGGATTTTTACGGACAATGGCGCGGAAATCCACCCGTTAAAGGAAAAAAGCGTCTACCAGCTGTTGACGTTCGGGCTATTATGCAACCATGCCGAATTGAAAGTGAAAAACAAAGAATATATCATAGACGGCGACCCGACGGAAGGCGCGCTCCTCGTTTCTGCCCTGAAGGCCGGTTTAACGAGGGAATTACTGCTGAAAGATTTTACGATTGAACAGGAATTTCCATTTGATTCAACGCGGAAAATGATGAGCATGGTGATCCGTGACAAACACGGCAAACGGTTTGTGATCACAAAAGGCGCGCCGGATGTGCTGCTCGGGGTAAGCCGGTCGGTGCTCTGGAACGGCAGGGAACAATCGTTTGATCCGGAAACACGGAGAAAAGTAGAGAAAGCGGTCGAATCTTTGGCTGCCCAGGCGCTCCGGACGATCGCCATCGCATTCAAGCCGCTTGCAGCAGGCGAAACGGCAAAAAACGAACAAGAGGCGGAGAAAAATTTGATTTTTCTCGGCGTCCAGGGAATGATCGATCCGCCGCGGCCGGAAGTCAGACAAGCCATTAAAGAATGTAAGGAAGCGGGCATCCGGACGGTGATGATTACGGGCGACCATGCTGTGACCGCAAAAGCAATTGCAAGACAGCTCGGGATTTTGCGCACAAGCCGTGAAAAAGTGGTGGACGGCGCGATGCTGAACGAACTGACGGTGGATGAGCTGGAAGACGTGATTGACGAAGTTTCCGTATTTGCACGTGTATCGCCGGATCATAAACTGAAAATCGTCAAAGCTTTCCAAAACCGCGGGGCAGTCGTCGCCATGACAGGAGACGGCATCAATGACGCACCGGCCATAAAAACGGCCGATATCGGCATCTCGATGGGCATAACCGGAACCGATGTCGCAAAAGAAGCGTCCTCGCTCATTTTGCTCGATGACAATTTTGCGACGATTAAAGCGGCGATCCAGGAAGGCCGCAATATTTACGAAAATATCCGGAAATTCATCCGTTACCTGCTCGCTTCCAATGTCGGCGAAATTCTGGTCATGCTGTTTGCGATGCTTTTGTCCCTGCCGCTTCCCGTCGTTCCCATCCAAATTCTGTGGGTCAATCTCGTAACGGATGGGCTGCCGGCGATGGCGCTCGGCCTCGACCAGCCGGAAGAAGATGTGATGAAGCGGAATCCGCGCCATCCGCGTGAAGGGGTGTTTGCGCGCGGGCTCGGCTGGAAAGTGATTTCGCGCGGTTTTCTGATCGGAATTGCGACATTGGCCGCTTTTGTGACCGTATATTACCAGCATCCTGACCGGCTTCCTTATGCCCAAACGATTGCATTTGCAACGCTTGTCCTTGCTCAGCTGATCCATGTGTTTGACTGCCGCAGCGAACGCTCGGTGCTTGCGCGCAACCCGTTTGGAAACGTCTATCTTGTGCTTGCTGTTTTGTCATCGGTGTTGCTTATGCTTGCCGTGATTTATGTTCCGGCCCTCCAGCCGGTTTTCCATACGCTTCCGATTTTGCCGAAAGACTGGCTGCTCGTCCTCTGCATGAGTGCGATTCCGACATTTTTGCTTGCGGGGACCTATTATTTAAGAAAAAAACCTTAAATTATGCTATAATCTTAAAAGTAATAGGGGATCCTCTATTACTTTTTCTTTTGGCGAAGTTTCCCCCGGCGCTCCGGTTAAGATTTTCTTTCCTAATTGAACGGGGCGCGGTATAATCTCCGTAAAAGCTTTTTTGATTGAGCCAGGAAAAGGCGCGATGAAAGCCGTGAAGGTTAAAACCGGCGCGACGGTAGATGTAAGAAGAGATTGGGCGTGAGAAGATGGTCTTAAGCATGACGGGCTATGGCAGAGGCCGCCGAAAGACGCAGCAGTTCAGTGTGACAGTTGAGATCAAGTCTGTCAACCATCGCTTTTGCGAATATCAGATCAGGATGCCGAAGCAGCTTGTCAAAGTGGAAGAAGAGTTGAAAAAAATCATCGGGAACTATGTGCAGCGGGGTCGTATTGACGTGTTTGTCACCATTGCCGGTGAAGGGCTTGTCAAACGCAGGCTGCGGGTCGACTGGGATTTGCTGGACGAATACCACCGGTTTTTAAGCCGGATCCGTGAGCAATACGGAATTGAATCAGGTTTTGGCATTCGCGAGTTATTAAACCGCGAAGATTTAGTTACAATAGAAGAAATAGAGGAAGATAATGAAGAAATCCTCACCCTTGTCTTGGAAGCCTGCAAAGAGGCGGCCGGGCAGTTGCGGCTTATGCGCGAAAAAGAAGGTTCCCTGCTCAAAGCCGATTTGGAAAAACATCTCCAAACGATTTCAAAGCAGGTGGACGATATCAAAACAGAGGCGCAGTCGCTCGTTTCTACATACCGATTCAAACTTGAAAAGCGGATGCAGGAGCTATCAGGCGGCCGGCTGGATGAAGCGAGGCTCGTCCAGGAAGCGGCGCTGTTTGCCGACAAATCCGATATCCATGAAGAAGTAACAAGGCTTGAGAGCCACTTGATTCAATTTGGCGAAACGTTGGCGCTTGATGAGCCAATTGGCAGAAAACTGGATTTCATGATCCAGGAGATGAACAGGGAAGTGAACACGATCGGATCAAAAGCAAATGCTTCCGGTATTTCAACAGCCGTTGTTGAGCTCAAAACGGTCCTTGAGAAGATGCGCGAGCAAGTGCAGAATATAGAATGATTCGCGCGAAGTCAATTGTATGCGAGCGGGAGAGGATGCAGGTGGTAAAACTCATTAATATCGGCTTTGGCAATATCATTTCGGCAAACCGCATCATTTCCATTGTAAGCCCGGAATCAGCGCCGATTAAGCGGCTCATTCAGGATGCACGCGAGCGTGGCACTTTAATCGATGCGACATACGGCAGAAAAACCCGGGCAGTGGTAACGATGGACAGCGGCCATGTGATTCTCTCCGCAGTTCAGCCGGAAACAGTGGCGCACCGTGTTACGGACGGGGAAACAGATGGCGAGGAGGTATAGCGTTGAAGAAAAAAGGATTGCTCATTGTGTTATCCGGTCCGTCCGGTGTCGGGAAAGGGACCGTACGGAAAGCCATTTTTTCGCAGCCGGATACGAAATTTGAATATTCCATCTCAATGACGACGAGAAAACCGCGGGAAGGTGAAATCGACGGGGTGGATTATTTTTTCAAAGAACGCGAAGAATTTGAAGAACTGATCAGGCAGGGAAAACTGCTGGAGTACGCGGAATATGTCGGCAATTATTACGGGACACCTGTCGATTATGTGAAGGAAACATTGGAAGCGGGAAAAGATGTGTTTCTCGAAATTGAAGTGCAGGGCGCACGGCAGGTCCGCGAAAAATTTCCGGACGGCTTATTCATTTTTCTTGCGCCGCCAAGTTTGTCCGAACTGGAATTGAGGATTACGCAGCGCGGGACGGAAACAGCCGAAAGGATTCGCGACCGGATGGAAAAAGCCCGCAAAGAAATCGAAATGATGAATTTATATGATTACGTCGTGGAAAATGATACAATAGAAAACGCCTGCGAAAAAATCAAAGCCATTGTCGTCGCGGAACATTGCCGGACGACACGCGTTGCGAAGCTGTATAAAAAAATTCTGGAGGTTGAATAAGATGCTTTATCCTTCCATTGATGAACTATTGAAAATTATCGATTCAAAATATTCCCTTGTCACGATCGCGGCAAAACGCGCCCGCCAGCTGCAGGACGAGCATAACGAAGTACTTGAAAAATATGTTTCCGATAAAAATGTCGGCAAGGCGCTTGAAGAAATTTATGTCGGCGTCCTCCGGATCAAACACGATGGAACAGCTTCTTAAGGCATCCTGGCGCGATCATACGGAAAATCACAGAGCAGGGACTGGCGGATATGGCGTCAGCCCTTTTTCTTATATTTGCTTTTTTGTTAGAATGGTCGTAAGGAGTTTGACTGAGATTTTACAGGGGGCATATGGATGCTTGGAAAAAATATACTATTGTGCGTAACCGGCGGGATTGCCGTCTTTAAAGCGGCTGCGCTCACAAGCAAGCTGGCGCAGTCCGGCGCACATGTGAAAGTCATCATGACGGAATCCGCCTGCAAGTTTGTGGCGCCGTTAACGTTTCAGGCGCTTTCCCGGAATGAAGTGTACACCGATACATTTGATGAGAAACACCCGGAAAAAATTGCCCATATTGATCTTGCAGACTGGGCGGATCTTGTCCTCGTTGCGCCGGCCACCGCTAATATTATTGGAAAATTGGCGAACGGAATAGCGGATGATATGGTCTCGACCACGATTCTCGCCACGACCGCGCCGGTATGGGTGGCGCCGGCGATGAATGTCCATATGTATGGCCACCCGGCTGTCCGCCGGAACCTGGAAACGCTTGGAAGCTTCGGCTACCGGCTGATCGAGCCTGCGGATGGGCATCTCGCATGCGGCTATACCGGAAAAGGAAGATTGGAAGAACCGGAGAACATCGTGGCGCTTTTGAAAGATTTTTTCAGCGGTGGCGGACCAAAACCGTTGTCCGGGAAAACGGTTTTAGTGACAGCCGGCCCGACGATTGAAAAAATTGATCCTGTTCGCTTTCTTTCAAACCGTTCGTCCGGAAAAATGGGATTTGCGCTTGCCGAAGAAGCGGCCAATATGGGGGCAAACGTTTTGCTTGTCACAAGTGTGGACAATCTGACACCGCCCGCCGAAACGGAAATCATCAAAGCGGAGAGCGCAGAGGAGATGTATCATGCGGTTATGGGCCGCTACAAAGAAGCGGATATCATCATTAAAAGCGCAGCCGTGGCAGACTACACGCCGGTCCGTGTTTTTGATAAAAAAATGAAAAAACAGCCGGGCAACCTGACGCTGGAATTGAAACGGACAAAAGATATTTTAAAAGAACTCGGCGAAAGGCCGGACAAGCCTTTTCTCGTCGGCTTTGCCGCGGAAACCGATAATCTCGAAAACTATGCGCGCGACAAAATGGAACGGAAGCGTGCGGATATAATTGTTGCCAATGATGTGAGCCGGGAAGGCGCCGGCTTTGCCGGTGATACCAATATCGTGACCATTTTTAAACGCGACGGCTCGAAACGGGAACTCCCGCTGCTTTCCAAGCATGAGGCGGCAAGGGAAATTTTGCGCGAAATCTGCCGCGAGATCGAAAAGGGCGAAAAGAAATGAAGATTGCAAATGTGATTGTCGATATACCGGCAATGCAGACAGATAAATATTTTGATTACCGGATCCCGGAAAAATGGGAAACGGCCATTCAGCCGGGAATGCGTGTCATTGTCCCGTTCGGCCCGCGTACGATCCAGGGATTTGTTGCGGGCATAAAAGACCGTTCAGAAGTGAAGAACTTGCGTGAAATCATTGCGCCGCAGGATTTGGCCCCGGTTTTGAATGCGGAGCTGCTTGCGCTCGGGGACTGGCTTGCGAAGGAAACGCTTTGCCTGAAAATCTCCGCTTACCAGGCGATGCTGCCGGCTGCGATGAAGGCAAAATATGAAAAACGCATCAAAAGGCAGGACGGGGGCGCCAACCCTTTTCTTGACGAAGTGTTTAAGGGTCATGACGAAATCAGCTGGAAAGAAGCACAGCAAAAGGGCTTTCTGCCGTTTCTCCAAAAAGAAGCGAAAAACGGATCGGTGGAAGTCGTGTACGAAGTCAAAAGCAAAGCCAATAAGAAAACGGTCCGGCTTATTTTCTGCCCGCTGTCCAAAGACGAGCTTGAAAAACGGATGGAAGAAGTGCCGAAAAATGCACCGAAGCAAAAGCAGGTGCTGCAATTTTTCCTGGAAAATCCGGATGCTAAGATGCCTTCTCCCGAACTGGCGGAAACAGCTGGCGTATCGCGGGCGGTTATCAAAACATTGCTTGAAAAAGGATGGTTGGAAGAAAAACAGGAAGAATCGTACCGCGACCCGTATGCCGGCCACCAATTTCAAAAGAGCGTGCCACATGCTTTAACTGCGGAGCAGAAACAGGCAATTGGCCCGGTCCTCTCCGCTGTCCGCGAAAACAGAAATGAAACGTTTTTGCTTTTTGGCGTAACTGGTAGCGGAAAAACGGAAATTTATCTGCAGTCGATACAGGAAGTGCTGAACGAGGGAAAAGAGGCGATTGTCCTTGTGCCGGAAATTTCTCTTACGCCGCAAATGGTGAACCGTTTTAAAAGCCGTTTCGGCAAAGACGTGGCGGTTTTGCACAGCGGCTTATCGGTCGGCGAAAAATACGATGAATGGCGGAAAATTACCCGCAAAGAAGCGAAAGTGGTCGTCGGGGCGCGGTCGGCGATTTTTGCCCCGCTTGAAAATCTTGGCATCATTATTATTGATGAAGAACATGAAAACAGCTACAAACAGGAGGACAACCCGCGCTACCATGCGAGGGACGTCGCCCTTTTCCGGAGCAAAAACCACCATTGCCCGGTCATACTCGGCAGCGCCACCCCGTCGCTTGAATCATTTGCCCGCGCACAAAAAGGGGTCTATACTTTGCTGAAAATGGGAAAACGGATGAACAACCACCCGCTTCCCGAGGTTTCGATTGTCGATATGCGCGAAGAATTGCGCGCAGGCAACCGTTCCATGTTCTCAAGAGAGCTTTTTGAAAAATTGAAAGACCGTCTGGAGAAAAAACAGCAAACCGTGCTGCTGCTGAATAAAAGGGGATACTCCTCCTTTGTCATGTGCCGGGACTGCGGGTATGTGCAGCAATGCCCGAACTGTGATATCTCGCTTACTTATCACCGCTCTACAAACGAAATGAAATGCCATTACTGCGGTTACGAGACATTTGTGCCCGCAACATGCCCGGAATGCGGGAGTTCCCATATTCGTTATTTCGGGACAGGGACGCAGAAAGTGGAAGAGGAACTGGGGCGGCTGTTGCCCGAAGCGCGCGTGATCCGGATGGATGTCGATACAACCGGCCGCAAAGGGGCACATGAACGGATGCTGCAAAGCTTTGCAAACGGGGAAGCCGATATTTTGCTTGGGACGCAGATGATTGCAAAAGGGCTCGATTTCCCAAATATTACGCTTGTCGGCGTGCTGAATGCGGACACGATACTCCATTTACCCGATTTCAGGGCGTCTGAAAAAACGTTTCAGCTTTTAACGCAAGTAAGCGGGCGCGCGGGGCGGCACCAGCTGGAAGGCGAGGTTGTTGTCCAAACCTATACCCCCGAACATTACAGCATCCAATTTGCAGGGGAACAGGACTATGAACGCTTTTACCGCCAGGAAATGAGAATGCGGAAAGTGGGCGCCTATCCTCCTTTTTACTATCTCACCCTGATTACGGTCAGCCATGAAAATGTGATGAAAGCCATGTCCGCAGCCGAAAAAATCGCAGGCTTTATGCGGAACCGGGTGTCGGGCGGAAGCGTGATTTTAGGCCCTTCGGCATGCCCGGTACCCCGTGTGAAAAATAGATATCGTTACCAATGTCTGATAAAATACAAACGGGAACCGCGGCTCAATGAAACATTATCTGTTTTGCTGGAACATTTCCAGCACCAGATTGCCTCGGAAGGATTAAGCATCGCGGTCGATGTCAATCCTAATATGATGATGTAACAGGAACGAGTGATTCGAAATGATGGAGATTGTAAAATATCCTGCCGCTATTTTGGAGGAAAAATGCAAACGGGTCACGGCATTCGGCCCGTCTTTAAAAGCGGTACTGGATGAAATGTATGAAACGATGCTTGAAGCGGACGGGGTCGGCCTTGCCGCCCCGCAAGTCGGCATCAACCAGCAAATCGCCGTTGTCGATACCGGGGATGAAACAGGCCGGATTGACCTCATCAATCCGAAAATCGTAACAAGGCGCGGGGAACAGACGGATGTCGAAGGCTGCCTGAGTTTTCCCGGCGTTTATGGGACGGTTTCGCGCGCCCATTATGTGAAAGTAAAAGCACAGGATGCAAACGGAAGGGCGTTCACCATTGAAGCGGAAGATTTCCTTGCCCGCGCTTTGCAGCATGAAATCGACCATCTGCACGGCGTTTTGTTTACGTCCAAAATCATTGATTATGTGGATGAGGAAGACTTGGTTTTTGAGGAGGCCGATGCCGAATGACGAAAGTGGTGTTTTTGGGAACGCCGGATTTTGCCGTGCCGGTTTTACAGACTTTGATCCGCGACGGGTACGAGGTCATTGGCGTTGTGACGCAGCCGGATAGGCCGGTTGGCAGAAAACAGGTTTTAACCCCTCCGCCTGTAAAACGGGAGGCAGAAAAGCACGGCATTCCGGTTTTTCAGCCGGAAAAATTGCGCGAGCCGGAAAGCCTCGCCCGTATTTTGGCGCTCAAACCGGATGTTGTGGTTACATGCGCATACGGGCAGATTTTGCCGAAAGCATTGCTTGATGCGCCCCCGTTCGGCTGCATCAATGTCCATGCGTCACTGCTGCCGGAACTGCGTGGCGGGGCGCCGATCCATACGGCTATTTTACAAGGGAAGAAAAAGACCGGCGTCACCATTATGTACATGGCGGAAAAACTCGATGCCGGCGACATTTTCAGCCAGCGGGAAGTCGAAATTGAAGAAACCGATGATGCCGGCACCCTCCATGACAAGCTGAGCAAAGCGGGCGCTGTGCTTTTATCCGAAACGCTTCCGAAAATCTTGGCAAAAGAAGTGACGCCGGTGCCGCAGGATGAACAGAAGGCGACGTTTGCCCACAATATTACGCGCAGCCAGGAAAAAATCGATTGGAAAAAACCGGGGGAAGTCATTTACAACCAAATCAGGGGGCTGTGCCCGTGGCCGGTTGCCTACACCGTGCTTGGCGGAAAGACGTTTAAAATATGGAAAAGCGAAAAAGTGCCGCTTTCTGAGCAGGCGGAGCCGGGCACCATCGTCACGATAGAAAAAGACGGGATCGTGGTCGCAACGGGCAACACAACCGGCATTAAAGTGACGGAACTGCAACCTGCCGGGAAGAAACGGATGGCGGTTGCACAATTTTTAAACGGTTCAGCGGGCGGCCTTGCACCCGGAATGAAATTTGGAGATGAAGATGAGTAAAGATCGGAAAAATGTCCGTGAAGCGGCGCTTGAACTTTTGGAGGCAGTGGAGAAAAACGAGTCGTACAGCAATTTGCTGCTTGACCGCTATATTGAAAAATACCGGTTCCACGGTCCTGACCGGGCGCTGCTTACGGAAATCACTTATGGCACGTTGCAGAGAAAACAGACACTGGACTATTTTCTCGCCCCGTTTTTGCGCAAAAAAATTGAAAATTGGGTGCGGATTTTGTTGCGCTTGTCTTTATATCAAATGGTATACTTAGATAAAATCCCTGACCGCGCGATTATTTTTGAAGCGGTGGAGATCGCCAAAAAACGGGGCCACCGCGGGATTTCCGGAATGGTCAACGGCGTTTTGCGCGCCATCCAGCGCGGGGGGCTCAGAAGTTTAAAGGAAATAGAAGACCCGCTTGAAAGATTATCGGTGGCAACGAGCCATCCGCACTGGCTTGTGGCAAGATGGGCGGAAGCTTACGGCTATAAAACGACGAAAGAAATGTGTGAAGCAAACCTGATTCCGCCGTTACAGACAGCAAGGGTGAACCTGAACCGGGCATCCGTGGAAGAAGTCATCGAAAAACTGGAGCGGGAAGGGTTTACCGTTGAGCGGAGCCCGGTTATTCCGGAAGCTGTCCGCTCACGAAAAGGCAATCTTGCCCGCTCGGCATGCTTTAAAGAAGGGCTCTTCACCATCCAGGATGAAAGTTCGATGGCGGTTGCCTATGCGCTTTGCATCCAGGAAGGCCAGCGGATTCTGGACGCTTGTGCGGCACCGGGCGGAAAAACGACCCATATTGCGGAAAAGTTAGAAGGAACGGGAGAAGTTGTCGCGCTCGATCTCCATCCGCATAAAGTAAAACTGGTTCAGGAAAATGCAGAGAGGCTCGGTACCGGACAGGTCGAAGCGATTGCGATGGACAGCCGGGATGCAGGCGCCCGTTTTGAAAAAAATACTTTTGACCGCATTCTTGTCGACGCGCCGTGCACAGGTTTTGGCGTGCTGCGACGGAAACCGGATATCAAATATGCGAAAACCGTTGACGATATCCATGCGCTAAAGCAGGTCCAGCTTTCGATTTTATCGGGCGTGTCGGAACTGTTAAAACCGGACGGCATCCTTGTTTTCAGCACGTGCACCGTTGACCGGAAAGAAAACGAAGGGACGATTGAAACATTTTTGCAGGAACATCCGGAATTTGAACCGTATCCGCTGCACGTCCCGGAAGCAATGGAATCTTGCGTTGACGGATACCGGATGCAGATTTTTCCGCAGGACTTCGGCGGGGACGGATTTTTCATCGCCAGCATCCGCAAAAAGGCCGGTAAAGCATAGGTTTGCCTGATGATAAACACGTCAAAGAGTATGAAGGTGGGGGTATAATGGAATCTGTCTACAAAACGGACAAGGGCAGAGTAAGGCAGCATAACGAAGACAGTGGGGGAGTCTTTGAAAATGCCGGCGGTGATCTCCTTGCGATTGTTGCGGATGGCATGGGCGGCCATCGTGCGGGTGACATTGCGAGCGGCATGACGGTGCAATGTTTTAAAGAAGCGTTTGAAAAATTCGGCCCGGTTGCCGATGCGGAGTCCGCGGAGGCGTGGCTTTCCGAGACGATCGGCGAGGTGAATGCCCGTTTATTTGAACATGCCGCCCATCACCCTGAATGCGAAGGAATGGGCACCACACTGGTTGCAGCGGTCTGCACCGAAGGCTTTATTTCCATCGCCAATATCGGAGACAGCCGCGGCTATATTTTTAATGAAAACGGCTTCCAGCAGCTGACGGAAGATCATTCGCTGGTCAATGAACTGGTCAAAACCGGCCAGATTTCAAAAGAAGACGCCGAAAATCACCCACATAAAAATGTGATCCTGAAAGCGCTCGGGACGGAAGATTCGATCTCGCCCGACTTAAAAACGATTGTATTTGAAGAAAATGATACTTTGCTGCTTTGTTCAGACGGCCTGTCGAATAAAGTGCCGACGGAAGTGATGAAAGAAGTGCTGGAAAAAGATCTGCCGCTTGGGGAGAAAGCGGACATGCTCGTGGATTATGCCAATGAAAACGGTGGGGAAGACAATATTACGATTGTGCTTCTTTCGTCCGGCCGCAATAAAGGCGGGTGCCCTTAATGTTAATCGGAAGACGGATCAGCGGCCGCTATAAAGTCAAAAGCCTGATCGGCGGCGGCGGCACGGCAAACGTCTATCTGGCCCGCGATATGATTTTGGACCGTGATGTGGCCGTCAAAGTGCTGCGCCCGGATTTTGCAAATGAGCCGGAGTTTATCCAACGTTTTCACAGGGAGGCCCAATCGGCAACGAGCCTGGTCCATCCGAATATTGTCAGTATTTATGATGTTGGCGAAGAGGACGATTTAAATTATATCGTCATGGAAAATGTCGAGGGCATGACGTTAAAACAATACATACAGCAAAACGGCCCGGTTTCCGTTGAGAAAACGCTGGACATTATGGGACAGCTTGCAGCGGCGATCGCACATGCCCATGACAACCATATTATCCACCGTGACATTAAGCCGCAAAATATTTTAATCAGCCATGACGGCGTTGTGAAAATTACGGACTTCGGGATTGCCATGGCTTTATCCGCTACTTCAATCACCCGGACAAATGCCGTGCTCGGTTCGGTCCATTATCTTTCCCCCGAGCAGGCAAGGGGCGGTGTTGCCACATATAAATCGGATATATACGCACTCGGCATCGTGATGTTCGAGCTTTTAACGGGAAGGCTTCCTTTTTCCGGGGAATCTGCCGTTTCCATTGCTTTAAAACATTTGCAAAGCGAGACGCCGTCGCCGAAAAGGTGGAATCCCGATATTCCCCAAAGTGTTGAAAATATTGTTTTAAAAGCAACGGCGAAAGATCCGTTTTACCGTTATAACAGCACCGAAGAAATGGGGGAGGATATCCGCACCGCACTCCTGCCGGAAAGGCTGAATGAACCGAAATTTGTTATCCCGGAAGACGAAGATCAGACGAAAATTATGCCGGTGATTTCCGAAGTGGCTGCCGGCCCCGACCGGAATGAAGAAACCATTATCGCAAATCCGGCCGGAGAAAATGAAAAGGAAAAGAAACCGGACACAAAGCGGGACAAAAAAGAGAAAAAACGGCGGAAAAAATGGCCGTTCGTTGTCGATACCCTTGCCTTTCTGGTCGTGCTTGCCGGCCTTGCCGCCTTGTTGCTGCCGTCCCTGCTCGGCCCGAAAACCGTCAGCGTCCCGTCAGTATCAGGCAAAACGGCGGATGCTGCTGCCGCCGTGCTTACGGCGCATGGTCTGAAAACCGGGGAGAAGATTAAAACAACAAGCGAAACGGTACCAAAGGGGCAGGTGATCAAAACGGATCCCGAAGCCGGGGAAAAAATCAAAGAGGGGACAAAAGTTTCCCTTTATATCAGCACGGGAAAAGAAACATTTACCCTGTCCGATTATACCGGCAGGCAGTTTGACGATGTCGTGAATTTATTGACTGGGGAACATTTTAAAGACATCGATAAAGAAGAAGTATACGATGACAGTGCGCAAGGGACCATTATATCACAGGATCCCGCGCCCGATAAAAAAGTGGTGCCCGAAAGCACGGTGCTTACCTTTACTGTAAGCAAAGGCCCGGAAATTTATGCAGTCGGGGATTTAACTGGATTTTCAAAAAAACAGCTGGACGCATATGAAAAAACATCCGGTTTTTCCATTGAATATGCCGGAAAAGATTATTCGGATACCGTGAAAAAGGACCATGTCATTTCGCAATCCCCGCAGCCGGGAACCGAGCTGAAAAAAGGCTCGGTCGTAAAAGTGACCATCAGCAAAGGACAGAAAGAAATGCCGCCAAAGACGGTCACAAAGGAAGTAACGATCCCGTATGAGCCGGACACGGATTCCGCCGGGAGCACAAATGAAAACAATAGCGAAAGTTCCGGGTCGGACGGAAACAGCCAGTCCGGTGACAGCAACAGCGAATCAAACGGAAACGATTCCGGCGGCAAAACAGATGCATCTGCACAAGAAAACCCGAAACAGGAAGTGCAAATTTTTATTGAAGACATGAACCATTCGATGTCCGCACCTGTTCAAACGTTTGAGATTACGAAAACGGTGAAAAAACAGCTGGAGTTCACGATTGAATACGGGAAAGAGGCGACATACAAAATCATGAGGGATGGCAAAGTCATCGCCGAAGAGACCGTTCCGTATCCAAATTAAGAAAACGCGGGCGTCCCATCCTTAGGCGAGAGCAGCGCCGTCGTTGCATTTATGCGTTAGGAAAGTAGAAATTGAAAAATTTATCCTTTCTTAACTGAGAAAGCGCCGGGCCGTAACCCGGCGCCTCCCCTGGTTTGAAAATGTCGGAGAGATGGAGGTGGATGTATGGCAGAAGGAAAAATCATCAAGGCTTTAAGCGGCTTTTACTATGTGAAAAATCGTGAAGACGGCGAAATTTACCAATGCAGGGGCAGAGGTGTCTTCCGGAAAAGGAAAATCACCCCGCTCGTCGGGGACCATGTCGAATTCCAAAAAGAAAACGGGCGGGAAGGTTATATTTTGGACATCGGCGAAAGAAAGAATGAACTCGTCCGTCCACCGATTGCCAATGTGGATCAGGCTGTTTTGGTTTTTTCCGCAAAAGAACCAGCCTTTTCTACGCTGCTTTTGGACCGTTTTTTAGTCCCAATTGAAAAGAACCTGATCCGCCCGCTTATTCTGATCACAAAATGCGATCTCCTGGACGCGGATGAAAAAGAAGAGCTGCTCGAGACGCTTGCAGTATACCGGCAAATCGGTTACTCGGTTATTTTGTCGTCGGCGAAAGCAGGCGAAGGGGCAGATGCTTTGCTTTCAGCATTGAAAGGAAAAATCACCGTCTTTTGCGGCCAGTCCGGAGTGGGGAAAACGTCCATTCTCAACCGCCTGGACCCTGCTTTGGGTTTAAAAACAAATGAAATTTCCACGCATCTGGGCAGGGGGAAGCACACCACCCGCCATGTTGAACTGTTGCCGGTCGGAGGCGGTCTCGTCGCGGATACGCCGGGTTTCAGCTCACTCGACTTCGCCGATGTGGAATTCACGGAGCTCGGGGACTATTTTCCGGAAATCAGTGAAAAATCGGCCGGTTGCAAGTTCCGTGGCTGTCTGCATGAAAACGAGCCGCATTGTGCGGTAAAAGCCGCTTTGGCCGAAGGGGAGATCGCTTCATTCCGGTACAGTCATTACATCCAGTTTCTTCAGGAAATAAAAAACAGAAAGCCGAGGTATTGACGATGGTAAAAATCGCACCTTCTATTTTGTCTGCAAATTTTGCAAAACTGGGAGAGGAAATTAAAGATGTGGAGGAAGGCGGGGCGGACTGGATCCATATTGATGTGATGGACGGCCATTTTGTGCCGAACATTACGATGGGGCCGCTCGTTGTTGGGGCGGTGCGGCCGGTCACAAAGCTTCCGCTCGACGTCCATTTAATGATTGAAAATCCGGACCAGTATTTGGAAGCTTTTGCGAAAGCAGGGGCGGATACGATTTCTGTTCATGTGGAAGCGTGCAGGCATCTCCACCGGACGATTCAGGAAATCCGGTCTCTTGGTGTAAATCCCGGCGTTGTCTTAAATCCCGCCACACCGGTCGAATGGATTGCGCCAATACTGGGGGATGTCGGCCTTGTGTTGCTGATGACGGTCAATCCCGGGTTTGGCGGACAGGCTTTTATTGAATCCGTTGTCCCGAAAATTGAAAAACTGCACCGTTTAAAAAAAGAGCAGGGGCTTGCATTTGACATTGAAGTCGACGGCGGCATCCATCCGGAAACAGCGCAAAAATGCACACAGGCCGGTGCAACGGTGCTGGTTGCGGGCTCCAATATTTTTAAAAGCAAGAACCGGAAAAAAGCGATCCAGGCATTAAAATACGGGCAGTAAAACAACAGCCGGGGTTCATCCGGCTTTTTCTGCATGAAAAGCCCGCGGGGGTGGACAAAGCATCAGGTTGTCTTAAATCCGTCGTATAAAAGGGGAATGAGGCATGGAAAAGAAAATCTATATTTTAGCAGGCGGCCCGCCCGAAAATGTGCCGGATCTTGCGCCATATGCGGAGGACAAACGAGCGGCATGGGCAGGTGTAGACAGGGGCGTGCTGCATTTGCTTAAACAAGGGATCATCCCGGAAATGGCCTTTGGCGACTTTGATTCTGTCAATCAGGAAGAATGGGACTGGATCAACCGGAAACTTGAGCATATCCGCAAATTCCAGCCCGAAAAAGATGAGACCGACATGGAGCTGGCCTTGATGTGGGCAATCAGCCAGGATCCGGATGTGATCCGCATTTTTGGCGCTACCGGCGGACGGCTCGATCATGCTTTTACCAATGTCCTTTTACTTGTACATGAAAAAGCTTTGCAATTTAAAGGAAAAATAGAAATGATCGACAGGCAGAATCTCGTGGAAATGTTTTTGCCCGGAACTTATACGATTGAAAAAATGGATGCGTATCCGTATGTTTCTTTTCTCCCGTTGACGGAAGAGGTAGAAGGGATCTCTTTAACCGGATTTAAGTATCCGCTTGAAAACCGGCATATTGTAAGGGGCACCACCCTTTGTGTCAGCAATGAACTAATCCGTGATTTTGGTACTTTTTCTTTTTCAAGCGGCATATTAATGATGGTAAGAAGCCATGATTAATGATATTTCATGAACAAGCAGGCTGTATCCTTTTCGCTTACGCATGAATATAATGTGCGGGAGACCCGGATTGTATTTGAATGGGGAGGGACATACATGAAATTTTATACGATTAAACTGCCTAAATTTTTGGGCGGTATTGTCAGGGCCATGCTGGGGACTTTTAAAAAAGGATAAGAGATAAAATGGACGCATGGCGGTTCGTGGGGCAGTTCATTCTACACAGCGGGAAAATCGGCGGCGCGCCGGTTTTTTTTGCCGCAAAAAAAACAGGAAACCGGATACCCGGTTTCCTGTTTTTTGCATTATACACGTTCGACTTTCCCGGATTTCAAAGCGCGAGCGGAAACCCAGACGCGTTGCGGTTTGCCATCCACCAGAATGCGCACTTTTTGCAAGTTCGCTTTCCAGGTGCGTTTGTTTGCGTTCATGGCGTGAGAACGTTTATTGCCGGATACCGTTTTACGTCCTGTAATTGCACATTTTTTCGGCATTGTATTCCCTCCTCCTGTTGCGAAGCAGAAATAGAACATATTTATGCTTTCATCTCTTCATTTTTCGTTAAAAATTCACTATAATAATTTATCATATTGGAAGACACAATGCAAGTCCTGCCGGTGGGCATACATGCAGGGCAACCTGTTTTGTGGTAAACTATAACAATGCAGACCTGCTCTGCTTTCCATGTACCCTGTCTTATAGTACAATGGCGGTAGCAGGTCAAATCCGGTTTGGAAACAGTGAAGATAAGGGGGAGCGATTTATGCCGATTGAAATAAATACGCATTACGGACAAATTGATATATCGAATGAAGTCGTCGCCACGATTGCAGGAGGTGCCGCCATCGACTGTTTCGGCATTGTTGGCATGGCCTCGAAAAATCAAATTAAAGACGGCATTACAGAAATCCTGCGCAAAGAAAACTTCTCGAGGGGCGTCATTGTGCGTCAACAGGATGAAAGAGTCGAAATTGACATGTACATCATTGTGGGCTACGGGACAAAAATTTCCGAAATCGCCCGCAACGTCCAGCAGAAAGTAAAATATACGCTGAATCAAACAGTCGGCTTATCAGTTGACGCCATTAATATTTACGTTCAGGGCGTGCGTGTCGCGAACCCGTAACGAGGAGGAAATTTTGTGGTTACATCACTGGATGGAAAGCGTTTTGCAGAAATGGTCATACAAGGGGCGAACCATCTTGCGGCAAATGCCAAAACGGTTGACGCCCTGAATGTATTCCCTGTCCCTGATGGTGATACGGGAACAAATATGAATTTAACAATGACTTCCGGTGCAAAGGAAGTGCAAAAAAATGTCCAGGCGCATATCGGTGCCGTTGCCGCAAGCTTTGCAAAAGGGCTGCTGATGGGCGCGCGGGGCAATTCGGGCGTGATTTTATCCCAGCTGTTCCGCGGCTTCTCCAAATCGATTGAAACAAAAGCGCATATTTCCGCAAAAGAGTTTGCAGCGGCTTTTCAGGCCGGGATCGAGAGCGCTTTTAAGGCGATCATGAAGCCGGTTGAAGGAACGATTCTCACCGTTGCAAGGGAAGCGGCCAAAAAAGGCGTGCAAACGGCGAAAACCGAAAAGGATCTGGCGGCAGTCATGGAAGCGATCCTCGGAGAAGCGAAAACGACGCTGAGCCGGACGCCGGACATGTTGCCGGTGTTAAAAGAAGTCGGCGTGGTCGACAGCGGCGGCCAGGGGCTTGTTTTTATTTATGAAGGCTTTCTTGCCGAGTTAAAAGGGGAAGAGCTGCCGGATACACCGTCCGTCATGCCGTCAATGGACGAGCTCGTAAACGCCGAACACCATAAGCATGTGCAGGACTTTATGCGTACGGAAGATATCAAATATGGGTACTGCACGGAAATTATGGTCAGACTCGACCGCTCCAAACCGTCCGCCAAGACATTCTCGGAGGAGCGGTTCCGCAGTGATATGAGCCGTTTCGGGGATTCCCTCCTGGTCATTTCGGATGATGATATCGTGAAAGTCCATGTCCACACTGAGCGCCCGGGTGATGTTTTGAACTACGGCCAGCAATACGGCAGCCTCATTAAGTTAAAAGTGGACAATATGCGCGAGCAGCACAGCGCGATAGTGGGCGAAACGCATCATGCGCTTGTTGGCGAAAACGAAGCGGAACAGGCGCAAAAAGAAAAGAAAGATTACGGTGTCATTACGGTTGCGATGGGGGACGGAATTGCTGCGCTGTTTAAAAGCATCGGCGCCGATGTGGTCATTGAAGGTGGCCAGACGATGAACCCGAGTACCGAAGACATCTTGAAAGCCATTGAAGAGACAAACGCAAAACAAATCATCATTTTGCCGAACAATAAAAATATCGTCATGGCAAGCGAGCAGGCAGCGGAACTAGCGGAAGAAAAAGTGGCCATTGTCCCGTCTAAAACCGTGCCGCAGGGAATGGCGGCGCTGCTCGCATTTAACCCCGGACAGCCGTTTGATAAAAACGTCCAAGCAATGGAAGAAGCGCTCGGCCGCGTGAAATCCGGCCAGGTTACCAATGCGGTCAGGGATACGAATATTGACGGCATCTCCATCAAAAAAGGGGATTATATGGGGATTTACGAAGGGAAAATCGTCAAAACGAGTCCTACCCTGTTGGAAGCATCCGGGCAGCTGCTTTCGCACATGATCGGCGCGGAAGATGAAATTGCCACCGTCATATACGGAAAAGATGTCAGCAAGGAACAGGTAAACGAACTCGTTTCCTATATTGAAACCAACTGGCCGGAGATGGAAATCGAAGTCCATGAAGGCAGGCAGCCGTTATATTCCTTTATTTTGGCAGTGGAATAAGATTGCTTGCCCGCATATTATAAAAAGAGCTTGCTGAATACGAAAAAATGCATCATCCGCTGCTGTTTGTTTTCATCTGTTGCAGCGCTTTCAAGTGCAAAGCTTTCATCCATTCTTTTTCGGTAAAAAGGTCCCAGTTCGGGCGAGCCGGCCGAACCAACCCGGTTTTGCCCGGCAAACTTTAAAATCAGCACAACGGCGGGTGCGGTCTGAAAAACGGGGCGCACCCACCAAGATTGAAATCGCGAAAAAACACAATAATGTGGGTGTGATGCGCAATGAAATATAAAAGTGTTTTTGATATTATCGGCCCGGTGATGATCGGGCCCTCGAGCTCCCATACAGCAGGTGCCGCGCGCATCGGTCGGGTGGCGAGAAGCTTATTCGGCAGGCAGCCACAGTGGGCAGACATCCATTTTTACGGATCGTTCGCGACCACCTATAAAGGTCACGGCACAGACGTTGCCATTGTCGGCGGCCTGCTCGATTTTGACACGGATGATGAACGGATCAAATCTTCTCTTCAGATTGCGGAACAGCACGGACTTTCGGTAAAGTTTTTCGTGGAAAGCGCCGTCACGGACCACCCGAACACGGTAAAGATCCGGATGGGCGACGCATCGGGAGATATGGAACTGACCGGTATCTCAATCGGCGGCGGAAAAATTGAAGTGACAGAACTGAACGGCTTTGAACTGCATTTATCCGGCCACCATCCGGCTGTGCTCGTCGTTCACCAGGATCGCTACGGGGCGATTGCGGCCGTATCCAATATTTTATCAGCACATGAAATCAATATCGGCCATATGGAAGTATCGCGCAAAGAAGCCGGAAAGATGGCCTTGATGGCTATCGAAGTGGACCAGAATCTCGATGACGCCGTCATTGAAGAGATGAAGCAGCTCCCGAATATTACCCAGGTTGCAAGAGTTGTAGATTAATAGTGAGAAAAAAGCGCAGCTGCTAAGCAGGTGGCGCTTTCTTTTGGCTGTCTTTAAAAAATGTGCGTGCATCCTTGCCTGTGCCAGGAGAAGCAGCATGGATATTGAAGGAGGGAAATTATGTTTCGGAATGTTGCTGAGCTTGTAGAACTGGCCGAACAGCAAAATAAAAAAATCTCGGAAATTATGATAGAGCAAGAAATGGAAGTAACCGGAAAATCGAGGGAAGCCATCATAAAAAAGATGGATGAAAATCTGGCTGTGATGGAAAAAGCAGTTGAAAAAGGGATTGCCGGCGTCCACTCCCACTCAGGGCTTACGGGCGGCGATGCCGTACTGCTGCAAAAATATATTGAAAAAGGCAATTTCTTATCCGGCGCCACCATTTTGGATGCCGTCAGCAAAGCCGTTGCGACAAATGAAGTGAACGCGGCAATGGGAACGATTTGCGCAACGCCGACAGCCGGTTCTGCCGGCGTCGTGCCGGGAACGTTCTTTGCGGTCAAAAACAAACTGCATCCGACGCGTGAAGAAATGGTCCGTTTCTTATTTACAGCCGGCGCATTCGGTTTTGTGGTGGCCAATAATGCGTTTATTTCCGGCGCAGCAGGCGGCTGCCAGGCAGAAGTCGGATCAGCCGCCGGGATGGCTGCCGCGGCTATCGTTGAGATGGCGGGCGGCACACCGGATCAATGTGCCCATGCGATGGCCATTACGTTGAAAAATATGATCGGCCTCGTATGCGATCCTGTTGCCGGTCTTGTGGAAGTACCATGCGTGAAACGGAATGCAATGGGGGCGGCCAATGCAATGGTTGCGGCAGATATGGCGCTGGCCGGCATTAAAAGCCGGATCCCTTGCGATGAAGTGATTGATGCGATGTACCGCGTCGGGCAGCAGATGCCGACTGCGCTCAAAGAAACGGCGCGGGGAGGCTTGGCGGATACGCCGACCGCCCGGAAACTGGAAGCCAAAATTTTCGGTATGCCGCTTGATCTGCATGAATAGCCCGCTTGATCAGCCGGTATCCGTCTTAAAAGGGATCGGCGAAGAAACGGAAGCAAGCCTCGGGCAGATGGGGATTTTTACCATCTATGACCTGCTTACTTATTTTCCTTTCCGGTATGAAGATGACCGGCTCAAAGATTTGCGTGAAGTCCGGCATGATGAACGGGTGACGGTGACGGGGAGGGTGCATAGCGAACCCTCCCTCATCTATTATTCAAAAAAACGGTCACGCCTGTCGATGAAAGTGTTCGCAGGCGATTTTCTCATTACGGTTGTCTGTTTTAACCAGCCGTATTTGAAAAAGAAAATCCATGTTCATGATGAGATTACGGTTACCGGAAAATGGGACATGCACCGGCAGACGATTACGGCTCAATCCGTAAAAACAGGCACGGCTGATCAAACGTCCGGATTCGGGCCCGTCTATGCGGTGAAAGGAAAAATAACGGTAAAAACGTTGCGCAAATACATTCAATCCGCCTTTCACGCATTTGGCAGCGAAATCGAAGAGGCGCTCCCGGCAGAAATGCTTGCAAAATATAAATTAATGCCGAAAAAGCAGGCCATGTATGCGATGCACTTCCCAAAATCGGAACAGGAAGTGAAAATGGCGAGAAGGACCATTGTATACGAAGAGTTTTTGGCTTTTCAGCTGAAGATGCAGGCGTTAAGGAAATTCGAGCGCGAACATTCAAACGGCCGGGCCATCCGCTATGATGTGCGGAAATTAAGACATTTTATCGACTCCTTGCCGTTTTCATTGACGGCCGCCCAGAAAAGAGTAGTGAACGAAATTTGCGCGGACTTGAAGTCGCCGTTCCGCATGAACCGTTTACTCCAGGGAGATGTCGGCTCCGGGAAGACGGTCGTCGCTGCGATTGCGTTATGCGCTGCGGTGACGGCGGGATTTCAAGGGGCGCTAATGGTCCCGACGGAAATTCTCGCCGAGCAGCATGCCGAATCGCTTTGCCAGCTGCTCGAACCGCACGGCGTCCAGGTCGCTTTACTGACGAGCACTGTAAAAGGGAAACGGCGAAAAGCGCTTTTGGAACAGCTTGGTACAGGCGGTATCGATATTTTAATCGGCACGCATGCTTTAATCCAGGAAGATGTGGCATTTTCGCGGCTCGGCCTTGTGATCACCGATGAACAGCACCGGTTCGGGGTTGAGCAAAGACGGATTCTTCGCGAAAAAGGGATGAATCCGGATGTGCTTTTTATGACGGCGACGCCCATTCCGCGGACGCTTGCCATCACCGTGTTCGGCGAAATGGATGTTTCTGTCATTGATCAGATGCCGGCCGGCCGGAAAAAGATTGAAACGTACTGGGTGAAAAACAATCTGTTCGAAAGGGTGCTCGGCTTTATCGAAAAAGAGCTCAAAAAAGGCAGGCAGGCGTATGTTATTTGTCCGCTCATCGAGGAATCCGATAAGCTTGACGTCCAGAACGCGATTGATGTGTATGCCATTTTAAACCAATATTTTAATGGCAGGTATACAGCCGGGCTGATGCATGGCAGGCTGCCGGGTGACGAAAAGGAAGCAGTCATGAAAGCGTTCAGCCGCAACGAAATTCAGGTGCTTGTGTCGACAACGGTTGTCGAAGTCGGGGTCAATGTGCCGAATGCGACCATTATGGTCATTTATGATGCCGAACGGTTCGGCCTTGCCCAGCTTCACCAGTTGCGCGGCCGTGTCGGCAGGGGCGATGCACAATCGTATTGTATTTTGCTCGCCGACCCGAAAACGGAAATCGGCAAAGAGCGGATGAAAATTATGACAGAAACGGACAACGGCTTTGTTTTGAGCGAAAAAGACCTCGAGCTTCGCGGACCCGGCGATTTTTTCGGAAAAAAACAAAGCGGGCTGCCGGAATTTAAAGTGGCCGATATGGTCCATGATTTCCGGGCGCTTGAAACAGCCAGGCAGGATGCGCAGCAATTGATCAGTTCCGATACATTCTGGCATGACCCGGCTTTTTCACACTTGCGGCGCCAGCTTGAAGCATCAGGTGTGCTCGAAGGGGAGAAACTGGACTAAAGGAAGTTTGCGTTTTGCCAGGGCAGCTTTGGCAATTCTTGCAAACTTCCTTTTCTTTCTATATACTACGATTAGTACCAAGTCCTAAAATTTCGGATGGTGTCACCCATGAAAATGAAAAAAAAGGACCGGCAGCAAAGTTTGCAGGAAACCATCAGGCAGAATCCTTTTATCACAGATGAAGAACTGGCGGAAAAATACCATGTCAGCGTGCAGACGATCCGCCTTGACCGGCTAGAGCTTTCCATTCCGGAACTGCGGGAAAGGATCAAAAACGTTGCTGAAAAGCGGTTCGCCAATGAAGTAAGGGCGCTGCCGATCGAAGAAGTCATCGGGGAAGTGATCGATATCGAATTGGATCGCAGCGCCATCTCTATTTTTGATGTCAAAAAAGAACATGTTTTTAAGCGAAACGCCATCGCCCGCGGGCATCATCTGTTTGCGCAGGCCAACTCGCTTGCCGTTGCCGTCATTGATGATGAACTGGCCCTCACGGCGAAAGCCACCATCCGGTTTTTGCGGTCCGCGAAAATCGGCGACCGCGTCATTGCCAAGGCAAAAGTGGCGAACGTCAATCAGGAAAACGGCAGAACGACTGTGTTTGTTGAAAGCTATGTCGGCCGTGACCTCGTCTTTAAAGGCGAATTTGAAATGTATCGGGATCATGCCGGAAAAGGCGGCAGTGCTTAAATATGCTTCGCGGACAGGTGAACCATTTTCCCGGGGACCGGCAACCCCGGTTGCGGCACGGCCGGGAAAACTTTCGCACGGGAAAAGCTTGATTTTAGAAACGGGGCTGAACAGAATGAAATTAGCAATTGATGCAATGGGCGGGGATTATGCCCCAAAAGAAATTGTACAAGGGATTAACCGGGCTGTAAACGCATTTCCGGACACGGCGTTTATCCTGTTCGGGGACGAAACGCAAATCAGGAAGGAACTGGAAACGTCTGACCGCGTTGCCGTTATCCATACCGATGAGGTAATATCTGGAACAGACGAACCGGTGCGGGCAGTTCGCCGCAAAAAAAATTCTTCCATGGTGCGTATGGCCCAAGCCGTGAAAGACGGGGAAGCGGACGCGTGCATCTCGGCCGGAAATACGGGCGCTCTAATGGCATCCGGTCTCTTTGTGGTTGGCAGGATTGAAGGTATTGAAAGGCCGGCCCTTGCCCCGGTGCTCCCGACAACGGACGGGCGCGGTTTTGTCATGCTCGATCTCGGCGCAAACGCGGAAGCCAAGCCGGAACATTTGCTGCAGTTTGCCATCATGGGCTCGCTGTATGCCGAAAAGGTAAGAGGCTTAAAAAATCCGCGCGTCGGCCTCTTAAATATCGGAACAGAAGAAAAGAAAGGCAATGAATTAACAAAAAAAGCATTTCAACTTTTAAAAGAAACTGATTTGAATTTTACCGGCAATGTTGAAGCCCGCGACTTGCTCGAGGGGGCGGCGGATGTCGTTGTCACAGACGGGTTTACCGGCAATATGGTGCTGAAAACGATTGAAGGTACGGCCGGATCCTTGTTTTCCATGATCAAAAAAGTGTTCATGCACAATCTGAAGACAAAACTGGCCGCTGCGATGATCAAATCAGAACTGTCAGGCCTGAAAAATATCATGGACTACTCGGAATACGGCGGATCGGGTTTAATGGGGCTGAATGCGCCCGTCATTAAAGCACACGGGTCATCAAACGCCAATGCAATTTACAATGCGGTGCGGCAGGCGCGTGAAATGGTACAGTCTGACGTCACCGGCAAAATCAAACACGCAATTCAACAACTTGAACAAAAGTAAGGATGGAGGAAAAGAGATGGGGAAAATAGCATTTGTTTTTCCGGGGCAGGGATCCCAGACGGTTGGCATGGGGCAGTCGGTTGCCGGTGCAAATGAAAAAGCGGCGGCTGTTTTTCAAAAAGCAGATGAAAAGCTTGGGATGGACTTATCCGGGCTCATTCAAAACGGCCCGCTGGACAAACTGACCCGTACCGAAAATGCCCAGCCGGCCCTTTTAACGGTAAGCACTGCGATTTTACAGGTGCTTCAGGAAGCGGGCATCCATGCAGATTTCACAGCCGGGCACAGCCTTGGCGAATATTCGGCGCTTGTGGCAGCTGGCGCTTTGTCTTTTGAAGATGCCGTATATGCGGTACGCAAACGTGGCGAATATATGGATGAAGCATTCCCGAACGGTGCCGGGGCAATGTCCGCCGTGCTCGGGCTTGACCGCGGCGTGCTAGAGGAAGTTGCAGATGAAGTGAGCCGTGAAGGGGAAACGGTCCAGCTCGCGAATTTGAACTGTCCCGGCCAGATAGTCATTTCCGGGACAGCTGCCGGAATTGAGAAAGCGGGCGCCCTTGCCAAGGAAAGAGGGGCGAAACGCGTCCTCCCGCTTCAGGTAAGCGGGCCTTTCCACTCCAAATTGATGGAGCCGGCAGCGGAAAAATATAAGGCGGTTCTTGACGAAATTGCTATCCGGGATGCGGCGGTTCCTGTGATCGCCAATGTTGATGCCGAAGTGGAAACGGGCGCTCAGGACATCAAAGCAAATTGTATCCGCCAGCTCTATTCCCCTGTTTTATGGGAAGATTCTGTCAAAAAAATGATCAGCCTCGGCGTTGATACCTTTATTGAAGTCGGGCCGGGCAAAGTGCTTTCCGGATTAATCCGGAAAATTGACCGCAGCGTAAAAACATATGCCGTCCAGGATATGGAAACCCTGGAAGCTGCGGTTGGCGCGTTGCAAAAATAATGGAGGAGGAGACCGAATGCTTTTAAAAGACAAAGTTGCGCTTGTGACCGGTGCGTCCCGCGGCATCGGCCACGAAATCGCGCTTGCGTTTGCCGCTTCCGGCGCGCATGTTGTGGTCAACTATGCAGGGAATGCTGAAAAAGCGGAAGAAGTGGTAAACGCCGTCCGTTCTTATGGTGTGGAATCCTTTGCCATCCGGGCTGATGTTTCGAATGAATCGGAAGTGCAGGAAATGTTCAGACAGGTGCTGGAAAAATTCGGCAAACTTGATATATTGGTGAATAACGCCGGCATCACCCGGGATAACCTTTTGATGAGGATGAAAGAAGCAGAATGGGATGCAGTCATCGATACCAATTTAAAAGGGGTCTTCCTGTGCACAAAAGCGGCGGCGCGGCCGATGATGAAGCAGCGGAGCGGCAAAATCATTAATATTGCCTCGGTTGTCGGCATCAGCGGCAACCCCGGTCAGGCCAATTATACCGCTGCCAAAGCCGGCGTCATTGGGCTTACAAAAACGGCGGCGCGTGAGCTGGCAAGCCGCGGTATTACTGTAAACGCCATTGCCCCGGGCATGATTGAAACGGATATGACCGATAAGCTGACGGAAGACATCAAAGAAGGCATGCTGGGCCAAATCCCACTTTCCCGTTTCGGCAAGCCGGAAGATGTGGCAAAGACTGCCCTGTTTTTGGCAAGCAGCAGTTCCGACTACATCACCGGGCAAACGATCCACGTCGATGGCGGAATGGTCATGTAACGGTTGCGGCAAAGCTTGTTTTTAAGTTTCACTTTATTAATTATAAAAAATCCTCTATAATACCTTGAGGGGAGGTGAACCGCATGGCAGACGTATTAGAGCGTGTGACAAAGATCATCGTTGACCGCCTTGGTGTCGAAGAATCCAAAGTTACACTGGAAGCGAAATTCAAAGAAGATCTTGGCGCTGATTCCCTTGATGTAGTGGAATTGGTGATGGAATTGGAAGATGAATTCGGAATGGAAATTTCTGACGAGGATGCTGAGAAAATTGTAACAGTGGGTGACGCTGTAAATTACATACAAAATCAGCAGTAATCGTCTTCATGTAAAATGTCCCGCCCCATAAAGCGGGACATTTTTCTCTAATCCGGCGTCAATCGTCTCCTGCCTGAGGATGGTAAATGGGCAAAAAAGCGCGATCCCTTTTTGCCTATTTACGACCGCCCGGGTCCTGGGAGATGCCTTTGCGTTCAGCAGTATTTTTCTATATATTTAAGTTAAGTTGAAACTATATCAAGATATCGGGTGGATGAACGATGGTAAAAAAAATAAAATCAGATGAAGAACATGTAGTAAACAAATTCGGCAAGCTGCAGGAACAACTCGGGATCCATTTTCAAGACGTAAACCTGCTGAAACAGGCTTTTACGCATTCCTCCTATGTGAACGAGCATCCGGAAAAGCGCAGGCACGACAATGAAAGGCTTGAATTTTTAGGCGATGCCGTCCTGGAACTGACCGTGTCCCATTATTTATTTAATCGGTTCCCGTCGATGAACGAAGGGGAAATGACGAAATTGCGGGCGTCCGTCGTCTGTGAGCCGTCGCTTGTCATTTTTGCCAATGAGCTGCATTTTGGCGAGTATATCCTGCTCGGTAAAGGCGAGGAAATGACCGGCGGCAGAACGCGCCCGGCTCTTTTAGCCGATGTGTTTGAAGCGTTTATCGGCGCGCTTTATTTGGACAAGGGGTTAAAGGCTGTTGTTTCCCTTCTTGAAAAAGTTGTATTCCCGAAAATAGACGAGGGGCTCTTCAGCAGCACGGCGGATTATAAAAGCAAGTTGCAGGAGTACGTCCAAAAAAGAACATCCGGTGTGTTGGAATACACGATTCTCGATGAACGCGGCCCTGCGCATGACAAGGAGTTCATCTCCAGCGTGTCGCTAAACAATAAAGCGCTCGGGACAGGAAAAGGCCGCTCCAAAAAAGAAGCGGAACAGCAGGCTGCGCAAACGGCTTTATCCAATTTGCAGAAAGAAGAAAAAAAGAAGCCGTAAAGAATGGAGGGGGAACGGATTGTTTCTGAAACGTCTCGATGTGATCGGATTTAAGTCATTTGCGGACCGGATTTCCTTTGAATTTGTTCCGGGCGTGACAGCGGTTGTCGGCCCGAACGGCAGCGGCAAAAGCAATGTGATCGACGCCGTCCGCTGGGTGCTCGGTGAACAATCAGCGAAAAGCCTGCGCGGTGGAAAGATGGAAGATGTTATATTTGCCGGCAGCGATACAAGAAAACCACTGAATTTTGCAGAAGTGACGTTAACGCTTGAAAACGAAGGCCGCGCCCTTCCAATTGATTACCAGGAAGTGAGCGTGACAAGGCGGGTGTACCGTTCAGGGGAAAGCGAGTTTTATATCAATAAACAGCAATGCCGGTTGAAGGATATTGTGGAATTGTTTATGGATTCCGGCCTTGGCAAAGAAGCTTTTTCCATTATCAGCCAGGGGAAAGTGGAAGAAATTTTAAACAGCAAAGCGGAAGAACGCCGCAGCATTTTTGAAGAGGCAGCCGGCGTTTTAAAATATAAGACGCGCAAGAAAAAGGCGGAAGTGAAGCTTGCCGAAACGCAGGATAACTTAAACCGTGTTAGCGACATTCTGTATGAACTGGAAAGCCAGCTTGAGCCGTTGAAAATGCAGGCATCGGTCGCAAAAGATTATCTGGAACAAAAGGAAGCATTGAAAAATTATGAAATTGCCGTTTTGGCGTATGAAATAGAATCATTGCATGGCGAGTGGGAATCGCTTAAATCGCAGCTTGAAGCACACCGGGATAAAGAAGCGGGGCTCTCTTCCGAAATCCGCAAACAGGAAGCACAGCTGGAAGAAAAGCGCAATCAGCTGGACGCGCTCGATGAATCGATTCAAGACTTGCAGAATGTGCTGCTTCAAGCGACAGAAGAGCTGGAAAAACTCGAAGGGCAAAAAGAAGTGCTGAAGGAACGCAAAAAGAACGCCAGCGAGAACAAAGCCCAGCTTGAGAAAAATATAAATGAAGCGGAGAACGCTTTAAAAGAACTGGAAGCCCAAAAGGAAAAGCTTTTGCAAACGGCGGCGGAAAATGAACAAGCCTTATCGTCCCTGAAAGAAAGCGTGAAAGAGAAGGAAGCGGGCCTTTTCCGCCTCAGCACGAATCTGGAGGGAAAAATTGAGTCTTTAAAAAGCGACTATATTGAACTGCTGAATGAGCAGGCAAGCGGAAAAAATGAAAAGCGCCTGCTTATGCAGCAGCTGCAAACGTCGTTAAACCGCCTCAGCCGGCTTGAAGCCGACAACCGGAAATATGTCGAAGAACGGGAAAAAGTGCGGGAAAAGAAAAAAATGGCGACCGGCCGCCTTGCAAAAATCAAACAGGAGCTGGAAGCGGCAGCCGGTGCCTATATGGAAAAGCAAAGGCAGCTGGAATCCGTAAACAGTCGGTATCAAAAACAGGAGTCCAATCTGTATCAGGCATACCAATATTTGCAAAAAGCGAAATCACGGAAAGAAACGCTTGAAGAGATGGAAGAAGATTATACCGGCTTTTACCAAGGCGTGCGTGCAATTTTGAAAGCCCGCGGCAAACAGCTGGAAGGCATTGAAGGTGCTGTGGCTGAACTGGTCCGGGTGCCCGCGCCTTACGAAAAAGCGGTTGAAACAGCACTGGGTGCTTCGATGCAGCATATTGTGACAGAAACGGAACGGCATGCGCGGCACGCCATTGCATTTTTAAAAGAACGAAAGGCCGGGCGGGCGACTTTTTTGCCGCTCGATATTATTAAGCCGCGGGCCATTCCGGAAGCAAGCCTCAAACCGCTCCGCAATGAAGAGGCGTACGTCGGCGTGTGCGCGGAGCTTGTCCGCTTTGAAAGCCGCTACCAGTCCATTGTGTCCAATCTGCTCGGCCATGTCCTTGTAGTCCGTGATTTAAAAAGTGCAAACAAAATCGCCAAAATGCTCGGCTACCGCTACCGCATCGTGACGCTTGACGGGGATGTTGTTAATCCGGGCGGCTCGATGACAGGCGGGGCTTCGAAACAAAACAGTGTGTCACTCCTTTCGAGAAAAAGCGAACTGGAAGCATTAAAAGAAAAGCTTGCCGGCATGGAAAAAACAACGATGGCGCTTGAAACGGAAGTCAAAGCATTGAAAGCCGAAGCTTCCCGCATGCAACAGGAGCTGGATGAAGCGAGGAAAAACGGCGAAGCGCTGAGACTTGGAGAACAGCAGGCGAAAGCGGAACTGGAACGGCTTGCGGTTGAGGAAAAAAATCTGGATGAGCACCTGCTCGTCTACGATATGGAAAAACAAGAGGCGGAAAAGCAGCAGGATGAAGCCCGTAAACGGATCGGCGAACTGGAAGATATGCTGGCGCGTACCGGCGAAAAAGCGCAGCAACTGGAAGCGGAAATTGAAGCCCTGACCGTAAAGAAAAACGATGATTCGACGGCAAAAAGCAGGCTCCAGGGCGAACTGAGCGATTTAAAATCGACGCTTGCCGTAAAGATGGAACAGGCGGCGCGCGACCGCGAAGAGCTTGCGCGGCTCGACCGTGAAATAAAGGAGTGGGCGTCACGTAAAGCGCGTTACGATGAGCAGTACCACTTTCTTACGGACGAATCGAAGAAGCATCACATGTCGGAAAGCGAACTGGCAGAAGCGGCCGAACAAAAAGCGCGTGACAAAAACGATACGCTCGCCTTTATCGCCGTGCGCAGGGAAGAACGGGCCCGGCTGACAGCAGAGATGGAAGACCTGGAACGCGGCCTGAAGGAATGGAAACGGCAGCAAAAAGGGCTCCAGCAGGCCATTCAGGATGAAGAAGTCAAAGCAAACCGGCTGGATGTGGAACTTGAGAACCGGCTTCAAAGGCTCCGCGAAGAATACACGCTCACCTTTGAAGCCGCGAAAGAAGCCCGCCCGCTCAATGTTTCCCTGGAGGAAGCACGCAAAAAAGTGAAGCTGATCAAACTGTCGATTGATGAGCTTGGCGCCGTCAATCTCGGCGCGATCGAAGAATATGAGCGTGTATCGGAACGTTACCAGTTTTTAAAAGAACAGGAGACCGACCTGCTTGAAGCAAAAGACACCCTTGACCAGGTGATTACGGAAATGGACGGCGAAATGGTCCGCCGGTTCGATGAGACGTTTAACGCCATCCGGAACGAATTCGAACCCGTTTTCCGCGAGCTTTTTGGCGGTGGGAGAGCGGATTTGCGGCTGACGGATCCGAAAGATTTGCTTACGACAGGCGTGGAAATTTTCGCGCAGCCGCCGGGGAAAAAACTGCAAAATCTCGGGCTGCTTTCAGGCGGCGAAAGAGCGCTGACCGCGATCGCGCTTTTGTTTGCGATTTTGCGTGTGCGCCCGGTGCCGTTTTGCATTCTCGATGAAGTGGAAGCTGCGCTGGATGAAGCCAATGTATACCGGTTTAGCAAATATTTGAAACAATTCAGTGCGGAAACCCAGTTTATTGTCATCACCCACCGGAAAGGAACGATGGAGGAAGCGGACGTCCTCTACGGGGTTACGATGCAGGAATCCGGCGTATCGAAGCTTGTGTCGGTCAAACTGGAAGAATCAACCGACCTCGCTTTTCAAACGTCTTAAACAGGCGAATCAGCGCCGTGTTTAAAAAGAAGCGCCCGTGCCACAAGCGGGCCGGCAGGGATAAAAATCAGGCCGGCGATTTTTACGACTGCTCGTGCGGCTTTTATGCCGCACAAGCTGATACGCAAATTCAGGAAAGCCAAAGGAAGTGGACAAATGAGCTTTTTTAAAACATTAAAAGACAAATTCACCCGGCAAGCCGATACGGTAACCGATAAATTTAAAACCGGGCTTGCAAAAACGCGCGATAATTTCTCGAACAAAGTCAACAATCTTGTCGCGCGTTACCGGAAAATCGATGAAGATTTTTTCGAAGAACTGGAAGAAATTTTAATTCAGGCGGATGTCGGCTTCCAGACCGTGATGGAACTAATCGATGAATTAAAAATGGAAGTGAAACGGAAAAACATTAAAGACCCTTCTGAAGTCCAGTCCGTGATTTCCGAAAAACTGGTTGACATTTATTCGGCCGGCGAAGATGCCCCGAACCGGCTTAACATCCAGGACGGCGCCTTGACCGTTATTTTGTTTGTCGGCGTAAATGGCGTCGGCAAAACGACTACGATCGGTAAGCTCGCCCATATGCTGAAGCAGCAGGGGAAAAAAGTGATCATGGCAGCCGGCGATACATTCCGCGCCGGCGCGATTGAACAGCTTGAAGTCTGGGGAGAGAGGGTCGGCGTGGAAGTGATCAAACATTCGGAAGGATCCGATCCAGCCGCTGTCATGTTTGACGCCGTCCAGGCAGCGAAAGCAAGAAATGCAGATGTGCTGCTTTGTGATACGGCGGGCCGCCTGCAAAACAAGGTCAATTTGATGAAGGAACTGGAAAAAGTAAAGCGTGTCATCGAACGGGAAATCCCGGGCGCCCCGCATGAAGTGCTGCTCGTTTTGGATGCCACCACCGGGCAAAATGCGATGGTGCAGGCTAAGACGTTTAAAGAAGCAACAGACGTAACCGGGATTGTGCTGACAAAATTGGATGGCACGGCAAAAGGCGGGATTGTGCTCGCGATCCGGAACGAAATCCATATTCCCGTCAAATTCGTCGGCCTCGGCGAGAAAATGGATGACCTTCAGCCGTTTGATGCGGAAAAATATGTGTACGGGTTGTTTTCCGATCTGATCGATGAAGTGCCGGAAGAACAAGCCTGACCGTATGTGGGCCGTACTGCGAATCAGAAGGCCGCGGTATTAAAGCCCGCCGGGAGCGCTTCAAATCGGTTGTGGGGAAACGAACTTGTTTTCATTGACAAAAAACAGGAATCTTTGTATTCTGTGTTTATGTAAAGCATTTTCACTTAACAGGGGGAAGAAGCCATGCTGGAGAAAACAACGCGAATGAATGATTTGTACGATTTTTACCAATCGTTGTTGACTCCGAAGCAGCGCAGCTATATGTCCCTCTATTATCTCGACGACTTGTCGCTTGGCGAAATCGCCGAACAATACGGTGTGAGTCGTCAAGCGGTTTACGATAATATCAAACGCACCGAACAAACGCTTGAAGACTATGAAAAAAAGCTTGGTTTATTGGAAAAATTTCAAGCGCGCACACGCATTTTCCGGTCGATGCGCAATCTTTTGGCGCATGATGCCAATCCGGAACTGTTGCGGCTTGTCGATGCGCTCGAAAAATTGGAATAGGGGGCGGAAAAATGGCATTTGAAGGACTCGCAGAACGCCTGCAGGGCACGATGCAGAAAATCCGCGGAAAAGGCAAGGTCACGGAAAGCGACGTCAAAGAAATGATGCGGGAAGTCCGTCTTGCCCTTCTGGAAGCTGACGTCAACTTCAAAGTGGTAAAAGATTTTGTAAAAAAAGTGAGTGAACGTGCGGTTGGCCAGGATGTGCTGAAAAGCCTGACGCCCGGGCAGCAGGTCATCAAAATTGTCCAGGAAGAGCTGACCAACCTTATGGGCGGATCGCAGAGCAAGATTGCCGTTGCAAAGCGCCCGCCAACCGTCATCATGATGGTTGGCCTGCAGGGTGCCGGGAAAACGACGACATCCGGGAAACTGGCCAACCTGTTGCGAAAAAAATACAACCGGACCCCGCTGCTCGTTGCGGCCGATATTTACCGCCCCGCTGCAATCAAGCAGCTGGAAACGCTCGGCAAACAACTCGGCATGCCGGTGTTTTCGCTTGGCGACAAAATCAGCCCGGTGGAAATTGCCAGGCAAGCGATTGAAAAAGCAAAAGAAGAACATCACGATACCGTCATCATCGATACGGCCGGCCGCCTCCATATTGACAGCGAGCTGATGAATGAACTGAAGGAAATCAAGGAACTTGCGCATCCGGATGAAATTTTTCTTGTCGTCGATGCGATGACAGGCCAGGATGCCGTAAATGTCGCACAAAGTTTTAATGACCAGCTCGGCATCACTGGCGTCATCCTGACGAAGCTTGACGGCGACACGCGCGGCGGGGCGGCTTTATCGATCCGGGCCGTAACCGAAAAGCCGATTAAATTTGCCGGGATGGGCGAGAAAATGGATGCGCTCGAACCGTTTCACCCGGAAAGGATGGCCTCCCGTATTCTCGGCATGGGCGATATTCTGTCGCTGATTGAAAAAGCACAGGAAACTGTCGACGAAGAAAAAGCGCGCGCGCTCGAAAAGAAAATGCGGGACCAGTCATTTACGCTCGATGATTTCCTTGAACAGCTCGGCCAGGTCCGGAAAATGGGGCCGCTCGGCGACATTTTGAAAATGATCCCGGGGGCCAACCGGATGAAAGGGATGGATAATCTGCAAATTGATGAGAAACAAATTGCGCATGTTGAAGCGATTATCCAGTCGATGACAAAGCAGGAAAAAATCCGCCCGGACATCATCAATGCAAGCCGGAAAAAACGGATTGCGAAAGGTTCCGGCCGCCCGGTACAGGAAGTCAACCGGCTTTTGAAACAGTTTGAAGAAATGAAGAAAATGATGAAACAACTGCAGGGCATGAATCAAAAAGGCCGGAAAAAAGGTTTTAAATTCCCTTTTATGTAAAAAACGAGGGTGTTAAGAGAAAAGACTTTACACCATCATGATTTTCTGATATGATACAGTCTTGTGAGAAACTTTTATGGAGGTGTATGATTAAAATGGCAGTAAAAATCCGCTTGAAACGCATGGGTGCAAAAAAATCCCCATTTTACCGCATTGTTGTGGCAGATTCCCGTTCACCGCGTGATGGACGTTTTATTGAAACAGTAGGAACTTACAATCCTGTTGCAGATCCTGCAGAAGTAAAAATCAACGAGGAAGCCGCGCTCCAATGGCTGAAAAACGGCGCCCAACCGTCTGATACGGTACGTAACTTGTTTTCAAAACAAGGCATTATGGAAAAATACCATAACGAAAAACACGGCAAATAATCATGGACCAACAGATGGATGATTTAATCCTTTCGATCGTCAGGCCGATTGTCAGCCATCCGGATGAAGTGCGGGTAGAACGGGATGAACAAGAATCCGGAACGCTCTACCGCCTGATTGTCCATCCGGATGATGCCGGCATGGTCATTGGTAAAAAGGGGCGTACCGCAAAGGCCATCCGTACGGTTGTTTATGCGGCGGCCGGCGTGCACGGACATAAAAAAATCCGTCTTGAAATTGCCGAATAATGGACAACGATGGATAGAACACCAGTGAAAGGGAGGGGCACACCTCCCTTTTTACATACATCTTTCGGGCTTTCTCCCTCATCTTAACCGACATCCGCTTTTTCCGGCTGCATTTTTTGGGTTGTTTATTGAATGGCGCGAAAAGGAGGGCAGGGCATTTTGAAAATCCTTCAAAAAGTGACGGTCAAGCAAATCCTGACCGAAAAGAGCAAAGGAATGCTTTTGGATACATACCGGCAAAAGAAACAACAACTTCAAAAAGAGTGTGAGCAGCTCCGGTTTGAAACAAAAAAACTGGAAAAGCAAAAAAAGTTTTCGGGAACCAATTTAAAAATGCATTTTGAAAAAGAAATTGAAAGCCGGCAGGAGAAAATCAAACTGGTGGAGTTCCAAATTGAACAACTGCTTTTGCTTCCGATTGGGACAGAATTAAAAGAAAAAGAAATTCACGCCATTGTTGACGTCCGGGAAGGCGACGACTGGAATGCGGTGACAAAAGAGAAATCGATTATTATAAAAGACGGCATCATCCATGAAATTCGCGAGAGGTGAGAATATGACACAATGGTTTAATGTCGGCAAAATCGTTAATACACACGGCATCCGCGGAGAAGTGCGGGTGATTTCCCAAACGGATTTCAAAGCGGAGCGCTATAAACCGGGCAATACGCTTTACTTGTTCCTTCCCGGCCGCGATGAGCCGCTTGCTGTTACGATTGAATCGCACCGGGTGCATAAGCAGTTTGATTTGCTGAAGTTTGAGGGCTTTGATTCGATTGAGGAAGCCGAGAAATGGAAAGGCGGCATGCTGAAAGTTTCCGAAGAACAGCTGGATGAACTTGGCGAAAATGAGTTTTATTTTCATGAAATCATCGGCTGCGAAGTCGTGACAACCGCAGGCGAGAAAGTCGGGACGGTAAAAGAGATTTTAACGCCCGGGGCAAACGACGTCTGGGTGGTGAAAACAGCGCAGCAGAAAGAAGCGCTGATCCCGTATATTGAAGACGTCGTCAAAAAAGTCGACAAAAAAGAAAAAAGAATTGTGATTGAACCGATGGAAGGGCTTTTGCCATGAAAATAGATATATTGACGCTGTTCCCGGAAATGTTTGAAGGCGTTCTCGGATCTTCTATTTTAAAAAAAGCAGAAGAAAAAGGGATCGTCCATTATCATCTGGTCAATTTCCGTGAATACAGCGACAACAAGCATAAAACCGTCGATGACTACCCGTACGGCGGCGGGGCGGGCATGGTGTTAAAGCCCCAGCCGGTGTTCGATGCAGTAGAAGACCTGCTTGAGGGGAGCAAAAAGAAGCCGCGCATCATTTTGCTCTGCCCCCAGGGGGAAACGTATACGCAACAAAAAGCGGAAGCGTTTGCGGAAGAAGAACATCTGATCTTTATTTGCGGCCACTACGAAGGGTATGATGAACGGATCCGTACGCTTGTAACCGATGAAATCTCAATCGGGGATTATGTGTTAACGGGCGGCGAGCTGGGCGCAATGGTCATGATCGACAGCATCGTCCGCCTGCTTCCCGGTGTTTTGGGCAATGAAACCTCGCCTGTTACCGATTCTTTTTCGACCGGGCTGCTGGAACATCCGCATTATACGCGGCCGGCGGATTTCCGCGGAATGAAGGTGCCGGACGTGTTATTATCCGGAAATCACCGGCTGATTGAAGAATGGCGCGAAAAAGAGTCGCTGTACCGCACCTATACGAGAAGGCCGGACCTTTTGCGCGGATTTCCGCTCTCCGAAAAGCAAAAAGCGTGGCTGAAAGAATGGGAAGAAAAACGCGGGTAGCTGTTGCAATCAGCATGCGTTTATGCTAAGATTGCTTTTGTGGTTTGCTTGAAAACAAGGCAGACCGCCGTAAAACGATGTTCCGCTGCAAATACGATGGAAGATTTGCAAGAGCATTTGTTGGAAGGAGTTGAATACGATGCACAATATTATTGACGAAATTACAAAAGATCAACTTCGCACTGATCTGCCTGCTTTCCGCCCGGGGGATACGGTCCGCGTCCATGTAAAAGTTATCGAAGGTTCACGCGAACGTATCCAGGTTTTTGAAGGTGTGGTCATTAAACGCCGCGGCGGCGGGATCAGCGAAACGTTTACAGTCCGGAAAGTTTCTTACGGTGTCGGTGTTGAACGTACATTCCCGCTCCATACACCGAAAATTGCGAAGCTTGAAGTCGTGCGTCGCGGTAAAGTTCGCCGTGCGAAACTTTACTACCTGCGTAATCTGCGCGGTAAAGCTGCCCGTATTAAAGAAATTCGCTAATTTGCTGCAACGGCTGTTCGAAAAGGGGCTATCATGGCCCCTTTTCTTCATACTTATACATAAATAACCCGGGTGCCGCTGAGGTTTTCAATCGGCAACCAATCCTGTTATAATGCAAAATATCAGAGAATATACGCTTATGGATACATGGAATGAGGCGGTGTAAATAAATGGCAAAACAGAAAAAACCAAAAAATGAACTGTTCGAATGGGTGAAAGCGCTGCTGATTGCTGTGGCACTGGCCGGCATTTTGCGCTACTTTTTCTTCGCCCCGATCGTGGTCGACGGCTCTTCCATGATGCCGACTTTGAAAAACGGCGACCGGATGATTGTGAATAAAATCGGGACCCCGAAACGGTTCGACATCATCGTTTTCCACGCCCCGGAAGGCAAAGATTATATCAAAAGGGTCATCGGGCTGCCGGGCGACCGGATCGAGTATAAAAATGACATCCTGTATATTAACGGGAAAGCGTATAAAGAGCCTTATCTCGATAAATATAAAAAAGCCGTAGCCGACGGACCGCTTACGGAAGATTTTACTTTAAAAGACTATATCGGGCGCGACACGGTGCCAAAAGGGCAGATTTTTGTGATGGGCGATAACCGCCGGTACAGCAAAGACAGCCGCCAGATCGGGACCATTCCGCTTAGCAAGGTGGTCGGGGAGACAAACTTTGTATACTGGCCGGTGAAAGATGCCCATATGATCAATAAATAAGCGCCCGGCAGCTGCACATTTTACGGAAAAAAGTAACCGTGATGGAGTTGACGCATGATGGCAATACAATGGTTTCCGGGCCATATGGCGAAGGCAAGGAGAGAAGTGACCGAAAAATTAAAACTGGTCGATATCGTTTTTGAACTGCTGGATGCAAGGATCCCGGTTTCCTCCGCCAATCCGATGCTGGATGAACTGATTCAGCAAAAGCCGCGGATCAAATTGTTGAACAAGGCGGATATGGCGGATCCGGCTGCTACAGCCCGCTGGCTTGAATTATTATCCGGCGGCAATACGCATGTCCTTGCCATTGACGCGCAAAGCGGAAAAGGGCTCGACAAAATGGTGAAACTGGCTGAACAGATTTTGCAGCCAAAATGGGAGAGACTGCGGGCAAAAGGCATCCGTCCGCGTGCGATCCGGGCGATGATTGTCGGGATTCCGAACGTCGGCAAATCGACGCTCATTAACCGGCTTGCCGGGAAAAATATCGCCAAAACCGGCAATACGCCGGGCGTGACAAAAGCGCAGGCATGGATAAAAGTCGGGAAAACGATGGAACTCCTCGATACGCCAGGAATCCTCTGGCCGAAATTCGAAGACAAGGAAACCGGCTATAAGCTCGCCTTAACCGGCGCAATTAAAGACACGATCCTCAACCTGCAGGACGTTTCCGTATTTGGCCTGCGTTTTCTTGAAAAACATTATCCCGGCGCATTAAAAGCACGGTATAAGCTCCGGGATATCCCGGACATCGTACCCCTTTTTGACCATATTGGGCGCCTGCGCGGCTGTTTGCGGGCGGGAGGGGAAATCGATTACGACAAAACGGCTGAGGTGATTATCCGTGATATCCGCGGCATGAAACTGGGGCCTCTGACATTTGATTTGGGATAAGCGCCTCCGTAAAAGGGGTGCTTATTTTTCATAGGAGGGGAAACATTGAAAATCAGTGATATTGAAGCGCGGCTTTCAGAAATGACAAATCCGTCCGATCCGTTCGTCAAGAAGTTGCGCCGGGATGAACGGAAAGGCGCACAAAAAGCGCTGGAAAAATGGATGAGAAAATTAGAAAAAGAGCGTGAACAGCTTGAAAAATTCCGGGAGATGGCCCGGTTTGAAGACGCCCTGCGCAGCCACGGCTGCCGCCTGATCGCCGGAATTGACGAGGCAGGCAGGGGGCCGCTTGCCGGTCCGGTTGTAGCCGCTTGCGTCATTCTTCCGGAAGATTTTTGCCTGCCCGGCCTGAACGATTCCAAACAGCTTTCCGAAAAACAGCGGGAGGCCTTTTTTGCGCACATTCAGGAGGAAGCCCTTGTCGGCGTCGGCTTTGCCAGTGCAGAAGAAATTGACCGGATGAATATTTACGAGGCGGCCAAAAAGGCGATGCTTGCGGCTTTGGGCCATTTGCCCGCTTCTCCGGACCATTTGCTGATCGATGCGATGGAAATTCCGGCCCCGTACCCGCAAACTTCGATTGTAAAAGGGGATGCGAAAAGCATTTCAATTGCCGCGGCATCTGTGGTTGCAAAAGTAACGAGAGACCGGTATATGCAGGAAATGGATGAAAAATATCCCGGTTACGGTTTCGCCATACATAAGGGGTACGGGACGAAAAAACATCTGGAAGCGCTCATGAAGCTTGGCCCGTGCCCGATCCATCGAAAATCGTTTGCGCCGATTAAAGACAGACCGGCAATCCGCCGATAAATAAGCAAGAAGAAAGAAACAGGGCGGGGGAATAGCATGCAAATTTTTTTAGGCAAACAGCCATTTTCTATTGATGCCGGCTCAAATATCCGCACGTTTGCATTTCAAACGGGGCAGATTTTTTCCGGTGCCATCCAAAAACTGTTTCCAAATGACACCGCACTGGTCCAGGCAGGCGGGCGTACATTTGCCGCGAAACTCGAAGTGCCACTTGAAGCCGGAAAAAACTACTGGTTTCAAACGGTTTTGGCCGACGGTGAAGTCCGGCTGAAAATGCTCTCGGAAGCCGATGCAAACGGCATGGCCGGTAAAACTTTGCTACCGCAAATGCAACTGCCGCCAGGGAAGACATTCCAGTCCCTTGTTTCGTACTTGGCTGAACAGGGAATTCCGTTTACAAAAAGTGACATTGCCGCAATCGGCGCATGGCTGAAGCACGTGCCGGATCTTGCACACGGGCTGGAAACGGCTGCCTTTATGCTCCAAGAAGGCTTTCCTGTGTCAGAGGGCGTGTTCACTTCGCTCCTTGCCGCAGGTCAAAACATACCGGCGGATCAGCTTTTAAACCGGCTGCAGCAGGCGCTCAAGCAGGGAGAACAGACGCCGGAAACGAGGCAATTGCTTGCACTTATCAGGGAGCTTGGGGCAGGCAGCGGGCAGGTGACAGGAGAGGCGTTGCGCCTGCAAATCAAAGAGAAAATTCAAAAAATGGGGCTTTTTTATGAGGCAGGGCTTTTGCATGAGGACAAAGCCGCGGACAAGGATGGGCTACCTTTAAAAGCACTGCTTGTTGATTTGTTGCAAAAAGGCGGGGGAACAAAAGCAGCACGGGATGCAGCAGACGAAATCGTACAGAAACTGAACGGCCAGCAGCTGCTTGCGCTTCCCGGCGGGGTAGTGCAGCACATTTGGATGGAAATTCCGCTTTCATTCGCGCACTTTCAAACGAATGCCGTTGTACAATGGTCAGGCAGGCGGAAAAATGGCGGAAAAATAGACAGTAATTATTGTAAAATCATTTTTTACTTGAATCTTCAGTTTATGAAAGAAACATTGGTCGAGATGAATGTGCAAAACCGGATCGTTTCCATCCGCATTTCCAGTTTGAAAAAGGGTCTTCAGGAAGCCGTGAAGCCTTTTTTGCCGGCCTTAAAGGAAGGCCTTTCCAAATCTGGTTACACATTGTCTGACGTCCGGTTCGGGGAACTCCAGCCGGATGCTGTGCGTGCCGCGCTCAGCCGGCCGGGGATTTCCGGGAAAGGGGTTGATCTTAAGATATGAAGGATCCACAAAAAGACATAAAAGAAGCGGTCGCGCTCCAGTACAGCCCGGATGCGCATTCCGCCCCTGTCGTGAAGGCAAAAGGTAAAGGGGATGTGGCCAGGCGGATTATTGAAGAGGCAAAAAAAGCGAATGTCCCGATTCAGCAGGACCCGGATCTTGCCGCACTGCTCGGCCGGCTTAACATCAACGAAGCGATCCCGGAAGAACTGTATGCAGCTGTGGCCGAGGTGTTTGCCATGATTTACCGCCTCGACCAGTCGCTAAAAAACAAGGATATCAAATGAACGAAAGTTGACCATCAAGCCCGGGCGCCCATTTGCATAGAGGCTGCGGTGACAATAGGCCAACGACCAGTAAAATCCCGTCCATTTTATACCGAAAAAAATATTTTTAAATAATAATAGCCATTTTAGTTCATTATGGTAGACATCTTTTCCGATGTTTATTAAAATGAAAGCGCAGTTAATTTTTTGAACAGTTTGATAGGAGGATGGAACATGAATATTCACGAGTATCAGGGCAAAGAGATCCTGAGAAAATACGGGGTCGCTGTGCCGAACGGGAAAGTGGCCTTTACCGTGGATGAAGCGGTGGAAGCAGCGAAATCGCTCGGTACACAAGTATGTGTGGTAAAAGCGCAAATTCATGCCGGCGGCCGCGGAAAAGCAGGCGGCGTCAAAGTGGCAAAAAATTTGGATGAGGTTCGTACATACGCACAGGAACTGCTTGGTAAAACGCTTGTGACGCATCAGACAGGTCCTGAAGGAAAAGAAGTGAAGCGCCTCTTGATCGAAGAAGGGTGCGACATTCAAAAAGAATACTATGTCGGCCTTGTTTTGGACCGTGCCACAAGCCGGGTTGTGCTGATGGCTTCTGAAGAAGGCGGCACGGAAATTGAAGAAGTGGCGGCGAAAACACCGGAAAAGATTTTTAAAGAAACCATTGACCCGGCAGTCGGGCTCTTGCCATTCCAGGCGCGCCGCATTGCGTTCAACATCAATATTCCTGCTAAACTTGTAAATCAGGCCGTTAAATTTATGACAGGCCTTTATCAAGTATTTGTGGAAAAAGACTGCTCGATCGCGGAAATCAATCCGCTTGTTGTAACCGGCGACGGAAAAGTAATGGCGCTCGATGCCAAATTGAATTTTGATTCGAACGGCTTGTTCCGCCAGCAGGATGTTCTGGCGTACCGCGATCTCGAAGAAGAAGATCCGAAAGAAATTGAAGCGTCGAAATACGATTTGAGCTATGTCGCCCTTGACGGCAATATCGGCTGCATGGTAAACGGCGCCGGCCTTGCGATGGCGACAATGGACATTATTAAATATTACGGCGGCGACCCGGCCAACTTCCTTGATGTCGGGGGCGGCGCAACGGAAGAAAAAGTAACGGAAGCGTTTAAAATCATTTTATCGGATGAAAAAGTCAAAGGCATTTTTGTCAACATTTTCGGCGGCATTATGAAGTGCGATGTCATTGCTTCCGGCGTCGTTGCAGCCACAAAACAAGTCGGACTCGACATCCCGCTCGTTGTCCGTCTTGAAGGGACCAATGTGGAACTTGGGAAGAAAATTTTAAACGAATCCGGGCTGAAAATTGTTGCCGCTGAATCGATGGCAGACGGCGCGCAAAAAATTGTCGAACTGGTCAGCTGACAGCAGCTGTTCATTCAGACCAAATGCGAACAAATATTCTTGAATGAAGAAGGCAGGGGAAAAAAGTGAGCATTTATGTAAATAAAGACACGAAAGTCATTGTCCAGGGGATTACCGGGAAAACGGCGCTTTTCCATACAAAACAATGCTTGGAATACGGGACGAAAATTGTCGGCGGCACAAGCCCTGGCAAAGGCGGGACTGAAGTAGAAGGCGTGCCGGTCTTTAATACGGTGAAACAAGCCGTTGAAAAAACGGGCGCAACCGTTTCAGTTATCTATGTGCCGGCTCCGTTTGCGGCAGATGCGATTATGGAAGCGGTCGATGCAGAACTCGATCTTGTCATCTGTATTACGGAGCATATCCCGGTATTGGATATGGTCAAAGTGAAACGTTATATGGAAGGAAAGAAAACGCGCCTGATCGGGCCGAATTGCCCGGGCATCATCACGCCAGACGAATGCAAAATCGGCATTATGCCAGGTTATATTCATAAAAAAGGCCATGTCGGCGTTGTTTCCCGTTCCGGTACGCTGACTTATGAAGCCGTCCATCAGCTGACGCGCGCCGGCATCGGTCAGACAGGGGCGATCGGCATCGGCGGCGACCCTGTGAACGGCACCAACTTTATTGATGTATTAAAAGAATTTAACAATGATCCGGAAACGGAAGCGGTCATTATGATCGGTGAAATCGGCGGGACGGCGGAAGAAGAAGCCGCCAAATGGGTACAGGCAAACATGAAGAAACCGGTTGTCGGATTTATCGGCGGTGTCACCGCGCCTCCTGGAAAACGGATGGGCCACGCCGGCGCCATCATTTCAGGCGGCAAAGGAACCGCAGCCGAAAAGATCCGCACGATGAACGAATGCGGCATCCAGGTGGCCGAAACGCCGGCAGTCATTGGGGAAACGCTGGTTCGTGTACTGAAGGAAAGAGGCCTTTACGAGAAATGTAAAAACCTTTAAGCGGCGGCACCGGCCGTCTCGGAACCCGCATTTTCCGGGACAGCCCGGTAAAACTGCCCGGATCCGGCTGCCATTTTTAAGCGTGCAGCCGGGTCCTAAATGTTTTTCTTTTTCAATGAAATACGGTCTGAAAGCGAGGCAAACAATGGAACCATTAAAAATCAAATACATTCATTTGGATCATTGCAGGGGAATTTCCCGCGTGCAAAAAATGAAAATCCTCGAATTTGATCCGCTGCTTGAAAAAATCTGCCGGATTCCCCCTGAAACACTGCGCGCCATGCTTCATATGCAAAAGGAAACATTTGAACGCTTTTATGAAGATCTTCTTCATCTTGACATCAAACCCTATTTAACCCTCTACCAGAAAAAACAGATCCGAATGACAGCCCGTTTTGAACCGGAATATCCGCCGCTTCTGAAAGAAACGTACCAGCCTCCTGCCGTACTCTATTCAATCGGAAATATATCATTGCTGAAAAACCGTGCGCTGGCCGTTGTCGGGTCAAGAAAGGCCGGTTCCTATGCAGAAAAAGTCGCCGATCATTTGCTGCCACCCCTGATCGAAAAACAGTTTGCCATTGTCAGCGGGCTGGCGAGAGGGGCGGATTCGATTGCCCACCGTGCCGCCATGAAATACGGGGGGAAGACGATTGCGGTGCTCGGAAGCGGGTTTTTTCATATTTATCCGCGGGAAAATATACAAATGGCGGAAAAAATAAAACAGGGTCATTTACTGCTGTCGGAATATCCGCCGTTTACGCGCCCGGAAAAATGGCGTTTTCCGGAACGCAACCGGATTATCAGCGGCATTTCTGAAGGTGTGCTCGTGCTTCAGGCGGAAAAACGGAGCGGCTCCCTGATCACGGCAGATTACGCCCTCCAGGAAGGCCGGGAAGTTTTCAGCGTGCCGGGAAACGTGCTGGACAGCCTGTCGGAAGGAACAAACCATCTTATCCAGCAGGGCGCAAAATTGGTAACATGCAGCGGAGACATTTTGGAAGAACTGCTTTCGGCAAGGTAAAAAATAGTTAGGGAAAATTCATAAATGGGCAGTGACTTTCCGATTTTGTGAAAAAACGCATGATTTTTGGATAAAATGGTTATAAAATAGAGAAAGAAAAGATAAAATTTTCAAAATGAAACCGTTTGCGATGTTGATTTTTCATCATTCGTGCTGTTACCATTGACAAATGCGGGCATCCATGCCCATAATTACAAATGATTTTGTTTGAAAAATGAAAGCAAAGTTGCTGCAAAGAGAGGGTATAAGCTCTCCAGGGAGGATTTTTGAATGTCAGACTACTTAGTGATTGTAGAATCACCTGCAAAAGCGAAAACGATTGAAAAATATTTGGGAAAAAAATATAGAGTGAAAGCTTCCATGGGGCATGTGCGCGACTTGCCGAAAAGCCAAATGGGGGTGGATGTGGACGACCATTTTAAACCGAAGTACATTACAATCAGGGGCAAGGGGCCGGTCTTAAAAGATTTGAAAAACGCGGCCAAAAAAGCAAAAAAAGTCTATCTTGCCGCCGACCCTGACCGCGAAGGGGAAGCAATTGCCTGGCATCTCGCCAACAGCTTGAATCTGGATGTGCATTCGGACTGCCGCGTCGTGTTTAATGAAATTACAAAGGACGCGATTAAAGAATCATTTAAACATCCGCGCCCGATCAATATGGACCTTGTCGATGCCCAGCAGGCAAGACGGATTTTGGATCGTCTCGTCGGTTATAACATTAGCCCGCTTTTATGGAAGAAAGTGAAAAAAGGTTTGAGTGCGGGCAGGGTACAGTCCGTTGCCGTCCGCCTTATCATCGACCGGGAAAATGAAATTAAATCGTTTGTGCCGGAAGAGTACTGGACGATTGCCGGGTCCTTTAAAAAAGGGAAAGACACGTTCCAGGCATCTTTTTACGGTGTGGACGGAAAAAAAATGCAGCTGAAGTCAGAAGCGGATGTGAAAAAAATTACCGGCATGCTGAAAAGCGACAAGTTCCAGGTTTCTTCCGTCACGCACAAAGAGAAGAAACGGAATCCGGCGCCGCCGTTTACGACTTCTTCCTTGCAACAGGAAGCCGCCCGGAAGCTGAACTTCAGGGCAAAGAAAACGATGATGGTGGCCCAGCAGCTGTATGAAGGCATCGACCTTGGAAAAGAAGGGACTGTCGGGCTGATCACGTATATGAGAACAGACTCGACCCGGATTTCGGAAGTCGCAAAAACAGAAGCCAATCAATATATTCGGGAAAAATTCGGGGAAAACTATTTGCGCCAGGAAGAAAGAAAAGAGAAAAAACAGGCAAATGCTCAGGATGCACACGAAGGGATCCGGCCAACAAGCATTTTCCGGGATCCGGGTTCGGTCAAGTCCTTTCTAAGCAGAGACCAGTATAAGCTGTACAAATTGATTTGGGAACGCTTTATGGCAAGCCAGATGGCCCCTGCGATACTGGATACGATGAGTGCCACGCTGGCAAATGGCACGGTTTGGTTCCGGGCATCCGGGTCAAAAATCCAGTTTCCGGGTTTTATGAAAGTGTATGTGGAAGGTTCCGACGACCAGCAGGAAGAAGGCGAACGTTATTTGCCGCATCTCGAAGAAGGGGATGTTGTCCAATCTGAGTCGATCGAACCGAAACAGCATTTCACCCAGCCGCCGCCACGCTATACCGAAGCCCGGCTTGTCAAAACGCTGGAAGAACTTGGAATTGGGCGGCCGTCCACCTATGCGCCGACATTGGATACAATCCAAAAGCGCGGCTATGTGGCGCTTGAGAATAAGCGGTTTGTCCCGACAGAGCTCGGCGAAATCGTGCTCGAATTGATTCGGGAATTTTTCCCGGAAATCATAGATGTCGAATTCACCGCTGATATGGAAAAAGACCTGGACGAAATTGAAGAAGGAAAAGTGCCATGGGTCCAAATCATTGATGCGTTTTATCAAAATTTTGAAGCCCGCCTGAAAAAAGCGGAAACCGAAATGGAAAAAATCGAGATCAAAGATGAAGAAACCGGGGAAATGTGCGAGCTGTGCGGAAGTCCGATGGTGTATAAAATGGGGCGTTATGGCAAGTTTATGGCTTGCAGCAATTTTCCTGATTGCCGCAATACGAAGCCAATCGTCAAAAAAATCGGCGTCACTTGCCCGAAATGTGGCAAAGGTGAAATCATTGAGCGGAAAACAAAGAAAAACCGCATTTTTTACGGGTGCGACCGTTATCCGGAATGCGATTTTGTCTCTTGGGATAAGCCGGTTGGCAGGAAGTGCCCGAAGTGCGGCGACATGCTCGTCGAGAAAAAGCTGAAAAAAGGGACGCAGATCCAATGTGTGCATTGTGACTATAAAGAGCAGTCGGTGAAGTAATGATCGACCTTGCCGGAACTTTGGCGGCCTTGCGTGGAGCGGGCGGCAAAGTTCCGGTTGATCAAAATGAATATTTACATTTTTACGAGAAAATGCATCTTATTCTTTTACTTCTTGGAGCAGCTGGTGTAAAATGCTTAAAGGACAGTTGCGACAAAAAACGACAGAATTCCCGAATCGTTGGCGGGCAGCGGCCAAAAGCTTTTCAGCAAACGGCATTCCCGGCTTTTCACGGCAGGAAGCGCCAGTCAAAAGGACAATTCGAAAATTTATGAAAAATATGTAACATTCGTTGCAATCCGATCCGGAAATGTGTTATGATTTAACCGGATTTCCGAATGCCGTCCCTTGGCTTCGAAGCATATGAGCCGGCGGGAGACGGGGTTTCGGTTGGCGCAAGCCGGGGCTTACGGATACCCGGACCGGCGCAAAAAGCCCGGCTGGCGGGTTTGTCCGGGCCGTTTTGCCGGTTGGAAAAATGGCAATAACCCCGGAAAGCCTATTGTTGTCTATCAACGTGAAGAGTGGCGTAAAGCAGGCCCGTTTCCCCGCACATGTGAGGTGTTAAACAGATGAACGGCGAACTGTCCGGCTATTTGCTTTCTTTTATGGAATACATGCAAGTGGAGAAAAACTATTCCGCATACACAATCAAATTTTACCGCCTGGACCTGGAGGATTTTTTTGCGTTTTTAACCGCACAGGGGATCGCCTCGCTGGACGAGGTGGGGTATCCGGCAGGGAGACTGTATTTGACAATGTTGCATGAACACGGATACAGCCGCGCCACGGTAGCACGGAAAATATCCAGCATTCGCAGTTTTTTCAAATTCCTAATGCGGGAGAGAATCGTCAAAGAAAATCCCTTTGCACTTTTATCACAGCCGAAACAACATAAGCGCCTGCCCAAATTTTTTTATGAGGAAGAAATGGAGCAACTGTTTGCGGCATGTGAAGGCGATGATGCACTGTCCCGGCGCAACCGTGCTTTGCTCGAAATCCTGTATGCGACCGGCATCCGCGTGAGCGAATGCGTCAATATTCGGTTGCAGGATATTGATTTTGAATTCGAGACGATCCATGTAAAAGGGAAAGGAAAAAAAGAACGGATCGTGCTGTTCGGCCATTTTGCAGGGGAAGCCGTTTCGGATTATATGGCGCATGCACGGAAAACGTTGATGCGCGGTAAAGAAGACCATCCCTATTTATTTGTAAATGCACGCGGCGGCGCATTGACCGATAAAGGTGTCCGCTATATTTTAAATGAAATGATCAAAAAAGCGGCACTGACCGGAAAAATTCATCCCCACATGTTGCGGCATACATTTGCAACCCATTTGCTGAACCATGGGGCTGATTTGCGCACAGTACAGGACCTTCTTGGGCATGAAAGCTTGTCTTCCACGCAAGTCTACACACATGTAACCAAGGAGCATTTAAGGCAAACTTATATGGCTTACCACCCGAGAGCATAGCAATGCAAGGCGGTTCGCTTTGATTACATAGGAGGTGCTGATATGGGTGATTTTCACGCAACCACAATATTTGCCATCCGCCATAACGGAAAAAGCGCAATGGCCGGGGATGGGCAGGTGACGCTCGGAAACTCTGTCGTGATGAAAAACACGGCCAAAAAAGTCCGCCGGCTGTTTAACGGAAAAGTGCTGGCCGGTTTTGCCGGCTCGGTTGCGGATGCTTTTACGCTTTCCGAAATGTTTGAAGGAAAACTGCAGGAATATAACGGCAACCTGACGCGGGCAGCAGTGGAACTGGCCAAAATGTGGAGAAGCGATAAAGTGCTCCGAAAGCTCGAAGCGATGCTGATTGTCATGGATGAAAACAATTTGCTGCTTGTCTCGGGAACGGGGGAAGTCATTGAACCGGATGACGGCATCCTCGCCATCGGCTCGGGCGGCAATTACGCGCTCGCTGCCGGCCGTGCACTGAAACGGCATGCGGCAGAGAACTTCACCGCAAAAGAAATTGCGCGGGCTTCCCTTGAAATCGCATCTGAAATTTGTGTATTTACAAATTCAAACATTATCGTGGAAGAACTATAAGCGGAAAGGTTCCCGTACCGGTATATTTCCATAAAGGAGTGAGCGGATTGGCCAACACGTTTAGAAAAACAAACAGTTTGACACCAAGGCAGATTGTTGAGCGCCTGGACCAGTATATTGTCGGCCAGAAAGAAGCAAAGCGGGCTGTTGCCGTGGCGCTCAGGAACCGTTACAGAAGAAGCCTACTGTCTGAAAAAATGCGGGAAGAAATTATTCCGAAAAACATTTTGATGATCGGGCCGACCGGTGTCGGAAAGACGGAAATCGCAAGAAGAATGGCACGGCTTGTCGGTGCCCCGTTCGTCAAAGTAGAAGCCACGAAGTTTACGGAAGTCGGATATGTCGGCCGGGATGTGGAGTCGATGGTACGCGACCTTGTCGAGACGGCTGTCCGGCTTGTAAAAGAGGAAAAAATGAACGGCGTGCGCGATCAGGCGGAGAAAAATGCAAATGAACGCCTCGTCGATTTGCTTGTCCCGTCGCGGAAGAAGCAAGGGAATTTCAAAAACCCGTTTGAAATGATTTTTGGCGGCGGCGGGCAGCAGGACACGGCACCGGATGAAGAGGAGGAAGAATACTCCAAAAGGGAACAGAAACAGCGTATACGGGAAAAGCTCTTAAACGGTGAACTGGAAGATGAACCGGTTACCGTGGAAGTGGAAGAGCAGGCTTCGTCCATGTTTGATTTGTTCCAGGGTTCCGGCATGGAACAAATGGGCATGAGTGTGCAGGACGCGCTTGGCAATCTGCTACCGAAAAAAACAAAACGGCGGAAATTGCCGGTCAGGGAAGCAAGAAAAGTGCTTGCACAGGATGAGGCACAGAAACTGATCGACATGGACGAAGTGACCCAGGAAGCCATTTTCCGGGCAGAACAAACCGGCATTATCTTCATTGACGAAATTGACAAAATTGCCTCCAAAAACGGGAACGGGTCCCAAGCGGACGTATCGAGGGAAGGCGTCCAGCGGGATATTCTGCCGATTGTCGAAGGATCGACGGTTGTCACAAAATACGGCTCCATTAAAACGGATTATATTTTGTTTATTGCTGCCGGCGCTTTTCATATGGCAAAACCGTCCGATCTGATCCCCGAACTGCAGGGACGATTCCCGATCAGAGTGGAGCTTGAGAAACTGACCGTCAGCGATTTTGTCAAAATTCTTGTCGAGCCGGATAATGCCCTGGTAAAACAATATATTGCATTATTGGAAACAGAAGGTATACAAATAGAATTTTCTGACGAAGCTATTACCAGAATTGCTGAAATTGCTTTTGAAGTGAACCAAAATACCGATAATATCGGGGCGAGAAGACTTCATACCATCATGGAAAAACTGCTTGAAGATCTGTCTTTCGAAGCACCGGACATCCATTTGGAAAAAGTGTCCATCACCCCGCAGTATGTGGACGAAAAGCTCGGTGCGATTTCACAGAACAAAGATTTAAGCCAGTATATTTTATAACCGTTTTGAAAAATCGGATAAGGGTAGACGTGTAATGAAGGCTTTCTCTCTTTTGCGGCAGGTCCCGGCAATTCAATGCAGTTCAAATACCGAATCAATCTAGGAGGAATGGAAATGAGTTTGTTAGATAAAACAAGGAAAATTAATTCGATGTTGCAAAAAGCAGCCGGACGTCCGGTGAATTTTAAAGAAATGGCGGAAACGCTGAGCGATGTGATTGAGGCCAATATTTACATCGTCAGCCGCCGCGGGAAATTACTCGGTCTCGCCATCAACCAGAAAATTGAAAACGAGCGGATGAAACAAATGTTTGAAGACCGCCAGTTTCCGGAAGAATACACGAACAGCCTGTTTAACATTACGGAAACCTCATCCAATTTGACGATTGAAAGTGAGTACACGGCATTTCCGATTGAAAACAAAGACCTGTTTGAAAAAGGCCTGACAACGATTGTTCCGATCGTCGGCGGCGGGGAAAGAATCGGTACGTTGATTCTGGCTCGTCTTGAGCGGGAATTCGATGACGAAGATCTTGTTTTGGCAGAATACAGTGCGACGGTTGTCGGCATGGAAATCCTCCGCGAAAAAACAGAAGAAATTGAAGAAGAAGCGCGCAGCAAAGCGGTCGTGCAAATGGCCATCAGTTCTTTGTCCTACAGCGAGCTGGAAGCCATTGAGCATATTTTTGAAGAATTAAACGGGAAGGAAGGCCTGCTTGTCGCGTCCAAAATTGCGGACCGCGTTGGCATTACCCGCTCTGTCATCGTGAATGCGCTGCGTAAACTGGAGAGCGCAGGGGTCATTGAATCCCGTTCCCTTGGCATGAAAGGGACCTATATTAAAGTATTGAATAACAAATTCCTCGTTGAACTGGAAAAAGTCCGTTCTAACTAACGGATAAGCTTTACGGCAATTTGCGCCAAAAAAGGATACGATTCGTATCCTTTTTTTTATTGGTATTTAATTTACCATAAAAACACATAAATACCAATATATAGATACTGATAAAATTTAAGGAAATCCGACCTTCCAATAGTGTTTCCTAGTAATTGTAAATTTTTGTAATCCTAGGTGTATTAAGGTGCTTGAAAAATTTTTCGGCATCTTTTTCGCGGTGTGGGAGTAAGGGATTAATCCAAAAGTCCTACTATCAAAAAAATTTTTTTGTGATTTAAGAATATGTTCATTTACAGCCCGTTATGAAATAATTAAAATAAAAAATAGCAAACAATTTGTCGTATAAAAGAAAAAAATGTCAAGTTTATGTAATGAGGTGTCCATTGATGAGTCTCTCTTCCAATACGTTGCGGTCGCTTGAGCATGCATTGCAGTATGCTTCGCTCCGACAGAAAGTGATTTCAAACAATATTGCCAATGCGGATACACCGAATTATAAGGCGCAGGATGTCAGTTTTAAAAATGTGCTGGAGGATTCGGTCAATGCTATTTCAGCGACCCGGACCGACCCCCGGCACTTCCGTTTTTCTGCCGGGGATTCAAGTTCAGAAATCGTGACGGAATCCGGCACCACTTACAACAGCAATGGCAACAGTGTTGACATCGATACCGAAATGGCGAACCTTGCCAGCAACCAGATTTATTACGAGTCACTGATTGAGCTCGAAAAGGGAAAGCTCTCATCCTTATTAAATGTTGTGAGAGGAGGACAGTAAGATGTCCATGTTCACCGGAATGAACATTTCTTCTGAAGCCTTATCGGCACAGCGCCTGCGGATGGATGTCATCTCTTCCAATATTGCGAACGCTGATACAACAAGAGATACGTATGTAAATGGGAAATGGCAGCCATACCGCCGGAAAGAAGTGGTACTTGCTGCAGGAGGCGGTTCTTTTGCCTCCATATTTCGTTCGAAACTCGGAATGCAGGGTGCTGGGTCCGGCGTCCAGGTGGCCGGCATTGTCGAAGATAACAGCGATTTTAAAAAAGAATACAATCCGGATGATCCTGATGCGGATGCAAACGGATATGTGACAAAACCAAATGTGGATCTTTTAACGGAAATGACCGGTATGATCAGCGCCACCCGCTCGTATGAAGCCAATGTCACGGCGCTGAATGCTTCCAAAGCGATGCTGATGAAGACGCTCGAACTCGGCCAATAACAGAGAAAATTCCGCATATGAAAGGAGGGGAATGATGTGTCTGTTCAATCAATCAGTCAGACGCCGTTCGCAAGTTTGAGCGGGCTGTCGCCAAAATCAGCAGGCGCCGCTTCGTCCGCTAACGGCTCCGTTTCATTTTCGGACCTGCTGAAGCAGTCTGTCAATGAACTGAACAAACAGCAGAACCATTCCGACACCTTGATTACAAAACTATCGAACGGCGAAAATGTGGACCTGTACCAGGTAATGGTCGCCGTACAAAAAGCAAACCTTTCAATGCAGACGGCGCTCGAAGTCCGAAATAAAGCAGTCGAAGGCTATAAAGAAATGATGCAGATGCAAGTGTAACGTTCTGATCCGGCGTACATAAAAGCCGTTTCCCGGCCGTAACGCCCGGATCCTTTCCGTCTGCCCTAAAGGCGAAAAGGATGCCGGAACGTTTGCTGTCCGACTGTTCTATTGATGAAACACCGTGAATTTTTTATCCCGGGGGATAATGATGAATGAAAAGTTAAAACAATCTTTTCAAAACCTGAAGGGGTTTTGGAAAAGCAGGAGCAAGAAGCAGAAAACAATCGGCATATCCGCCGTTGCCCTTATGCTGGTACTTGCTGCCGGAATCACTTATTTTATGACAAAAACAAAATACGCGCCGCTCTACAGCGGGCTGGATGTCTCCGAAACAGGATCCATCAAGGACGAACTGGACCAGGAAGGCGTACCGTCCAAAATCACGGATGGTGGCAAAACGATCGAAGTGCCTGAAGACCAGGTGGACGATTTGAAAGTCACATTGGCTGCAAAAGGGCTGCCAAAGACCGGCAGCATCGACTATTCTTTTTTCAGCCAGAATGCAAAATTCGGGATGACAGACAATGAATTTAACGTCGTAAAGCTCGATGCGATGCAGACGGAACTGGAAAATCTGATTGAACAGATGGACGGCGTCGAAAAAGCAAAGGTGATGATCAATCTTCCGAACCAAAGCGTCTTCGTAGCCGACAGCCAGGCAAAAGCTTCCGCATCGGTTGTCCTGACGTTAAAACCCGGTTATGAATTGGACCAAAACCAGATAAAAGCCGTTTACAATCTTGTTTCAAAAAGCGTTCCGAATCTTCCTACCGATAATATCGTCATTATGAACCAGAATTTTGAGTACTATGACTTAAATTCTTCAAATTCTTCCGGAAATGCTTATACACAGCAGCAGGCGATCAAAAAACAAATTGAACGGGATATTCAGCAGCAGGTGCAAACGATGCTTTCCACACTGATGGGTGCAGGAAAAGCGGTTGTCACCGTTACAGCGGATATCGATTTTACGCAGGAAAAACGCGAGGAAGATCTCGTTGAACCGGTTGATAAGACGAATATGAAAGGCATTGAAATCAGCGCCAAAAAAATCCAGGAAACATACCAGGGTACAGGCGCAGCAGCCGGAACGCCATCTGGCAGTACAGATTCTGTCGGCTCTTCGTATGTATCCGGGTCGAACGGGAACGGGACGTATTCCAAAACAAGTGACACGATCAACTACGAAGTAAACCGGATTAAACGGAAAATTACAGAGAGCCCGTACAAAATCCGCGATCTCGGCATAGAAGTCATGGTCGAGCCGCCGGTCAGAACAAAACGGTCTTCCTTGCCCGCTTCCCGGTTAAAAGATATTAAATCGATGCTTTCTACGATTGTCAGAACGTCGATTGACAAGTCAAGCGGCACAAGGCTGACCAATCAAACGGTTGCCGATAAAATCGCAGTTTCCGTCCAGCCATTTGCAGCCAATGCGCCGGAGAAGGCGAAAAAAGCTTCGATTCCGTGGTGGGTATACGCGATTGGCGGAGGTTTGCTTCTCGTGATAGCCGGGCTCATCTTCTTCATGATCCGCAACAGAAGGCGGGCCGCTTCGGAGGCTGAAGAAGAGATGGCGGAAGAAACGCCGGAAAAACCGGCACCGCCCCGCATTCCGGACGTAAATGAGGAACAGGAAACCGACGCTTCAGCAAGGCGGAAACAGCTTGAAAAAATGGCAAAGGAAAAACCGGATGAGTTTGCGAAACTATTGCGGTCATGGCTTTCCGAAGAATAGGAGGGAAACAAGATGGCAAGTAAAGAAAAAACGTTATCCGGCAAAGAAAAAGCAGCCATTCTCTTGATTTCTCTCGGCCCGGACGTATCGGCATCCGTCTACAAACATTTAACAGAAGAAGAAATCGAAAAGCTGACGCTGGAAATCTCAGGCGTCAGAAAAGTCGACAATGAAACGAAGGAAAAAGTGCTGACCGAATTTCACCATATTGCTTTGGCACAGGACTATATTACCCAGGGCGGAATCGGTTATGCCAAAATGATTCTCGAAAAAGCACTCGGCCCGGAACAGGCGGCATCCATCATCAACCGGCTCACTTCATCGCTGCAGGTGCGCCCGTTTGATTTTGCTAGAAAAGCAGATGCGGCCCAGATTCTGAATTTTATCCAGGATGAACACCCGCAGACGATCGCCTTGATTCTGTCCTACCTGGATCCGGAAAAAGCCGGGCAGATTCTTTCCGAGCTTCCGCCTGAAATGCAGGGGGACATTGCCAGAAGAATTGCCTTAATGGAAGGCACATCCCCTGAAATTATCAGCGAAGTGGAAGCCATTTTGGAAAGAAAGCTGTCCGCGACGGTGACACAGGATTATACGCAGACAGGCGGGGTGGAATCCGTTGTCGAAGTGTTGAACGGGGTCGATCGTACGACAGAGAAAACGATCCTTGACTCGCTGGAACAGAAAGATCCCGAACTTGCCGAAGAAATCAAAAAACGAATGTTTGTATTTGAAGATATCGTCACCCTTGACAATCGTTCCATTCAGCGCGTCATCCGCGAATGCGAAAATGAAGACCTGCTTCTTGCACTGAAAGTCTCAAGCGACGAAGTAAAAGAAATTATTTTCCGCAATATGTCGCAACGGATGGCCGATTCCATGAAAGAAGAAATGGAATATATGGGCCCGGTGCGGCTGCGTGAAGTCGAAGAAGCCCAGTCGAGAATTGTGTCCATTATCCGCAGGCTGGAAGACAGCGGCGAAATCATTATCGCAAGGAACGGAGGCGACGACATCATTGTCTAATATTATTAAAACAAAGCAAGATGCAGGTGTTGTTTCCAAAATGCGCGTAATCAGCGTGCGCCGGCTCCCGGCGTTGCCCGAAGAAACGGGAGATGCAACCGCTGTGAAAGAGGATATTTTCGCAAAATATCAAACCGAGGCAGAGCGCCTGCTTTTAGACAGTCAAAAAGAAGCAGAAGCAGTACGCCGGCAAATTGCCGAAGAGAAAAAACAGTGGGAGCAGGAAAAAGCAAAGCTCACCGAACAAGCACAGCGCCAAGGGTTTGAAGCCGGTTATGCAGATGGCCGCAAGGAAGGGTTTGAAAGCATCCGCGACCATTTAAACAAGTCCATTGACATCGTCAACCGTTCCAAAGAGGCGTTCAAAAAACATTTAGAAGCATCGGAAAAAGATATTTTGGAAATTGCGATGAAAGCAGCGGGGAAAATTTTGCAAGACACACTTGAAACATCCCCCGAAAAAATGTTTGCCATCGTAAAAAACGTATTAAAAGAAGCGACCGGGTATAAAGAAGTCGATCTCCATATCCATCCGGGGCAGTACGCCTTCGTCATGGACAACAAGGAAGAACTGGATGCCCTCTTCCCGAACGATACAAAATGCTATGTCTACCCGGATGATTCGCTTGAACCGTACCAGGTCTTTATCGAAAGCGGCAGCGGCAGGATTGATGCAAGCATTGACAGCCAGCTGTCTGAACTTAAGGCAAAGCTTTTGGAACTGATCGGGGAGGATGCGGAATGAAAGCAACCGATCTCTTAGACTATATACCCGAAATTGGGACGTTTAAACATTACGGAAAAGTAAAAAGAGTGATCGGCTTAATGATCGAATCACTCGGGCCGAAAAGCTCCATCGGTGACGTCTGTTATATTCATGTGGATAACAAAAAAAATACGAAAAAAATCATTGCCGAAGTTGTCGGGTTCCGTGACGGGAATGTTATTTTAATGCCTTATACGAACATCCAAGAAATTTCTCCCGGCAGCCTTGTGGAAGCAACAGGGAAACCGATGCGGGTGAAAGCAGGCCCACGGCTGTTGGGGAAAGTCATTGATCCTTTGGGCGTGCCGCTCGACCATTCCCCGCTTCCCGCCGGCCTAAAACCGATTCCGATCGACCGGACGCCCCCCAACCCGCTCAAGCGCCCGCCGATCAGGGAACCGATTGAGCTTGGCGTCCGCGCGATCGACAGTCTGCTGACGGTTGGAAAAGGCCAGCGGATCGGCATATTTGCTGGAAGCGGCGTCGGCAAAAGCACCCTGCTCGGCATGATTGCACGCAACACAAATGCCGATCTGAATGTGATCGCCCTAATCGGGGAGCGGGGCAGGGAAGTAAGGGAATTTATTGAACAAGATCTCGGCCCTGAAGGTTTAAAAAAGTCCATTGTTGTCGTGGCAACAAGCGACCAGCCGGCATTGATGCGGATTAAAGGCGCCTATACAGCAACAGCGATAGCGGAATATTTCAGGGACCAGGGGCTAAATGTCATGTTTATGATGGACTCGGTTACCCGGGTCGCGATGGCCCAGCGTGAAGTCGGACTGGCAACGGGGGAACCGCCGGCTACAAAAGGATATACCCCGTCCGTTTTCGCGATTTTGCCGAAACTTTTGGAAAGGACCGGAACAAATGAGTCCGGCACGATTACCGGGATCTACACCGTGCTTGTCGACGGGGATGATTTGAATGAACCGATTGCCGATACGGTGCGCGGCATTTTAGACGGGCATTTTGTTCTGGACAGGGATTTGGCAAATAAAGGGCAATACCCGGCTATCAATATTTTAAAAAGCGTTAGCCGACTGATGAGCCAACTTGCCAGTCCTGCACACAAAAAAGCCGCAGAAAAGATTCGCGAACAGTTAAGCACTTATTTGAATTCAGAGGACCTGATCAATATCGGCGCTTATAAACCGGGCGCATCAAAAGAAATTGATGAAGCGATCGAACGCTATCCGAAAATCGTTTCTTTTATCAAACAAAGCACCGACGAAACCTATAGTATGGAAAGCAGTATCCGGGCTTTAATCGGACTTGCGGAAACGGGTGAGTGGGCATGAATTATCATTATAAATTCGAGAAAATCCTTGATGTCAAAGAAAAGGAAAAAGACGAGGCGCTCAGTGCATACAAAAATGCGGTACAGGCATTTGAAAATGTGGCCCGGGAGCTGTACGCGCTTTTGAAAAAGAAAGAAGACCTGGAAGCCCACCAGGCTGAAAAAATGAAAGCGGGCCTTTCCGTCCAGGAAATCCGGCATTACCGGCGGTTTATTGATGATATTGAAAAATCAATCCATTATTATCAGAGCCTCGTCATGAATGCACGAAACCGGATGAACTGGCATCAGCAGAAACTGCAGGAGAAAAATATAGAAGTCAAAAAATACGAAAAACTGAAAGACAAAGATTATGGCCGTTTTCTGATGAAACTGAAAATACAGGAAGAAAAGCAGGCAGATGAAATTTCAACCCAGACTTTTTATCACTAAAGCCTGAAAACCGGGTGATGTTATGCGCAAACAAATGGAAGAAATCGAGACAGCAGCAGAAGAAAAAAAAGGCGGTAAACTGCAGTGGTTTTTTTACGTGATCCTGATTCCGCTACTGTTTGCCACCGCGATGGCGATCATTATCGCTACTATCTCGGGTGTCAATGTGATCAGTAAAGCATCGGGCCTCGCCCATCAGGTGACCGGGATATTTGGCACAGGCGGGAATGAAAAAGGGAAGAAGCAAAGCGGCACGTTCAGTGAAACACAGTATAAAAGCCAGATCCGTTCTTTACAAAAACAGGCGTCAGAAAAAGACAAAGAAATCAGCAAGCTGCAATCCGAACTGGACAAAAGCCAACAGAACAATTTGAAAATGAAACAAACCGTCTCTGATCTGAAGCAGCAATTGAAGAAAGCCCAGCAACAACAGGCAGCCAATCAGAAAAAATTAAAAGAAATCGCAAGCACCTATGAAAATATGAATCCGGAAAATGCGGCTGCCATTATTCAAAAAATGAGCGATCAGGAAGCAACGGGGATCCTTTCCCAGCTCAGTTCGGAAACATTGGCGAACGTCCTTGAAAAAATGAGTGCCGATAAAGCAGCAAAATACACCCAAATGCTCGGGCGTACAGGATCATAAGCCATCCATTAAACTTGAAAGGAGGTGAAAACATGAATGTAAATTCGGCTCTTCAGGCTGTACCATTTTCTCCGCCAAGTACGCAAACGGCTGGCGCACAGCTGCAGACGCAGCCATCCGGGTTTTTTCAGCAATTGAGCCTTGCCGGCCAGGACAGCGGCCGGATGCCGGAAAACGAGGAGGCAGTGGATGTTTGCCAAAAGCTTCAACAAAGGATTGTCGCGGTTTTAACGGAAAAGGCCGGGGCAACGGAACAGGCTAGAGAAGATGGAAGCCAGGAAGAAGGGGCTGATATGCAGACCATTTCCGCTCTTTTCAACCGGCTGGTGCGGTTTGCCGGCGCTGAAGACGAAAACAGCAAAAAAAAGATACAAGAAACAAAAACGGCCATCGAAACAGGCGATGCCGCAGCTGCCATCATGAATATGGCGCAAATGCTCGCCTCCATGCCAGTCCCGTCTTTAATAAAGCTCGGACTTGAAGATGCGGAAACATTGCTCAGGCAGGTGGGGGCTGTTCTAAAAACGTTTCCCGAAAATACAGCAGCAGGCATCAACATGATGCAGACAACGGAACAATTAGCCCAGTTGTCCGAAAAAATCGGCCGTTTTCTCAAGGCCATTTCAGCAGATGCGCTAAACGCGGGGCAGACGGTTTCAAGCGCGCCGCAACAGCCGGGCATTGCCGTAAAAGAAGAAATATTAAAAACTGCTTATTTGCATTTATCCGGCGGAAAGGCGGATCCATCGCTGTTTAAAAAAGCACCTGTTCTTCCTTTATCTCCAGCTGCCGCGGCTCTAGGAATGGCTTCCAATCCGGATCATGCCAACTCGGCGCAAAATGGACGGGAAAGTAACCAGGTATTGCTTCAAAACGGCCCAGTTTCTGCAAATGGGGCGATTCCGGAAATGAACGAAGCGGTATTGCCGGCAAATGAAAGAAGCGAACCGGCTGCTGCAGGCACGGGCACCACCGGAACAGCACTGCTACAAACAGACAACAATGAAGTGACGGAAGCCTTATCAAAGGATGGCCGCTCATCCCGGCAGGAAGGGGTGCCGTTTAGTCTGGCAGCAGAATCCGTCGCCGCGGATGAAAATGCTGGGAATCCGGCTGCAAAACCGCTGCAGGCGGGTACTTCAGGAGCGGACGCGCAAAATGGCAAAGCAGCGATTCGGGGCAATGCGCCAAGTGAAAGCAGGACAGGCGGGCCATTGCAAAATCAGGCGCCCAGTGTGCAAACGACCGCCCATCCAGAGGCAAATACCGGGCAGCCTGCAGATGGCAGCCAGCTCAAGGCACTAAAAGCAACGGCTGATGAGGTGCAGGCCACTGCAAGCCAGCATATTGAGCTCATGGAAGACGGGATACCGGGAAGCAACGGCAGGGTGAAGACGCAGGCAACAGCTGGTGAAAATGGCCGGATTGCTGTGCCAGGCCAAAATGCGGGTCCCCAGCAGGAAAACGGAAAACTAGAAGACAGCAGCCGGCATGCCGCATTGGATTTTTCCCGGGAAATCCAGCAGACAGGACAATCCGGAAACGATAGCACCGAAGATGGATTGGCAAACGGATGGGAAACCGGAAAAAGAAGCCCTGTTGCGCATAACAGCAGCCATCTCGAAGCAGCCGAAGAAATAAACGGAAACAGCAATACACCCCCGGCATTTTCACTCTCTGGCAAAGTGGAACAGCTCGTCCTTTATACTGGCGAAAAACACAACCCGGTTTCGTACCGGCAGTTTGTCCAGGAATTCGCCAATATCATTCAAAAGGCGGCCTATTCCAGCCATAAAGGCGCAAACAGGCTGTTGATCCGGCTTGAACCGGAAAACCTCGGTTCTTTGCGCGTGGAATTGCTTGAGCAGGACGGAAAACTGGTCGCAAAAATCCTGACCGACACGGGAGCGGCAAAAGATTTGCTTGATTCCCAGCTCCAGCAGCTTAAACATGCTTTGGCAGGCCAGCAGGTCCAGTTAACAAAAATGGATATTGAATACCGTGACACAGCGGCACAAACCGCCCACGGCCAGCCCGGGGACAGCGGGGGCCGCGAACAACGGCAACAGCAGCAAAGACGTCGGGAAAACCCGGAACCGGGACATTTCTCATCCATGCTGGAAAACAATATGATTGATGCGGAAGCGTAGGTGAAATGACTTTGACTTCTATTGACCCAAGCCTGCTGTTAAGCAATCAAAATACAGCTACCGGCACGCGTACGGGGAGTAAGACGTTGGATAAAGATGCTTTTTTGAAAATATTGATTGCCCAGCTTCAAAACCAGGATCCGACCAAGCCAATGGACGACACGCAATTTGTCTCACAAATGGCGCAGTTCTCTTCATTGGAGCAAATGACCAATCTGAAAAACGATATCGACAATCTGATCAAACTTTCGCAGCAATCGCAACAAATTGCATATACGCAGTATATCGGGAGAACGGTTTCCTGGGAGAAAACGGAAACAGCAGATGACGGAACAGCATCCGTTAAGTCGGGAACCGGGACGATTACCGGCATTTCGTTTGGGGATGACAATGCAGTTACCTTCACGCTGGATGACGGAACGAAAATCAGTTCTTCCGATATGAGAGGGATCAATAGCAACACTTCAAAAGAAGCAGCATTGATTCAGGCAAGCCATTTGATTGGAAAAAAAGTGGCCTATACAAATGATGCCGGAAAAGAAGAAACAGCTTCGGTCAGTGCCGTTGCCATCCAAAACGGCAGCCTCGTCTTTACACTTGATAACGGGCAAAAAGCCGCAAGCGGGCAGCTTACGAAAATTGCAAACTAGGAAGTGATTGAATGGATCAATCCTATCCGTCCATTCCATTGCAGCGAACCGCGCCTGTGCGTTCTCTTGATGGAACGCGAGAATCCGGCCAGGGGAAGAACCAAACCGGCCATTTTTCGGATTATTTCAAGCAGGCATTGTCCGGGCAGTCTGAACCAGCCACATTAAAAATCAGCAAACACGCCGGCGAAAGGCTGCAGGAACGGGGGATTGAACTGGACGATTCCACTTGGAAACAGATCAGCGAAAAGGTGGCGGAGGCAAAGCAAAAAGGGTTGGATGAGACACTGGTCTTGGCAGATGATGTCGCGCTGATCGTCAGCGCAAAAAATGCAACCGTGATTACTGCAATGGACCGAAGTGAAGCCGGTTCCCAAATTTTCAGCAATATTAACGGCGCCATCATTTTAGAATCACCGGCCGGACCGGAAGGAAGGCCGCAGCTGCCGAATGACAGACGCAGCTGAAAACAAAAATGGAGAGGGGTTAATGCAATGTTACGTTCATTATATTCAGGTGTAAGCGGCATGAAAAACTTTCAAACAGAACTTGATACAATCGGAAACAACATCGCAAATGTGAATACTTACGGGTACAAAAAAGGGCGTGTGACGTTTAAAGATGCGATCAGCCAGACGCTAGCCAGCGCGACGCCCGGCACAAGCGCCCAGCAGGTAGGCCTTGGGTCTCAGATCGGTTCAATTGATACCGTTGATACTTCAGGAAGTCCGGAATCAACGGGGCGTCCCCTTGACTTTGCGATTACAGGAGACGGATATTTCAGAGTAGCCGATGGCAACAACACGTACTATACGCGTGCCGGCAATTTTTACTTTGATGATAACAGAAGACTCGTCAATTCAGAAGGTTTTACTGTGCTGGGTACAAATGGACAAGCCATCACCCTTGGCGCAAATGTCAAAAGCTTTTCAGTCGCAACAGACGGAACCATTACCGATCAGGATGGCAATACAATTGGAACAATCAGCATTGCCACTTTCCAGAATCCTGCCGGGCTGACAAAAGTCGGCGGTAATTTATATACCACAACGAATTCCAATGCGGGGACGGTCACAGTAAGCCAGCCGGGACAAAACGGTGCAGGCACAATCAAATCCGGCTATCTCGAAATGTCCAATGTCGACCTGTCGGAAGAGTTGACCAATATGATCGTAGCAGAACGCGGGTTTCAGGCGAATACAAGAATTATTACGACATCCGATGAAATTCTGCAGGAACTTGTCAATCTGAAACGATAGGGGGAAGGGGGCCAGGGCTCTAGCCCCGGCCCGCATAATGTGATTGAAGTGACAAAATTAAACGGCAGGGCATTCTGGATTAACGCCATTCATATTGAAACGGTGGAAAGCATGCCGGATACAAGAATCATCCTGACAAACGGACACGCTTATATTGTTAGGGAGTCGAGCAAAGAAATCGAGCAAAAAGTGACCGCCTTTTTCCGGTCTGTTTCTTTGCTTGGAAGAAATACCGGGGAGGAGGGGCCGGAATGAATAAAATGGTGCGGATCATGCTTGTGATGATTTCCGTCATTTTACTGGCCGGCATCATCACCATCATCGTCATCTATAAATCGAACGAGGCAACAAAGGCAAAAGGGCCAAACATTGATGAAGTTGTCGATTCTTCCGTGGACATTGACACGATGACAACCAATCTGAAAGACAACCACATCGTCCAGATTGCCATCAAAATTGAAGGAAACAATAAAAAAGCAAAAGAAGAACTGACAAAAAGAGATTTTCAAATCAAGGACATTATGATTGACGAGCTGTCAAATATGAACATGCAGGATTTGCAAGCTGAAAAGGGGAAGCAAAAGTTCAAAACAGACATAAAAAACCGGTTAAATAAAATGATGCAGGACGGCGAAGTTGTAAATGTATATATTACTTCCTTTGTTATCCAATAAAAGTATGCCGCCTGTTGAAGCAATAAAGGCAGAGTGTAGCAAACAGGCAGTGCCGCAGCAGGCAGTCCGGCCCCTGTGCCTGTATGTAAACAAGGGGGGTGGGTAAACTTGCCGGAAGATATTTTATCGCAGTCTGAAATTGATGCGCTGCTATCCGCCCTGTCAACGGGGGAAATGAACGCGGAGGAAATAAAAAAAGAGGAAACCCGGAAAGTCAAAGTATATGATTTCAAGCGGGCACTCCGGTTTTCAAAAGACCAGATCAGAAGCCTGACAAGAATTCATGAAAACTTCTCAAGGATTCTGACAACCTTTTTATCTGCCCAGCTCCGGACTTACGTGCAGATTTCCGTTGCATCGGCTGACCAGATTCCGTATGAGGAATTTATCCGTTCGATACCGAAAATGACCCTTTTGACGGTTTATGAAGTTCCCCCGCTTGACGGGAATATTATTATGGAAATTAACCCGAACATTGCCTATACGATGATGGATCGTGTGTTGGGAGGGTACGGGGAAAGCATCAATAAAATTGACAAACTCACTGAGATTGAAAAGAAAATCATGACGAGAATTTTTGACCAGACCATCGACCAGTTAAAGGAAGCGTGGAGCGAGATCATCGAGATCAATCCCTTTCTGACTGAACTGGAAGTCAATCCGCAGTTTCTACAGATGATTTCTCCGAATGAAACCGTGGTCGTCATTTCTCTCAACACGACCATCGGCGATACAAGCGGCATGATCAATTTATGCCTGCCGCAAGTGGTGCTTGACCCGATGATGCCGAAATTGTCCGGGCATTATTGGATGCAGCATGCCGGAAAGGAACCGGACCCGAATAATATCCGCCTGCTCGAAGAAGGCATTAAGGAGGCAAAAGTGCCGCTCACCGCCGAACTGGGGACGGCAACAATAAAAATTGAAGATTTTCTGAATCTGGAAATTGGCGACTGTATACGGCTGAACCAAACCATTGAAGAGCCGTTGGTTGTCAAGGTGGATAAAATTCCGAAATTCATTGGGCAGCCGGGCAAGCAAGGCACTAAAATGGCTGTCCAAATCCTTGATATCATAGAGGAAGGGGAAGAAGAACAGTATGAGCGATGATATGCTGTCGCAAGAAGAAATTGATGCCCTTCTTAACGGCACTGCAAATCTGGAAGACGCAAGCGCCAAAGATTCCCTCCGTGTGGAAGATTATCTCGATTCCATGGAAAGGGATGCGCTTGGGGAAATTGGTAACATTTCGTTCGGGAGCTCTGCGACGGCATTGTCCACCCTGCTTTCACAAAAAGTTGAAATTACAACGCCTGAGGTCAGCATTGTCCGGCACGACAAACTGGCGGATGAATTTCCGCATCCTTACGTGGCCATTCAGGTGAAATACACGGAGGGCTTTTCCGGCGTGAATGTGCTCGTCATTAAACAATCCGATGCCGCCATTATTGCCGACTTGATGCTGGGCGGAACCGGCGAAAATCCGAGCAGCGAACTGGATGAGATCCATTTGAGCGCGGTACAGGAAGCGATGAATCAGATGATGGGTTCTGCCGCTACCTCGATGTCTACGGTTTTTAATAAAAGAATCGATATTTCCCCGCCGGCCGTTTCACTTTTAAATATTTTGGAAGGCGAAGGCACGGACAAGCTTCCGGACCAGGATTTGCTTGTGAAAGTCTCGTTCCGGATTATGATCGGGTCATTAATCGATTCGCAGATCATGCAGCTGTTGCCGCTTTCGTTTGCGAAAAAACTGGCGCGCGATCTCATTCATCCTGAACAACCCGCCGAAGCTGAAAAAAAAGCAGAGGAAAAGCAGCCGGATCAAAATATGCGCGGCCATGCTGCGGAAAAACCGGCTGAGCCTGCTCAAAATGCAGCAAAACAGGAGATGTACCAAAATGTGCAGCCAGCTGTTTTTACGAGTTTTGAAGAAACAGCGCCGCGCGTTGAAACGAAAAATCTGGACATGCTCCTTGATATCCCGCTTGAAGTGACTGTTGAACTGGGCAGGACATCGAAAACAGTAAGGGAAATTCTTGAGATGGGCGCCGGCTCCATTGTGGAACTGGACAAGCTCGCCGGAGAACCCGTGGATATTCTCATCAACCATCAGTTAATTGCCATTGGGGAAGTGGTGGTGATTGATGAGAACTTCGGTGTGCGTGTGACAGATATCGTGAGCCAGAAAGACCGGCTGAAAAAACTGAGATAATGGGGGAAGATCCAAATGGCAAAGAAAATTTTGATTGTAGATGACGCTGCGTTTATGCGCATGATGATTAAAGACATTCTGACAAAAAACGGATATGACGTTGTCGCTGAAGCGGGAGACGGCGCACAAGCAATCGAAAAATATAAGGAACACCGGCCGGATCTTGTGACAATGGATATTACAATGCCGGAAGTGGACGGGATCAGCGCGCTGAAGGAAATTAAAAAAATCGACCCGGATGCAAAAGTCATCATGTGTTCGGCAATGGGCCAGCAGGCGATGGTCATTGATGCCATCCAGGCCGGTGCAAAAGACTTTATCGTCAAACCGTTCCAAGCTGACCGTGTAATTGAGGCCATCCAAAAAACGCTCGGCTGACGATGCCAGGAAGGTGACAATGATTTGCAAAGCCAAGTGACGAAGGGGCTTTTGCTGTTTGGGATTCTGCTGTGCCTGCTGTACGGGTTTTCGGCACCCGGCAATGCCCTCGCGGCTTCTTTTAACGGAAATGTGAAAGAATGTATCGACCATCCGAAACAGTGTCAAAAACAAACGGACGGAAAATCCGAAAGCCAGGCTACACAATCGGAAACGGCAAATCCGGCGGTAACCTTCGGGGATATTGCGCGGATGATCCTCGCACTTATTTTCGTGATTTGTTTACTATACTTTGTTTTAAAATTTGTCAACAAAAGAAGCCGTGCCTATCAAAGCAGTAAAATGATACAGAATTTCGGCGGCACGCCTTTGGGCGGAAATAAGTCGCTGCAAATTGTAAAAGCGGGCGACAGGATTCTTATTTTAGGTGTCGGGGACGATGTGCAGCTTGTCAAAGAAATTGATGACGAGGAAGAGGTCAGGCAGTTCGTTGACCAGTACAATCAAAAGCTCGAGCAGCAACTGGAACCGCGCGATATTGCGACAAGGCTCATAAAAGCGGTGAAAAACAGGGAAACTGGGGCAAAAACAGAAGCAACCCCGTTCGGGCATTTGCTGAAGTCGCAAATTAGCGCGATCAGGGAGGAGCGGGCGCAGGCGATGAAAGAACTGGAACAAAGGGAGAAGGAGAAACAGAACGATGAATGAGTTGTTGAATACATTAAGCAGCACATCCGGCGATACCGTTTCCCTTTCGGTCAAAATCCTTTTGCTTATGACCGTTCTTTCATTGGCACCGAGCATTTTAATCCTATTGACTTCTTTTACGCGGATTGTCATTGTCCTGTCTTTTGTCCGGACTTCGCTCGGCACGCAGACAGCCCCACCGAATCAGGTGATCGTAGGCCTTGCGCTGTTTCTGACGTTTTTTATCATGGCTCCGACGTTTCAACAGGTAAATAAACAGGCGCTCACGCCGTTGTTCCATGATAAACTGACGCTGGAAGAGGCTTATGACAAAGCCCAGAAGCCGTTTAAGGAATTTATGGCGAAAGAGACCCGGCAGAAAGACTTGCAGCTGTTTTTGGATTATGCCCATAAAAAGCAGCCTAAGTCGGTGCAGGATATTCCAATGACAACCCTTGTTCCGGCATTTACAATCAGCGAATTAAAGACGGCTTTTCAAATGGGCTTCATGATTTTCATTCCTTTTCTTGTCATCGATATGGTCGTGGCAAGTGTCCTGATGTCGATGGGAATGATGATGCTGCCGCCTGTGATGATCTCGCTGCCTTTTAAAATCTTACTGTTTGTGCTCGTGGACGGATGGTATCTTGTTGTGAAGTCGCTGCTTGAAAGTTTTTAAAGAAGGTGAATGGATTGAGTGAGGAAATGGTCATTTCACTGGCCGAAAAAGGCATCATGGTGACCTTTATGGTCTGCGGTCCGCTTTTATTGATTGCGCTTGTCGTCGGTATGATTGTCAGTATCTTCCAGGCTGCAACGCAAATCCAGGAACAGACGCTGGCATTTGTCCCGAAAATTGTTGCGGTGCTGCTCGGCCTTGTACTGCTTGGCCCGTGGATGCTAAGCCACATGCTTACATACACAAAAGAAATTTTATCCAATTTAACACAATATATAGGTTAACACATGGATGAACTGATTCCGTCATTCAGCATATTTTTACTCGTTTTCATTAGGGTCACCACTTTTTTTATCATGATGCCGTTATTTTCCCACAGGAGCGTACCGGCCCGGTTCCGGATCGGCCTTGGCTTCTTTTTGTCCGTCCTTGTGACATACACGATCCATGCCAAACCGTTCACCATGGATGGCGCCTATTTTATGCTGATGATTAAAGAAGCACTTGTCGGCCTGCTGCTTGGCTTTGTAGCCTATTTCATTTTGTCGGCCGTGCAATTGGCCGGTACGTTTATCGATTTTCAGGCAGGGTTTTCCATGGCCAATGTGATTGATCCGCAATCAGGGGCGCAAACGCCGCTTACCGGGGAATATTTGTACAGTTTTGCGCTGCTTTTATTGCTTTCCCTGAACGGGCACCACTTGCTTTTGGACGGGATTTATTACAGCTATTCGTTTATCCCGCTCGATCAGGCATGGGTCCATCTCGGGTCTTTCAATCTCGCAAAATATTTGGCAACCCTTTTGGCCCGTGTGTTTCTCGTCGCTTTTCAAATGTCGGCACCTGTTGTCGCCGTCCTGTTTTTAACGGACATTGCGCTTGGCATCATCGCCCGGACCGTACCGCAGCTTAATATTTTTGTGGTCGGCTTTCCGGTCAAAATTGCCGTTAGTTTGATCGCGCTGGCGGTGGCAATGGGCACGATTTATATCGCGGTTGAACATTTGTTTGAATGGATGTTTGTTGCGATGCGGAATTGTATGGCACTGTTGGGGGGATCCGTTTGAAGCACCTCTCACTCGATTTGCAGTTTTTCGCAGGGGAGAAAACAGAAAAGGCAACGCCGAAAAAGCGGCGTGATGCCCGCAAAAAGGGGCAGACAGCCAAAAGCCAGGATATCGTAACGGCTGTCATGCTTCTTGCGGTGTTTCTGTTCTTGTATTTCGGGGCCTCCTCGATCGGAAGCCCGATGATGGCACTCTTTCGCCAGGCTTTTTCAAAATATATGCTGCAGGATGTCACGGAGCAAAGCGTTGGCAAATTGATGACCGGCGTCATGAAACAGCTGGCTTCGATGCTTTTGCCGGTTATGGCCGTTGCCCTTTTGGCCGGCGTGGTCGGAAATGTGGCCCAAACCGGCCTCCTTTTTACCGGTGAAGGGCTGAAACCGAATATAAACAAAATCAATCCCGTCGCCGGATTAAAACGGATTTTTTCGATCCGGGCGCTTGTGGAATTGTTAAAATCCGTTTTAAAAATGGCGGTGGTCGGCGTTGTTGCTTTTTACGTCATTTGGGCCAATATCCAGGATATTTCAGGCCTGCCGTTTAAAAGCGCGGGCGATACGCTGGCTGCAGTCGGGCATCTCGCCGCCATAACCGGCATCAGCGCTTCTGTTGCCCTGTTTGTGCTCGCCGTTCTTGATTACTTGTACCAGCGTTTCGATTTTGAAAAAAATATCCGGATGTCCAAGCAGGAAATCAAGGAAGAATTTAAAAATATGGAAGGCGACCCGCTGATTAAATCAAAAATCAGGCAAAAGCAACGCGAAATGGCGATGCGGAGAATGATGCAGGAAGTGCCGAACGCCGATGTCGTCATTACGAACCCAACGCATTTTGCCGTCTGCCTCCGCTACGATGAAACAAAGAGCGATGCGCCCATCGTTGTGGCAAAAGGAGCGGACTTCCTTGCCCAAAAAATCAAATCGATCGCAAAAGAGCATGACATTGTCATGCTGGAAAACAGGCCGCTGGCAAGGGCGCTTTATGAGCAGGTGGAAGTTGGCGGACGCATTCCGGAACAGTTTTTTAAAGCAGTAGCGGAAATTTTGGCGTACGTATACAAAATCAAGCATAAAATTTAAGCTTTTTCATGCAAGTTAGGAGAGAAACCGTATGAGTGCAAGAGATTTGAGAGATATTCCCGTGATCGCAGGTGTCATTTTAATCGTCACTATGCTAATTATCCCTTTTCCGACATGGGCATTGAGCTTTTTAATTATATGTAATATTTCTCTTGCATTGATGGTACTTTTAATCTCAATGAATATGAAAGAGCCGCTTCAGTTTTCCGTCTTTCCGTCATTGCTGCTCATTTTAACCTTATTCCGGCTCGGGCTGAATATCTCAACCACCCGCTCGATCCTTTCCACCGGCAATGCCGGCGGGGTCATTGAGACGTTCGGATCGTTCGTTGTCGGCGGCAACATCGTCGTCGGGCTAGTCGTCTTTACGATTTTGATTATTATCCAATTTATTGTGATTACAAAAGGCGCTGAACGGGTGGCTGAAGTCGCGGCCCGGTTCACGCTCGATGCGATGCCGGGCAAGCAAATGAGCATTGATGCGGACTTGAATGCCGGCATGATATCCGATCAGGAGGCGCGCGCTCGCCGGGAAAAAGTCAGCCGGGAAGCAGACTTTTACGGCGCGATGGACGGTGCCAGCAAATTTGTCAAGGGCGATGCGATTGCCAGCATCATTATCGTTCTCATTAATCTTATCTTCGGGATCATTATCGGCATGACCCAGCTCGGCCTCTCCATTAGTGATGCCGCGAGCCAGTTTTCGCTGATGACCGTTGGCGACGGCATTGTCAGCCAGGTGCCGGCTCTGCTCATTTCGACAGCAACCGGGATCGTGGTCACGAGGGCGGCATCAGACGGCAATCTTGGCCAGGACGTAATGGCGCAGATGCTGTCCTATCCCAAAATGCTATATGTCGCGGGCGGCACGATCTTTCTGCTCGGCTTGTTTACGCCGATTAATGATTTTTTAACCATGACGGTGGCAGCGGCGCTGTTCATCGGCGGTTTCCGGCTCCAGCAAGTCCCGAAAAAGACGGAACAGGAAAGCGCGGAGAAAGCGGAAGAACTCCAGCCTGAGGAATTGAAAAGCCCGGAAAGCGTCATGAGCCTGCTCGATATTGACCCGATCGAATTCGAATTCGGCTACGGCCTGATCCCGCTTGTGGATGCCAACCAGGGGGGCGATTTGCTTGACAGGATTGTCATGATCCGCAGGCAGCTCGCCATCGAACTCGGCATTGTCATTCCGGTTGTCCGGATCCGCGATAATATCCAGCTTGAGCCGAATGAGTACCGGTTGAAAATTAACGGGAATGAACTTGCCAAAGGCGAGCTTCTTCTCGACCATTATTTAGCGATGGCGCCCGGCGAAGATGACGGCTCCGTTGAAGGTATTGAGACGGTCGAGCCGGCTTTCGGAATGCCGGCAAAATGGGTGACGGAAGAACAAAAAGAACAGGCGGAAATGATGGGCTATACGGTCGTGGACCCCCCGACGGTTGTCTCGACCCATATTACGGAAACGATCCGGCAAAACGCGTATATGCTGCTCGGAAGGCAGGAAACAAAAGCGTTGATTGACCATTTGAAAGAGTCGTACCCGGTGCTTGTGGAAGAGGTAACACCGAACCCGTTGTCCGTCGGCGAGATCCAAAAAGTGCTGGCGAATCTTTTGAAAGAAAATGTTTCCATCCGAAAACTGCCGATTATCTTTGAAACGTTAGCCGACTATGGTAAATTAACAACAGATACCGATTTGCTGACGGAATACGCCCGCCAAAGTCTCGCGCGGCAAATTACGGCGCAATATGCGCAAGACGGGCAATTAAAAGTCATCACCGTTTCGGGGAAAGTAGAGAAATTGATTGCGGATGGCATCCAGCGTACGGAACATGGCAATTATCTTTCCCTGGACCCGTCCGTGTCGCAAAAAATTGTGGAATCCGTTGCACAGCAGGTTGAGAGGGTATCGCTTACCGGCAGTTCCGCGGTCATCCTTTGTTCGCCTGCCATCCGCATGTATTTGCGGCAAATGATTGAACGGTTCTTTCCTCAGGTGCCGGTTCTTTCCTATAATGAACTGGAAGCAAACGTTGAGGTACAAAGCACAGGGCTGGTGAACATAGAATGAAAATTAAAAAGTTTATGGCGCCCAATATGTCTGAAGCAATGAAACAGATCCGTCTTGAGCTTGGGGACCAGGCCGTCATTTTAAATTCAAAAGTGGTCCAGCACAAAGGCTTTCTTGGATTTATGAAAAAGCGGAACATCGAAGTAATTGCAGCCGTTGACCCGGATGCCGGGAAAAACAGTCCGGTACAAACGGCCCCTGCCCGTGGTGAAAAACCTGCGCGCGCACCGGATGCCTCCGTCCGTTCAGAAAAAGAAAGCCTGCAAAAAGAAATCGCAGCGCTGAAAAAAGTGGTCCAGGAAGTGTCGAAATTTGGGAATCCCGCTTACCAAAAGTATCCACTGCCGATTCAAAAACGATTAAACACAGGTTTGCAGCAAGGGCTGGATGAATCGCTGCTGGTTGTGATCGGAGATGCCCTGTATGAAGAATGGGAGAAAGCAAACGGCAATCTGACGGAAAACGAAATTTTAAAGCAGGCGAAGGCACTGCTTCAAAAAAAGCTCGCCCATTTGACATACGGGGGGAGCCAGAAAAAGTACGTGAACCTGATCGGCCCAACCGGTGTCGGCAAAACGACGACACTCGCCAAAATGGCTGCACAGGCCGTGCTCGAAAAAAAAGAAAAAATTGCTTTCATTACAACGGATACGTATCGGATTGCAGCGATTGAACAATTAAAAACGTATGCAAACCTGCTGAATGTGCCGCTCGAAGTGGTCTATAAATTGTCCGATTTCAAAAAAGCGATCGAAAAATTTTCCGATTTTGACCGTGTTTTTATCGATACCGCCGGCCGGAATTACAGGGAGCTGCAATATGTCCGCGAGCTTTCAGGACTCATCGATTTTCATGCGGAAATGGAAACCTTTCTGACGTTGTCGTTAACGATGAAAGAGAAAGATATGAAAGCCGTTTTTGACAGTTTTCAAAGCATCAGGATTGACCGGTTTATTTTCACCAAGCTGGATGAGACATCCACTTACGGCGCTGCGATCAATTTAATGGAACAGTATGGAAAAGGCTGTGCTTATGTGACAAACGGCCAGGATGTCCCTGATGATATGCTCGAGGCAACCCCTGGTATTTTTGCCGAATACGTATTTGGGGAGAACGACAAATGAGAGACCAGGCAGAACAGCTGCGCGCAAAGTTAAAAATGCAACACGGGATTCCGGCAAAAACGCTTGCAGTCGCAAGTGGAAAGGGCGGCGTCGGGAAGTCCAACATCTCGGTCAATTTGGCAATGGCACTTGCAGAAAGGGGAAAAAAAGTCCTTTTATTTGACCTGGATGTCGGCATGGGCAATATCCACGTCCTTCTCGGGCTTGACGCACCATACACGATCTCGGACTTTATCAACCGGAATATCCCACTTGCCCAAATGATATGCGACGGGCCGGCCGGTATTTCTTATATTTCTGCCGGCAACGGGTTTGCCCAGATTGTCGAGATGGAAGAAGCTGCTGTAACCAGGCTTGTCACAGAGCTCGAACTGCTCCAGTATGATTTTGATTACATCATTTTCGATATGGGTGCCGGCGCCGCGCCATCAAGCCTTAAAATTTTGCTTTCGGCTGATGATATTTTTATTGTCACAACACCTGAGCCGACAGCGATTACCGATGCTTATTCGATGATGAAATATATTTACATGCAGCAATTCAGCGCCCCCCTTTATTTAATTTGCAACCGGGCGGAAAAAGAAAAAGACGGGATGTTGACGTTAAACCGGCTTCAATTTACAGTTAAGAAATTTTTAGGGAAAGAAGTGAACATTCTCGGCGTTGTGCCGGAAGATGCGCATGTAAAAAAAGCTGTATCAAGGCAGCTGCCGTTTTACAGTGCATTTCCACATTCAGCGGCTGCAAGAAGAATCGATGAATTGCTTAACCGCTATGTATCCGGCAATTCGGACGGGCCCAGCCAGCGCGCACCGGTATTTATGCGGAAACTGAGGGGGCTTTTGTTGAAATCTTAAACATGCATGACAATAACAGGGCAATGAAATGACAGTTTTGAAAAACAGGGGGCAGATTTGTGAAATGGGAAAAACGTAAAGGAAGCGAACCGGAAAAAAACACGCAACCTTTGTCCGATCCTGTTCAAAGCGGACGGATAGCACAGAAAAAATTGGTTTGCATCGGAACATCGACCGGAGGCCCGCGCGCCCTGCAAACCGTTCTTTCTTCCCTGCCCGGGAATTTGGAAGCGCCCGTTCTGGTTGTCCAGCATATGCCAAGCGGATTTACAAAGTCGCTTGCCAACCGGCTGAATGCCATTTCAAACATCAGGGTGAAAGAAGCCGAGGATGGCGAAATGCTCAAGCCGGGGGCGGTTTATATTGCGCCCGGGGACTTCCATATGGGCGTGGAGGCGCACGGCGCACATCTCTTTATCCAGCTTGAGCAATCCGCGCCGGTTAACGGGCACAGGCCGGCTGTGGATAAAACATTTGAATCGGTGAGCATGCTAAAAAACTATGAAACACTTGCCATCATCATGACCGGGATGGGTTCAGACGGAACAAAAGGTTTGATCGCCTTAAAGAATCGCGGGCACGTAAGAGCGATTGCCGAAGCGGAAGAAAGCTGCATCGTTTACGGCATGCCGAGAAGTGCCATTGCCGCGAAAGTGGTGGATGAAGTTTTGCCGCTGGAAAAAATTGCGGAGGCAATCATGAAATTTATTAGTGATTAGGGTGTGGTATAGATGGAAATGAGCCAGTACTTGGAAGTGTTTATTGAAGAAAGCAGGGAACATATCCAGTCGTTAAACGAAAATGTGCTGCTACTTGAAAAAAGCCCGGATGACTTGCAAATTGTCAATGAAATTTTCCGTTCCGCCCACACATTGAAAGGGATGTCGGCAACAATGGGGTATGAAGATCTCGCCAATCTGACCCATAAGATGGAAAATGTGCTTGATGCCATCCGGAACGGGAAGCTGTCTGTAACCCCGGACATTATCGATGTGATTTTTACTGCGGTGGACCATCTGGAAGCGATGGTGGAATCGGTTGCAAACGGTGGGGACGGCAAATTGGATGTGAGCGGGACGATCGCCCGCCTCGAAGCGGTAGATCATGGTTCAGCCGGAGAGAAGAAGACGGAGAAAGAAACTTCAGCTGCGACAGCGGAAAAGGCGGAAACAGAGGAAGACGAATTTGACCAGTACGAACAGGCCGTGATTGTTCAATCGGAAGAACAAGGGTACAACTGTTACCAGTTCACGGTAAAATTGCGCAGCGACTGCCTATTAAAAGCGGCGCGGGTATTCATGGTCTTTGATATCCTTGAAAAATGCGGCGAGATCATCCATTCCGATCCGCCGGCCGACCAGCTGGAAGAAGAACAGTTTGACAATGAATTTAAAGTGACACTGATCTCAAAAGAAGACAGGGAAGAGATTCGCGAAAAAATCTGCAAGGTGTCAGAGATTGAAGATGTTAAAGCAAGCACCGTGACTCTCACAAAGCAGGATGGGCGCGGTCAACACCCGGAAACGGCAGAATCGGAGAAACCGGCAGAACCAGAGCAGAAAAAACAGGCAGCACCGGACGCAGCGGAAAAGCATCCGCAAAAACAGAAACATACAACCAAGACGATCCGTGTGAACATCGAGCGGCTGGATAATCTGCTGAATCTATTTGAAGAGCTGGTCATTGACCGCGGGCGCCTCGAACAAATTGCAAAAGAAGTGAACCATCCGGAGCTCAATGAAACCGTTGAAAGGATGTCCAGAATTTCCGGCGACTTGCAAACGATTATTTTGAACATGCGGATGGTGCCGGTCGAAACGGTGTTTAACCGTTTTCCGCGGCTTGTCCGCCAGCTGGCAAGAGAATTGCACAAAAAAATGGATCTCGACATTATCGGCGCCGAAACAGAACTGGACCGCACCGTCATTGATGAAATCGGCGACCCGCTTGTCCATCTGATCCGGAATTCGTGCGACCACGGCATTGAACAGCCGGAAGAAAGAAAGCGGGCAGGGAAGACGGAAACAGGAACCATTACGTTAAAAGCTTATCACAGCGGCAACCATGTGTTTATAGAAATTGAAGACGACGGCGCCGGCATTAACCGTGAAAAAGTGTTGGAAAAAGCCATTGAAAAAGGCATTGTCAAAAAGGAAGAAGCCGGCAGTTTAACAGACAGCCAGATTTATAACCTGATTTTTGAATCCGGTTTTTCAACCGCTGACCATGTATCCGATATTTCCGGCCGGGGTGTCGGGCTGGATGTGGTGAAATCAACCATTCAATCATTGGGCGGCTCGATTTCTGTCCATTCCGCAGAAAGGCGCGGGTCCGTCTTTACGATTCAGCTGCCGCTTACCTTATCGATCATTTCCGTCATGCTTGTGGAAATCGGGACGGAAAAATATGCTGTTCCGTTATCCTCTATTGTAGAGACGGCCATTATTAAGAAGGGCGAAATATTAAAAGCGCATCACCAAAAAGTGATCGATTTCCGGGGCAAAGTGGTGCCGCTTGTCTTTTTGAATGAAATATTTGAAGTTCCGGATGCAAAGCAAAATGATGAATATGTCTCCGTACTGATTGTGCGAAAAGGGGAAAAACTGGCTGCATTTGTGGTGGACGCCTTTATCGGCCAGCAGGAAATCGTATTAAAATCTTTAGGAAATTATTTAACGAATGTATTTGCCATATCAGGCGCCACCATTCTTGGAAACGGCCAGGTTGCCCTTATCATCGACAGCAATGCGCTGATCAAATAGAAAACAAGGCGCTTGCCGCCCATTTCATTGCCCAGGAAAGAGGTTGAGATCTTTGGAGAAAGTGATCGTATTTCAGTTGAATGATAAAGAGTATGCCCTGCCGGTTACGCAGGTTTTGGCCATTGAAAAGCTGCAGCATATTACAAGAGTGCCGCTTACCGCTCCTTTTATACTTGGCGTGATGAATTTACGCGGTATCATTATTCCGGTCATTGATCTGAAAAAACGGTTTGGCATGGAGGATGACACGGACGCTGATAAGGAGGAACGCAAGCTGATCATCGTCCGGTTTGGAGAAATTGAAACGGGCCTAATTGTGGACGAGGCGACGGATGTTCTGGATATCGACGAAAAAAAAGTGGAACCCGAGCCGGAAGTGGTAAACGCGGGCAAAGAGGACTTTATTTCCGGTGTGGCGAATATAAACCAGAGGCTTTTGCTGCTGCTTGATTTAGAAAAAACTTTAACGCCATTACAATAGGGGTATTTTAAATGGATATTAAAAATAAAATCACAAATCTTCACCTTGATGTCTTAAAAGAAATCGGGAATATCGGAGCGGGACATGCCGCAACGGCGCTTTCCAAATTGCTGCATAAAAAAATCAAAATGACGGTCCCGGATGTCCATATTGCCTCCTTTGAAGAAATTATGGAGCTGATCGGCGGCGCTGAGCTCGTTGTGGTGAGCGTGTTTTTGCGGATTGAAGGCGATCTGCCCGGCAATATTTTTTTCATCGTGCCGGTTGCCCAGGGCGAAAGATTCATTAAAGAAATGATCGAGGATCCGTCGTTCTCCTTTGAAAAGCCGCCATACCCGGAGCTCGGGCTGTCGGCGATGCTGGAGCTGGGCAATATTTTGTCGGGGTCTTATTTAACGGCGCTTTCCGATTTTACGAAGCTGGATATGCTGCCTTCCGTCCCGGCACTCAGCATTGATATGTTCGGTTCCATTATCAGCTATGGTTTGATTGAACTGTCCCAGGTCAGCGATTATGCCATCGTGATTGATACAGTGCTGAGCGATGAGCAGGCGGAAAATTCCGATATGAAGGGGCATTTTTTCCTCTTTCCGGATCCGGATTCTTATGAAATCCTATTCCGTGCGCTAAGGGTTGAATTAGATGGATAGCGAAATGAACATTGTCAAAGTGGGCATTGCGGAAATGAAGATCGTCACTTCTCCCGGCCTGATCAGGGCCACCGGGCTTGGCTCATGCGTTGGCGTCGTTTTGTACGATTTGCCGGCTAAAACAGCCGGGCTTGCCCATGTAATGCTGCCTTCATCTTTCATTGCGAAGAATGGAGAGCATATGAATAAAGCAAAATTTGCGGATACCGCTATTTTTGAACTGATCGGCATGCTGAAAAGCGCAGGCTGCCACCAGAGCAGATTGCTAGCAAAAATCGCCGGCGGAGCCGAAATGTTTTCTTTTTCTTCCATGAATGAAGCGATGCGGATCGGGCCGCGCAATGTCGAGGCTGTAAAACAGGAACTGAAAAAGTACCGCATTCAATTGGTGGCCGAAGATACCGGGGGAAAAAGCGGCCGCACGATTGAATTTAACCCGGGAAATGCCGTACTGACCGTGAGAACGGTCAACCAGGGTTCTGTCGAAATATGACGAGGCCGCCCCTTTGTTTTCGGGAAAAGCGATGGCAACAAGGAGGGATGCGATATGGCGGAGGAGCCAAAACAGGGTGAGGAGCAGAAAGATTGGGATTTGTGGCTTAAATCCCGTGATCCGGAAGCCGGAAATGCCCTTGTGAAAAGATATATGCCGCTTGTTTCTTTCCATGTCCAAAGAATTGCCGCCGGGCTTCCCCGCAACGTGTCAAAAGAGGATTTAAAAAGCCTTGGCATGTTCGGGCTTTTGGATTCATTAAACAAATTTGATCCGTCCCGCGAACTGAGATTTGATACATATGCTTCTTTTCGGATCCGCGGCGCGATTTTGGACGGCCTGCGGAAAGAAGACTGGCTGTCAAGAGGCACAAGGGAAAAAGCGAAAAAAATTGAAAGCGCCATTGAAAGTCTCGAGCAGAAATACTTGCGCACCGTTTCTCCAAAAGAAGTCGCTTTGGAGCTTGGCATGGAAGAAACGGAAGTCTGCACAACGATGAATGAACAGTTTTTTGCCAATGTCCTGTCGATTGAAGAAACGGGCACCGATAATGATGAACCGGAAGCAGCATCCCGGTTCGTGTCCGGGGACAGGAATGCCGGCCAGCCGGAATCCGAGCTGGAAAAAAAGGAAACCGTAAAGGAACTGGCGGAGGCCATCCGTGCCCTGTCGGAAAAAGAGCAGCTTGTGCTGAGCCTCTTTTATCAGGAAGAATGCACGCTGACAGAAATCGGCGAAGTGATGGGGCTTTCCACTTCCCGGATTTCCCAGATCCATTCGAAGGCCATTTACAAACTGCGGAATATTTTGGAAAAACGGCTGCTGTAATCGGAGGGGGTGAATCAAACGGTTATTTTTTTCCTCATTCTTTCTTTCCTATTTAATGTGCTCTCCATTTTTGCCATCATCCTGCTCTATTTACGGCAAAACCGCTTTGCCCGGGCAGAACAAAACGTCAATAAAATGGTGAAAGAAATTGAAGACATCTTTTCCGTATACCTAATGGAGTTAAAAGAAGAAAACGATGCTTTCATCAAAAAAATGAAAGCAGGCAGGATGAAAGAGGCAAGCCCGGCGGAAAAAGCAGGGCCGGAAACGGGACAGCCGGGTTCGGAAACAAAACAACCGCCTGAGACAGAAGAAACAGCGGAACTGAAGTCAGATGCGCTCATCCAGGTATCCGCAAACCGGGCGTACCGGAATGCGGCCCGGCAAATTTCAGGGGAACAAAGCGATGGGCAGCTTCAGGAAGAAAAAAGCCTTTTGCAAAAAGTGAATGATTTGCAACAAAACGGGTATACTGTTGATGAAATTGCCCAAAAATTAAATAAAGGCCGCACGGAAATCGAGCTGCTTCTCAAATTTCAGACAGGACGCGGATAATGCTTGATTCGCATTTTTTTTTATGGTATAGTAATCGTTGGTGTTATCACACACGCTTCATGATTTAAAGGACGGTGCTGCTTTTAAGCGGTCTCCTTTTGAAAAGGATTGAGGCGGAGGAAAAAAACCATAGGAGGAAATAAAATGTCAGTAATCTCAATGAAACAACTGCTCGAAGCCGGTGTCCATTTCGGCCACCAGACGCGCCGCTGGAACCCGAAAATGAAAAAATACATTTTCACGGAGCGGAACGGCATCTATATTATTGACCTGCAAAAAACGGTCAAAAAAGTAGAAGAAGCTTACAACTTTGTAAAAGATCTTGCAGGCAACGGCGGAAATATTCTGTTCGTTGGCACGAAAAAACAGGCGCAGGAATCCGTTAAAGATGAAGCGGAACGTTCCGGCATGTTTTACGTGAACCACCGCTGGCTTGGCGGAACCTTAACCAACTTTGAAACGATCCAAAAACGGATTGACCGTTTGAAACAAATCGAAAAAATGGAAGAAGACGGCACATTCGATGTCCTTCCGAAAAAAGAAGTCGTCCAGTTGAAAAAAGAACACGACCGTTTGGTGAAATTCCTTGGCGGCATTAAAGATATGCGGAACCTGCCGGATGCATTGTTTGTAATCGATCCGCGCAAAGAACGCATCGCGGTAGCGGAAGCAAGAAAATTAAACATTCCGATTATCGGGATTGTGGATACAAACTGCGATCCGGATGAAATTGACTATGTCATTCCGGCAAACGATGATGCGATCCGTGCGGTCAAACTTTTGACCAGCAAAATGGCGGATGCTATTGTGGAAGCAAAACAGGGCGAAGAAGGTGCCGCTGAAGTTCCGGCCGAATCTGGCGAAGCAGCGGGCACGGAAGAAACGACTGTCGAAGCCTGATCCGTTTTCCGGCCGGGGTTTGACAGCGGCCGCACCTTACCCAAAATATCCCAATAAAAAAGGTGATAAGAAGGTTTGTGCTTATCACCTTTTTTTAGGGAGACGTACATAAACTTGAAGGAGGAAATCCGATGGCAATTACAGCTCAAATGGTGAAAGAACTTCGTGAAAAAACCGGCGCAGGCATGATGGATTGCAAAAAAGCGCTGACGGAAACGAACGGCGATATGGAAAAAGCGGTGGACTATCTTCGTGAAAAAGGGATCGCAAAAGCGGCGAAAAAGGCAGACCGCGTTGCTGCAGAAGGAACCACTTACGTATTAAGCGAAGGCAACCACGCCGTCATTCTAGAAGTCAATGCCGAAACAGACTTTGTTGCAAAAAATGCAGAATTCCAAAACCTTGTAAAAGAAATCGCTGAACATTTGCTTCAAAGCAAACCGGCCGATCTGGATGCCGCTTTACAATCAACAATGGCAAACGGATCGACTGTCAATGATTTTATTACACAGGCGATTTCCAAAATCGGTGAAAAAATTTCGCTTCGCCGTTTTGCCCTGAAAACGAAAACGGATAACGGTGCGTTCGGCGAATACCTCCACATGGGCGGCCGTATCGGTGTGCTCACTGTTCTTGAAGGCACAACCGATGCTTCTGTTGCAAAAGACGTTGCCCTTCATGTTGCAGCGATGAATCCGAAATACATCTCCCGCGACCAGGTTTCGGAAGAAGAAGTGGCCCATGAACGCGAAGTATTAAAACAACAGGCGCTGAACGAAGGTAAACCGGAAAAAATTGTGGAAAAAATGGTGGAAGGGCGCTTGAAGAAATACTTCGAGGAAATTTGTGTGGCAGACCAGGCGTTTGTCAAAAATCCGGATCAAACGGTTGGGCAGTTCGTCGCTTCCCATAATGCAAAAGTGACAGATTTTGTCCGTTATGAAGTCGGCGAAGGCATTGAAAAACGTCAGGAAAACTTTGCTGAAGAAGTCATGAATCAAGTGAAGAAAAACTAGTTTTAAAAGGGGAACACAGTGTGTTCCTCTTTTTAAAAGAAGGCAGGATTTACACCTTGCAAAAAAAACGCCCCGTTTACCGGCAAAGATGGACCGGGGCAATTTTACATAACCATATTGGAGGTTCAAAATGGACACCCCTAAATATAAACGTGTCGTATTGAAATTAAGTGGTGAGGCATTGGCTGGAGAGCAGGGCTTTGGTATTCATCCGACGGTCATCCAGTCCGTCGCGCGGCAAGTAAAAGAAATTGTCGAGCTTGGCGTTGAAGTGGCGATTGTCGTCGGCGGCGGCAATATTTGGCGCGGCAAGATCGGTAGCCAGATGGGAATGGACAGGGCAACGGCTGATTATATGGGCATGCTCGCCACGGTCATGAATGCAATGGCCCTTCAGGACAGCCTGGAACAGAGCGACGTGGAAACACGTGTGCAGACTTCCATTGATATGCGCCAGGTGGCAGAACCTTATATCAGAAGGCGGGCCATCCGCCATCTGGAAAAGGGTCGTGTCGTTATTTTTGCCGCCGGTACGGGCAACCCGTTTTTCTCCACCGATACGACCGCCGCGCTGCGTGCAGCAGAAATTGAAGCCGATGTCATTTTAATGGCAAAAAATAATGTGGACGGTGTTTATTCTGCCGATCCGAAACTGGACAAAGATGCTGTGAAATATGAAGAGCTTTCATATCTGGATGTCATCAAAGACGGCCTCGCTGTCATGGACTCCACTGCGTCCTCTTTATGTATGGACAATGACATCCCGCTTATAGTATTCTCAATTATGGAGGAAGGAAACATCAAACGCGCCGTCTTGGGCGAAACCATTGGGACAATCGTTAGGGGGAAAATATGATGGCAAATCAGGTCATTGACACTGCAAAAGATAAAATGGCAAAAGCAATCCAGGCTTTTCAGCGCGAACTCGGCTCCATCCGTGCGGGGCGTGCAAACTCGGCCCTGCTCGATAAAATCACGATAGATTACTACGGCGCTAGGACACCTGTAAACCAGCTTGCGTCCATTTCCGTGCCGGAAGCGCGCCTGATGGTGATCCAGCCGTATGATAAAACGGTGCTGGGTGAAATTGAAAGGGCCATTTTAAAATCGGATCTCGGCCTTACGCCGAATAATGACGGTTCCGTGATCCGCCTATCTATCCCGCCTTTAACGGAAGAACGGAGAAAAGAACTGGTGAAGCTCATCAAAAAAGAAGCGGAAGAAGCAAAAGTTGCCATCCGTAACGTGCGCCGCGATGCCAATGATGAGCTGAAAAAGCAGGAGAAAAACGGTGAGATTACAGAAGACGAGCACCGCGGCTTCGCGGAAGACGTCCAGAAAATCACCGACCAGCACATTCAAAAAATCGATAAAATGACAAAAACAAAAGAGCAGGAAATTATGGAAGTCTGACTGCCGGACAAAAAACTTCCGTTGGCAAGCGGCCGATGGAAGTTTTTTATTATGTTATCAGTGCGCGCTTTTCCCGGGAGCATGGAATGTTCCGGTTCTAAAATCCTGTCATATTGCCGAAAAATGGGACTGCACACGCGCTTAAAAAGGGGATACAAAGCCGGTTTTCCATACACCCCCAAACCAAATGGCCGGATCGTTTAAAAAACAGAACTACACAAACGCATCCATTTTCTCTATAATAGAGGTTGGCAAATGGAATATAAAGGTCATACCACTTTTGCCGGAAACGACTGAACACGTATGGCCGCGGTACCGTGCATAAAGTTGCAGGCGGATACCATTTGGAGGGCAAATGTGCATATGAATTTAAAAAGATGGAAATCTTTCGATAAAGAAGGCCGCGACACGACAACCCGCGGCGAAAAAGTGAAAGCTGCCGCCATCCCGGAACATGTCGCCATCATCATGGACGGCAACGGAAGATGGGCGAAAAAACGCCATTTGCCGCGGGTGGCCGGCCATCACGAAGGCATGAAAACCGTCCGGAAAATTACCCGTATCGCCAACCGGCTCGGAATCAAAGTATTGACGCTGTATGCTTTTTCAACAGAAAACTGGAAACGGCCAAAATTAGAAGTGGAATACTTAATGAAGCTGCCGGAAGAATTTTTATCCACTTATCTTCCCGAGCTGAAAGCGGAAAATGTGAAAGTGCAGATGATGGGGTGCAAAGAAAAAATCCCGTTTCATACTCAAAGGGCCATCAATAAAGCGATCAGTGAAACGGCGCAAAACGACGGGCTGATTCTCAATTTTGCGTTGAACTACGGGAGCAGGGATGAAATTATGCGCGCCGTGAGAAATATTTTAATGGATGTAAAAAATGGTATAATGAATGAAAACGAACTGACCGAGGAAGTGTTCCACCAGTACTTAATGACGCACGGCCTGCAGGACCCCGATCTTTTAATCCGGACGAGCGGGGAAATCCGGCTCAGCAATTTTATGTTGTGGCAGCTGGCGTATACGGAGTTTGTGTTTACCGATGTGTTATGGCCGGATTTTAATGAGGAACATTTTTTAAGTGCGATTGAAGAATATCAAAAACGTTCCCGAAGATACGGCGGTTTAAAAAGTGAGGAGCAGTCTGAATGAAGCAAAGAATCATTACAGCCATCGTGGCAGCAGCTTTTTTTATTCCTTTTGTGATATACGGGAGATGGCCGTTTGCGCTGCTCGTGTATGCCATGGCGACCGTTGCGCTATACGAGCTGTTGCGGATGGGAAATCAGTCATTTTTTTCCTTTGGCGGCCTCCTTTCCGTCCTGCTGCTGTGGCTGATTTTATTTCCATCAAAGTATATGCATGTCATCGCACAAACAGGCTTTTCCAAGCTTGAATTGGTGTATATGATCGTGCTGCTTTTTCTTGCCTACATGGTGGTGACGAAAAACCGGTTTACATTTGAGCAGGTGGGTTTCCACATTTTGTCCGCCATCTACATTGGCATCGGCTTTTATTATTTTATTGAAACAAGAAATGCGCCAGATGCGGGCATAACCTATATTTTTTACGCTCTGTTTCTCATTTGGGCAACGGATTCCGGCGCTTATTTCGTCGGACGGGCTTTTGGAAAGCATAAGCTGTGGCCAGAGATCAGCCCGAATAAAACGGTTGAAGGCGCGTTTGGCGGCGTACTGTGTGCGGTCATTGTTGCTGTGCTGTTTTTTTTCTATTCCAATATCGGCCTCGGGCTCGGGCGGCTCATGGTGTCCACGGTCGTCCTCTCCGTTTTCGGCCAGATCGGGGATTTGGTGGAATCCGCCTATAAACGGCATTACGGGGTAAAAGACGCAGGGAAAATCCTGCCCGGGCACGGCGGCATTTTGGACCGCTTTGACAGTTTATTGTTTGTCCTCCCGCTTATCCATTTTTTAAAAATGATGGCGGGATAGAAAAAGAGGTGGATAGCATTGAAGCAAATCAGCTTATTGGGGGCGACGGGCTCCATAGGCACACAAACGCTGGATGTGATCCGGAACCATCCGGAAGCATTCCGGCTCGCTGCCTTTTCAGCAGGGAGAAATCTCAATTTAACGAGGAAAATTATTTCGGAGTTTCATCCGGCGCTTGTCTCTGTCGCTGACAAAGAAGACTGTGCCCGGCTGAAAACCGAATTCGGGGACAGCCCGGTTGTGCTCTACGGGGAAAAAGGGATGGTCGAAACGGCGGTATATGCCGAATCGGATATGTTGGTCAATGCGGTGCTTGGCAGTGTCGGGCTGTTGCCGACTTTGGAGGCGATCCGGGCGGGGAAAACTGTTGCGATCGCCAATAAAGAAACGCTCGTCACAGCCGGTCATCTCGTGATGGATGCAGCAAGGCGCGCCGAAACTGAAATTCTTCCGATCGACAGCGAGCATTCCGCCATTTTTCAATGTTTGCAAGGGGAAAACCGGGATGAGATCGAACGGCTCATCATTACCGCATCCGGCGGCAGTTTCCGTGATTATACAAGGGAACAGCTTGAAACCGTCACCGTAAAAGATGCGCTGAACCACCCGAATTGGTCGATGGGCGCCAAAATCACGGTTGATTCGGCAACAATGATGAATAAAGGGCTCGAAGTCATTGAAGCACACTGGCTGTTCGGCCTTCCCTTTGAAAAAATTGATACTATCCTGCACCGCGAAAGCATCATCCACTCTCTCGTCGAATTCCGTGACAGCAGCGTAAAGGCGCAGCTCGGGATGCCCGATATGCGCATCCCGATTCAATATGCGCTCGGATTTCCAAAAAGGTTGCCGCTACCGGATGCAAAGCGGCTCCATTTGGCGGAAATCGGCCGGCTTCATTTTGAAAAAATGGATGAAGAACGCTTTTACTGCCTGAAACTTGCCTATGAAGCCGGAAAAGCCGGCGGATCGATGCCGGCCGTGCTGAATGCGGCCAATGAGGTGGCGGTCCATGCCTTTTTGCAGGAAAAAATTTCGTTTTTGCAAATTGATCAGTTGATTGAAAAGGCGCTTGCAAGGCATAATGTAATTATACACCCTGATTTGGAAACGATCTGGGCCGTTGACCGTGAGACGCGGGACTATGTGGCCTCGCTCATATAAGCGGGAGCTTGCCCGGAGTTCCTGAAAAAGGCGGAGACTATTTTAAAGTAAGGTGGTATTCATTTGACGACAGTTATAGCCTTTATTTTGATTTTTGGTTCACTTGTCATTTTCCATGAAGCCGGGCATTTCTTTGTTGCCAAAAAAGCCGGGATTTTATGCCGCGAATTTGCGATCGGATTCGGCCCGAAGATCCTTTCGTTTAAGAAAAACGAAACGCAGTATACCGTCCGCCTGCTTCCGATCGGCGGATACGTACGGATGGCGGGGGAAGACCCGGATATGCCGGAGTTGAAGTCAGGCCAGCGGGTTGGGCTGCTTTTCGATGAAAACGAAGCCGTTGAAAAAATCGTGGTGAACGGAAAAGACCGGTATACCGGATTGCGCATGATTGAAACGGAATCTGCAGATCTGGAACGTGCGCTTGTAATCAAAGGCTATGAAGAAGGCGATGATGAACACCTCCGGACGTTTAAAGTGAAAAGGGATGCCGTGCTTGTCGAAGACCGGATGGAAATGCAAATCGCGCCTTGGGACCGCCAGTTTGCCTCCAAATCGCTTGGGAAGCGGGCGCTCACGATTTTTGCGGGCCCGCTCATGAATTTCGTTCTGGCAGCCCTTGTCTTTACCCTTATGGCCGTGGTGCAGGGGGTGCCGATGACCGATCCGGTGCTCGGAACGGTTGTCAAGGACAGTGCTGCGGCAAAGGCCGGGCTGCATAAAGGGGATACAGTGATCAGCATTGACGGTGCCGAAATCTCGACGTGGAATGACATTGTCGACGTGATCCAAAAACACCCTGATGAAAAAATTACGTTTACAGTGGAACGGAACGGCAAAACAATGGACATTCCGGTGACGCCAAAAAGCATTTCAGAGGACGGGAAGACCATCGGGAGAATCGGCGTGACCAGCCCGGTTGACCATTCCCCGCTGAAAGTAGCCACGTACGGCATTACACAGACATACGTTTGGACGGTGGAAATTTTTAAACTGCTTGGCCACCTGATCAGCGGCGGCTTTTCCATTGATATGCTGTCAGGCCCTGTCGGCATTTACAAATCAACAGAGACCGTCGCCAAGTCGGGCATCATTTATTTGTTTAAATGGGCAGGATTGTTGAGCATCAACATCGGGATTATGAACCTGCTCCCGCTGCCGGCTTTAGATGGCGGCAGGCTGCTGTTTTTCGGCATCGAAGCATTGCGGGGCAAACCGATTGACCGGCAAAAAGAAGGCATCGTCCATTTTATCGGTTTTGCGCTCCTGATGCTGTTGATGATTATTGTCACCTGGAATGATATCCAAAGATTTTTCCTGTAAAGTTTCCGGTTTCGAGGGGGTTCCAGCGGGCCCTGTTGCAAAAGGGCCTGCTTCCTTACCTGCTTTACGGAGACGGTTATAAAATGGATTTGCATTTTTGATCCGCCATTAGCCCGGTTTGGCCCGCTCGTCTTCACAAGCAACGCCAAATCTTCGTATTTTTACCGTGCGGATCCCTTTTAAAATCTGCATTTCTAGCACCCTGGCCCGGCTTTTGATTTACAATCTCTTACCATCCAACCTTGGACCTGGTTTGCTGAATCGGGGGAATAGAAACGAAGGAACGTAATCAACGCGACTGATCTATAATAAATGAATACGGGAGTGCGATGTATGAAACAGAGCAAATTGTTTATTCCGACATTGCGGGACGTACCGGCAGAAGCCGAGGTGAAAAGCCATCAGCTGCTGCTCCGTGCCGGTTACATACGGCAAATTGCAAGCGGTGTTTATACGTATTTGCCGCTCGCGAAAAAAGTCTTACATAAAATTGAAGCGATTATCCGCGAAGAATTGGAAGCTATCGGTTCCATGGAATTGCTGATGCCGTCCCTCCAGCCGGCGGAATTGTGGCAGGAATCGGGGCGCTGGTATTCTTACGGGCCGGATTTGATGCGCCTTAAGGACCGGCATGAACGGGACTTTGCGCTCGGGCCGACGCATGAAGAAGTGATCACAAGTTTAATTCGGAACGAAGTAAAATCGTATAAACGCCTGCCGCTTTCTTTATACCAAATTCAAACGAAATTTCGGGATGAAAAGCGCCCGCGTTTCGGCTTGCTGCGCGGACGGGAATTCATCATGAAAGACGCGTATTCTTTCCATGCCAACAAAGAGAGCCTTGATGAGACGTATAAGGATATGTATCGGGCTTATACCAATATATTCTCGCGGTGCAAACTGGATTTCCGCGCCGTATTGGCGGACTCGGGCGCGATCGGCGGGAAAGATACGCAGGAGTTTATGGTGCTGTCTGAAATCGGGGAAGACACCATTGCGTATTCCGACTCATCCGATTATGCGGCAAATATTGAAATGGCGGAAGTGAAGACCGTTTACACAAAGCCGGATGAAGCGGAAAAACCGCTCGAAAAAATTCCGACCCCGGGGCAAAGAACGATCGCGCAAATTGCGGACTTTCTAAAGGCAGATCCTGAAAAATGCCTGAAGACCCTTGTGCTGAAAGCGGATGATGAATATGTCATTGTGCTGGTCAGGGGCGATCATGACGTAAATGAAGTCAAAGTCAAACATCTTCTCGGTTCTGAAACGATTGAAATGGCAGATCCGGAAGCCATCAAGTCGATCATGGGGGCGGATCCCGGTTCGCTCGGCCCTGTCGGCGCGCCGGAACAGATCCGGATTTTGGCCGATCACGCCGTCCGCTATGTAGTCAACGGCATTTGCGGTGCCAATGAGAATGACTTCCACTATGTGAATGCGAATCCGGAGAGGGATTACCGCGTCGATCTATATGGGGATCTCCGCAATATCCAGGAAGGCGACCCGTCACCGGACGGAAAGGGAACGATCCGGTTTGCACGCGGCATAGAGGTCGGGCATATTTTCAAACTCGGCACAAAATACAGTGAGGCCATGCACGCCGCCTTTTTAGACGAAAACGGCAGGGAGCAGGTCATGTTGATGGGGTGTTACGGGATTGGTGTCTCCCGCACTTTAACAGCAGTGTGCGAACAGCATAACGATGATAAAGGGCTTGTTTGGCCTGTCAATCTGGCGCCGTTTGACGTGCATCTCGTTCCGGTAAATATGAAGGATGCCCAACAATCCGCCCTTGCAGAATCGCTCCATGCGGAACTTGAAAAGCAGTTTACCGTCTTGATGGATGACAGAAACGAGCGCCCGGGTGTGAAATTTGCGGATTCCGACCTGATCGGCCTGCCTGTCCGGGTAACCGTCGGGAAAAAAGCGGCGGAAGGCATCGTCGAAGTGAAAATCAGAAAAACCGGGGAAGTGCTCGAAGTGAAAAAAGAGGATTTGGCCGAGACAATTTCTAATATTTTAGCACAACTTGCTTCATGACAGGGGCATCGGCTTACCGGCCGGTGCTTCTCTTCTTTTCCTGCAAAAAAGAGGCAGAAAATGTTTTGCCTGGAAAATTTCAACACCCGAACCTTTCAACACTACCGGGAAAAATTCCGGAAAGATTGCATTCGGGACGCTTGTTTTTTAAGATAAAGATAGATTGAATGAAAAAGGATGGGAGAGGACAAGATGATTGAAAATCCCGCCGGAAAGAAAGAAAGGTTCCAGATTTTGCTCCGGCAGCTGGAACTGCTTGATGACAGGTTTTACGAGCATTTTAAATACGGAGAAATTGAAAAACTAGTTGTGGAACGCCAGTCAAAGCGATGGCATTTTTATTTTTTGCTCGAAAAAATTCTCCCCTTTGAAGTGTACTTGACATTTACAACCCGTTTGCGCCAGGCTTTTCAGCATATTGCCGACGTCCGTTTTTCAATCCGGGCGAAAGACCCTTCTTTTGGGCCGGCGCTGATTGCCGATTACTGGAAAGCGTGCCTAGGAGAACTGGAAGGCATGTCGCCGATGCTTTTGTCCCTACTTGCGGAGCAGGTGCCGTCACTTTCCGGCAATAAGCTGGTGGTAACCGGCCGCAATGAACCGGAAGCAGCGACATTAAAACAAAAATACGGGGAATGGATCGTCCGTTTTTACGAACGGGCCGGTTTTCCGCAGCTGATGTTTGACACGGAAATTTCGGCGGCACCTGAAGCAAGTGAAGCATACGCCAAATTTATGGAAGAAAAGAAAAAAGAAGATGAGGAACGGGCAAAACAGGCCGTTCTCGAAATGCAGAAGCACGTGAATGAGCAACAGAGCGGGGAAGAAACGCACGACGCGGGACCGCTTATGATCGGGCTGAGAATCCCGCCCGATGATGATATCCGCCGCCTTTCCGAGATTGTTGATGAAGAACGGCGGATTACGGTGGAAGGCTATGTGTTTGACGTCGAAACGAAAGAACTGCGCAGCGGGCGGACGCTTTTGACGTTAAAAATCACCGATTATACGAGCTCCATTCTCGTGAAGATGTTTTCGCGGGATAAGGAAGATGCCGCACAATTTGCCCGCGTGAAGAAAGGGATGTGGCTGCGTGCGCGCGGCAGCATCCAGAACGATACGTTTGTCCGTGATCTGGTCATGATCGCCAACGATCTTTCTGAAGTAGCCCCGCGCGTCCGGAAAGACCATGCGCCGGAAAATGAGAAGCGGGTCGAACTCCATCTCCATACGCCGATGAGCCAGATGGATGCGGTCACTTCCGCGTCTACCCTTGTCGCCCAGGCAAAAAAATGGGGCCATCCGGCGATTGCGATCACAGACCACGCCGTCGCGCAAAGTTTTCCGGAAGCTTACAGCGCCGGCAAAAAGAACGGTATAAAAGTCATCTTCGGCGTTGAAGCCAATCTTGTCGACGACGGGGTGCCGATTGCCTATAATGATGCGCACGTCCACCTTGATGAAGCGACATATGTCGTCTTTGACGTTGAAACAACGGGATTATCTGCCGTTTATGATACGATCATCGAAATCGCTGCGGTGAAAATCCAAGACGGCGAAGTGGTCGATACGTTTGAACGGTTTGCCAATCCCGGACGTCCGCTGTCCAATACGATTATTGAGCTGACCCATATTACCGACGATATGTTAAAAGATGCGCCGGACATTTCCGAAGTGTTGAAAGAATACAATGAATGGATTGGCGACGCGGTGCTTGTAGCCCACAATGCTTCGTTCGACATCGGGTTTTTAAACGTTGGCCTGAAAAAAGCCGGGCTGCCGAAATCCAATAACCCCGTCATTGATACGCTCGAACTCGGACGGTTTTTATATCCGGATTTCAAAAACTACCGGCTGAACACGCTCGCGAAAAAATTCAATGTGGAACTGACCCAGCACCACCGCGCAATCTACGATACGGAAGCAACAGGACAAATCTTTTTAAAAATGCTGAAAGACGCCCGTAACCGGGGGATCACATACCATGACGAGCTGAACCAGTATATGGGGGAAGGCGGCGCGTACAAGCGGGCGCGCCCGTCGCACTGCACGCTGCTTGTCCGGACGCAGGAAGGCTTGAAAAATTTATTTAAACTGATTTCTCTTTCCCATATCGATTACTTTTACCGTGTGCCGCGTATTCCGCGTTCCGAGCTGCAAAAGTACCGGGAAGGCATTCTCGTCGGGTCCGGCTGTGACAAAGGCGAAGTATTTGAAGGCATGATGCAGAAAGATCCGGCGGAAGTAGAGGAGATCGCCCGCTTTTATGATTATCTTGAAGTCCATCCGAAAGAAGTGTACGCCCCGCTCATCGACCAGGAACTGATAAGGGATGAAAAGGCGCTTGAAGAAATCATCACGAAAATCGTCAGGCTCGGGGAAAAATTAAATCTGCCGGTTGTCGCAACAGGCAATGTCCATTATTTAAACCCCGAAGACAAAATTTACCGGAAAATCCTGATCAGCTCCCAGGGCGGTGCCAATCCGCTGAACCGGCACCGGCTGCCGGACGTGCATTTCCGCACGACGGATGAAATGCTTGCATGCTTCTCGTTTTTAGGCGAAGAAAAGGCAAAAGAAATCGTGGTTGACAACACGAATAAAATTGCCGGCTTAATCGAGGACGTCAAGCCGGTAAAAGATGAGTTGTACACGCCGAAAATTGAAGGGGCGGAAGAAGAAATCCGCGAGCAAAGCTATAAGCGCGCGAAAAGGATTTACGGGGATCCACTTCCCGAAATTGTCGAAGCACGGCTTGAAAAAGAGCTAAAAAGCATTATTGGTCACGGATTTGCGGTCATTTATCTGATTGCCCATAAACTTGTCAAGAAATCATTGAATGACGGTTACCTTGTCGGTTCGCGGGGGTCTGTCGGCTCTTCGCTTGTTGCAACGATGACGGAAATCACCGAAGTCAACCCGCTCCCGCCGCATTATGTGTGCCCGAACTGCAAGCATTCCGAGTTTTTCAATGACGGTTCGGTCGGTTCCGGTTTTGACCTGCCGGATAAAAACTGCCCGGCGTGCGGGGCAAAATACAAAAAAGACGGCCATGATATTCCGTTTGAAACGTTCCTTGGCTTTAAAGGGGACAAGGTACCGGATATTGACCTGAACTTTTCGGGCGATTACCAGCCGCGCGCCCACGCCTATACAAAAGTGTTGTTCGGCGAAGAGTATGTATACCGCGCCGGCACGATCGGCACGGTTGCGGAAAAAACGGCCTACGGCTATGTAAAAGGGTATGCCCAGGACCATAATCTGACATTCCGGAGCGCGGAAATTGACCGGCTTGTCCAGGGCTGCACCGGGGTGAAACGGACGACCGGCCAGCATCCGGGTGGCATTATCGTCGTCCCGGATTATATGGATATATACGATTTTACGCCGATCCAGTATCCGGCGGACGATCACAATTCGGAATGGCGGACAACGCATTTTGATTTCCACTCGATCCACGATAATATTTTGAAGCTTGATATACTCGGGCACGATGATCCGACCGTCATCCGCATGCTCCAGGACTTAAGCGGGATTGACCCGAAAACGATCCCGACCGATGACCCGGAAGTGATGAAAATTTTCAGCGGGCCGGAACCGCTCGGGGTTACGGAAGAGCAGATTATGTGCAAAACCGGCACGCTCGGCATTCCGGAATTTGGCACAAAGTTTGTGCGCCAAATGCTCGAAGATACAAAACCGACGACTTTTGCCGAACTGGTCCAGATTTCAGGGCTTTCGCACGGAACGGACGTATGGCTCGGCAACGCCCAGGAACTGATCCAAAACGGCACATGCACCCTGCCTGAAGTAATCGGCTGCCGGGACGATATTATGGTCTATTTAATCTATCAGGGCTTAGAGCCGTCCCTTGCTTTTAAAATTATGGAATCGGTACGGAAAGGGAAAGGGCTCACGCCTGAAATGGAAGAGGAAATGATCAAGCAAAACGTGCCAAATTGGTATATTGAATCGTGCAAAAAGATTAAATATATGTTCCCGAAAGCCCACGCCACCGCCTATGTGCTGATGGCGGTAAGGATCGCTTACTTCAAGGTGTACCATCCGCTGATCTACTATGCGACGTATTTTACGGTGCGCGCGGAGGATTTCGATCTCGATGTCATGATCCACGGCTCGAATTCCATCAAGGCAAAAATCAGTGAAATTAATGCAAAAGGGATGGACGCATCGGCGAAGGAGAAAAGTTTGCTGACCGTGCTCGAACTGGCGCTTGAAATGACGGCGCGCGGCTTCCGCTTCCAGCCGATTGATTTGTATCGATCGGAAGCAGACAAGTTTGTCATTGACGGCGATTCGCTCATTCCGCCGTTTAATGCGATTCCGGGTCTTGGTACAAACGCCGCGGTCAATATCGTAAAAGCGCGTGAAGAAGGTGAATTCCTTTCAAAAGAAGACTTGCAGCGCCGCGGAAAAGTCTCCAAAACGATTATGGAATACCTTGACGGGCACGGCTGCTTAGAGTCGCTGCCGGAGCAGAACCAGCTGTCGCTTTTCTAAATACGGGTTAAGGACCGCTGTTTGCTTTTTTTTGCCTGTTATGGTATAGTTTTTTATGGAAATACTACGGATAAACGCTCGTGCGAAAGAGTGGGGCCATCACCCCGCTCTTTCGTGTTTTAAATCGGATTTTTGAGGAGGTCAGCATGAGTAAAGTCGTTGAAGTGGTGGAACAACTGGCATCCCCGGTTGTGGAAGGGCTCGGCCTTGAACTTGTTGATATTGAATACGTCAAAGAAGGAAAAAACTGGTTTCTTCGTGTTTATATTGACAAAGAAAACGGGGTCGATATCGAAGAATGCGGGCTCGTCAGCGAACGGCTCGGGGAAAAGCTCGATGAAGCGGACCCGATTCCCCATAATTATTTCCTTGAGGTTTCCTCCCCGGGTGCGGAACGCCCGTTAAAAAAAGCGCGTGACTTTGAACGTGCTGTCGGCCGGACCGTCCTCGTGAAAACGTATGAACCGCTTGACGGGGAGAAAACGTTCCAGGGAAAATTGATTGCTTTTCACAACGGGTGCCTAACATTAGAATGTAAAGTGAAAACGAAGAAAATCGAGAAGGAAATTCCGTATGACAAAGTGGCCAACGCACGGCTTGCCGTTGAATTTTAAAAATGCATCATTTTTCAAAAAATGAAGGGGGATCCAATTTCCATGAGCTCAGAACTGGTAGATGCGCTTACGATACTTGAAGAAGAAAAAGGAATTTCGCGGGATGTGCTCGTTGAAGCCATCGAAGCCGCGCTTGTATCGGCATACCGCCGCAATTTTAACCAGGCACAGAATGTAAGGACGGATTTAAATCTGGCGAACGGGACGATCCGTGTGTTCGCGCGTAAAGACGTGGTTGAAGAAGTATTTGACCCGCGCCTTGAAATTTCGCTTGAAGATGCCCAGAAAATCAATCCGTCTTATGAAATCGGCGATGTTGTCGAATTGGAAGTCACGCCGAAAGATTTTGGCCGGATCGCCGCACAGACAGCAAAACAGGTTGTCACGCAGCGCGTCCGGGAAGCGGAACGGGGAATCATTTACAATCAATTTATCGACCGTGAAGACGAGGTCATGACCGGGATTGTGCAGCGGAAAGATCCGCGTTTTACGTATGTCAGCCTCGGAAAAACAGAAGCACTGCTGCCGCCGGGGGAACAATCCCCGAATGAAACGTACAACCCGCATGACCGGATTAAGGTCTACATTACAAAAGTCGAACGGACAACAAAGGGGCCGCAAATTTTTGTCTCGCGCACCCATCCCGGCCTTTTAAAACGGCTGTTTGAACTTGAAGTGCCGGAAATTTACGATGGCATCGTAGAAATCCGTTCGATCGCCCGCGAAGCAGGGGACCGTTCGAAAATTTCGGTTTACACCGACCGCCCGGAGGTTGATCCTGTCGGCGCATGCGTCGGGCCTAAAGGGCAGCGCGTCCAGGCGATTGTAAATGAACTTCACGGGGAAAAGATTGATATTGTAAAATGGTCGGACGACCCGGCTAAATTTGTAGCAAATGCGTTAAGCCCTGCAAAAGTGCTTGATGTGCTTGTTGACGAAAACAATAAGGCTACAACGGTCATCGTTCCGGATTACCAGCTGTCGCTTGCAATCGGGAAACGCGGCCAAAACGCCCGGCTTGCCGCGAAACTCACAGGCTGGAAAATTGATATTAAGAGCGAAACGGATGCAAGGGAGTCAGGCATTTATCCGCGTTCTGAAACCAATGATGACATAGACGGGGAAACACCGGGGCTTTTTGATGACGATGATGCCGGCCGCACTTCCGAAGCACTGGCCGTACCGGATGCGAAAGAAGCGGATCTGCCTGAAAACGGCGGGAAAGATGAAGAGATCGAATAAGGAGTGGGGCTGATGGCGACACGTAAGAAAATTCCGATGAGAAAATGCGTAGCAACGGGAGAAATGAAACCGAAAAAAGAAATGGTCCGTATCGTTCGTTCCAAGGAAGGCGATGTTTCGATTGACCCGACCGGGAAAAAGTCAGGAAGAGGCGCCTATCTTTCAAAAGACGAGGAAGCGGTGCTGTTGGCAAAGAAAAAAAATATTCTCTCATCCCATCTTGGTGCCGCTGTAGAAGATGCTTTTTACGATGAAATCATCGCGTTTATTCAAAAGGAAAAAAAGGAGAATAAACAAAAATCATGAACGGGAAGCAGGCAATGTCCCTTTTAGGCCTTGCGTTCAAGGCAGGAAAGATCGTTTCGGGAGAGGAGCCTGTCCTGAAAGAAATCCGGGCAGGCCAGGCAAAACTTGTATTGCTTTCAAAAGATGCCTCATCCAATACGTCAAAAAAATTGTTAGACAAATGCCGTTTCTATCATGTACCGGTACGGTGGATAGAGACGAGGGAAATGCTTGGAAAAGCCATTGGGAAAGAGGCGAGAGTCGCAGTGGCAGTAAGTGACCGCGGATTTGCGGAAAAACTTGCTGAACTGCTCGATGAATCATAGGTGGGGGTGACGACATGAGCAAAATACGTGTTTACGAATATGCGAAAGCTCATCATACATCAAGTAAGGAAATTATCACGAAACTAAAACAAATGAATATAGAGGTATCCAATCATATGTCAATGATCGATGGGGAAATAGTAAGGAAGCTGGATACGGTTTACAGCGGCAAAAATCAGCAGGATGGCAAGAAAAACGGGCAAAACGGGCCGACCAGAAATGAAAGAAGCACCAGGTCCGAAACCGGGGACCGACAAGGAAACAAACCCGAAAACCGCACCCGGCGCGAAAACCAGAAGCCGAATCACGGAAACGGCCAAAACAGCAAAAACCAAGGGGATAACGGAAACAGCAGAAACAATAACAATAACCGCTCTGGCGGCAGCAACCGCAGCGATGGGAAGAGCAGAACGGGCGGCAACAATCGGAATAACAGGAACGGCCAAACCGGCGGCAACAACCGGAGCAATGGAAACACCCAGGCCGCAAGCAACAACCGGAATAACGAAAAAAGCCAGGCTGCAAGTAACAACCGGAATAACGGAAACAGCCAGAACACAAGCAACAACCGGAGCAATGGAAACACCCAAGCCGCGGGCAACAACAGGAATAATCAAAACAGCGGGAACAGCCGGAACAACGGGAATAACCGCAACAGTGGCAATGGAAACCGTAGCAATAACGGAAACCGCGGCAACAACGGACGGCCGTTTAACAAACAAAAGAAAAATAACCGGAAAAATAAAAACTTCAAACCGCAGCCGCAGCCGGTCCAAAAGGTAAAAGAACTGCCTGAAAAAATTACGTTCACAGAATCGCTGACCGTTGCGGAACTTGCGAAGAAGCTCTACAGGGAACCTTCCGAAATTATTAAAAAACTGTTCCTGCTCGGCGTTGCGGCAACGATCAACCAGCAGCTTGACAAAGACGCCATTGAACTGATTGCTTCGGAATACGGCGTTGAAGTGGAAGAAAAAGTGATCGTTGACCAGACGGATCTGGAAACGTATTTTACGGAAGACCGTGAAGAAGACCTCGAAGTCCGCCCGCCGGTTGTCACCATTATGGGCCATGTTGACCATGGGAAAACGACAACGCTCGATTCCATCCGCCATACAAAAGTCACCGCCGGAGAAGCAGGCGGGATTACCCAGCATATCGGTGCATACCAGGTGAAAGTAGGCGGCAAAAAAATTACATTTTTAGACACGCCGGGGCATGAAGCCTTTACAACAATGCGTGCGCGGGGGGCGCAAGTGACGGACATTACCGTGCTTGTTGTTGCTGCCGATGACGGCGTGAAGCCGCAGACAGTGGAAGCCATTAACCACGCGAAAGCAGCCGGCGTTCCGATCATTGTTGCGGTCAATAAAATTGATAAACCGACAGCGAACCCCGAACGAGTCATGCAGGAACTGACGGAATACAATCTGGTTCCGGAAGACTGGGGCGGGGATACGATTTTTGTCCCGATTTCTGCTCTAACCGGTGAAGGGATTGACAATCTGCTTGAAATGATTTTGCTTGTCAGCGAAGTGGAAGAACTGAAAGCAAACCCGAACCGCCGCGCACTCGGTTCGGTTATTGAAGCGCGCCTTGATAAAGGCAGGGGCCCGGTTGCCACTTTGCTCGTACAAAACGGCACTTTGCGCATCGGCGACCCGATTGTAGTCGGTCACACTTACGGGCGCGTCCGTGCGATGGTCAATGATCTCGGCCGTCGCGTGAAAGAAGCAGGGCCGTCCACGCCTGTTGAAATTACCGGTTTAAATGATGTACCGGAAGCCGGCGACCGTTTTGTTGTCTTTGAAGATGAGAAAACAGCCCGCCAGGTCGGGGAAGCGCGGAAACAACAGGCTGTCCAGGCGCACCGTAACGAAACCGCGCGCGTCAGCCTTGACACGTTGTTTGAGCAAATGAAGCAAGGGGAAATGAAAGAATTAAATGTGATTGTCAAAGCGGATGTGCAAGGCTCTGTAGAAGCATTGACCGCCGCTTTGCAAAAGATTGATGTGGAGGGCGTCAACATTAACGTTATCCATACGGGCGTCGGCGCGATTAATGAATCCGATGTGACGCTTGCTTCCGCTTCGAATGCGATTATTATTGGCTTTAATGTCCGCCCGGATAATAACGCCAAACGCGCAGCCGAAACGGAAAAAGTGGATATCCGCCTGCACCGCATTATCTACAAAGCGATCGAAGAAATCGAATCTGCCATGAAAGGGATGCTTGATCCGGAATACAAAGAAAAAATCATCGGCCAGGTTGAAGTGCGGCAGACGTTTAAAGTATCACGGATCGGCACGATTGCGGGCGGCTATGTCACCGACGGAAAAATCACCCGTGACAGCGGCGTGCGCGTCATCCGTGACGGCGTGGTCATTTATGAAGGTGTAATTGATACGCTGAAACGCTATAAAGATGATGTGAAAGAAGTCAACCAGGGATATGAATGCGGGATTACGATTAAAAACTTTAATGACATCAAAGAAGGAGATGTCATCGAGTCCTTTATCATGGAGGAAATTGAAAGAGCATGATTGGGAGCGCCCGTTGCGAATTTCGCATTTATGATGCCCGTTCATTGAAAGAAAAAAGGGCAGTGCTGCAAAGAATATTGACGCGGCTAAAGCAAAAATATAATGTTGCAGCCGGTGAAATGGATTTCCAGGATGCCTGGCAGCGGACCCTCGTTGAAGTCGTGACCGTTGCTTCAAGCCGGGCGGCGGCTGAAAGAGAATTGCAGCGGGCAATTCTCTTTCTGGATTCCTTCCCTGAATGGGAGCGTCTTGAAACAAATATTGAATGGCTATAAATGAGGTGTGATTGATGAATCTTCGTGCAAATAGGGTTGGCGAGCAAATGAAAAAAGAGCTGAGCGACATTATCGGGCGAAAACTAAAAGATCCGCGTGTCGGCTTTGTCACTGTAACCGATGTGGAAGTAACAGGCGATCTTCAGCAGGCAAAAGTGTACCTCACCGTCCTCGGCGATGAGGTACAAAAGAAAGACACCCTTGACGGCCTGGAAAAAGCAAAAGGCTTTATCCGCTCGGAAGTTGGCAAAAGGATCCGGCTCCGCAAAACGCCTGAACTGATTTTTGAAATCGATGAATCCATCGAATACGGCAACCGCATTGAGACGCTGATCAAAAAAATCCATGACACGGATGAATGAATGTTTCAGGAAACTGATCGGAGCCGGAACACGGTTCGGTAAGTTTCCTTTTTTTGAGTGATTCTATTGGATTTGCGAAAGGAAGTGGCGCCATGGATGGCATTTTACCGCTCTGGAAACCGGCGGGGATGACTTCCCATGACTGTGTTTTTAAAATCCGGAAGCTTTTCGGCACAAAAAAAGCAGGCCATACCGGCACGCTTGATCCGGATGTGGAAGGGGTCCTCCCGGTTTGCATCGGGCGTGCGACAAAGATTGCCGAATACCTTCAGGATGCCGGCAAAACTTACGAAGGTGAAGCAACGATCGGGATTTCAACGACGACAGAAGATGCTTCCGGCGATATCATTGAAAAAAAGGAAATTAGCCGGCCGATCAGCCGGGAAGAAATTTTAGCCGCACTCGCTTCGTTTACCGGGCATATTACCCAGATCCCGCCGATGTTTTCCGCCGTCAAGGTGAACGGAAGAAGGTTGTATGAATATGCGCGGGCGGGCATCGAAGTGGAACGCCCTAAAAGGAATGTGCAAATTTACAGCCTTGAACTATTGGACGGGCGGGAATATTTTGAAGGGCCGGTTGTGTCGTTCCGTTTCCGCGCTTCATGCAGCAAAGGCACCTATATCCGCACGCTTGCTGTTATGATCGGAGAAAAGCTCGGCTATCCGGCACATATGTCCAATCTTACAAGAATTGAAGCAGGCGGTTTTTCAAAGGAACAATGCGCCACCTTTCAGGAGATTGAAAAAGCCGCGGAAACCGGCGACAGGGAAAGCCTGCTCTACCCGCTCGAGGCCGGGATCCGCCATTTGCCGAAATGGGAAATTAGTGATACATTAGCAGAGAAAGTAAAGAACGGTGCCGTGTTGAAAAAACCGGAGACCTGGCCGGAAACAGGAGACAGGCTTGCTGTCTTTTTCCGCGGAAAAATACTCGCGGTATACGTGGCGCATTCCGGCAGGCCCGGCTTTATCAAACCGGCGAAAGTGATATAAAAAGCCTTCCGGGTATAAAACAAGGAAGGCGGCTGCTTCAATTTGTAAAAGGGAAAAGGTGAGAAATTTTGAAAACAATAACGGTCCATCATCCCCATTCCTTTAAACCCGGCGATTTTCCGCCGCTTGCCATCGCATTGGGTTATTTTGACGGCATCCATCTCGGACATCAGAAAGTGATTAAAACAGCCCGCGGGATCGCTGAAAAAAACGGATGGAAAAGCGCCGTCATGACATTTGAACCCCATCCTTCTATTGTGCTGGGAAAGAAAAAGGATGGCATTGAACTGATTACACCGCTTGAAGACAAGATCAAGTTGATTGAAAAACTTGGTGTCGATTATCTGTTCGTCGTCCGTTTTACCTCCCGTTTTGCGTCTCTTTTGCCGCAGCAATTTGTCGACCAATATCTGGCCGCACTCGGTGTGAAACATGTTGTTGCTGGTTTTGATTATACATACGGCAAATTCGGGAAAGGCAATATGGAGAATCTCCCTGAATATGCAAACGGCAGGTTCGGGATTACGGTGATCGAAAAACTGGCCCTTGAAAATACCGGGGAAAAAGTCAGCTCCACCCTGATCCGGTCAAAAATCAGGGAAGGAAAAGTCGGGGAAGTGAAGCCGCTGCTCGGGCGCGATTACGAGATCAAAGGCATCGTCGTCCATGGCGAAAAACGGGGCCGGCAGCTCGGATTCCCGACGGCAAATCTACAGCTCACCGCGCCGTATATGCTGCCGCCGAACGGGGTATACATTGTGCAAATGAAAGTCGCAGATACATGGCATAACGGCTTATGCAGCGTCGGCTACAATCCTACGTTTAAAAATCCGGAAGAATATGAAAAAACGACAGAAGTGTATCTGCTTGATTTTTCCGACACCATTTACGGGGAAGAAGCAGTTGTCAAATGGCTTGCGCGCATCCGCGAAGAGAAAAAGTTCGCCCGCGTTGAGGACTTGATTGAAGAAATGAAACGGGATGAAACGGCGGCAAGGCGTTACTTTGAAAAACAGGGAACTGCTACTTGAGTTTTATGCGAAAAAGTAGTATTCTATTACAGTACCGGAACCTGTGCTTGGCAGCGCGACTCACCGACGCCTGCTCGGCAACAGGGGATAGGAAACAGAGGAGGTGAACAGGATGGCGATTTCAAAAGAACGTAAAAATGAAATCATCAACCAATTTAAAATCCACGAGAACGATACCGGTTCTCCGGAAGTGCAAATTGCTGTATTGACAGAAGAAATCAACAAATTGAACGATCATTTGCGTGTCCATAAAAAAGACCACCATTCACGCCGCGGCTTGATGAAAATGGTAGGGAGACGGCGTAATTTGTTGACCTATCTGCGCAATAAAGATGTGCATCGTTACCGTGAATTGATTAACCGGCTGGGCTTGCGCCGATAAAAAAATGCAGAATGCAAAAAGCGGGAGTATTCCCGCTTTTTTGCAATGTATTTTTCCTCCCTCAAATTTTGGGACAGATGTATTTCAAATTGCCGCCGGGTTTCCCGTACTGCCCCGGCGCGGCTTGTACATACATAGCAAACGGTTGGTTCGTTTTTGAATCATTACCCGCGCTTATCTTTTCATGAATGTGAAACAATATATGCAAAAAGAAAGGAGATTTTGATCTGTATGGTACAGGATAAACATACCTATACGATAGATTGGGCCGGCCGCCCGCTCACCGTGGAAATCGGCCAGCTCGCAAAACAGGCAAACGGTGCTGCGCTCGTCCGTTACGGCGAAACGGCTGTCCTCAGTACAGCAACCGCTTCTAAAGAACCGAAAAATGTGGACTTTTTTCCACTGACCGTAAATTATGAGGAACGGCTATATGCTGTCGGGAAAATTCCGGGCGGCTTTATCAAAAGAGAAGGGCGCCCGAGCGAAAAAGCCATTTTGTCAAGTCGGCTGATTGACAGGCCGATCCGCCCGCTCTTTGCCGACGGCTTCCGCAATGAAGTGCAGGTTGTCAGTATGGTCATGAGCGTCGACCAGGACTGCACGCCGGAAATGGCCGCGATGCTCGGGTCTTCGCTCGCACTTTCCGTCTCCGATATTCCGTTTGAAGGCCCGATTGCCGGCGTCATCGTCGGAAGGGTGGACGGCAAGTTCCTCATCAACCCGACCGTGGAACAGATGGAAAAAAGCGACATCCATTTAACCGTTGCCGGCACAAAAGACGCCATTAATATGGTTGAAGCGGGTGCGAAAGAAGTGCCGGAAGAAGTGATGCTTGAAGCGATCATGTTCGGGCATGAGGAAATCAAGCGCCTGATTGCTTTCCAGGAAAAAATTGTGGCAGAAATCGGAAAAGAGAAAATGGCTGTCGAATTGTTCGAACTTGACGAAGAACTGGTGGAAAAAGTCAGCGGCATGTGCCGGAAAAAAATGATTGAAGCCATCCAGGTTCATGAGAAGAAAGCGCGCGAAGAAGCGATCAGAAAAGTGGGCGATGAGGTGCTTGCCCAATTTGAAGCAGAAGAAGCCGATGAAGAAACGGTCAAGCAGGTTAAACAAATTTTGCACGATATTGAAAAAGAAGAAGTCCGCAAGCTGATCACGGTCGATAAAATTCGCCCGGACGGCCGCAAAATCGATGAAATCCGGCCGCTTTCCTCCGAAGTCGGGGTTTTGCCGCGCACGCACGGTTCCGGGTTGTTTACCCGCGGGCAAACACAGGCTTTAAGCATTTGTACGTTAGGCGCTTTAGGCGACGTGCAAATTTTGGACGGGCTCGGCATTGAAGAGTCAAAACGGTTTATGCACCATTACAATTTCCCTTCATTCAGCGTCGGGGAAACCGGGCCAATGAGAGGGCCGGGCCGCCGCGAAATCGGGCACGGGGCACTGGGTGAACGTGCGCTGGAACCGGTCATTCCGGATGAAAAAGAATTTCCGTACACGATCCGGCTTGTATCCGAGGTGCTCGAATCGAACGGCTCCACTTCACAGGCAAGCATTTGCGCATCCACCCTTGCCATGATGGATGCCGGCATTCCGATTAAAGCGCCGGTTGCTGGGATTGCGATGGGGCTTGTGAAATCCGGCGAACATTATACGATTTTAACCGATATCCAGGGCATGGAAGACCATCTCGGCGATATGGACTTTAAAGTGGCCGGCACGTCGAAGGGCGTCACCGCGCTGCAAATGGATATTAAAATTGCAGGACTGTCAAGGGAGATACTGGAAGAAGCGTTGCAGCAGGCGAGAAAGGGCAGAATGCAGATTCTCGACCATATGATGTCGACGATTTCGAAAACACGTGACCATTTGTCCGTCTATGCGCCGAAGATTTTAACGATGACCATTCATCCGGATAAAATCCGCGACGTCATCGGGCCAAGCGGTAAACAAATCAATAAAATCATTGACGAAACCGGCGTGAAAATTGACATTGAACAGGATGGCACCATCTTTATTTCTTCGACGGACGAAGAGGCAAACAACAAAGCGAAGAAATTGATTGAGGATATTGTCCGGGAAGTCGAAGTCGGCAAGGTTTATCTCGGTAAAGTAAAACGGATCGAAAAATTTGGCGCTTTTGTGGAAATCTTTAACGGCAAAGACGGCCTTGTCCACATTTCCGAACTCGCCGAAGAACGCGTCCGGAAAGTCGAAGATGTTGTCAAAATCGGCGATGAAATTCTGGTCAAAGTGACGGATATTGACAGCCACGGGCGCATCAACCTTTCCCGCAAAGCTGTTTTAAAGGAGCAGCAAAAAAAAGAAAATAAATCGTGATGAAAGTCAGGGAGCCCTGGCTTTTTTTATTTGTCCCGCGCGCCCGTTCTATGCCCCTTTCCCTTTTCATACTTTTTTTAAAGAAGGGGGAAAATAACGTGAATAAAGCAAAACGCTTGATTGCGCTTGGCTTGATTGCTATTCTAGCATTGTTGCTTGCGGGAAATCCGCTTTCCACCCGGTATTTGCAGGAGCGGGCCGCCTTTAGCACAAAAGAGAACGAGCTTCAGGAAAAAATTGAACAGGCTGCAGAACGGTTTTACCGTCCGCCGGAAAATGCCAAGATTGACAGGGTTTGGAAGGCGATCCCCGGCTATAACGGGGTGGAAGTGGACAAAAAAGCTTCTTACTCGAAAATGAAACAGGACGGCCGTTACGACGAACGCAAACTGGTATTTAAACAAATTCCCCCTGCCGTCCACCTTAAAGATCTGGACCCGGCCCCCGTCTATACGGGAAATCCGGATAAACCAATGGTTGCTTTTTTAATCAATGTCGCATGGGGGAATGAATATTTGCCGGATATGCTAAAAACTTTAAAAAAGCATCATCTTCATGCTACCTTTTTCTTAGAGGGGCGATGGGCAAAAGAAAACCCTGAGCTTGCCCGCATGATTGTAAGCGGCGGGCATGAAACCGGGAACCATTCCTATACCCACCCCGATTTTAGCACTTTGCCGGAATCAAAGATCAAAAGCCAGCTGGTGAAGACAAACCGGGTGCTTGAAGCGATTACGGAAGAAAAAGTGAAGTGGTTTGCCCCGCCAAGCGGCAGTTACCGGGATGAAGCGGTAAGCATCGCAAAATCAATGGGAATGGAAACGATCATGTGGACGGTCGATACGGTCGACTGGCAGAACCCCTCCCCGGAGACGATTGTAGAGCGCGTGACTGCGAAAGCACAGGGCGGTTCGCTTATTTTAATGCATCCGACCGCTTCTACAGCGAAAGCGTTGGAACCGTTGATTGCCAGGCTGGAAAAGAAAAATTTACAAGTCGGAACCGTTTCAAAATTGCTCGATGAGGAAAGAATCATTAAAAATGAGGACGGAACATTTTTAAACAGCGAAAAGGATCCCGCTGATACAAAAGACGGCACAGAGTGAAATGAGACTGCGAGGAGGCACAACATGATACAAAAATATACTTGCCATAACGGCTTGAGGATTGTACTGGAAGAAATTCCAACTGTCCGTTCGGTTGCGATCGGCATTTGGATCGGCACCGGTTCGAGAAATGAAAATGAAAAAAACAATGGCATTTCCCATTTTCTTGAGCATATGTTTTTCAAAGGGACGGAAAAAAGGAGCGCAAAAGACATTGCCGAGGCCTTTGATGCCATTGGCGGCCAGGTGAATGCTTTTACGTCGAAAGAATATACATGCTTTTATGCGAAAGTGCTCGACACGCATGCACCGCTCGCGCTTGAAATTCTGTCGGACATGTTTTTCCACTCCACTTTTTCAGAAGATGAAATGGAACGCGAAAAAAGCGTTGTCAATGAAGAAATCAAAATGTATGAAGATACGCCGGACGATATTGTCCACGATTTGCTTGGCAAGGCCATTTATGAAAACCATCCGCTCGGCTATCCGATTTTAGGGACGGAAGAAACGCTTGCATCGTTTACGAGCGACGATCTCCATCAATATGTATATGATATGTATACCCCTGACCGCGTTGTCGTCTCCGTTGCCGGCAATGTGCTGCCGTCTTTCGTAAAGGAGATTGAAGCGTTGTTCGGTTCCTATGAAGGCGGGAAGGAAGAGACAGGCGGCGAAACGGCCGTTTTTCATACGAATGACCTTGCGCGCAAAAAAGAAACAGAACAGGCCCATCTCTGCCTCGGATTTGAGGGGAAGAAAATCGGCAGTGACGATATTTATGAGCTGATTGTCCTGAATAATATATTAGGCGGCAGCATGTCCTCCCGCCTTTTCCAAAATGTGCGGGAACAGCGGGGGCTTGCATATTCGGTGTATTCCTACCATACCGCCTATAAGGACAGCGGCATTTTAACGATTTACGGCGGAACGGGCGCCTCCCAATTGGACGAGCTGTTTGAGACGGTGCAGGAGACGCTGCAGACGCTGAAAGCAAAAGGGGTAACAGAAAAAGAAGTGCGAAACTGCAAGGAACAGTTAAAAGGGAACCTCATGCTCAGCCTGGAAAGCACGAACAGCCGCATGAGCCGGAACGGAAAGAACGAACTGTTATTAAAGAAGCACCGTTCGCTTGATGAAATGCTCGAGGAAATCGACCGTGTCACCGTGGAAAAAGTCAATGCTTGTGCGAGGGAGATTTTCTCCAAACCGTATTCGGCATCTTTAATCAGCCCGGACGGAAAATTGCCGGAGCGGTTGTCTTAAAGACGGCATATCTTTTCCATCCCCCGCATAAAATGGAATCAGTCCATGAGAGAAAGAAGGGGGAATATGCGGCTCAGCGAACTCAGCGGAAAAGAAATGGTCGATTTTAAAAAAGCGGAACGGCTCGGGGTATTGGGCGCAACGGACCTTGAAATTGATGAAGCGAGCGGAAAAGTGGAGGCCCTGATCATCCCGGTCGGAAGGCGGTTTAAAAAACAGGCGAACGAGATCCGCGTCCCGTGGAACCGGATCAGAACGATTGGTGCCGATATGATGATTTTGGAAGTGCCTGAAAACCAGTACAGCTATTAAAAAGGCAAAGAAGCATGCCGGGTATTCCGGCATTTTTCTTTGCCTTTTTTCACAAAAAACATGCTGCCGCCATAAGATATGGGGAATTCCCCATGCACATGGAAAAGAAGGTGAGGCATTTGTTGACCGGCGTCCAAATTGCCATCATAGGCGGAGATGCGCGCCAATTGGAAGTGATCCGGAAACTTGCGGATCTCGATGCGAAAATTTCATTGATCGGATTTGAACAGCTTGATTTTGTGTATTCCGGCGTCACGAAAGAAAAATTTAAAGATATCCGGTTTTCGGAAATGGATTGCGTCATTTTGCCGATTACCGGGACAGCGGATGACGGGAAAATCGATTTGATTTTTTCAAACGAAGAAGTTGTGCTGACCGGTGATATGCTGGCTGAAACGCCGCCTTATTTTACAATCTATACCGGCATCAGTAATCCTTATTTGGAACAAATTGCGAAAAAAGCGGGCCGCCGCCTTGTGAAACTATTCGAACGGGACGATGTGGCCATCTATAATTCGATTCCGACCGTTGAAGGAACGATCATGATGGCCATCCAGAACACGGAATTTACGATTCACGGCTCAAACGTTGCCGTCCTCGGCCTTGGCAGGGTCGGAATGAGCGTTGCCCGTGCTTTCCACTATCTCGGTGCGAAGGTGAAAGTCGGCGCGAGAAAAAGCGAACATCTTGCGAGGATAACGGAGATGGGACTTGCGCCTTTTCATTTAAACGATCTTGAACAGGAAGTAAAAGACATTGACATCTGCATTAATACGGTTCCACACTTGATCGTCAATGCATCCGTTATCCAAAAGATGCCTTCGCATACGCTCATTCTGGATATTGCCTCCAAACCGGGCGGGACGGATTTCCGATATGCCGAAAAGCGCGGCATTAAAGCGATGCTGGCACCGAGCCTGCCCGGCATTGTCGCGCCAAAAACAGCTGGGCGGATACTCGGAAATGTGCTCGGCCGGCTGATTGAAGAAGACGTTTTAAAAAGAAAGGGGTCATCGCCATGGATGTAAAGGGTAAAAGAATCGGCTTCGGCTTAACCGGCTCCCATTGCACTTACGCGGCTGTTTTTCCTGAAATTGAAAAGCTCGTGGCATTGGGGGCAGAAGTCATCCCGGTTGTCACGCACACAGTGAAAACGACGGATACAAGATTCGGCAAAGGCTCGGAATGGGTGGAAAAAATCGAAAAATGCACCGGGCAAAAAGCGATTGATTCGATTGTTGAAGCCGAGCCGCTCGGGCCAACCTTGCCGCTTGACTGCATGGTGATTGCGCCCCTGACCGGATTTACGATGAGCAAGCTGGCTAATGCACTCACTGATTCCCCAGTGCTAATGGCGGCAAAAGCGACGCTCCGCAATTTGAAACCGGTTGTGCTCGGCATTTCGACCAATGATGCGCTCGGATTAAACGGCGTGAATTTGATGCGGCTGATGGCAACGAAAAACATCTATTTTATTCCGTACGGGCAGGACGACCCGGTCAACAAACCGAATTCAATGGTGGCGAGAATGACTGCCCTTGTCGATACGGTTTCGCTTGCACTCGAGGGGAAACAAATCCAGCCTGTCATTGTCGAACGTTTCCGCGACGGAAAATCAAATTGAAACCGATTTAAAATTAAAAAAATACACACGGTGCCGGAAGACTTGTGATACAATAATAGCTATAAAAATGAATTTGGTTTTGGAATTGGAAGGGGAATACGCCAATGGCAAACACATCAGGTTATCACGTAGCTGTTGTCGGGGCAACCGGCGCTGTCGGCCAGCAAATGATTAAAACTTTGGTAAACCGCAAATTTCCGTATAACAAATTGACGCTGCTGTCATCTTCGCGTTCCGCCGGCAAAAAAATAACGGTAAACGGGGAAGAAATTACGGTCCAAGAAGCGGTGCCGGAAAGCTTTGAAGGAGTGGATATCGCCCTTTTCAGCGCAGGCGGGAGCGTGTCGAAAAAGTTTGCGCCGGAAGCGGTGAAACGCGGGGCAATTGTCATTGACAATACGAGCGCCTTCCGCATGGACCCAGAAGTGCCGCTTGTGGTCCCGGAAGTAAACGAAGAAGACATTCAAAAACATAACGGCATCATCGCCAATCCGAACTGCTCGACGATCCAGATGGTTGTTGCGTTGGAACCCGTCCGCAAAAATTTCGGCCTGAAGCGGGTGCTCGTTTCCACGTACCAGGCTGTCTCCGGTTCGGGCGCGGCTGCCATCCAGGAGCTGAACGACGAGACGAAGGCGTTGCTTGAAGGGCAGACTTACGAGCCGCATGTACTGCCGGTAAAAGGTGACAAAAAGCATTACCAGATTGCGTTTAATGCCATCCCGCAAATCGATGTGTTTACGGACAACGGCTTTACATTTGAAGAAATGAAAATGATCAACGAAACGAAAAAAATCATGCATATGCCGGAATTAAAAGTTTCCGCCACATGCGTCCGGATTCCGGTTGCAACCGGCCACTCGGAATCGGTTTATTTTGAAACCGAAAAGGACGGCATAAATGCTGGGCAGATCCGGGAAGTGCTCGCGTCTGCACCTGGTGTTGTACTGGAAGACCGCCCCGAAGAACAGATTTACCCGATGGCCGTCAATGCGGTCGGCAAGTATGACACATTTGTCGGGCGGATCCGCAAAGACCCGGATGAAGACAACGGATTCCATATGTGGGTTGTTTCCGACAATTTGCTGAAAGGCGCTGCCTCAAATTCCATCCAGATTGCGGAAAGCCTGATCAGGATGGGGCTCATCTGATTTGTGGACAATTTAGGCTGACCTTTTTGCAATATTGGTGATAAGATATAGGGAAAGAAAAGTTATGCCGGAATCCGGTATCGGAGAGGGTTCCATTTCCTGATATATTTTATGGACACGTATGCCGTTTCCTTTCCGGCCGGGAAGGAAACGGTTTAAAAACGGCCGGCCCTTAAAACGGCCTTTGGCAAAAAAACGGCCGGCAAAGCCCGCACGTTACCGGAATCACTGTTCTTATTTATCAGTTCATAACAGAGGTGTTCTTCATTGAAAATCGTTGTCCAAAAATTCGGCGGCACATCCGTACGGGATCATGATGCAAGAATGCATGCCAAACATCATGTAGAAAAAGCGCTGGAAGAAGGCTATAAGGTGGTTGCCGTCGTTTCGGCGATGGGTCGCAAAGGGGAACCGTATGCAACAGATACGCTCCTGTCACTCGTTGGCGGATCCGACACCTGTTTAAGCAGGCGTGAGCAGGATTTACTGTTGTCAACCGGCGAAATCATCTCCAGCCTTGTGTTTGCCAATATGTTAAACGCACACGGCATCAGTGCGTGTGCCCTGACCGGTGCGCAAGCCGGTTTCCACACGAACGCGGAGCATACCAATGCGAAAATCACGGACATGAAGTGCGACCGTGTCCTGCGTGAACTGAAACTGCACGATGTTGTCGTCGTTGCAGGATTTCAAGGAGCCGCAAAAAACGGGGACGTCACCACGCTCGGACGCGGGGGCAGTGACACATCCGCTGCGGCGCTCGGTGCTGCGCTTCAGGCGGAGTGGATTGATATTTTTACCGATGTGGAAGGCATCATGACAGCTGACCCGCGGATTGCTGAAAATGCGCGGAAGCTTCAGGTTGTCACGTATAACGAGGTCTGCAATATGGCTTATCAGGGCGCAAAAGTGATCCATCCGCGCGCCGTTGAAATCGCGATGCAGTCGAAAGTGCCGATCCGCATCCGGTCCACTTATTCCGACGATATCGGTACGCTTGTCACATCTTTAAGCCACCGTCAGAAACTCGGGACCGATATAAAAGAACGCACTGTTACCGGAATTGCGCATGTACCGAATGTTTCACAGATCAAAGTATATGCAAAAGACGGGCAGTATGATTTGCAGACGGTTGTGTTTAAAGCGATGGCTGCTGAAAATATCAGTGTCGATTTTATCAATATTTCCCCGACAAGCGTTGTCTACACGGTTTCAGGAGAGGTGGCAAACCGGGCTGAAGCGGTGCTGAAAAAACTGGGGCATGAACCGGTAATTGAACGGAACTGCGCCAAAGTATCGATTGTCGGCGCCGGGATTGCGGGCGTGCCGGGTATCACGTATAAAATCGTGTCGGCGCTTTCCGAAAAAGGGATCCGGATTTTACAGTCTGCTGACAGCCATACAACCATCTGGGTGCTGGTGAAGCAGGAAGATCTGGTTACAGCGGTCAATGCCCTTCATGATGCCTTTAATTTAGAAAGCGAAACGGAAACGTATGAAATTCATGCGTAAAAAATGAAAGATTTTCTGCCGGGTGTTTTCACCTTGCAACTTGCAAAACCTGGCAGGATGAGGAGTGTAAGTATGAGTCGTTTCGGAAAAGTTTCAACGGCAATGGTGACGCCTTTTGACCATAAAGGGAATCTGGATTTGCAAAAGGCGGCAAAGCTGGTTGATTATTTAATTGAAAACGGGACAGAATCTTTGGTTGTTGCTGGAACAACGGGGGAATCCCCGACACTTTCGCCTGAGGAAAAAACCGCGCTGTTCAAGCAGGTTGTGAAAACGTCAGACGGGCGGGTACCGGTCATTGCCGGAACAGGGAGCAACAATACGTATGCTTCGATCGAATTGACGAAGCGTGCGGAATCATGCGGCGTGGATGCCGTTATGGCTGTCGGCCCGTATTATAACAAGCCGAACCAGGCTGGCATGTATGCCCATTTCAAAGCGATTGCAGAATCCACGAGCCTCCCGGTTGTCATTTACAACATCCCTGGCCGGTCGGCTGTCAATATTGAACCGGGAACGATCATCGAACTTTCCAAAATCCCGAATATCGTTGCGGTAAAAGAAGCAAGCGGGGATTTGGATGCGATGGCGCAAATTATTGCCCGTACGCCGGATGATTTTGAATTGTACAGCGGGGATGATGGCCTGACAATTCCCGTGCTTTCAATCGGTGGGGCGGGTGTGATTTCGGTTGCTTCCCATGTTGCCGGCCCGGCCCTACAGGAAATGGTGCAAGCCTTTTTTGCCGGGGATGTAACAAAAGCGGCAAAACTGCATCAAAAGCTGCTTCCATTGATGCGCGGCCTGTTTATGGCGCCTAATCCGGCACCGGTCAAAACCGCTTTGCAATTAAAAGGGATGGATGTCGGCGGCGTCCGCCTCCCGCTCGTTCCGTTAACAAAAGAAGAACGGGAAACCATTCACCGCCTGCTTGGCGATCTTTAAGCAAAAAAACGGCCCTTCCGGAAAAACGGACAGGGCCGTTTTCTTTTGCTTAAGTGATCCCATACCGGCTTCGGGAAAGGAAAACAGGCCCCGTTTCTGCGAATCTTCCGGCAAACAGCAGATAGCGGAAATGGGCAGCATTTGTCGATAGAAATATCACACGCTCTTCATTGACCGGATATACCCTTTTCGGTTAAGCTATACATAAGAGAAAGGATCGGACAGCAATTTATTTTTACGGGCTCAGAAAGTCTTTTTCGATAGAACCGGAACGGTGCAAGTGATCGTGCGGGCGCCTCATGCCAGGCATGACGTTTTTAAAGGGATGCGGTGGGAGAGCCGGCCGCTTATTTTTATGCCGGAAACTTGAATATGCGCAAAGCCGTATCGGACGGAATCCGGCAACCCTTTGCGATCTATCAAAAAGAAACGTGATTCCTGCTCTAGAATTTCAGACAACACGGGAGGAAAAGAATTTTGCGTAAGGAAAAAAACGAAACCATTAAGGTCATTCCTTTAGGAGGAATTGGTGAAATCGGAAAGAATATGTACGTGGTGGAAACCGGAGAGGATCTGTTTGTGCTCGATGCCGGGCTGATGCTACCGGAAGACGAAATGCTCGGGATCGATATCGTCATCCCGGATTTTACTTATTTAATGGAAAACAGGCAGCGGATAAAAGGGATTTTCCTGACACACGGGCATGAGGACGCGATTGGCGCCCTGCCGTATATCCTGATGAAACTGAACGTGCCGGTGTATGCCACAAAGTTTACCGTCGCGCTGGCGAAAGAAAAATTGAAGGAATTAAAAGTGAAAAAGCATATCCGCTTTACGGAAATCAATGCCGACACGGTTCTCCATTTTGATGCTTGCGATATTCACTTTTTCAAAACAACGCATAGCATTCCCGACTCGGTCGGCATTTGCATTTCCACATCGGAAGGCAATATTGTGTATACCGGCGATTTTAAATTTGACCAGGAACTGGGCGGGCATTATCGTTCGGAAATCGGAAAAATGTCGAAAATCGGTGAAGAAGGCGTGCTGCTGTTACTATCCGACAGCACGGAAGCGGAACATCCAGGGTACACGACCCATGAGTCTGTTGTGGCGGAAGAAATAACGGATGCTTTCTACGATGCGAAGGGCCGGATTATTATCGCAAGCTTTGCCTCGAATTTAATCAGGGTGCAGCAAGTGCTCGATGCGGCTTCTGCTACCGGCCGCAAAGTTGCGTTTGTCGGAAATTATCTTGAAAAAATATATAAAATTGCATTAAAATTGGGATACTTGCAGGCCCGGACAGAGGATCTCATCATCCCGCTCCAACAAATTTCAAAATACCGGGACGAAGAACTGGCAATTTTGACAACAGGGAGCCAGGGGGAACCGTTTCTCGTCCTCCAGAAAATGGCGAAAAAGAACCATAAGCAGGTCAATATTCAAAAAGGGGACACGGTTATCCTTGCCACAACGCCGTCTCCGGGGCTGGAACTGTTCATGGCGAAAACGATCGACCTGCTGTACCGTGCAGGAGCCGATGTTTACGCAGGCGACAGGAAAATTCATGTGACCGGCCACGGCTGCCAGGAAGATTTAAAGCTGATGCTTGATTTAATGAGGCCTAAATACTTTGTCCCGATCCAGGGGGAATACAGGAGCCTGTATGCCCATGCAAAACTGGCGTACAAAACGGGGATGCCGAAAGAGTCAGTCATCATCTCCAGCAACGGGGAAGTATTGGAATACAAGCACGGCAAATTCCAAGCGAGCAGCCGGGTTGCTTCCGGCAATATTCTCATTGACGGAATCGGCGTTGGCGATGTCGGCAATATTGTATTGCGGGACCGGAAACTTTTAAGCCAGGACGGGATATTGGTTGTCGTCGTCACGCTTGATAAAAAGCTTAAAAAACTGGCTGCTGGCCCTGAAATTATCTCGCGCGGGTTCGTCTATGTCCGCGAATCCGAAAAGCTGATCAGCCATTCGTCTAACATCGTAAAAGAAGTGGTGGAGCAGAACACGTCACAGGAAGCTTTTGACTGGACGAGTATTAAACAGGGGATCCGCGACCATCTCAGCTCCTTTTTATATGAACAGACGAAAAGGCGCCCGATGATCCTGCCAATTATTATGGAAGTTTGATGTTTAAACGACAGAGGGCGTGTCGGGGGTTCCCGCGTGCCCGCGCTCATTGTGGCACAAGGCCCGCCTGGTGCACCATTAAAAATGCAAAGCAAAGCCCCGCTTCCGGTTCCGGAAACCGCGGGGCTTCTGTATGAAAACCCCTTCCATGCAAATAATAAGGCGTAAAGGCGTCACGCCCTTACATTACAGGCAAAAAGGGGTTTTAGAAAAATGAGCGACCAGCAACCGAATAAAGAAGAACCGAAAGAAGGAAATGCGGCATCCGCGCTTGTAGAGAAAATCCAGCAGCTCGGCCAGACAAATGTGCCGCAGCTCGGGCAGGACTCCAATATCCACTGCCTGGCCATCGTCGGCCAGATTGAAGGGCATCTGCAGCTGCCGCCCCAAAATAAAACGACAAAGTATGAGCATATGATCCCCCAGCTTGTGGCGATTGAACAAAATCCGAAAATTGAAGGGGTGCTCGTCATTCTGAACACGGTCGGAGGGGACGTGGAGGCCGGGCTTGCCATTTCCGAAATGCTTGCTTCCCTTTCCAAACCCACTGTTTCGATTGTGCTCGGCGGGGGGCATTCCATCGGCGTGCCGATCGCTGTATCCTGTTCGTATTCCTTTATTGCTGAAACCGCGACGATGACGATTCATCCGATCCGGCTCACAGGCCTTGTCATTGGCGTCCCGCAAACGTTTGAATATCTGGATAAAATGCAGGAACGGGTGATCAAGTTTGTGACGCGGCATTCGCATGTGGAAGAAGAGGTTTTTAAGGACTTAATGTTTGCGAAAGGAAATTTGACAAGGGATATCGGCACCAATATTGTCGGTCAGGAAGCCGTCCAGTACGGTTTGATTGATGAAGTGGGCGGGATTGGCAAAGCGCTTGGCAAATTAAACAGCCTCATTGAAAAATACCGGGATGAAAAAGGGAAAGAGGGGCTGATCCAATGATTCTCTATACGATGATGCCGCAGGAGCTGATTTTTCCTGAAGATGCAAACGCCTGGAATAAAATTAAAATGTTAAACGTAAAAGGCGTGCCGGTACTGGCAGAGCAGCTTGATGAAGGGTACCGGATTACCCGCATTCTCAGCTCCAATCCTTTCGACTATCTGAATCCGGAGCTTGCACCCGGAAATGTGATTCGCCATTTCGGACCGTAAACCACCCGGGCCGCAAATATGCTATAATATGTTAAAACAAGCAGCCACACAGGCTGCTTTCTTGCATCCCGTTCCGGCAGGCAAGACTGAAAAATACGTTTTCACTATCGAAGGTGGTTATATGGCGAAAAAAAAGCGGCGCAGAAGAAAAAAAGCTGCTGAACAAATCAAGATAGATTTAAAGTTTGAGCTGCTCGGTATCATCCTGCTTACGCTCGGCATTTTTACCCTTTACCATATCGGCAAAACGGGCACAACCCTGATTCTGTTCTTCCGGTTTTTCTTCGGCCGGCTGTACTGGGTTGCGGTTGCCTCTCTGGTCGTGCTCAGCGTTTTTCTCATGATTAAACGGGCATGGCCTGCATTTTTCACTGTCCGCATGACCGGTTTTTATTTATTATTTGCGAGCGCCCTCCTATACTGCCATGAGCGGCTTATCGGGTCATTGGCAAATGCGCATGAACTGTCCGGCAACAGCGCGGTCGAAAATACGATCAGGATCTGGCATCAGGAAGAGCAGATCTGGTGGAAGCTTGTGCTCGGCGGGGATGTGCACGGCAATATTTTCAGTACGCAGATCGGCGGCGGCATGGCAGGTGCAATTTTGTATGCGGCCTCCCATTTTTTATTTGACTCGGCGGGTACGAAAATCATTTGCGTTTTACTCGCGCTCATCGCTCTGATGCTTTTAACGGGCAAGCCTGTAAGCCCGTATGTGGAAAAGGCATTGGAAGGGCTCTGGCTGTTTTTAAAAAAGCAATGGAACCAGATGAAAACAGAGTTCCAGGCATGGCGGGAAGCTAAAAAAGAAAAACAGGAAAAGAAACGGCAGAAAGCGCCGTCGCAGCCGCAATCCGCCTCCGCAGACGGGGAAGTCAGCGACGGGGATGCCGGACCGGCAGGCGAGGAAACGCCTCCCCCGATTATTTCCAGCTTTACGGAGCAGTATGCCGGCACGGCTCCGCAAGCGGAAGAAGCGCAGCCGGAAACGCCGGATACAGAAGCGGAAGAGGACCATACGCCTCCGATCCAGTTTACGGAATATGAAAATGAAGACTATCAATTGCCGCCCCTGACGCTGTTAAATAGGCCGCGGGCAGCGGACCAGAGCAGCGAATATAAAGCAATCCATGCCAATGCGGCAAAACTCGAACGGACTTTCCAAAGCTTCGGGGTTAAGGCGCGTGTAACACAGGTGCATTTAGGTCCTGCCGTTACAAAATACGAAGTGCACCCTGATGTCGGCGTGAAAGTCAGCAAGATTGTCAGTTTAAGTGACGACATTGCCCTTGCGCTGGCGGCGAAAGATATTCGGATGGAAGCGCCGATCCCGGGAAAATCAGCGATCGGCATCGAAGTCCCGAATAAGGAAATCGCGGTCGTATCGCTCAGGGAAGTGCTTGAAGGAAAGGAAAATAACCCGCAGGCAAAACTGCAGATCGGGCTGGGCCGGGATATTACAGGGCAGGCGGTACTCGCAGAGCTGAATAAAATGCCTCACCTGCTTGTGGCCGGCGCAACGGGGAGCGGGAAAAGCGTGTGCATTAACGGGATCATTACGAGCATCTTAATGCGCGCCAAACCGCATGAAGTGAAAATGATGATGATTGACCCGAAAATGGTCGAATTGAATGTTTATAACGGTGTCCCGCATTTGCTTGCACCGGTTGTGACCAATCCGAAAAAAGCTTCCCAGGCGCTGAAAAAAGTCGTGAATGAGATGGAGCGGAGGTATGAGCTTTTTTCCCATACCGGCACACGCAACATCGAAGGATACAACGATCATATTAAAAAAAGCAACATCGAAACAGGGGACAAGCAGCCGCTTTTGCCTTATATCGTTGTCATTATCGATGAGCTTGCCGATTTAATGATGGTGGCAAGCGGCGATGTGGAAGATTCCATTACGCGGCTGTCGCAAATGGCGCGGGCGGCAGGTATTCATCTGATTATTGCCACGCAACGGCCGTCTGTTGATGTCATTACCGGTGTCATTAAAGCGAACATCCCGTCAAGAATCGCTTTTGCCGTGTCTTCGGCGACTGACTCGAGAACGATTTTGGATACGGGTGGCGCGGAAAAACTGCTTGGCCGCGGGGACATGCTGTTTTTGCCGGTTGGGGCTTCCAAACCGGTACGCGTCCAGGGCGCTTATCTTTCCGATGAAGAAGTTGAAGAAGTCGTTGATTTCGTCATTTCCCAGCAAAAAGCACAGTACCAGGAAGAGATGATTCCGGAAGAGCCTCAGGACCAACCGGATTTCGACGATGAATTATATGATGAAGCGGTTCTCTTAATCTCGGAAATGCAGACCGCTTCCGTCTCCATGTTGCAGCGCCGTTTCCGGATTGGCTATACAAGGGCGGCGCGGCTGATTGATGCAATGGAGGCAAGAGGGGTTGTCGGGCCGTATGAAGGCAGCAAGCCGCGTGCGGTTTTAATCCCGAAACCTTCAGAAGAACAGAGCTCATAGCACGCCAAAGAAAAAACCTGCGCACACCTTAGCGGCCACAAAACGCCGCGGTGCGCGCAGGTTTTACTATTTTCGACAAAAATATAAATTTATGTTTCTTTCGCAATTAAAAAATGATATATTTATGTCGGTAAGCAGGATAATAGGCTGTTTCTAAAGACTGTTATCCAAAATAACTTTCCCGGGGGGAACAAAAGTGAAAAAACGTAAATTTGGTTTGGCTCTTGCCGCTGTCCTGGCAGCAGGGACGCTTCTCGGCGCATGCGGCACAAAGAGCGACAATTCCGCAAGCAAAGGTAAGGACAAGTTCACCGTTGCACTCGTAACCGATACGGGCGGAATTGACGATCGTTCTTTTAACCAGTCGGCATGGGAAGGCTTACAGCAGTTCGGGAAGGACAATCACTTATCAAAAGGTAAAGGCGGCTTTGACTATTTGCAATCCAAATCGGATGCAGATTACACAACAAATCTGAACACGGCCGTCCGGAACCAGTTTGACCTCGTTTACGGCGTCGGCTACAAGCTGAAGCCGGCCATTGAAAAAATTGCGGATCAGCGTAAAAATACCAATTTCGCAATCATTGACGATGTCATTACCGGAAAGAAAAATGTGGCAAGCATTACGTTTAAAGAACAAGAAGGTTCCTTCCTTGTCGGGGTCGTGGCAGGCCTGGCGACAAAAACAAATAAAATCGGATTTATCGGCGGGACAGACAGCGATTTGATCAACAAATTCGCAGCCGGGTTCCGTGCGGGCGTCAAAGCTGCCAATCCGAAAGCAAATGTGCAAATTCAATATGTCGGCTCGTTTGATGATGCAAGCAAAGGGCAGTCGATGGCTTCAGCAATGTATAAATCCGGCATCGACGTGATTTATCATGCAGCCGGTGGCAGCGGGAAAGGCGTCTTTACAGAAGCGAAAAATATAAAACAGAATGATCCGAACAAAAACGTCTGGGTGATCGGTGTGGACCGCGACCAGGCAGATGAAGGAAAGGTAACGGTTAAAGGAAAGGAATACAATGTGACACTGACTTCAATGGTCAAACGGGTTGATAAGGCAGTTATCGATTTATCGACCAGAGCGAAGGACGGCAAATTTCCGGGTGGGAAAAATATTGTTTACGGCTTGAAAGAAGATGCCATCGGGATTGCGCCGACACAGGACAATTTAACGCCTGAAATGAAATCGGCCGTGAAAGACTGGAAACAAAAGATCATTAACGGGAAAGTGAACATTCCGTCAAAATTGAAGTAATCGATCCATCTCACGGGACTGGTTTTTGCCGGTCCCGTGTTAAAAATGTTTAAAAAATGAAACAATTTCAGCCACAAAGGCAGGGCGGATTCCCCGAAGCTGCTGTCTAAAGACGCCATGACGATTGCTTTCTTTATACCCCAATGTTAAGGAGTGATAAAGGGTGGATTACGTAATTGAAATGCTCCATATTCGCAAAGAATTTCCGGGAATTGTTGCGAACGATGACATCACCCTGCAGGTAAAAAAAGGAGAAATCCACGCGCTGCTTGGAGAAAACGGCGCCGGAAAGTCGACGTTAATGAATGTGCTTTTCGGGCTGTATCAGCCGGAAAAGGGAGAAATCCGTGTAAACGGCCAGAAAGTGAACATTACAGATCCGAATGTCGCAAATGATCTCGGCATCGGCATGGTTCATCAGCATTTTATGCTCATTGATAAGTTTACGGTGACTGAAAATATTATCCTCGGCAAGGAACCGAAAAAATCCTTTACCATCGATATCAAAAAAGCGGAACAGCAAGTCCGGGAAATTTCCGACCGTTACGGGCTGGATGTGGATCCGCAAGCGAAAATTTCAGATATTTCCGTCGGTATGCAGCAGCGGGTGGAAATTTTAAAAACGCTGTACCGGGGCGCAGAAATCCTTATTTTTGACGAACCAACGGCTGTGCTTACGCCACAGGAGATCCATGAACTGATCGGCATCATGAAGACGCTGATCCAGGAAGGAAAATCCATCATTTTAATTACCCACAAATTGAAAGAAATTATGGAAGTATGCGACAGGGTTACCGTCATCCGCAAAGGGAAGGGCATCGGGACGCTCAATGTCCAAGATACAAACCCGCAGGAGCTCGCCCATTTAATGGTCGGGCGGGATGTCCTTTTCAAGACGGAAAAAACGGAGGGCCGCCCGGGACAAAATGTGCTTGAAATCGAGCAATTGCATGTGAAAGATTCACGCGGGGTGGAAGCGGTCAGAGGGCTGGATTTAACGGTCAGGGCCGGCGAAATTGTCGGTATTGCCGGTGTGGACGGTAACGGGCAATCAGAGCTGATTGAAGCGATTACAGGGCTCAGAAAAGCAGACAGCGGCACGGTCCGCCTGAACGGTAAAAACATTACGAACTTAAGGCCGCGCAAAGTAACGGAAGCGGGCGTCTCCCATATTCCCGAGGACAGGCATAAATACGGGCTTGTACTCGATTATACGATCGGGGAAAACATGGTGCTGCAAACGTATTACAAAAACCCAATGTCCCGTAACGGTATCTTAAATTACAAAGAAATTTATAAAAAGGCAAAATCGATTATTGCAGAATTCGATGTCCGTACCCCAAGCGAATTTACAAAAGCGCGGGCGCTCTCAGGGGGAAACCAGCAGAAAGCGATCATCGGGCGTGAAGTGGACCGCGATCCGGACCTTTTGATTGCGGCACAGCCGACCCGCGGGCTTGATGTCGGGGCAATTGAGTTTATCCACAGGCGGCTGATTGAACAGCGAGACCACGGAAAGGCTGTCCTGCTTGTATCGTTTGAACTGGATGAAATTATGAACTTAAGTGACCGGATTGCCGTCATCTACGAAGGAGCCATCATTGATATTGTCGATCCGAAGCAGACGACAGAACAGGAGCTCGGGCTCTTGATGGCCGGTTCCAAAAAAGAAAGGGAAGGTGAACAAACCAATGTCTAACCGAACATTGAACCTTCTGATCCCTGTCGTGTCTGTCATTCTCGGACTTTTGGCAGGCGCATTGATTATGCTTGTCAGCGGCTATAACCCGGTGGATGGATATATTGCACTCTGGAACGGCGCTTTCGGCCAGGCTTTTTACGTCGGCGAAACGCTGCGGCTTGCAACGCCTTATATTTTTGCGGGGCTTGCCATTGCCTTTGCGTTCCGGACCGGGCTGTTTAATATCGGGGCTGAAGGCCAGCTGATCGTCGGGTGGATTGCGGCTGTCTGGGTCGGCGTTGCTTTTGATCTGCCAAAAGTGATCCACTTGCCGCTCGCGATACTTGCCGCCTGCTGCGCCGGGGCATTTTGGGGATTCATTCCCGGCCTTTTGAAAGCGCGGCTCAGGGTGCACGAAGTGATTGTGACCATTATGATGAATTATATTGCGCTGCACACATCCAACTATTTAATCCGGAATGTGCTTTCAAAACAGCAGGATACGACACCGCATATTCATCATTCGGCATCGCTTTCGTCTCCGTTTTTTCAGAAGATTACTGACTTTTCCACTTTGCACAATGGCATTTACCTTGCTTTGGTTGCTGTTGTGGTGATGTGGTTTATCATTGAAAAGACCACGCTCGGCTTTGAACTGAAATCGGTCGGGTTTAACCAGAGCGCATCCGAATACGCTGGCATGAGTGTGAATCGCAGCATTATCCTTTCTATGGTCATCTCCGGTGCTTTTGCCGGGCTCGGCGGCGCAATGGAAGGGCTCGGGAATTACGGCTTTGCCTTTTTGCAATCTAACTTCTCCGGCATCGGGTTTGACGGTATTGCAGTGGCGCTGCTCGGCGGGAATACAGCGCCCGGCGTTTTGATCGCAGCTGTTTTATTCGGCGCTTTAAAAGTCGGCTCGCTGAACATGCCGGTCGATGCCAACGTGCCAAATGAGCTGGTCAACATTGTCATTGCTTTGATTATTCTTTTTGTCGCATCCGGCTATATCATCAAATGGTCCCTGGCCCGTTTGAAAAGGGAGGCGAAATAAAATGCATTTTATGACCGCTTTGGAAATCATTATTTCGGCGTCTTTACTATCTGCAGCACCGCTTATTTTTACTGCTTTGGGGGGCGTTTTCTCCGAACGTTCCGGCGTGGTGAACATCGGCCTTGAAGGGTTAATGATCATGGGGGCTTTTATATCGATTGTCTTTAATTTAACGTTTTCTCATGCCCTGGGCGCCTGGACGCCGTGGATCGCGGTAGTGGTGGCGATGCTTGTCGGCGGATTATTTGCCTTGATCCATGCGGCTGCATCCATTTCTTTCCGCGCCGACCAGACTGTCAGCGGCGTTGCGATTAACTTCCTTGCGCTCGGCGTCGCGATGTTTCTCATCAAAAACATTTACGGGAAAGGCCAGACCAATACGATCAGCGAATATTTCCAGCAGGTGGATGTTCCCGGCCTCAGCCATATTCCCGGGATCGGCAAACTGTTTTTCCAGGGGATTACATACCCTTCTTACATTGCCATCCTGATTGCGATTCTCGTCTGGTTTATCCTTTACAAAACGCCGTTCGGCCTACGCCTCCGTTCGGTCGGGGAACATCCGATGGCGGCCGATACGATGGGCATCAATGTTGTAAAAATGCGCTACTTTGCCGTCTTTTTATCCGGTGTATTCGGCGGAATCGGCGGGGCCGTGTACGCACAGTCGATCACCCTGAATTTCAGTTCTTCGACGATTTCAGGGCAAGGGTATATGGCGCTGGCTGCGATGATTTTCGGCAAATGGAATCCGCTCGGCGCGATGGGGGCCGCTTTATTTTTCGGATTTGCACAGAGCCTCAGCATCGTTGGCAACAGCATTCCGTATTTGAAAGAAATCCCGAGCGTTTATTTGCTCATTGCGCCGTATGTCCTGACCATTCTGGCACTCGCCGGATTCATCGGGCGTGCGGAAGCCCCGAAAGCAGACGGCGTCCCTTATATCAAGGGTGAACGCTAGGTTATTCCATCCGGCATCAGGCTGCTTTTCCCGCCTGGTGCCGGTTTCTTTATGTGCCGTAAAACTTGCCGGGACACCTGTCTCCCTTGTATAGTAAAATTAATGCATTTACAGGTTAAACAACCCCCTAGTCAGGCATACTTTTACTATTGGCACGAAGCTCGTTGAAAAAGGAGGATCCATATGGCCATTTCAAAAGAGACGGTTCGCAAAATGAAAGGGTACACACTACATACCATCAAAACGGACAAATACAAAACGAATACGCTTGTATGGAAAATGAAAGCACCGCTTGAAAAAGACACGGTTACGCTGCGGGCCCTGCTCCCGAATGTGCTTCAAAGCAGCACGAAGCGTTTGAATACGACCGCAAAATTAAGGGCGTATCTCGATGATTTGTACGGCGCTCATTTTTATGTCGATACGGCCAAAAAAGGGGAATACCATATTCTAACCTTTACGATTGAAATTGCGAACGAAAAGTTTTTGCAGGATGCAGAACCGCTGCTCCAACGGGGGGTTGAATTTTTGGCGGAAGTTTTGCTGAACCCGCATGCAGACGGCGGGCAGTTTGACAGCCAAACGGTGGAAAAGGAAAAACGGGTGCTGAAACAGCGGATCCAGTCTGTATACGATGATAAAATGCGGTATGCAAGCATGCGGCTGATTGAAGAAATGTGCAAAGGAGAGCCGTACGCACTGCAGGCAAACGGTGTTCTTGATGATGTGGACGCCATCACGCCTGCCGATCTTTATCAATATTATCAAAAAGCCATCCGGGAAGATGAACTGGACTTATTTGTGACAGGTGATGTCGATGAAGACCGGCTTGCGGCCATTTGCGAATGCCTGCGTTTTCCGGACCGCGAGCCGACACGCGCTGCCGCAAGAACGCTTCAAAAGGTCTCCAGCGTCAAAAAAATCAAAGAATCGCAGGATATCCGCCAGGGCAAGCTGAATATCGGCTACCGCACCAATATTACGTTCGGAGACAGCGATTATTTTCCGCTCCAGATGTTTAACGGCATTTTCGGCGGTTTTTCCCACTCCAAGCTTTTCCTGAATGTACGGGAGAAAGAAAGCCTTTGCTATTATGTCGCGAGCCAGATCGAGAGCCATAAAGGGCTGATGATGGTGATGAGCGGCATCGAATCCGCGAATTTTGACAAGGCCGTCTCCATTATTGAAAAACAGCTGGAAGCAATGAAAAACGGTGATTTCAGTGAGCAGGAAATCGGGCAAACGAAAGCCGTTATCCGCAACCAGCTGCTTGAGTCAACGGATACATCCCGCGGCCTCGTTGAAATTTTGTACCATAACGTCATTGCCGGCACCAAGACCGGCGTGGAAGACTGGATAAGGGAAATCAAGGCAGTCGGAAAAGGGGAAATTGTGAAAGTGGCGGCAAAAATTGAACCCGATACGATCTACTTCTTGTCCGGAATGGAGGGGAAATAAATGGAAACCCAACAATTCAGCCAGCTTGGCGAAACGCTTTACGGTGAAACACTTGATAACGGATTAAAAGTCTATGTGCTCCCGAAGCGCGGGTTTAACAAAACATTTGTCACGTTTACGACAAAATACGGTTCTGTTGACAACACGTTTGTCCCGCTTGGAAAAAGCGATTTTGTGCGGGTCCCGGACGGCATTGCCCATTTTCTCGAACATAAAATGTTTGAAAAAGAAGACGGGGATGTGTTTCAGCAATTCAGCCGGCAGGGCGCATCCGCCAATGCTTTTACAAGTTTTAACCGGACGGCCTATCTGTTTTCAAGCACCGATCAGGTGATGAAAAACCTGGAAACGCTGGTCGATATGGTGCAAGCGCCGTATTTTACCGCACAGACGGTTGAAAAAGAAAAGGGAATTATCGGCCAGGAAATCATGATGTACAATGACAACCCGGACTGGCGGCTGTATTACGGCCTGATTGAAAATTTATATGCCAACCACCCGGTAAAAATTGACATTGCCGGGACGGTTGATTCGATTGCAAAAATCACCGCGGAGCAATTGTACGAGTGTTACCATACATTTTATCATCCGAGCAATATGCTGCTGTTTGCCGTCGGAAATGTATCGCCGGATGAGGTTCTTTCTTTTATGAGAGAAAACCAGGCGAAGAAAAAGTACGAAAAAGCACCGGAGATTAAAAGGCGTTTTCCGGAAGAACCAGCACAGGCGGCCGAAAAAGAGCAGAAATTGCATATGAATGTGCAGATTCCAAAATGCCTTGTTGGCGTTAAGGCGCTTCATACGAGCCAGCGCGGCGCTGAAATGCAAAAGAACGAACTTGTGGTCAATCTTCTCCTTGACATGCTGTTCGGGCGCAGTTCAGATGCGTACAATGCGTTGTACAATGACGGCCTGATCGACACCAGTTTTTCTTTTGACTATTCCCAGGAGCAGGGATTTGGATTTGCGATGGCCGGAGGGGATACGAAAGATCCGGACCTTTTGGCAAAACGGCTGAAAGAGGTGATGATTGCGGCAAAAGAAGGAAAAGGTTTGGCGGAAGAAGCGCTTGAACGGACGAAAAAGAAAAAAATTGGGGGATTCCTGCGCCAGCTGAATTCACCTGAATTTATCGCCAACCAGTTTACAAGATATGCGTTTAATGATATGAATTTATTTGACGTCGTCCCTGCGCTTGAACAAATCCGGTTCAGTGATGTGCTGGAAACGGCGGAAGCTTTTTTTGAAGAAGAACGGTTTACCGTTTGCCAAGTTTTACCGAAATAACCCGGGACTCTCCCGGGTTTTTAAGTGGGGGAGAAAATTGAAAAAGTTTGCGTTGATTACGGGTGCGAGTGGCGGCATCGGGAAGGCAACAGCTGAAATGCTGGCAAAAGAAGGATGGAATTTGTATTTGCATTACCATCAAAATGAAGCGGCCATCAAAGAACTGCTTTCCATTTGCCGGCATTTCGGGGCGGAAGCGATCCCGATCCGCGCCGATCTTGCAACGGACGGCACCGTAAAAACGATTGCAGAAAATGTTTTTCATCTCGATGCGATCATCCATGCGGCCGGCATTTCCCACTACGGGCTGCTTTCGGATATCGATGAGGCAGCCATTGACAAGCTTTACCGGATTCATGTGAAGGCGCCGCTTCTGATCATCAGGCAGCTGTTGCCCAAATTGCGGCAAAATGCGGTTTCACACATTGTGCTTGTCAGTTCAATCTGGGGACAGGCAGGCGCGGCGTGCGAAGCCGTATATTCGGCGATGAAAGGCGCACAGATCGCATTTGTAAAAGCGCTCGCCAAAGAAACGGCAAGAAGCGGCGTACGGGTGAATGCGGTCGCGCCCGGGGCGGTTGGCACCAATATGCTTTCAAGGTTTGCGCCGGAAGAAATTTCGGATCTCGAAGCGGACATCCCGCTCGGCCGGCTTGCCAAACCGGAAGAAATTGCCGGCGCGGTTTCTTTCCTGCTCTCGGAAAAAAGCAATTACATCACCGGCCAGACGATTGGCGTCAATGGGGGCTGGTATATGTAGTCCCGCCTGGAGAAAGTTGCAAAGGAATCCTCTTTGTTTTTTCGCGGATTAACCAAAAAAGGGCAACAGCACACCGTTTTGCCCGGCTGGTGCCTTGAAAGAAGCACGGGTTCCATTTTCCATGCATAGCCTTCCACGCCGGGTCACAAACTAAGGTTGAACAACTTGAAAGGAGGCTGTGACATGAACGTATTCGAAAACTGGGACCAATGGAAAAACTTTTTGGGGGACCGCCTCAACCAGGCAAAGCAACAGGGGATGCCCCAGGAAACGATTAACAAACTTGCTGAGCAGGTCGGCGATTATTTGGCCGCACAAGTAGATCCGAAAAATGAACAGGAACGCGTTCTTGCTGACTTATGGTCAGTGGCATCGCAGGAAGAACAGCAAGCCATTGCCAATGTAATGGTAAAACTCGTTCAAAATAACGGTACCCAGTCATAAAGAAATACCGGCGCATCATGATAACAATTGGCTGCTTTTTTACAAGAAAAGCCGGTTGTTTGGCTGATGCCGCCGGTTTTTTCATGTCACGACAAAATTCACGATTTTTAGAGCTTTCGCTTCCTTATTGATGTAAAATCATATATCATATAACCTAGATATGTTCGTTTGGATCCGGATTTCGGGAGGGGTTATGGGTGGATGACAGGAAAGAGTGGTACTTGGAATATGAAATCACGATCAACCGGCCGGGGCTTTTGGGTGATATTTCCTCTCTCTTGGGCATGTTAGCGATCAATATCAGAAGCATTAACGGCGTTGACCATAAAAAACGAGGCTTGCTGCTGTTTGTCAAAAATGAAGAACAGATCGGCCGGCTCGAATCGATATTGCGAACAGTGGAAACGATAAAAGTAACGAAAATCAGGGAATCCAAGCTCAGGGACAGGCTTGCAGTCCGGCACGGAAGGTATATCCAGCGCGATCATGACGACCGGAAAACATTCCGCTTTGTGCGCGATGATCTCGGGATTCTGGTCGATTTTATGGCCGAGCATTTTAAACAGGAAGGCCATAAGCTGATTGGCATTCGCGGGATGCCGCGCGTCGGAAAAACAGAATCGATTGTGGCTGCAAGCGTGTGCGCCAATAAAAAGTGGATTTTTCTCTCCTCCACGATGATCAAACAGACGGTGAGAAGTAGTCTGATTGAGGATGAATACAATGCAAACAATATTTTTATCCTGGATGGCGTCGTATCCGCTGAGAGGGGAAACGAACGGCACTGGCAGCTGATCCGTGAAATCATGCGGCTTCCGGCTGTTAAAGTGGTGGAACACCCGGATATTTTCGTGCAGCGTTCGGAATACACGCTTGATGATTTTGATTACATTATTGAGTTGAGAGAAGACCCGTCACAGGAAATTACATATGACTTACTCCAGCAAAACCGGATGTTTCAAGGCGAATTTGGAGGATTTGATTACTAGATTGGCAGGTGTTACCATGACGGAATTAGGGAATCGTTTAAAAGAAGCAAGGAAAGAAAAGGGCATCAGCCTGGATGATTTGCAGGAGATGACCAAGATCCAAAAAAGATATTTGAAAAACATTGAAGAAGGAAATTATGATTCAATGCCTGGAAAATTTTACGTCCGGGCATTTATTAAGCAGTATGCCGAGGCAGTCGGGCTTGATCCGGAAACTTTATTTGAAGAGTACCAGAGCGACATCCCCCGTACGGAACAGGAAGAATTTCCCGAGCAACTTTCGCGGGTGCAGACGTCCTCCAAAAGGGCCGCACCGGATACCGTCAAGATGATGAACGTGCTGCCAAGGATCCTTGTGGTCGCCGCCATCATCGCGATTTTATTTTTGCTTTGGTTTGTCGTATATAAGTTTGCCGGTCACAACACAAAGGAAAAGTTAAACAGCGGGGCTTCCGGCGATGTGAGCGTACAAAAAGAAAACGTCAAATCGGCTGAAAAGGTGTCATCCGGCAAAAACACCGGCAGCTCTTCCGAAAAAAAGGCGGCGAAAACGTCAAAAAAACCGGCCTCGAAAACGAAGAAAACAGCCCAAAAACTGGAAACCGTATCTTCAAGCGGGTACACGACCACCTATAAACTGGCCGGCACCAACCAGTTCAAACTTGAACTGAAAGCAAACGGCGGACGGTCATGGGTACAGGTGAAAAACAGCGACGGTTCAACGAACTTTCAACAATTGCTGAATGACGGGGACAGCCGGACAGCGGATCTGTCAAAACAAAAACAAGTCACGATCACGGTCGGAAACACCGTCAATACGGAAGTGTATATCAATGGCAAAAAACTAAAATACAATATTCCGGCATCCAAAGAAGTACGCCAGGATATGATCGTCCAGTTTAACGGGTCACAAACGAAATAAGCCTTGTTTTAAGGCTTTTTCTTTGGAAAATATATAGACAGTTGGAGGAAAAGCCAGTGAATTTGCCGAATAAAATTACTGTATCACGTGTATGTTTAATCCCTGTTTTTTTACTCATCATGGCGGTGCCGTTCGATTGGGGCACCTTTGATTGGCTGGGAGCCAAAATTCCGGTCACCCATTTTGTCGGTGCGGTGATTTTTGCCATTGCCTCTATGACAGACTGGATCGACGGCCACTATGCCCGCAAATACAATCTCGTTACCAACTTCGGGAAATTTCTCGATCCGCTTGCGGACAAACTGCTTGTTTCAACGGCGTTTATTTTGCTCGTTGGGCTCAAGCTGGCGCCGGCATGGATTGTTGTCGTAATCATTGCCCGCGAGTTTGCCGTGACAGGCTTGCGACTGATTTTAGCAGAGGGCGGGGAAGTAGCAGCAGCCAATATGCTTGGGAAAATCAAAACATGGACGCAAATCATTGCCATCCTTTTATTGCTGTTGCATAACTTTCCGTTTTCGGCGCTCTCTTTTCGCTTGGATCTGATCGCTTTGTGGGTAGCGCTCATCTTTACCATCTGGTCAGGCGCTGATTATTTCTATTTAAACCGGGGCGTATTTGCCCGCTCGAAATAACCATGCAGTGAAAGGCAGCCTTTCACTGCTTTTTTGCCCGCCGGTGGCTTGTGCTAATCCGGCACGGGAGAAAAAGGCAGCCATTGCTTCGAGTGGATTTGCGGCCTGGATTACGCCGCCATGTGTTCGTTTTTTTGCTCTAAAAGAAAGGGAGGAATGGAAAGTGAATGCCGAAATTATTGCAGTCGGTTCGGAACTTTTGCTTGGCCAGATCACCAATACAAATGCCACATTTATTGCCGCACAATTGGCAGAGATCGGCGTGGATGTGTACTACCAGACCGTTGTCGGTGATAACGCAGAGCGGCTCGAAGCGGCAATCCGGACAGCGGAGGGTCGCGCCGATCTATTGATTTTTACGGGTGGGCTCGGTCCGACAAAGGATGATTTAACAAAAGAAACGATTGCATCGCACATCGAAAAAAAACTGGTGACAAACGAAGATGCCATGCGCTCCATCGAACAGTTTTTTATCCGTACAAAACGAAAAATGACGGAAAACAACAAAAAGCAGGCACTGGTCATCGAAGGTTCAAAAGTGTTTCCGAATGACCACGGTATGGCGCCGGGCATGCTGGCCAAAAGCGGAAACCACTATTATATGCTGCTGCCCGGCCCGCCGCATGAACTGGAACCGATGTTTATCCATTACGCAAGCCCCGCGATCCAGGAAGAACTGGAAACGATCGAAAAAATCGAATCGCGCGTCCTCCGCTTCTTCGGGATCGGCGAATCCCAGCTGGAAACAGACATCCGCCATATACTGGACAGCCAAACCAATCCGACTGTTGCTCCGCTTGCGAAAGAAGGGGAAGTGACACTTAGGATTACGGCGAAACACCAGTCGGCGGAAACGGCGAACCAAATGATCGATCAAGTGGAAAAAGAGATTATGCAAATTGCCGGATCGTATTTTTACGGTTATAACGATACGACATTAATGGAGGCCCTGCTCGAAAAGCTTTCGAAAAAACAGCTGACGCTTGCCTGCGCGGAAAGCCTGACTGCCGGCAAATTTGCAGCGGAAATGGCGTCCATCCAGGGTGTCAGCACAATGTTGAAAGGCGGCGTTGTCGTCTATTCAAACGAAGCGAAGATGAAGCTCGCCAAAGTGAAAAAAGAAACGCTTGACAAGTACGGCGCCGTCAGCAGCCAGTGTGCAAAAGAACTGGCGGAAAATATCCGTAGCATTATGGATGCCGACATTGGCATCAGTTTTACAGGCGTGGCTGGCCCGGACTCCCTTGAAGGCCATCCGCCGGGAACCGTGTGGATCGGCATTGCGATAAAAGGGAAAGAAACTGCCACTTATCTGTTGGAACTTCCCGGATCCCGCAACAACGTCCGCACGCGATCGGTGAAATACGGCTGCTGGCATTTGCTGAAACTGCTTTAGGTCGAAAGCCGCTTCTGCTCATGGCAAGTGACGGAAGCGGCCTTTTTATAAAAAAATTTGTTTGCCAAAAATTCAATTTTCGGCTCTTTTTGCCGGGGGAATTTTCATTTTTACAGGGGGAAAACCCCATTTTTTTGCCGGATTTTTGCAAAAAAGAGACGAATGAGCGTTCGAGATTTTGCTTGGCAAACAAAGAAAAAACGGGTATAGTATAGATATAGATTCATTGCTTTCGAGAGTTTGGAATGAATAAAAGGAGGAAATTTTGTGAATGATCGTCAAGAAGCCTTAGACAAGGCTCTGAAACAAATAGAAAAGCAATTTGGTAAGGGTTCCATTATGCGGTTGGGCGAGCAGACCGACCGGGTTGTCTCCACGATCCCGACCGGTTCGCTTGCGCTTGATATTGCCCTTGGTGTCGGTGGTTACCCGCGCGGCCGTGTCATTGAAATATACGGCCCTGAAAGTTCTGGTAAAACAACGGTTGCCCTGCATGCGATTGCGGAAGTCCAGGCACAGGGTGGACAAGCGGCGTTTATTGATGCGGAACATGCACTTGACCCGGTTTATGCCCAAAAGCTCGGTGTCAATATTGATGAGCTGCTCCTGTCCCAGCCGGATACGGGCGAACAGGCGCTGGAAATTGCGGAAGCGCTCGTCCGCAGCGGCGCAGTGGACATTGTAGTCGTTGACTCCGTTGCTGCGCTTGTGCCGAGAGCGGAAATTGAAGGGGAAATGGGCGATTCCCACGTCGGCCTCCAGGCACGGCTGATGTCCCAGGCGCTGCGGAAATTATCGGGTGCAATCAACAAATCGAACACGATTGCGATTTTCATTAACCAAATCCGGGAAAAAGTCGGCGTAATGTTCGGTAATCCTGAAGTCACACCGGGCGGCCGTGCGCTCAAATTCTACTCATCCGTGCGCCTTGAAGTGCGCCGTGCCGAACAGATCAAACAAGGGAGCGACATTGTCGGCAACAAAACGAAAATCAAGGTTGTCAAAAACAAAGTAGCGCCTCCGTTTAAAACGGCAGAAGTGGATATTATGTACGGCGAGGGGATCTCAAAAGAAGGCGAGATCGTCGATATGGGAAGCGACCTTGACATCATCCAAAAAAGCGGGGCCTGGTATGCTTATAACGGCGAGCGGCTCGGCCAGGGGCGTGAAAATGCGAAGCAATTTTTAAAGGAAAATGCGGATCTGAAAAACGAGATTGCCGCAAAAATCCGGGAACATTACGACCTGACAGAAGATGCCGGTTCCCATGAAACCGAGAAAGCTATAGATGAACAAGAAGCTGTGGAAGGACAGGAAGAATTAAATTTGGAGTAACCGGTGTATAAGCGCCTGAAATGCTGACCGCATCCAGGCGCTTTTTGCCGTCCATTTACCGCACTTTTTTGCGCCACAAAATCTGCATGGCGGAGAGGAATCAACACAAATTTACAATGGCAATCTTTCCGCTTCACTTGACAATAAAAATTCCCACCTTTAAAATTAATATGTATATTTTATTTTTCTAAAAATGACTTTCTCCTGTACGGAAAGCAAATCCTCCCGGAAGTTTCCGGAAGGGGGGGCCGGTTTTTTCATCCGGCGGCTTTTCCGCATGCGGCTGATGGAACCATCCTTGTCTTCAGCCGGACCGGGACGAAACGCATGATTGGGTTTTCATGCATATACACCGGAGGGGCTTGCCCCGGGATCGACGTTTTACTTTTTAAGCCAGGCGCTGTATACTGTAAACCTAAGGATTAATGTAACAGCCGACATTTTTAACGTAGAAGAAGTTCATAGCAAGAGGAGGTGAGATTGATGGAGTCTCTCATATGGATCATCTCCCTTTTGCTTGTCCTTATCGTCGGTGTAGTTGTTGGCTATTTCATCCGGAGATCAATTTATGAAGCGAAAATTGCAGGGGCGAAAAATGCGGCAGATCAGATCGTTGATGAAGCAAAACGCGAAGCTGATCGCCTGAAAAAAGAAGCCCTGCTTGAAGCGAAGGATGAAAATCATAAACTTCGTACGGATATGGAACGGGAATTGCGTGAACGAAGAAATGAATTGCAAAGACAGGAAAACCGCTTATTGCAAAAGGAAGAGAACCTCGATCGCAAAGATGAATCGCTCGATAAGCGTGAATCGATGCTTGAAAAGAAAGAGGATTCTTTAAACCTGAGACAACAACATATTGAAGAGATGGAAAGCAAATTGGAGGAGATGGTTAACGAGCAGGAGTCTGAGCTGGAAAGAATCTCGGGCCTCAATCGCGAACAGGCGAAAGCCATCATTATTGAAAAACTGGAAAACGAGCTTTCCCATGACATTGCCGTTAAGGTAAAGGAAGCGGAAACAAGGGCAAAAGAAGAAGCCGATAAAAAGGCGAAAAGCATTCTTTCGCTGGCCATTCAGCGGTGTGCAGCCGAGCATGTTGCTGAAACAACGGTATCGGTTGTCAACCTGCCGAATGATGAAATGAAAGGCCGCATCATCGGAAGGGAAGGCCGCAATATCCGGACACTTGAAACGCTGACCGGGATTGACCTGATCATCGATGATACGCCGGAAGCGGTGATTCTTTCGGGATTCGATCCAGTGCGCCGGGAAACGGCACGCATTGCACTGGAAAAACTGGTTCAAGACGGCCGCATCCATCCGGCCCGCATTGAAGAAATGGTTGAAAAAGCAAGGCGGGAAGTGGATGAACATATACGCGAAGTGGGGGAACAAACCACTTTTGAAGTTGGTGTCCATGGCCTCCATCCGGACTTAATCAAAATTCTTGGCCGGTTAAAATTCCGCACGAGCTACGGGCAAAATGTCCTCAAGCACTCGATAGAAGTCGCATTCCTTTCCGGATTGCTGGCTGCCGAACTCGGGGAAGATGAAATCCTTGCCCGCCGTGCCGGTCTGCTTCATGATATCGGAAAAGCGGTAGACCATGAAGTAGAAGGAAGCCATGTGCAAATTGGCGTCGAACTCGCAACCAAATACAAAGAACATCCGGTGGTCATTAACAGTATTGCTTCTCACCATGGCGATACGGAACCGACCTCTGTTATCGCGGTGCTTGTCGCTGCCGCTGATGCTTTATCCGCTGCACGGCCTGGGGCGCGCAGCGAAACGCTTGAGCATTACATCAGACGGCTTGAAAAGCTGGAGGAAATCGCCGAATCGTATGACGGTGTTGAAAAATCGTTCGCGATCCAGGCGGGGAGAGAAGTACGCATTATGGTGAAACCGGAACAGATCGACGACCTGGAAGCTCATCGCCTGGCACGTGATATCCGCAAAAAAATTGAAAATGAGCTGGATTATCCGGGCCATATTAAAGTAACGGTTATTCGGGAAACGCGGGCTGTTGAATATGCAAAATAAGCGGTGACGTGTTCACCGCTTATTTTCTTTAACGTTTTGAAAAGAAAATAAAGATTGTTTTACAAAGCATAGAAAGGATTTATTGCATGAAGATTTTATTTATAGGGGATGTTGTAGGGTCATTAGGGCGTGAGATGGTGAATGAATATTTGCCGAAGTTAAAGGCGAAATACAGGCCGCATTTGACCATCGTAAACGGGGAAAATGCAGCCGGCGGGCGTGGGATTACCAAAAATATTTACCGCGGCCTGCTGGATGCAGGTGCGGATATCATCACGCTCGGAAACCATGCATGGGACAACAAAGAGATTTTCGACTTTATTGAGGATGCAAAATGGATGGTGCGCCCGGCCAATTTTCCGGACGGGACCCCGGGAAAAGGGATGGCGTTGATCAAAGCGGAAGGAACGGAGTTTGCAGTCATCAACCTGCAGGGCAGAACGTTTATGAACGCGCTCGATGACCCGTTCCGGAAAGCAGAAGAGATGGTGGCACTGGCAAGAAAAAGAACTCATTTTATCTTTGTTGATTTTCATGCCGAAACGACAAGCGAAAAGCAGGCGATGGGCTGGTTTCTCGACGGCAAAGTGTCTGCCGTGATCGGGACGCATACGCATGTGCAAACCGCGGATGCAAGAATTTTGCCAAACGGTACAGCCTATCTGACCGATGCCGGCATGACCGGGCCGTACGATGCCATTCTCGGCATGGACAAAGAAGCGGTAATGAAAAAATTCCTGACTTCGCTTCCTGTCCGTTTTGAAGTGCCGAAATCGGGAAGGAAAATATTAAGCGGATGCATCATCAGCCTTGATAAAAAAACAGGCAAAGCCGCAACGATCCAGAACATTTTAATTAATGAAGACCACCCGTTTATCTCTGAATAAACGGGTTTTTTCTTTTTCCGGATGGGTGCCGGGCAGGACAGCGCCTCTTTTTATGTACCGGTGCTTATGAAGGATGGCATAACTCGCAGAACAAAGGAATATAGTAGCAGTGAAATGATTTTTCCCGCTGTGCGGGGGGCAGCTCCCCGGAGTTTTTTTGAGCAAGAGACGTTCACGAAAGCCCGCACGACAAGCAGGAAAATCAGTAGCCTATATGCGGGGCGGCTGCCGGATTGTTTCGGACAGCCGCCCCGTTTCCAGCGAAGCCGGGAAAAGGCCGGGCTGGAAACGGGCAAGAGATACTTCACGTTCGAACATGAATCGTCACTCTGAACGGACATTCGGTTAACGGAAGGAGACAAGGAGGAGAAGGAATGGAAATATTAAAAGTTTCAGCAAAATCTAATCCTAATTCTGTAGCTGGTGCACTTGCCGGTGTTCTTCGTGAAAGAGGGGGGGCGGAAATCCAGGCGATCGGGGCGGGCGCCATTAATCAGGCTGTAAAAGCCGTTGCCATCGCAAGAGGGTTTGTGGCCCCGAGCGGTGTGGATTTAATTTGCATCCCGGCTTTCACGGATATTCAGATTGAAGGAGAAGAAAGAACCGCTATTAAACTCATCATTGAACCCCGCTGATATAGATTGAAAAGAAACGCTGTTTGCAGAAGCAGACAGCTTTTTTTTGTATGGAAAAAAGGTTTGCGGAAACTGTCATACTTTATCAGCAAAAAGAACCCGTCCACGTGATAAAGTAAAATCGTGGCGCGCTTTATCTTTGCGCCTTTTTTACTGCAGCCTGAAAAGTGGCTGAAGGAGGGGTGGAAGTTGATCCATATCATTGCTACTGCTGAATCGTCCAGGCAGGCTGAAGCGCTGATTGCGGCCGGAGTGGATACCCTCTATATCGGGGGGAACCGTTTCGGCTTGCGCATGCCCGGCCATATCACGCTTGAAGACATAGGCGACATTACAAAGTTTGCACACCGGCAGAATAGAAAAGTGTATACAGCCGTTAACGGATTGATGCATAACGGCCATATAGAGGCGCTTCCGGAATATTTGTTATCACTTGAAAAAGCGGGAGTGGATGCGATTACTGCCGGGGATCCGGGCGTGATACAGCTCTTAAAAGAAATGAAACTGAATCTGCCTTATATTTACGATGCACAGACGCTTGTCACATCGGCAAACCAGATAAAGTTCTGGCTCAAACGCGGGGCAATAGGGGCCGTGGCGGCGCGCGAATGTACTTTTATTGAATTAAAAGAGATACAGGCGCAAATCAAGCAACCCGTCGAGGTACAAGTATACGGCCCGACATGCATCCACCACTCGAAGCGCCGCTTGCTTTCGAATTACACCCAATTTGCGCATCTTAATGCCGGCACAACTGTCCGTGACAGGCTCAGCATCAGCGAGAAAAAAGACAGGGAAAATCAGTATCCGCTTTTTGAGGATGAAAATGGCACCCATATTTTTTCCGCAGAAGACATTGCGCTCATTCGGTATTTGCCGGATCTGCACAGGGCGGGGCTGGATACGTGGAAACTCGACGGCATTTTGGCCGAAGGGGAAACCTTTACGGATATTGCCGCCCTTTATGTCCGGGCAAAAGAAGCGGTGCTGTCCGGCACTTTTGATGCGGCGCGTTTTTCAGCTGAGCTTTTGCAATTGCAGCCGGAAACGCGGAAGCTTGGCACGGGGTTTTTCCTGCGGCAGCCGGATGAAGTACAGTAGGAGGGAGAATATGCGAAACATCATCAAAAAACCGGAAGTGCTTGCGCCGGCCGGAAATCTTGAAAAACTGGAAATCGCCGTCCGCTATGGCGCGGATGCTGTATATATTGGCGGACAGGCTTACGGCTTGCGTTCAAGAGCCGGCAATTTTACGTATGACGAAATGAAGGAAGGGGTCCGCTTTGCGCATGCCCGCGGCGCAAAAGTGTATGTAGCTGCAAATATGGTCGGCCATGAAGGCGATGATGAAGGGGCAGGGGATTTTTTCCGCACATTAAAGGAGATCGGGATTGACGCTGTCATCATCTCCGACCCGGGTTTTATCACCATTTGTATGGAAGAGGCGCCCGGCCTTGCCGTCCATTTGTCGACCCAGGCTTCTGCAACAAATTACAAAGCGCTTCAGTTCTGGGAGCAGGAAGGGGTCGAAAGGGTGGTCCTGGCCCGCGAAGTCAGCCTTGAAGAAATCCGCGAAATCCGGAAAAATACCGGTATGGAAATAGAGGCGTTTGTACAGGGGGCGATGTGCATTTCGTATTCCGGGCGTTGCGTACTGTCCAACCATATGGCGAACCGCGATGCAAACCGCGGCGGATGCGCCCAGTCATGCCGTTGGAAATATGACTTGTTTGAAAATGAAGGAGCCGACATCTTAACAGCTGGCGGCGAGCCGTTTTCCATGAGTGCGGTGGACCTTACGATGATCCATCACGTGCCGGAATTGATTGAAGCGGGTGTGGGAAGTTTTAAAATTGAAGGCAGAATGAAGTCGATCCACTATGTTTCGACTGTGGCGAATGTGTACCGGGCGATTGTCGATGCCTATTGTGAAGATCCGGACCATTTTGTTTTTGACCCGGCGTGGGAGGAAGAAATTTGGAAAGTGGCACAACGGGAACTGGCCACCGGTTTTTACTTTGGGGAACCGGATGCCCACCAGCAACTGTTCGGGCGCCCCCGCAAAATTCCGAAATATACTTTCGCTGCCCGTGTTTTGGATTACGATCCGGCTACAAAAATTGCCACGCTTGAACAGCGCAACCATTTTGCGGCAGGGGAAGAAGTGGAGTTTTACGGGCCGGGGTTTTCCCGTTTCACACAAACCATCCGCAAGCTTTGGGATGAAGACGGCAAATGCATTGAACGTGCCCCGAATGCGATGATGACCGTGAAAACAATCGTCGACCATCCTGTAAAACCTTATGATTTGATGCGGATACGCAAAATGCCGGTGAGTACGGCACGCTTTTCAAACTTTCCTGGCCAGGCTCCAAGTGAATGAAAATTTACCTCAAAACGGCGGGATACAAAAATACGTTCCCGCCGTTTTTGCATCCCCGGCTTTCGTCAATTTGCCTTCCAATGGTATGCAAAACAGGTGAAACTATGCAATATTGCATAAGAAACTTTCCGTTTTTCCCCCTACCCCTCCGAACTCCCGCGACTGCTTTTCCTGAATTCTGAGTTTTTCAAATCCTCCTCTTGTTTTTCTAATAATTGGTATGAAAATTGCAAAGATGTAGAATAATAGGCCTTCGCATGGATGGAAGCGGAGCAGCCTTATTAGCGTACCAAAAAGCAAACATCTTTGATTCGTGGAAGAGAGAGGGAGGATGATAAAATTGGAGAATGCGACATTAAAGCGTTCACTCGGTTTATGGGCCATCGTCGGACTTGGATTAGGGTATATGACGCCTACCATTGTGTTTGATACTTTTGGCATCGTATCAAAGTAAACCAACGGGGTGGTGCCGCTTGCCTATATCACTGCGTTGATTGTCATGCTGTTTACCGCCATCAGTTACGGGAAGATGGTAAAAGTTTTCCCGAACGCCGGATCTGCCTACACGTATACAAGGGAAACGATGAACCCCCATCTCGGTTTCCTTGTCGGGTGGGCGGCGTTGCTCGACTATTTGCTGTTGCCCATGGTGAATGCTTTAATTATCCGGATTTATATGGTATCCGTCTTTCCAAACGTGCCCGCCTGGATCTGGGTGGTGGCGTATGTAGCCGCCGTGACGGGCATCAATGTATGGAGCATGGGGAAAACGTCCAATATGAACACCATTCTTGTCGTTTTTGAACTCGTGCTAATCGCCGCTTTTCTTGTGCTGGCCGTTGTACAATTTTCGCACGGAATGGGAAAAGGTACGGTTTTCACTTTCGATCCGCTTTACCACTCCAGTGTCCGTTTGAGCGCGGTCCTGACCGGAGCGACAGTCGTATGCTTCTCGTTTATCGGCTTTGATGCGGTAACGATGTATGCGGAGGAAGCGAAAGATCCCAAAATCATGCCGAAAGCGATCATGCTAACGGTTTTTATCGGTGGTGCGGTCTTCTTTATCGCCAGTTATTTCGCGCAAGCCTTGTTTCCGGACGTTTCCCATTTTAAAAACACGGATGACACATTGCCCGAAATCGGATTGTATGTGGGCGGAACGCTGTTTAAATTATTGTTTATTTCCGGTGCATTTGCCGCCACGGTTGCGTCCGGCCTTGCTTCCCATGCCAGTGTTTCGCGGCTGTTATATGTGATGGGGAGAAACGGCGTCCTGCCGAAGCGATGGTTCGGGTACGTGCATCCGAAATTCCGGACCCCCGCATGGAATGTAATCCTTGTCGGCCTGGTGTCGCTGCTTGCGATCACGCCCAGCCTGGAACTCATTTCCTCGTTTATCAACTTTGGCGCCCTGATTGCTTTTACATTCGTCAATTTATCTGTTATTGCCTTCTTTGTCTTCCGGAAAAAGCGCTATAAAACGGCAAAAGATGTGTTTTCCTACCTGGTGATGCCTTTAGCCGGGGCAGGGCTGACGGGCGTTTTATGGTCCAACTTGCAAAAAGACGCCCTCATTTTCGGCATTATCTGGTCAGGCATCGGATTTATTTATATGGCGATCTAAACGAAATTTTTCCGCAAGCAGGTCATCGATTTTCAATTGGATGAAGCAGAAAAAACTTCTATTCTTTAAGATGAAAAAGCAACGGTTACATGGCAGAAGATGTGCAGGCATCTTCTTTTTTTGTGCCGGACTATTTCCAATATTAAAATATAGTGATACTATATTTTTAGAAGGTGCAAGGAGGAATCGCAATGCCGGCAATTGCAAAAGAAAAAATAAAGTCGATCATCCCCTTTTCGGTTGACGGTGAAGAAGATTTAAGGCTGGCGTTACAAAAGCATAAAGGGCCTTTTCTGTTTTTAAAGAAGGACGGAGAATTATTTGCCTATGCCTTGCTGAATCATCAACTGCTGGAAAAGCTTAAAAAAGGCAACTTTTCAAAAGAAACCCTGCTTCGCCACGCAAAACCGCTTGACGGGATCAGCCGTCTCGATGACCATATTTCCATTACGAGCTTGTTCCAAATCATTGGTGAACCATTTGCGCTTGTGAGAAGCGAAGATGGCCGCCCGTCCGGCTACATCCAAAGAGAGGACATGCTGGCGGAGCTCTTTAAACAGGAAAACGAAAGCGCCCACTTTCTGAAAATCTTGCTCGCATCGATCCCAATGGGCATTTTTGTGCTCAACAGGGAAAAACGGATCATCCATTGTAACGAAGCAGGTTTACGAATGATTAAATTGCCGCACGAAGCGGTGCTGAATGCCCCTGGTAAAAGTATTTTCAGCCATGACCATATCGCAAAAGCGTTTGAAACCGGGAAAACGTATCTGAACCATCTTGAATTCGCAAACGGGGTCGGGGTTTTGGCCGACTACAGCCCGATTCAAAATTTCGCCGGTGAAGTTGAAGGCCTGATCATTGTCGTTCAGGATTTGCCGATGGTAGAAGAAATGGCACTTGAAATCGAATATATAAAAGACTTAAATAAAGACTTGAATGCGATTCTGTCGACGATTTATGACGAAATTCTTGTCGTCAATGCAAAGGGCGAACTGCTTCGCTACGGGGAGAACATCATTGAAGATTTCTGGCAGGTGGACGTAAAAACGCTGATCGGGAAAAATATCCTCGATTTTGAAGACCAGGGCTTATTCACCCCGTCGGTTATAAGGCTCGTGATGGAAAAACGGAAAAAAGTATCCGTTGTGCAGGAAACGCGGACGGGAAGAAAAATTCTGGCCGTCGGGAACCCGGTTTTTAATGAAAAAGGCGCGCTTGACCGGATCATTATTGCATCGCGGGACATAACCGAGACGACCCGGTTAAAAACCGAACTGAAAGAGATGAAAGAAATTTCAGCCCGCTACAAAAAAGAGCTCGACCAGTTCAAAAACAAAGACCGGTTTTTGAAAAAATTGATTTACTGCAGCCCGAAAATGGAAAAAATCATGCACCAGGTCAAGAAAATCGCCGAATTTTCGTCCACTGTTTTACTGTCCGGCGAATCAGGCGTCGGAAAAGAAGTCATTGCCCAGGCGATCTACCAATTCGGGAAAAGGTCGGAAAAACCGTTTTTAAAACTGAACTGCGGTGCGATTCCGGAAACTTTGCTGGAAAGCGAGTTGTTCGGATATGTCAAAGGCGCCTTTACAGGTGCGGAAAAAAACGGAAAAGAAGGATACTTTAAGCAGGCGGACGGCGGCATTTTGTTCCTTGATGAAATCGGCGAAATGCCGGTCCACCTGCAGGTCAAATTGCTGCGGGTGCTGCAGGAACAGGAAGTGATCCCGGTCGGCAGCACAACGCCCGTTAAAATTGATGTACAAATCATTGCGGCGACAAACCAAAACCTGGCAAAAATGGTGGAAGAGGGGCGGTTCCGGGAAGATTTATATTACCGGTTGAACGTCATTCCGATCCGGATCCCGCCGCTCCGGGAACGGCCGGAAGATATATCGCTGCTTGCCTTCCACTTTTTGCAGCAATTAAACGAAAAATACGGCCGGAAGTTTTATTTAACGCCTGATGCGATCAATGTGCTGGAATGTTACCCGTGGCCGGGAAATGTAAGGGAACTGCAAAATATTATTGAAAGGCTGGTCGTCACTGCGGACCATGCTGCCATCGACGGCGGGTTTGTCAGCCAGTTTTTAACATTCGGCTCTGAAAGGAAAAAAATGAAGCCGGTCGTCACAAGAATCATGCCGTTGCAGGAGGCGATGGAGTCCGTGGAGGAGCAGCTCATTTTGCAGGCCATGAACCAGTATAAAACGACAACAAAAGCGGCGAAAGCACTGGGCATCAGCCAGTCTTCCGTCAGCCGCAAATATCAAAAAATATTAAACAAGAAAAACAGGAAAACAGAGGATCCCGTTTTCAAGTAAAGCGCATCTTCTTCATAAAACCCCCCGGCTGCTGTGAACAAAGCCTAAAAAACGGTGGAACGCACCATTTATAGTGTCCCGCCGTTTTTTTGCTTGTTCCGTGTCTCCCCGTCTAAACGCGCCCGTTTTTTGTCTTTTCCCGCCCCGTTTCCATGCAGAAAAAAATAGCATTATGCAAAACTGCATAATGCTGAACACGCAAAGCCGCACAAATCAGGCTGGAACCAATTGGCATCATTCTTGCAAGATTGTTTATTGAAGAGAATAAAGGAGGATGAAAAATGGTAGGGGTACAACAATCCGTCATCAACCTGAAAATGTATATTAACGGTGAATGGATCAATGCAGATAACCGGGAAACACGTGCCATAAAAAATCCTGCGAACGGTGAAATCATCGCCATTGCCCCGGAAGGCACCCCCCGTGATGCCCATGAAGCAGTGGATGCAGCCCGAAAAGCTTTTGAGTCGGGGATATGGTCTGACATATCTGTACAGGAAAGGGCAGCGTATTTATTTCAAGTTGCCGATAAAATCGACGAAAACGCGAAAGCATTAACAAGGCTTGAAACGCTCGACAACGGGAAACCGTTAAGAGAAGCAAGCTATGATATTGCCGATGCAGCTGCCTGTTTCCGTTACTACGCCGGCTTAATTACGAAGCCTGACGGGTTTACTTACCATGTCGCTGATCCGATGCAGGCGATTGTTGTCCGGGAACCCGTCGGCGTATGCGGCCTTATCGTGCCATGGAATTATCCGCTTTTAATGAGTGTCTGGAAAATCGCACCGGCACTGGCAGCCGGAAATACGATCGTTTTTAAACCGTCCGAAGTGACGCCGGTGACGGCAATGAAGCTTTTCGAAATCTTTGAAGAAATCGGCTTGCCGAAAGGTGTTGCCAATATGGTCATGGGAGCGGGCCCCATAGTCGGTGAGGAGATCGTCACCCATCCGGAAGTGGATATGATTTCCTTTACCGGCGGCACGAAAACCGGAAAACATCTGATGCGGCAGGCGGCTGATACGTTGAAAAAAGTTTCGCTTGAACTCGGCGGGAAATCCCCGAATATTATTTTTGCCGATGCGGATTTTGAAACGGCTGTTGATTACGCCTTGTACGGCATTTTCAGCGGTGCCGGCCAGGTATGTTCCGCCGGCTCAAGAATCCTTGTTGAAGAAAGCTTGTACGAACGATTTGTCTCCCATTTTGTGGAAAGGGCCGCAAAAATTAAAGTCGGACCGGGGGATGATCCGGAAACGGAAATGGGCCCGCTTGTCAGCGAAGAACATATGAAAAAAGTGCTTTCTTATATTGAAATCGGCAAGCAGGAAGGCGCCACCTTAGCGCTCGGCGGCAACCGCCTATTGGAAAACGGGCTGGATAAAGGGTATTTTGTCGGGCCGGCCGTGTTTGTGGATGTTAAACAAAACATGCGGATTGTCCAGGAGGAAATTTTCGGCCCTGTCGTTGTTATTCAAAAATTCAAGGATGAGGCGGAAGCTGTAAAATTGGCCAATGACACGGTATACGGGCTGGCCGGTGCGGTTTTCTCCAATGACGGGGCCAAGGCGTTAAGGGTCATTAAAAAGATCCGGTCCGGCATTACGTGGATCAATTCCTATCATCCTACTTATAACGAAGCGCCGTGGGGCGGCTATAAACAAAGCGGGATCGGGCGCAGCCTCGGCACATTCGGGCTCGAAGAATTTCAGGAAATCAAACAAATCAACATCAATTTACAAGTGGAACCAACCGGCTGGTTTTCAAATGAAAAATAAGGAGAGATCATAAATGGGCATGGATATCAAACAAGAGAAGAAAAACAGCGAAGAACAAGCGGTACTCGGCTATATTCACAAAGTGCTGGATTTAATTGAAAAGCAGGAAGTCACCCGGGAAGAGGCAGAATGGATTACGAAGGAAACGGTGGACGGATTCCGCGAATATGTGAATCCGGGCTTTCTGGAATACCGGAAAACCGTGACGGAAGGCGGCCAGTTTGCGGCAGTCGAATGGTCCGACAGCGGCGCCTGTTTTAAAGATGTAAACGGCAAAGAATATATTGACTGCCTGGGTGGTTTCGGAATCTATAATGTCGGGCACCGCAATCCGAAAGTCGTAAAAGCCGTGACCGACCAGCTGAAACGCCAGGCGCTCCACAGCCAGGATCTGCTTGACCCGCTTCGGGCCATGCTTGCAAAAATATTGGCGGATATCACGCCCGGCGATTTAAAATATGCGTTTTTCACAAACAGTGGAACGGAGAGCGTGGAAGCGGCATTGAAACTCGCAAAAATGTACAGCGACCGGACAACCATCATTTCGACCACCCGTGCTTTCCATGGGAAAAGCCTCGGTTCATTGTCCGGGACGGCGAAAGGCATGTTCCGCAAACCGTTCCTTCCGCTTGTTCCAGGCTTCCGCCATATCCCGTATGGCGACATTGACATGATGCGAAAAACATTTGAAACATGCGCCCTTGTCGGGGAAGATGTTGCAGCCGTCATGTTGGAGCCGATCCAAGGGGAAGGCGGCATTATTCTCCCGCCGGAAGGCTACTTGCAACAAGTCCGTGAACTTTGCGATGCGTTTGGCGCGCTGCTCATTTTTGATGAAGTGCAGACCGGCATGGGCCGTACCGGAAAAATGTTCGCGGCGGAACTTTACGGCGTCGTCCCGGATATTCTCTGCCTCGCGAAAGCTTTTGGCGGCGGTGTGATGCCGGCCGGCGCGGTGGTCGCGAAAGAAGAAGTGTTCAAAAGCTGGTTCCCGAATCCGTTCATGCATACTACCACTTTCGGCGGAAATCCGCTTGCCTGTGCAGCGGCAATTGCCACGATCGGCGTCCTCATCGAGGAAAAACTGCCGGAACGCGCGGCTGCTTGCGGGGAATATTTCTTAAACGGCTTAAAAGAGGCGGCAAAAGGCCACGAAGACATTGTCCAGGAAGTCCGCGGGAAAGGATTAATGATCGGAGTAGAATTCCACTCGGATGAACTCGGTTATGAAGTGGCAAAAGGCATGTTTGACGGGGGTGTGCTTGTTGCGGGAACATTGATTAATTCAAAAACCTTGCGCTTTGAACCGGCGCTTACGATCAGCTATGAAGAAGTCGACCAGGTTATCCGCACGTTTAAACATGTTTTATCGCAAGTAAAGGCATAAAATCCAAAACGGATGAGAAACGCAAAAAGCCTCTGCCTGATACAGGAAGAGGCTTTTTGCGCCGGGCGCGGAGGTAACGGCTTCTTTTTTCCCGGTAAAGCGCACAGCCCGGTGTTTTGCCAATGTGACACCGGCACAAACCGCGAATGAATCCGCGTTAAATGGTTAAACAAACGGCTTTTGAAGTCCGGATGTTCCGGGAATCGTGAAAAACTTGACACATACCGGGAACGGGGGTTTGTTGTAATAGGAGAAAAAACCATTTATACTGGTTATACGCATGATTTTTATATGGTTGCCGCAAATTGAGCGCGGCATGGTGCAAACAGAAAGGGGATTGCCATGAACGAGAAACAACGTTTGGAACAGCAGCAAGTGAACCCTGTAGAGCCTGCGGACAAAAAATCCGAAAAGGACTACAGCAAATATTTCCAATCGGTTTATATTCCGCCGAATTTAAAAGAAGCAAGAAAACGGAGCCGGAAACCAGTCCAGTATTTTAAAGACTTCGAAATCGATGAAGACTTAAAAGGCATGGGCGACGGATTGAAATTTTACATCCGGACTTACGGCTGCCAAATGAACGAACATGACACGGAAGTGATGGCCGGCATTTTTATGCAGCTTGGCTACACGCCAACCGAAACGGTGGAAGATGCGGATGTGGTTCTGCTAAATACATGCGCCATCCGTGAAAATGCCGAAAATAAAGTGTTTGGCGAAATCGGCCACCTGAAACCGTTGAAAACGGAAAAACCGGACATGCTGATCGGGGTTTGCGGCTGTATGTCGCAGGAAGAATCCGTCGTCAATAAAATTTTGCAAAAACACCCGCATGTCGATATGGTTTTCGGCACCCACAACATTCACCGCCTGCCGCATATTTTAAAAGAAGCGTATATGTCCAAGGCAATGGTTGTGGAAGTATGGTCCAAAGAAGGCGACGTGATCGAAAGCCTGCCGAAAGTACGCAAAGGCAACATCAAGGCATGGGTAAACATCATGTACGGATGCGATAAGTTCTGCACGTACTGTATCGTGCCGTATACGCGTGGAAAAGAGCGGTCAAGGCGTCCGGAAGACATCATCCAGGAAGTGCGTGAACTGGCCGCCAAAGGCTACAAGGAAATCACGCTGCTCGGCCAGAACGTCAATGCCTACGGAAAAGATTTTGATGACCTTGAATACGGCCTTGGCGATTTGATGGATGATCTGCGCAAAATCAACATCCCGCGCATCCGCTTTACCACGAGCCATCCGCGCGATTTCGACGACCGCCTGATCGAAGTGCTGGCGAAAAAAGGAAACCTTGTCGAACATATTCATCTTCCGGTCCAGTCCGGTTCAAGCGAAATTTTAAAAATTATGGGCCGCAAATATACGCGGGAACAATATTTGGAACTCGTCAGAAAAATCAAAGCCGCGATTCCGGATGTGGCGCTTTCAACCGATATTATTGTCGGTTTCCCGAACGAAACCGAAGAGCAGTTTGAAGAAACATTATCCCTGTATAAAGAAGTCGGGTTCGAAACGGCCTATACGTTTATTTATTCTCCGCGCGAAGGCACGCCGGCAGCCAGAATGAAAGATAATATCCCGATGGAAGTGAAAAAGGAAAGGCTGCAGCGCCTGAATGAACTCGTCAATGCCTATTCAAAAGCGGCCATGGAAAAATACGAAGGCCAGGTTGTGGAAGTGCTTGTAGAAGGCGAAAGCAAAAACAATCCGGAAATTTTAGCCGGTTACACACGCAAAAACAAACTCGTCAACTTCAAGGGGCCGAAATCAGCAATTGGAAAACTTGTGCAGGTAAAAATTACGAAGGCGAAAACATGGTCACTGGACGGGGAAATGGTGGCCGTGCCTGATCCGGCCGGGGTGGAAGCGTGATGCAGAAGTTTACAAAAGATGATATCGTCGCAAAAGCTGCCGAACTTGCGAAAATGATTGCGGAAACGGAAGAGGTCGATTTTTTTAAGCGGGCGGAAGCGCAAATCAATGAAAATGAGAGAGTCCGCAATTTAATTGCCAATATTAAAGCTTTGCAAAAGCAGGCTGTCAACTTGCAGCATTATGGAAAAAAAGAAGCATTAAAACAAGTAGAAGCCAAAATAGATAAACTGGAGGAAGAACTGGACGGCATCCCGGTCGTTCAGGAATTCAAGCAGTCGCAGGTGGACGTAAACGACCTGCTCCAGATTGTCACAAACACCATTTCTAATACGGTCACGGATGAAATCATCAAATCGACCGGCGGCGATCTTTTAAAAGGCCAAACCGGATCCCAGGTGAAATATTCTTCCGGCACCCTCCACTGAAAAAAACGGTGTGCATCTGTGCACACCGTTTTTTTGGTGCGCAGCACAAGGCAAATCCATTGTACGGGCACCCTCCTATTGTCGCGGCATATGTTAGGATTACCCGGAGGTGGCGAGAAAAAGAATTGGCACACCGGCCTGGGTAAAAGCATAGGATGAATTGAAAATAGATGAGGAGGGTTCGCTCGAATGGCAGAATATAGAGAAATCATTACAAAAGCAGTCGTTGCGAAAGGGCGCAAATTTACGCAGTCCAATCATACGATTTGCCCGCCGCAGCATCCTTCGAGCATTTTAGGCTGCTGGATTATCAACCATAAGTACGAAGCCAGGAAAATAGATAAAGAAGTTAAAATCCGCGGCTCTTATGATGTGAACATCTGGTATTCCCATAATGACAATACGAAGACATCGGTCATGACGGAAAAAGTCGAGTATACCGATACCGTTAAATTGCATTACAGGGATCCGGATTGCCTGGACGACAAAGAAGTCATCGCAAGCGTCCTGCAGCAGCCGAATTGCATTGAAGCGGTCATTTCGCCAAACGGCAATAAAATCATTGTCAGTGTTGAAAGAGAGTTTCTCGTGGAAGTCATCGGAGAAACAAAGGTTTGTGTTGCCATCTCGCCTGAAGGATGCAGCGATGACGATGAATGGGAAGAAGAAAGCAGCGACGAGTTTGAAGAATTAAACCCTGACTTTTTAGTGGGAAGTGAAGAAGAATAGAAGCCACAAACTAGGAGACATGCACTCCTAGTTTTTTTCTGGGCATCCGGCGGTAAAAGCGCGGCCATTTGCCCCACCAAAACGCATGCTTAGAATGCACGCGAAATCCTGTAATGGGTTTTGACACAGGCAGAAAAAACCTGGCATCCCTGGAGGAGACATTGAAAATCAACAGACAAGGCCCGGCTTTGTAAAATGATCCGTATTTCAATTTATGAAGGCCTTCATGCAAATATGTTATAATAAACAGGATTGAAGAATGATTGAAAAGCAGGAAAGGAATTTGGTAAGAATGGCTGCGTATACCCCAATGATCCAGCAATATTTGCAAGTGAAGGCGGAATATCAGGATGCCTTTTTATTTTTCCGTCTCGGCGATTTTTATGAAATGTTCTTCGAAGATGCCATTAAAGCGTCCCAGGAACTGGAAATTACATTAACGAGCAGGGACGGCGGCGGCGACGAGAAAATCCCGATGTGCGGGGTACCGTACCATTCCGCCAGCACTTATATTGAACAGCTGATTGATAAAGGCTATAAAGTGGCGATATGTGAACAGATGGAAGACCCGAAACTGGCAAAGGGTGTTGTCAAGCGGGAAGTCATCCAGCTGATTACCCCTGGCACCTTGATGGAGGGCAAATCGCTCGCGGAAAAAGAAAACCACTATATTGCGTCTGTTGCATCCCCGGCGGACGGGAATTTCGCGATTGCCTATATAGATTTGTCAACAGGGGAGGGCAGGGCTTGTCTTTTGGAAGGCCCGTTTGAAGAAGTACTGAACGAACTGGCGTCGATCGGCGCAAAAGAAGCTGTGGTAGATCCGGAATTTCCGGATGAATACGCGCGGCTAATGAAAAATACAGGAAATATCACCATTTCGTTTGAAACGGATACGGCTGTAAAGGAAGGCTTTGAAAGGCTTCTGCCCCAGTTGGAACCGGAGCTTTTGCGGCTGGCTGCAGCAAGACTGTTAAACTATTTATTCCGCACGCAGAAAAGGAGCCTCGATCATCTGCAGCCGGTTGAAATGTATGAAGTCCGCCGGTTTTTAAATATTGATTATTACTCCAAGCGTAATCTCGAACTGACTGAGACGATCCGCGGGCAAGGCAAAAAAGGATCGCTTTTATGGCTGCTCGATGAAACGATGACAGCCATGGGCGGCCGGCTTTTAAAACAGTGGATCGGCCGGCCGCTGCTTAAGCAGGAAAAAATAGAAGCACGGCTTCAAATGGTGGAAACCTTTTTAAACCATTACTTTGAGCGGGAGGATATCCGCGAGCGCCTGAAGGAAGTATACGACCTGGAAAGGCTTGCCGGCCGGGTGGCATTTGGCAATGTGAATGCACGTGACCTCATCCAGCTGAAATGCTCGCTACAGCAAATTCCGGGTATCCGGGCGGTCATGGAAAGCTTGGAAAGCCCGGAAAGCAAAAAATTGGCGGCGCTTCTTGACCCGTGTGAAGAACTGACAGATTTGCTCGAACGCGCGATTGAGGACAATCCCCCGGTTTCCGTGAAGGAAGGCGGGATGATCCGCGACGGCTATAACGAAGAGCTGGACCGCTACCGCGACGCGAGCAAAAACGGCAAGCAGTGGATTGCAAGCCTCGAACGCGACGAGCGCGAGCGGACCGGAATCAAGTCGCTGAAAGTCGGATACAACCGCGTGTTCGGCTACTATATTGAAGTGACGAAGGCGAACCTCCACCTGCTCGAAGAAGGCCGCTATGAACGGAAACAGACGTTGGCGAACGCCGAGCGGTTCATCACACCGGAATTGAAAGAAAAAGAAGCGCTTATTTTACAGGCGGAAGAAAGAATGATCGATCTGGAATACGAGCTGTTTACGGAAATCCGGGCACATGTAAAAGAATTTATTCCCAGGCTGCAGCGCCTCGCAAAAGCGGTCAGCACGATTGATGTGCTGCAAAGCTTTGCCGTCGTAAGCGAAAAACGCCACTACACAAAGCCGGTATTCCGGGAAGACGGCGTGCTGAAGATTACGGAAGGGCGCCATCCGGTCGTGGAAAAAGTACTCGATTCGCAAAGCTATGTGCCAAACGACTGCCTGATGGATGAAAACCGAGAGATTCTGCTGATTACCGGGCCGAACATGTCCGGGAAAAGCACGTATATGCGGCAAATTGCGCTGACGGTAATCCTTGCGCAAATTGGCTGCTTTGTGCCGGCGCGCGAGGCGGAGCTGCCGGTTTTTGACCGGATTTTTACACGGATTGGCGCAGCCGATGATCTCATTTCCGGCCAGAGTACGTTCATGGTCGAAATGCTTGAAGCGAAAAACGCGATTGCAAACGCAACGGAACGAAGCCTGATTTTATTTGATGAAATCGGGCGCGGAACGTCTACATATGACGGGATGGCACTCGCCCAGGCGATGATCGAATACATCCATGATGAAATCGGGGCCAAAACGCTTTTTTCTACCCATTATCACGAGCTGACGGCGCTTTCTACAGAACTGGGTAAGCTGCAAAACGTCCATGTCAGCGCCATGGAGCAAAACGGCAAAGTGGTTTTCCTCCATAAAATCAAAGAAGGCCCTGCAGATAAAAGTTACGGGATCCATGTGGCAAAGCTGGCCGGCCTGCCGGAACAAGTGATTTGCCGCGCCGAAAAAATTCTCCATGCGCTTGAAAACCAGGATAACGGCGAAACGCAGATGAACCCCCCGGAGGCGGCTGCTGCCACAGAGCCCGCGCAACTGTCCTTTTTTGAAGAGCCGGAAACGCCGCGTCAGAAAACGGTTGAAGCAAAGGAAAGAAAGGTGCTCAAGCAAATTAGGGAACTCGATTTGCTTGAGATGACGCCGCTTGCGGCCATGAATGCACTCTATGAGATTCAGAAAAAATTAAAAAAATAGGTGGTGTTGTCCGCGATGGGAAAAATTGCACAACTGGACGAGTTGCTTTCTAACAGGATTGCAGCCGGTGAAGTGGTCGAACGGCCGGCATCTGTCGTGAAGGAACTGGCGGAAAATGCCATTGACGCGGAAAGCACAGTTATCGAAATTGATGTCTGGGAAGCCGGTATGGAAAAAATCCGTATGATTGATAATGGAACCGGCATCGAGCCTGACGATGTTGAGCTTGCTTTCTCACGCCACGCCACAAGCAAAATCAAAAACGAACATGATCTGTTCCGGATTCGTTCGCTCGGTTTTCGCGGCGAAGCGCTCCCGAGCATTGCTGCTGTTTCCCGTGTTGAGATCGTCACCTCAACCGGAAACGGGCCCGGGACAAAAGCGGTCATTGAAGGCGGGAAATGGGTGGCCCGCGAACAGGCACCGAGCCGGAGAGGAACGGAAATTACGGTCACCGATTTATTTTTTAACACGCCTGCGCGGTTAAAATATATGAAGTCGATCCATACCGAGCTCGGCAATATTACCGATGTGGTGAACCGCCTCGCGCTCAGCCACCCCGAGGTGTCTTTCCGCCTCCGCCACGGCGGAAAGATGTTGCTTCAGACAAGCGGGAACGGCGATGTGCGCCAGGTGCTTGCCGCCATTTACGGCTTAAACATTGCCAAAAAAATGATTCCGGTACAAAGTCAAACGCTTGATTTTGAAATCAACGGGTTTATCGCTTTGCCGGAAATTACGCGGGCTTCGCGCAACTATATTTCCACGATGGTAAACGGCCGGTTTATCAAAAATTACGTGCTTGTAAAGGCCATATTGGAAGGGTATCATACACTGCTCCCGATCGGCCGCTACCCGATTGTGTTGATGTCGCTAAAAATGGATCCGGTTTTAGTCGATGCGAATGTTCACCCGGCCAAGCTTGAAGTGCGGTTCAGCAAAGAAAAGGAGCTGTGCCGGGCGATTACGGGCGCGATTAAAGCTGCTTTCAAAAAGCAGGAATTGATTCCGTCCGGCATGGTGCGGCAAGCAGAAAAACCAAAACAGGAACAGGTGTCGTTCCAGCTTGACCATTTGCCGGGAAAAACGGAACCGGAAACTCCGAAAGCTTTCTCCGCGCCTGTTGCGCCGCACCCATCGCCCCGGCCGGAGGAAACGGAAATGGGGCAGCACGATAAAAGCCCGGATGCAGAACCCCATCTCAGCGTGGAACAGCCGGCCGCAGATTTCCCGGCATTTTCCGGGGGAAATGTGGATTTTGTTTTTCCAGATGAAATCCATGAACCGGCGCGCGATGGATTTGATGTTGAAGAGGCAAGAGGGCAGGACGCGGCACAGCAGCCGGCATCCCGCATCCCGCCGATGTATCCGATCGGCCAGATGCACGGCACGTATATTTTTGCCCAAAATGAAAACGGCTTGTATATCATTGATCAGCACGCCGCCCAGGAGCGGGTCAAGTATGAATTTTTCCGCGAAAAAGTCGGCGAAGTGAAAAAAGAAGTGCAGGAAATGCTTGTGCCGCTGACTTTAGAATACGCAACGGACGAAGCCATTAAAATTCAGGAGAACCTCGATGCGCTGAAAGAGGTCGGCGTTTTCCTTGAACCATTCGGGCACAACAGCTTCATTGTCCGTTCCCATCCGACATGGTTTCCGAAAAATGAGGAAAAAGAGGTCATTGAGGAAATGATCGAGCATGTCCTTTCTATAAAAAAAGTCGATATTAAAAAATTGCGTGAAAAAGCGGCGATTATGATGAGCTGCAGAGGGTCCATCAAGGCGAACCGGCATTTGCGCAATGACGAAATCCAGGCACTGCTCGATGCGCTCCGAATGGCATCCGACCCGTTTACATGCCCGCACGGCCGTCCAATCATCATCCATTATTCGGTGTACGAACTCGAAAAAATGTTTAAACGGGTCATGTAACTCCCGGATCGCGAAACCCCTTGATGATCAAGGGGTTTCAATCTTTTTAACGGGTGTTTGACCACAATTTGACCACATTTCAAACATGTTTGAGATCGTTGTATTGTTCAACCTTTTACTAGCGTATCGATACCATCTTCCACTAAAGGCCCATCAGCCCGTTAACGATAAGTGCTTTGGATAATACGAGAGGGGGTGAAGTTTTTTGTTCTGATTCTTGACTTTTGTCATTCATTGTGATGACGCCTTGTTTAGAATCGCTGTTCACGCCATATAGGTTCCGTCTTTGATTCTAAGAAAAAGCCTAGAGGGCCTTTTCCTATCTTTCACAAGCGATACTATCATGGTCCCTGTCTTTTGTTTTATTTTTGTCATACAATGCTTTTGAAACGTATGGCTTATAGTGTGTCTTTCCACCTTTGTTTTTTGCGCTTTTACTTCTTGCAACGCCGCCTTTGTAATCTTTATTCAAGGCTTTACAGTTGGCATAAGTCTTTGCCTTTGCCGCATCAACATCATGAGAAACAGCAAACGATACTCCGAAAATTAGGCCGGAAGCAACTGCGACTGAAATGATTTTTCTCACTATAATTCTCCTCCAAGTTCACTTAAATGATTTTATATAGTCACCAATGAAAAAGATGTTATAACTTCCATATATACCTAATTCTTGTAGTGGACGGAACAACTTCGGTATGAGCAATTGGACACCATCGTGTTAAAGAATATAGAATACATATCTATCAAATCGACTTAGGTTTCCATGCATTCATCCGATTTTCATCTGCAAATGACTTTACAGAGGGGCAACTTCCTTTACATATACGATTTGGTCACTGATTTTTATTTTGCTTCATCATATTAATTTCGAATTCTGCGTCTGCAACTTTTCTATTTACAAAAATGACACCATTACGAAGATCTTTGATTTCATCTTTGACGCCTGCAATCTCACCGTGGACATGGTGGACATCCATTGATAGGGCATCAATCTTTGCATCTGTTTCTTCCTGGCGGTCGCGTATGGCTCTGACAATTTGTCCCAGTTCTTTTTGACCGGATTCCATAACTTCCAATCTTTCGTTCAGTTCTTTCTGACCCGATTCCAGTGAGCTTAGCTTCTTAAGGATAAGATCCAGCTTCTGATCCATTGTCAATCTCCTTCCAAATGGTTTTGATGATCTTCTTCTTCGGGGTAATTTCTATCACCATCCATTATATATTGCATTTTTAATCCAATCCATAGGAATTCATCTCTGACCTGAAAATATGCGCCGGCTGATTCTCATCTTCCGCTGGTGCCGCATTCGATGCGGTATGACATCTCATTTGTTTTGCAAGGCGCAGATTGCTTTCAATCACGGGCCGTACAAGTCCTTTTGTTTCCTCGTCGATTGCAAGCGCCATGCCGGAGTCCACTTTTCCAGGATGCAACGGCTGACGGGCCACCATCACGACGACGTGCAGAAAAGCAGCGACTGGTCTTTGTTTTAAGGTATTGGGCGGATGGAAGGAATTAATCATGGAAAGAGCCGTCTTTGCTTTGTGCGAGCATTACCAGCTGGTATTCATAAATCAGTTTGTCCAATAATTGGCTTTGGCGGATTGTTTCCGGGTGGTTCATGCCGTTTTGTTTGGCACACTGCATCAATTGTTCGCGGAGGATGAAAATATTGCGGGACAGATGGGCAGAGGCAAGTATGAGATACTGATTCGTTTTTTCCATGCAAACATCCCTTTCGGAGAAAAATAAGAAGATTAGAAAAACAGTTTTGAAGAAAAGGCAGCATGAGCGTGTTTTGGAGGCGGTTGTGCTTAAGATGGTTTTTTTGCGGAGCTGGCAGGCATATCGTTTGAATCAGGGTCAATGGCATGCCTGAGCAAAACGATATCTTCATATATGCTTTTTTTCACAGCCTCATACGGGCATTTGTGGTATTCATCTAAAAGCCGCCCTAATTCAATGATGAAAATGATGCGTTCGTCATTTTTAACCATACGAAAAAACCTGCCTTACATAGATCATAATGATTATCCTTATTATATAGTATAAATGGACCGGATGTGAAGCAGGACTTTAGCCCTATACACACTTTTTTAAATATTTTTTCGTAAGTGAATTTTCAAGGATGAATAAAATCCCGAAAAAAGGGAAACTGTATAGATGTTCTGTTTGCTGTTTTATGGTACGATAGAGACGGAAAAATCCGGGGATTTAAAGAATGCTGCAATCTCCGGCATAAAAGGTAGGGTACGAATGGCAAAACAAAAACTGATCGTACTGATCGGCCCGACAGCATCAGGAAAAACGGCACTTAGCATCCGCCTCGCGAAAAAATTCAATGCTGAAATCATCAGCGGCGATTCGATGCAAGTATACAGAGGCATGGATATCGGTACAGCAAAAATTACGCAGGCTGAAATGGAAGGGATTCCCCATCACCTGATCGACATTAAAAATCCGGATGAGTCTTTTTCGGTTGCTGAATTCCAGCAACTGGTACGGGAAAAAATAAGCGATATTGCTTCCCGCGGCAAGTTGCCCATGATCGTCGGCGGCACAGGGCTTTACATACAATCTGTCTTATACGATTACCGTTTTTCGGACATTGCCGGAGATCCGGCATACCGCGCGGAACTTGAAAAGATTGCAAGGCGGGAAGGGCCCGGCCTGCTTTATAAATTACTGGAAAAAACCGATCCGGAAAGTGCCGCAAAGATTCATCCACATAATGTCAGAAGGGTGATCCGGGCGTTGGAAGTATGCCATTTTTCCGGTAGGACGATGCAAGACTACAAGAAACAGCAACAGGATGAACCGCTTTATTGTGCGGCGCTCATTGGGCTTGTGATGGAGAGGGAGAAGCTGTATCAACGCATTAACGAACGGGTCGATCAAATGATGGAACGCGGTTTAATCGAGGAAGTGAGAAAGTTGTATGACAAAAATTTGCGCGGTGTCCAGTCCATCCAGGCGATCGGCTACAAAGAGCTTTACGATTACTTTGACGGGCGCATGACCCTTGACGAGGCTGTTTCCCGCTTAAAACAAAATACAAGGCGTTTTGCCAAAAGACAGCTTACCTGGTTCCGCAATAAGATGGAAATTGAGTGGTTTGACATGACAAAAGAGGAAGAAAAGGAAAAAAAATTTGAAGAAATTTCCGCTTTCATAGCAGGAAAGCTACAATTAAAATCGAATAGTTTATAATATAGAGTATAGCCAGGAACACGCGTGACTTCAGTCATGAGATGCTCCGGGCACCGAACCGCAGAAACTGCGGGGGCTGCCTGCTAAAATCACCGGAGATCCACCGGCGTTTGCAGGAATCTCGCGGCTTTAGTCATGAGCAGGTTAAAATAGAGAGAAAGAGGAGGATTCGCAATGAACAAAGCCATCAATATTCAGGACCAGTACTTAAACCAATTGCGGAAAGACGGTACGGTTGTCACAGTCTTTTTGATGAACGGCTTTCAGCTTCGCGGCCAGGTAAAAGGCTTTGATAACTTCACCGTGCTGATTGAAACAGACGGCAAACAGCAACTCGTTTTCAAACATGCGATTTCAACGTTCCAGCCGCAAAAAAATGTTCAAATCAATTTCGAGGAAAATTAAAACAAAATGTCCGGCAGCTTGCCGGGCATTTTAAATATGTGTACTGTTATCCGCTTCTGAAACATAAACTGATACAGATCATTATTTCTCGGGAAAGCGCAAAAACCGACAATTTCCCCCGCCATTTTGGATGGTGCTGATTTTCGACCGGTGCGGATTTGAAAAACAACCGGTTTTCTTATGCCGGACAACAAGTTTTTGTACGTGGGCATTTGTCACACTCCCGGCCCAATCCGCGTATATTGTCTGTAGAATGCGAGGTGGCGGTGATGGATCAACCGATTCGTATGAAAAATAACGGCCAGATCAATATTGTCCTCCATGCGGGCCAAAGGGAGGCCGTTATTCCCCAGCCGAAAATAGAAACCGGCAAAAAAGATTTATCAGCAGAACATGAAATTTTAAAAGAAATTGAAGATGAACTTGGCACGCTCGTCGGAATGGAAGAAATCAAAAAAATGGTTAAAGAAGTTTATGCCTGGATCTATATTAACAAGAAAAGGGAAGCCGCCGGGTTAAAAACGGGAAAGCAGGCCCTTCATATGATGTTTAAAGGCAATCCCGGAACCGGCAAAACAACTGTCGCCCGATTGATCGGGAAATTGTTCCATAAAATGAATGTATTGTCAAAAGGCCACTTGATTGAAGCGGAAAGGGCCGATCTGGTTGGCGAATACATCGGCCATACGGCGCAAAAGACAAGAGATTTGATTAAAAAAGCGATCGGCGGCATTTTATTTATTGATGAAGCGTACTCTCTCGGCCGCGGCGGCGAGAAAGATTTCGGGAAAGAAGCAATCGATACGCTTGTAAAGCATATGGAAGACAAACAACACGAATTTATTTTAATTTTGGCCGGCTATTCAAACGAAATGGATTATTTCCTGAGCCTGAATCCGGGACTGCATTCCCGGTTTCCGATCGTGTTCAACTTTCCTGATTACTCGGTAGAGGAACTCATGGATATCGGGAAAAGGATGCTGACGGAAAAAGAGTATACGCTCAGTTTGGATGCAGAACGGAAGCTTCGCGATCATCTGGCTTTTGTCAAAACAACGAGCACCCCTGCCAGTTTTTCAAACGGCCGGTATGTGCGGAATGTAATTGAAAAATCAGTGCGCGCCCAGGCCATGCGGCTGTTAATGCAGGCTTGCTATGACCGCCATGAGCTGGTCACGCTGCGCAGCAGTGACCTTGTTTTTCCGGACTGACGCCTGCATCCTATGCGGTTTGCAGCAGGCACTTATTTTCCGTAGGGAAGCTTAAATCGGCTTTTTCGGCCAGATGTTTCGCACGGAAAATAAGCAGCCCGGGAAGACATTTTTAAGAAAGGTAAGCCCGGGCATAACAGCGCCCGGGCTTTTTTAATGGGGGCGGTAAAAAAGCGATATCGCATGAAGCCATGCCCTGTTTCCCAAAAAAAGCGCCTCGACATGTTATACTTGGGCGTTTTTTGGTAAGATAACAGGTATACTGGACGGAACAGGTGATGAAATGGAAAATAAAAAAGAAAGAGCAATTCTTGTCGGATGCGAATGGAGCGGCATCAGCCACAGCCGTTTTGCCTATTCAATGGAGGAGCTGAAGCGGCTTGTCGAAACGGCGCAGGGGGAAGCGGTGCTTGAAGTCGTACAAAAACGGGACAGGGTAGATGCTGCTACGTATATCGGAAAAGGCAAGGTAGCGGAACTAAGGGCGCTTGTTTCAGAACTGCAAGCTGATCTGATTGTTTTTAACGCGGAACTTTCGCCGAGCCAGCTCCGCAATCTCCAGGCCGCGGTGGATTGCCGCGTGCTGGACAGGACACAGCTCATCCTTGATATTTTTGCGACGCGTGCCCGCTCAAAAGAAGGGAAGCTCCAGGTGGAACTGGCGCAACTTGAGTATTTGCTGCCGCGTCTTGGCGGGCGCGGGACGGAGCTGTCGCGGCTCGGGGGCGGAATCGGCACGAGGGGGCCGGGGGAAACCCAGCTTGAAACGGACCGCCGCCATATCCGCCGCCGCATTTCTGAAATCAAGGCGCAGCTTGAAACGGTTGTCCACCACCGGGAGCGGTACCGCGAAAGGCGGAAAAAGAACCATGTGTTTCAAATTGCGCTTGTCGGCTATACCAATGCCGGAAAATCGACATTGTTTAACCGCCTGTCTGCCGCAAATTCTTATGAAGAAAACCAGCTGTTTGCCACGCTTGATCCGATGACAAGAAAAGTTGTGTTGCCAAGCGGTTATACGGCTTTGTTGACGGATACGGTCGGATTTATCCAGGACTTGCCGACGACACTGATTGCGGCGTTCCGCTCGACCTTAGAAGAAGTGCGGGAAGCCGATTTGCTTTTGCATGTCATTGACAGTTCCAACCCGGATTATGACAACCATCAAAAAACGGTGCAGCGCCTGCTTTCCGAACTGGAAATGAACCATCTACCGCAGCTTGCCGTTTACAATAAAATGGATATAAAAGACAGCCATTTCGTGCCCAATGCACAAAACAGCATCATGATCAGCGCGAAAGACGAAAAAGACATCCACCGGCTGCTGTTGGAAATTGAAAAACAAGTGTTGGCCGAAATGGTGCCGTATCGCGCGCTTGTCCCGCAAACAGAAGGAAAGCTGCTTTCAGTTTTAAAAAGTGATACCATTTTAAGAGAACTAATTTTTAAAGAAGAAAATGAGGCATACCAGTGCAAGGGATATGCGCTTCCAGGCCATCCGGTTCTGGGCGCGATACAACAATATGCTGAATAAAAACCTTGCGCGCGGGTGCATGCAGCGGGTTGCCTTGCATGCACCCCATATTTTGAACGGAAAGGTGTAGAAGATGTACCAGTATTTGACTCATGGTGCCAAACTCAGGCAAATGGCAGAAGAGGCCGAGCGTCAAATTCGCCCGGTCCACAGCGCAATAGAAAAACGGGCGGAAGCGAACCAGTTCCGCGTTTTGCAAAGTTTTCAAAAGTATAAAGTGAGCGAGTCGCATTTTTATCCGTCGACCGGATACGGCTATGATGACGCCGGCAGGGAAACACTTGAGAACATATATGCCGATGTTTTCGGCGCGGAAGCCGGGCTCGTCCGCCCGCAAATCATTTCCGGGACACATGCGATTACGATTGCGCTTTTCGGCGTCCTCCGCCCGGGGGATGAATTGCTATACATAACCGGAAAGCCGTACGATACGCTTGATGAAATTACAGGGGTGCACGGTAGTGGCAACGGTTCGCTGCAGGAGTTTAACATAACCTATAATTATGTAAACTTGAAGGAAGACGGCACGGTCGATTTTGAAGCGGTAAGAAAAGCGATCCATCCCCATACAAAAATGGTTGCGATCCAGCGCTCAAAAGGATATGCGTCAAGACCTTCGTTTACAGTGGATGAGATCGGGGAAATGATCCGCTTTGTAAAAGAAATCAAGCCGGATGCAGTTGTGTTTGTCGACAACTGCTACGGCGAATTTGTAGAGGAGAAGGAGCCATGCCATGTTGGCGCGGATTTAATGGCCGGTTCGCTTATCAAAAATCCGGGCGGCGGGCTTGCGAAAACGGGCGGCTATATTGTCGGGAAGAAAAAATGGGTGGAAAGCTGCGCTTACAGGATGACATCTCCCGGAATTGGCGCGGAAGCAGGAGCATCGCTTTACAGCCTTCTTGAGATGTACCAGGGCTTCTTTCTGGCGCCGCATGTGGTGGCAGAGGCATTAAAAGGTGCGGTGTTTACATCGGCAATCTTGGAAAAATCCGGGATGAATACGTATCCGAAATGGGATGCGCCGAGGACGGACCTCATCCAGTCCGTTGAATTTGGCGACCCGGACAGCATGGTCGCCTTTTGCCAGGCGATCCAGTTTGCTTCACCGGTGAATTCATATGTGACGCCATACCCGAGTGATATGCCCGGTTATGCGGACGATGTCATCATGGCAGCTGGCACGTTTATCCAGGGGGCAAGCATCGAGCTTTCCGCCGACGGCCCGCTCCGCCCGCCATACACCGCCTATGTTCAGGGCGGCCTTACGTATGCGCATGTCAAAATGGCCGTCCTGCTCGCGCTCGACCGGTTGATGGAAGAAAATCTTGTAGATCCCAGTTGAATTTTTCCCTGCTTTGATCTACGGTCGGCTGGATTTCAACCGGGCACAATGGTTCGCCCGTTTAGAACCGCCTTTTTTCAATGCGGCCAGTTGCTGGTTGTGTTATAATAACAGGATGATATTTGATGAGGTGATCGCATGAATAAGAGGCCGCATTTGCTTTTAATTGACGGGATGGCGCTCCTTTTCCGGGCTTTTTATGCCACTGCCGTGACGGGGCAGTTTATGGTGAATTCTAAAGGGATGCCGACAAACGGCGTGCAGGGCTTTTTGCGCCATTTGCTTTTGGCGGCTGAGAACAAAAAACCGACGCATGTGGCCGTTTGCTGGGATATGGGGAGCAAAACGTTCCGCAACGACCTGTACGGTGAATATAAAGCAAACCGGGACGTCCCGCCGGTTGAGATGATTCCGCAATTTGACCTGGCGAAAGAAACAGTGGAAGCTTTTGAAATTCCAAATGTCGGAGTGGCCGGGTATGAAGCGGACGACTGTCTTGGCACCCTTAGCAGCCGGTTCAAAGACGAGGCGGATATTTCCATTTTGACCGGCGACCGCGACATCTTGCAGCTTTTGGATGACCATGTGGAAGTCCATCTCCTCCAAAAAGGGTTCGGAAATTATAAAACCTATACAAAGGCGGCGTTTATGGACGAATACGGGGTGACGCCGCGGCAGTTTATCGATGTAAAAGCGCTGATGGGCGATGCAAGCGACGGGTATCCGGGTGTGAAGGGGATCGGTGAAAAAACAGCGTTTAAGCTCGTCAGCCGGTTTGGAAACATCAGCGGCATTTTGGAGCATCTCGGGGAGCTCACCCCGTCGCAGCAGAAAAAAATCGAAGCGGGATTGGAGATGCTGCACCTGAGCAGAAAACTTGCTGAAATCCGTTGTGATGTGCCTGTGGCTTTTTCTTTGGAAGAAGCGCGGTTTGGCCAGATTCCTGAAACGTTTATGGAACTGATGGAGGAACTGGAATTAAAAATGGTAAAACGCCATTTGGTTACAGCGCGGATAAACGCAAGCTTCATTTCTTAACCACTTTGCCCGGTTTAATTGGGGACGGAAAGTGGAAAAACAGCATTCAGGACAAGAATGCTGTTTTTCTTCTCCGTTTTGCGATTGTCAGATTTTTGTATTGGACTTTTTCGCGCGGTTTTCAAGGGTTGTTTTTGGGTCCGGCGCGAATGCCGCATCCTGTGCGATTCCTTGCGGCGTAACGGAATTTGCCGCTTTACCGCGGTTTGTATTGTCTTTTTTAGCCATCCTGATCACCTCTTGTTATAGCATGCCCAAATTCGGGGAAATTTTGATAAAGGGATCCCCGGGAAAGTCAGGCGTGCCGCAATGGATAAATGCACGTGCAATGCGGATGGGAAAGCTGGCGGAAAGAAAGAAGGGATAAAGATGGAAAGAAAACAACTCATCCGGGAAGTGGATGAAATATTAAAGACGTATTGTGAAGGCTGTTTTTTAAAATCGCATTTCCGGAAAACACGTGGGAAAAAATATGCCCACCAGTTTTGCATCCGGCAATGCACGGTAGGCGAAAAGCTGAAAAAATACGGCGACCGGTTATCGTGACGGGTGTTACAAAATGCGGGAAACAGGCGGCACCCGAAAACGGTTGCGCGTCTTGCCGTATTAAATCGAACAAAGTCGGCTCAGACAACAGGCGTGGCGGAAGACATCGCAGACTGTAAACAGTATACTGATGCAACAACCGGAAAAATGCCACAATCCGGTATTGTGAGGACTTACACAAATGCAGAAAAATAAAAGGCTGGCATAAAAGCCAGCCTCGTTGCATTCTATGATTTATGAAAGTTTTGTTACATTCGCTGCCTGAGGTCCGCGGTTGCCTTCAACGATGTCGAAAGAAACAGCTTGGCCTTCTTCCAATGTTTTGAATCCTTCACCTTGAATAGCGGTGAAATGAACGAAAACATCGTCTCCACCTTCAACTTCAATGAACCCGTAGCCTTTTTCGTTATTGAACCATTTTACTTTACCGTTTTGCATTTCTTAATCCTCCTAAATCAAAAGCACGTTCGTGCCAAAAAATGTTGCATTAAACAGATGAAAAACCGCCATCAAGGTCTGGGAAATCACTTGTTTAATGTTATAATTAATATACTCCATCCGGTATGGATAGTCAAGACAAACGAATCAAAAATGAGGGAAAATTGTTGTGAATTCTTAAATTTGCAAGCGGTTTAAAACTGGCGCAGCTTTTTTCAGGAATTCTTGTACATCATCCGTGATTATAGTAAACTGATGGTATTGTTATTGTACCGGCAGACTCAATATTTGTTGTAAGAATGGGGGCCCGTGGATGCCGACACCTAGTATGGAAGACTACATTGAACAGATTTTTATTCTGATTGAAAGCAAAGGATATGCGCGTGTTTCTGATATTGCAGAAGCGCTTTCCGTTCATCCTTCATCCGTCACGAAAATGGTACAGAAGCTGGATAAGGATGATTATCTTGTTTATGAAAAATACCGCGGACTGGTCCTCACCCCAAAAGGTAAAAAAATTGGAAAACGGCTCGTCGACCGCCATCATTTGCTTGAACAGTTTTTAAGGATCATCGGGGTCGACGAAGAAAATATTTATAGAGATGTAGAAGGAATTGAACATCACCTGAGCTGGAATTCCATTGACCGGATCGGAGACCTTGTCCAATACTTTGAGGAAGATCCGGGCCGGGTGAACGACCTGAAGCGGCTTCAGGCACAAAACGAGGATTGAATTTTCCGGCCTCCCTGCCCTTGAAATGGGTGCTGGTTCCTTTTTATGCACCGGATGATGGGGCATGTTGCCTAAAAGGCTGTCTGCCGGCACGCATCAGGATTTAGAACCCTCCCTGCTTGATGCAAGCAGGGCTCTTTCCCGCCAGCCGGAAAACAAACTTCGCATGGCGCCTTTATGCAGAAAATTAGGGCTAGAGCCAAACGATTTTCCGGTATGGGTGAAAAAATCCTTTTTTCAGGTGCAATGGGCTACAGGGGTATGTAGAATAGAAGATGGAAGCAGATTTTTGATGAAGCGGAGGATTTGACATTGCCAAGCCATTCGATTGGAAAGACGGATATTGATATTGCACAGCATGCTTCGCTGAAACCGATCAAAGAAATTGCGGAAACCGTGCAGCTTGCAGAAGAAGACCTTGAATATTACGGGAAATACAAGGCGAAAATTACATATGAAAAAATCAAGCAGCTTAAAACCAAAAAAGACGGAAAATTATTTCTTGTCACTTCCATCAATCCGACGCCGGCTGGGGAAGGCAAGTCAACCGTCACAATCGGACTCGGCGATGCATTAAAACAGCTGGGCCATAAAACCGTGATTGCCTTAAGGGAGCCATCACTCGGACCGGTCATGGGGCTGAAAGGGGGCGCAACGGGCGGCGGTTATGCACAAGTCTTGCCGATGGAAGAGATCAATCTTCATTTCACAGGCGATTTTCATGCGATTACCGCTGCCAATAATGCCATTTCCGCTTTGCTGGACAATCATATCCACCAGGGAAATCGATTGCAGATTGACCAGCGCCGCATTGTCTGGAAGCGGGCGGTCGATTTAAATGACCGGGCGCTGCGCCATGTGGTCGTCGGTCTCGGCGGTCCCGGCCAGGGCGTGCCCCGTGAAGACGGATTTGACATTACGGTGGCTTCTGAACTGATGGCCGTTTTATGCCTGGCGGAAGATCTCGAAGATTTAAAAAGGCGGATTGCGAACATCGTTGTAGCCTACAATTACGAAAAGAAACCCGTGACCGTCGGTGACCTCGGAATCGAAGGCGCGATTGCCTTATTGCTGAAAGATGCTTTGAAACCGAATCTTGTCCAGACGATCGAACATACACCGGCGCTTGTCCACGGTGGCCCGTTTGCCAATATTGCGCACGGCTGCAACAGCGTGATGGCGACCAAAACCGCTTTGAAACTGGCCGATTATGTCGTCACGGAAGCCGGCTTTGGTGCCGATCTCGGTGCTGAAAAATTCCTCGACATTAAAGCGCGGGCAGCCGGCTTGAAACCGGACGGCGTTGTGATTGTCGCCACCATCCGCGCATTAAAAATGCACGGCGGGGTGTCAAAGGAAGATTTGGCGGCAGAAAATATTGCGGCTCTTGAAGCCGGGCTTTTAAACCTGCAAAAACATGTTGAAACGATCGCTTCATTCGGTCTGCCGTTTGTCGTTGCCATCAACCGGTTTATATCGGACAGTGATGCGGAAATTGCTGTCTTAGAAAATTGGTGCAGTGAACGTGGCATTCCTGTGTCGCTTACGGAAGTGTGGGAAAAAGGGGGCGCAGGTGGCATAGATCTTGCGGCCAAACTGCTGGAAGCCGCCAAACAGCCACATACATTCAGGCCGGTTTACCCGCTTGAATCAACCATTGAAGAGAAGATAGAGGCGATTGTGCGTCAGGTGTATGGCGGCCGCGGTGCCGAATTTTCCGCGAAGGCGCAAAAACAAATCCGCGAATTTGAACAATTCGGATGGGGACATCTTCCTGTTTGTATTGCAAAAACGCAGTATTCCTTATCCGATGACCCGCACAAAACGTGCCGTCCGTATGATTTTGCGATCCATGTCCGCGAACTTGTCCCGAAGCTTGGCGCCGGGTTTATCGTTGCCCTGACAGGAGACGTTCTGACCATGCCGGGTCTTCCGAAAGAACCGGCCGCTTACCGGATGGATGTTGATGCGGACGGTCGCGCATCCGGGCTCTTTTAAACGGGGGACAGGCGATGTTTGACCCAACTGCTTTTGAAAATATGAAGACTGTATTCGAAGGTGCTGCCTATGAGCTTGATTTACGAGGGGAAGCATCCATCACCGGAAGAAAAGACCTGGTCGACCTGGCGGAAATGTCCCGGGAATACCGCATTACGCTTCAGCTTCCGGAATGGCAGGAAGCAAGCGTAACGATCTGTCTTTCGGCTTCGCTCGGGCAGCTGGCGGCGGAAATACTGGATCTCGCGTCCGGCGCCAAAGCGGGTGCCAGTGCGGCCGTAACTTTTTCCTGGAAAAACAGAGACCGATCCGCTGATTATAAACAGATTATCCTTTCCGCATGGGGAAACGGCAACCGGCGCCGCATCGAGGAAAGGACTGTCCGCTCATCACGCTCGGGTGTAACCGAAGAAGTTGCCATCGATTTTGCCCGGCTGATAACGGAAGATTTAATGGATGATTTGCTTAAGATGCCCGCAGATGCCGTGAAGACTTTGCGCCGGATGAGGGTCTAACAAAAGCTGCATGCTCTGTCGTGCAGCTTTTGGCTTGCTTGCCCAAAAAACATGATAAAATGAAGGCAAAGAAAGGGGCATTTATGTATAAACATCCGGTTCTTTTACAGATTGAACAGTTCGCCCGCGCTTTCCACAGCGGAGATGCTTCCGGTCATGACTGGCACCACATTAGGCGTGTCCGCGGGCTTGCACTCTATATTGCGGAAAAAGAGGAAAAAGGTGATCGATTTATCATTGAAGCTAGCGCCCTTTTGCACGATATTCCGGACGTAAAGCTGAACGCGGACAACCAGAAAGGGGCGAAAAAACTGAAGGCCTTTTTAAACAGCCTGCCGCTAGCGGAATATCAAAAAGAGCAAATTCAAAATATCGTTGCAAGCATTTCTTTTAAAGGCGGCAATGAAACAGAACTGTTGCATTTTGAGGCAATGGCTGTCCGTGATGCCGACCGGTTGGATGCAATCGGGGCAATTGGGATCGCTCGCGCATTCGCATACGGCGGAAAAAAGGGTCAGCCGCTCTATGACCCGGAACTGCCAGTGAGAAAACAAATGACTGAAGAAGAATATCGAAACGGGAAAACTTCCTCGATCCATCATTTTTATGAAAAGCTATTACTTTTAAAAGATAGGCTGTACACTGAGACGGCGAAAAAACTTGCAGAAGAACGCCACTACTTTATGGAGCAGTTTTTACAGGAATTTTTCAAAGAATGGAATGTTGAACGATGAAAATATTTCAAGCTCAGGGACTGACAAAATCTTACGGGGAAAAAGTGCTGTTTGGTGATCTTTCTTTCCACATTGGGGAACAGGAACGGATCGGCCTTGTCGGCGTCAATGGCACCGGAAAATCGAGCCTGCTGAAAATCATTGCGGGACAGGATGAAGCGGATAGCGGGGAACTGAGCACGCCGAACGATTATACCATTGGTTATTTGCCGCAGGAGCCTGAACTGAATCCGGCCTTCACGGTCCTTGAACAGGTATATAAAAGCGAGTCTCCAATTATGGCGCTTTTACGTTCCTATGAAGAGGCGCTGCTTGAAGTCGGGAAGGATCCGGGAAATGCAGACAAACAGGATCGATTGTTCCGGCTGCAAAAAGAAATGGATGCCGGCGGTGCATGGGAAGCCGGCGCCAATGCACAGACGGTCCTTTCAAAACTTGGCATCCGCGATTTGGACAGAAAAATTTCGGGATTGTCAGGCGGACAGAAAAAGCGGGTCGCCCTTGCCCGGGTATTAATGGAAACACCCGATTTGTTGATTTTGGATGAGCCGACCAACCATCTCGACTATCCGGCTGTCAAGTGGCTGGAAGCATTTATTGCAAAATATCCCCGTTCTGTCCTGTTTGTGACACATGACCGCTATTTCCTCGACCGGGCGGCAAACCGGATTTTCGAGCTTAATGGTGGAAAACTGTACAGCTACAAAGGGAATTACCAGGATTTTATGGAAGCAAAAGCGCAGCGGGAAGAAGCGCAACTGCAGCAGGAAGAAAAACGGAAAAATTTGTACAGGCGGGAGCTTGCCTGGATGAAGCGCGGGGCAAAGGCGCGTTCGACAAAACAAAAAGCAAGGATCGGGCGTTTTGAAGAACTGGAATCCAGCCTCGGTAAAAGCCCCCGGCAGCAGGAAGCCGATATCGCTTTGTCCGGCAGCCGCCTCGGCAAACAGGTTTTTGAACTGCAGCATGCTAATAAAGCGTTCGGTTCAGAGACGATTCTAAAGGATTTCAACCTGCTCGTAAAGCCTGGTGACCGGATCGGCATCGTCGGGAAAAATGGAAGCGGAAAATCAACTTTGATGAACATTCTCGCTGGCAGGATTCCGCTCGATTCCGGGGAACGCCTCACCGGGCAGACCGTCAAAATCGCGTATTACCGTCAGGAAACGCCAGGCATGAATGAAGATAAGCGGATGATCGAGTATATACGGGAAGCGGGGGATACGGTGACAACAAAAGACGGGGAAACGATTTCCGCCGCGCAAATGCTGGAAAGATTTCTTTTTGACATGCACACGCACGGCACCCCGGTCAGAAAACTGTCGGGCGGCGAAAAGCGCAGGCTGTATTTGCTCAGGCTTCTGATGTCGCGGCCAAATGTGCTGCTTTTGGACGAACCGACGAATGATCTCGATACGGAGACGCTTACCGTGCTTGAAGATTATATCGGAGAGTTTCCGGGCGTCGTCATCTCGGTTTCACACGACCGCTATTTTCTTGATAAAACCGCGGAGCAGCTGCTTATTTTTGAAGGCGGCGGCAAAATCAGCCGCTTTTTCGGCCGTTACAGCGACTACCTCGAAATCGCGCATGAAACGCCGGCACAGGAGGAAAAAACGGATGTGCCAAAGCCTAAACGGGAACCGAAACGAAAAAAATGGTCTTATCATGAACAACGGGAATGGGAAGAGATAGACGAAAAGATTGAAGCATGCGAGCAAACCATTGCCGAACTGAACGAACAATTGGAACAAGCCGGCTCCGATTTTGTCAAAGCTCAGGAAATTTCAACAGCGCTCGAAGAAGAAAACGAACGGCTGGAAGGCCTTATTGAACGCTGGAGCTATCTTTCCGAACTGCAGGAAAAAAACGACAACTAATTCTGAGGAAGGCGACCCGTTTTTTGCCGGAAAAGCGTGACAGTTGGTCCGTCGCTTTCCGGGCTGGAGGAATAGGTGGTAGCCGGGAACATGCTTTTTGAAAGGAAAAAAGGGTGAGCCTACGAACGCGCAAAAGATGTTTTCCATTTTCAAGATACGCTTGATATTTCCGAAAAGAATCAACTCATTCGTGTATCCACTGTGATTATGTTAAAATGCAAGTAGACTTGAATGGGAAAGGCGGTGTGGAAATGAAAATTAAAGCGATTGAACCAACGCCGAGCCCGAATACGATGAAAGTCGTATTGACGGAAGCACTGCCGGACGGCGCCCGCAGCAATTATAAGAAAGGGCAGGAAGAAGGGGTGCCGCCTGTGATCCGCCGTATTCTTGATATCGAAGGCGTGAAAGGCGTATACCATGTTGCGGATTTTCTCGCGGTGGAGCGGCATGGTAAAACGGACTGGCAGGACATTTTGCCGAAAGTGCGTGAGGTGTTCGGGGAGGCGGAAACAGAAACCGGAAACAGCCCTCGTGCCAATGAGCATTTCGGGGAAGTTCAGGTGTTTGTCCAGATGTTTAAAGGCATTCCACTCCAGGTAAAACTGACGGACGGGGAACAGGAAAAACGTTTTGGGCTGCCGGATTATTTTGCCGAGGCGCTGGCCGCTGCGCAACTGGAAGGCGACAATTATGTTTTCTTGCGGAAATGGAAAGACTTCGGCGTGCGGTACGGAGAGATGCAAGAGATCGGTGCGGAAGTCACAGAAGAAATCATTGCCGCTTATCCGAAAGAAAGGCTAAACCGGCTTGTAAATGAAGCGCAGCATCCGGAACAGGTTCCCGCTGCCAAAAAAAGATTGAAATTAACGCCCGGCATGCTGGAAACGGATGACTGGCGCAAAAGGTACCGGCTCCTTGAACAAATGGAAGACCCTGATCTTTCCGACTTGCCTGTTCTTGAAAAAGCCTTGGGAGATGAAAAGCCATCGATCAGGCGGCTTGCCGTTGTGTATTTGGGCATGGTGAAAGACAAGCGGGTGCTGCCGCTTTTATACCGCGGTCTGCATGATGCGAATGCAAGCGTGCGGCGGACGGCAGGCGACTGTCTTAGCGATCTCGGGTTCAAAGAGGCATGCGGGGAAATGGCAAAAGCGCTCAAAGACAAAAGCAAAATTGTCAGGTGGCGCGCCGCCATGTTTTTATACGAAGCGGGTGACGAAGCTTCTCTACCGGCTTTAAGGGAAGCGGAAAACGACCCTGAATTTGAAGTCAGGCTCCAGGTCAGAATGGCGATTGAGCGGATTACAAAAGGCGAAGAAGCAAAAGGCTCGGTCTGGAAGCAGATGACAGAAGCAAGGCAAATCCAGCCATAATTAAAGGAGGACATCAACATGTCAATGGCATATGAAGAATACATGCGGGCGCTTATTACCCCGATGAGGGAAGAATTGACGGCAAACGGGTTTACGGAACTGCGTACACCGGAAGAAGTAGAGGCCTATATGGAAAAAGCGGAAGGCACCACGCTGGTTGTCGTGAACTCGGTGTGCGGCTGCGCAGCCGGGCTTGCGCGTCCGGCAATTGTTGAGGCAATCCGGACGGCTGAAAAGAAGCCGGACCATCTTGTTACGGTATTTGCCGGCCAGGACAAAGAAGCAACGGCAAAAATGCGTGAGTATTTTACCGGCATCGAACCCTCCTCCCCTTCTGTGGCGCTGCTTCAAGGGAAAGAAGTGGCCCATTTTATCCCGAGAAGCGATATCGAAGGGCATGAAGTCGAAGAAATCATCGAAAATCTGCATGCTGCTTTTGACCAACACTGCGCATAAAATTGCGGCCCCGTTTGCATCATTCCGGTTGCAAAATGGGGCCTGTTTTTTCTGTGTAAATATTATATAATAAATACATATTCGAACTGTTGGGATATGGAGGGGATCACGTGAAAAACTGGCTGAAAAAATCAATGGTTATCCTTGTTTCTGTTTTAACATTCGGCCTTGTCCCCCCTTCCCATGCAATCTGGAATCATCTCTATAAAACTGGCAATGAAACGGCGGAAACGACTTCTGCTTATTCCAATCGGACGGCTGCCACAAGCCGCAAGATTGACAGTGCCGCGCTTGCTCGGTCATTCGTTGAAGATGCAGAAAAACGGGCTTATCTGAAATTCGGGGAAAGGATCAGGCCTGTTATTGAAGACGAGTTCCGTGCTGCCGTTTTGCCAAACATTCAAACCGCCATCGCGGAAACGCTGCAGGAATACCCGCAGGACAAACTACCGCTGCTCGCTGTTTCAGACCAGCCGAGTGCGGGAACCGGTGAAAAAATGTTTCATATTTACAATACGGAAACAAATAAAGACATCATCCGTTTCCATGTCCGGCGCGACCATCCGCCCGGCGACGGCTACTATTTTAATTTCCATTACCATGTAGCCTTTGACCATTTCCAAACGCACCGCCACCTTGGCACCATTTACTGGGGCAAAAACATGCCGCCGCAATGGATGAAAGGATAAAGGCGGGTTGAAGAACGCTTGTCGCGGCAGCAGCTGACAGCGCTGCAACGGATAAAAGACTAAAGCGGTGTGGAAGACGGACACCTCATCCAGTCGAACATTTCATGCGCTTTTTGCAAACGCAGTGAATACAGCACCGGCAGAAGGATGTAAAATGAGCGAAACATGGCTTCTTTGTTGCCGGCCGCAAAAAGGAATAATTATGCAAATGGATGGTTTTGCCCCATTGTAAAAACTGGATTTCAATTTATATAACGCAATTTTCCAGGATAGAAACCCGGATATTTGAATGACAAAGGATGGAATCATGATGAAACAATATTTAGATCTTTGCCGCGAAGTGCTTGAAAACGGCGTCAAAAAAGATGACCGGACCGGTACCGGAACGATCAGCGTTTTCGGCCATCAAATGCGGTTTCATCTGGAGGACGGTTTTCCGCTTCTGACAACTAAGAAACTGCATTTGAAATCGATTATTTATGAACTGCTCTGGATGCTTGAAGGAGATACGAATGTAAAATACCTCCAGGAAAACGGCGTCCGCATTTGGAATGAGTGGGCAGATGAAAACGGCGACCTCGGCCCGGTTTACGGGAAACAATGGCGTTCATGGCAAACCCGGGACGGGCGGACGATCGACCAGATCACCCAGGTCATTGAACAAATCAAAACCAATCCGGATTCCAGGCGCCTGATCGTTAACGCATGGAATGTTGGGGAGATTGACAGGATGGCCCTGCCGCCGTGCCATTGCTTTTTCCAGTTTTATGTGGCAAACGGCAAGCTGTCATGCCAGCTGTACCAGCGTTCGGCCGATATTTTCCTCGGCGTGCCGTTTAACATTGCTTCTTACGCGCTGCTTACGATGATGATTGCGCAGGTTACGGGGCTGGAACCGGGGGACTTTGTCCATACGCTTGGCGATGCCCATATTTACTTGAACCATATCGAACAAGTGAAGCTGCAGCTGACACGGGAGCCCCGCAAGCTGCCGAAAATGGTTTTGAATCCTGAAGTAAAAGACATTTTCTCCTTCCGGTACGAAGATTTTACATTAAAAGATTACAATCCGTATCCGCACATCCCGGGGAAGGTGAGTGTATGATTTCCTTTTTATGGGCGGAAGATGAAAAAGGCGTGATTGGAAAGAACAATGCGCTTCCGTGGCATCTTCCCGAAGACTTGAAGTATTTTAAAAACATAACAATGGGTCATCCGGTTGTCATGGGAAGGCGGACGTTTGAATCGATCGGAAAGCCGCTTCCCGGCAGAACGAATATTGTGATGACGAGAGACCCGGATTTTAAGGCCCAAGACTGCGTCGTTGTCGCAGGCAAAACAGAACTGTTAAAATGGGCGGATGCACATGGCGGTGAGATTTTTGTCACGGGCGGCGCGGAGATTTTTGCCCTGCTGCTTGAGGAAGCGGAAAAATTGTACCGGACGAAAATACATGCTGACATGGAAGGCGATACCTATTTTCCGCCTGTTGACTGGGAGGAGTGGGAAATGGCTTCCAGCACAAAAGGGATAAAAAACGAAAAAAATCCTTATGACTACGAATTTCAAGTATTTGTACGGAAAAGGTAAAAAACCATGGAAACATTCCCATGGTTTTTTCTCTGTGCCATCAGACATAAAATAAAATCGTGAAGTACATAAACGCGCTTCCGGCAATGACAAAGATATGCCAGATCGCATGGGAGTAAGGAAGGTTTTTCCATGTGTAGAACACGGCGCCTACCGAGTAGCAGATCCCACCTGAAAAAAGGAGCCAGAATCCCGGAGCCGTAAGCCCTTTATACAAAGGCTCAATCGCAATGAGGATCAGCCAGCCCATGATTAAGTAAAGCATTGTGGACAATAATTTAAAGCGGTGAATGAGAAAACATTTTCCGGCAATGCCAATGGCAGAAACTCCCCATACGACCGAAAACAGTACCCATCCCAAAGTGCCATGCAGTGTAATCAGCACAATCGGCGTATACGTTCCGGCAATTAACAAGTAAATGGCAGAATGGTCCAGAATCGCGAGAAATGTTTTCACTTTCGTCCAGTAAAAGCTGTGCAGCAGTGTGGAAAACAAATACAAAAGCAGCATGGAAACCCCGAAAACAAGAAAACTTCCTAGATAGAGCGGGTTATTCTTTTCTGCGGCGAAAACGACGAGTATAACCATCGCCGGAATGCTGAGCAGAAAACCGATGCCATGCGTAACGGCATTGGCCAGTTCCTGTTTCCAGGATGAAAGCAGTGTTGAAGTTGTCAAAAATTTAAACCACCTTCGTCTTTAAGCTTCTCTTTATTATAGGGTTTTGCGGGGCAATCTGCAATGGAAACAACTTGCGTCTTTAGCGGGTGCAATTTTATGCATTCATCAGCAGAAGATCCCGTTTTTCATGTTATAATGGGTACATTGTAAATTCAGAAAGGCTAAGTGGTGTCAAAAATGAAAAAATGGTTCATTCCTCTTCTCGCTTCCGTTGCGCTTGCTTTATCGGGCTGTTCACACGGCATAACCGGCCTGTTGTTTAAACCGGCAAGCAACGAAAAAAAGATGGTGCCCGTTCCGCTGCACATCGTCTCGATCGGGGACTCCCTGACTGAAGGCGTAGGCGACAGCAAAGGGCGCGGCGGTTACACCTATTACTTGAAAAATGAACTGGACGCCTTAAAGGGTGTGAAAAAAACCACCATTGCCAATTATGGCGTAAAAGGGAACCGGACCGACCAATTGCTTGCCCGGCTCCAGGATGAAAAAATTCGGAAGTCCATCAAGGATTCAGATGTTGTTATGATTACCATCGGCGGCAATGATATGATGAAAGTGCTCCGTGAAAATATTTCCAATTTAAACAAGCAGGAGTTTGAGGCGGCCATTCCAGGGTACAAACAACGGCTCGATCAAATTTTCCGCCGCATCCGCGCGATCAATCCGGATGTAAAGATTGCGCTCGTCGGGCTCTATAACCCTTTTTCGAAGTGGCTGACCGATATAAAAGAAGTGGAACAAATGCTTGCAGCCTGGAATGATGCCAGCAAAGAGGTGGCATCGCGCTATAAAAATACCATTTTTATCCCAGTTGCAGATATTTTTGAGAACAACGAAGATGAATTGCTTTATGACGATCATTTCCATCCGAACGATGAAGGGTATAAACGGATGTCGAAACGGATTTACCGGTATCTCCTGAAAGGGAATTTTTTGGGGATTCCAAAATAGCAAAGTGGTAAAGGAATGATGCTTGCGTGAAAAGAAACCCATGGAAAATCGCTTTTTTTGCACTAGCTTCACTGGTTGTGGCCTTTGTACTCGTGCTTTCCTTTTTTCTTTTTGTGCCGGATGGCCACGTGCCCAAACCGGAAAAAACCGGAAAAACGATTGATTTGCGGGTAGAGACAAACAAGGCGGACTTAACGGCGCTCATTAACCGTTATTTGCGGGAAGAAAAAATAAAAGGGAAAGTGCTTTTAAATGATGAAGTCGTCTACTATGGAACTGTCGGGGTGTTTTCCGAAAAAATGCAGTATAAGATGACGTTTAAGCCGAAAGCGTTAAAGAACGGGGATCTCGTTTTAAAACAAAAATCGGTATCCCTCGGTTCCGTCCATCTCCCGGTATCCTATATTTTAAAATTCGTCAAAACGACCTACCATCTGCCGAAATGGGTGATCATCCAGCCGGGCGAAAAACTGGTGTATGTCCAGCTGCAAAATATGAAGCTGGAAAACGGCGCCAAGGTGAAAGTCAACGAATTTGATTTGCAGCATGATGACATCTCGTTTACACTTGGATTTCCAAAATAAAGCAAAAAGCCGGCCTTTAAAAGCCGGCTTTTCAATATGCCACAGAAGGTTTCGCCGCCGCCTGTGTACATGATACGGATTTTAAACGATCTTGACGCGGACGTAAACGGCACCAAAACACTTGTCTGGGCGCATTACACGGGTTTTAAACGATCCTTAACCCTTTCGGATAAAAGTTTTTCAAAATGCCGCCCGCTTCTTTGCTCCAGCCGAGCGGAAAACCGTCCACCGTGATCAAGATCCAGCCGCGGTTCTCGCTTGTTCCCGGTAGTGTCTCCCCTTTTAAATAGCGGATGCATTCACTGCTTTCGGCGCGAAGGTCCATCCGGTGTTTGCATTGTCCGGCTTTCAGGGAAAGCGCGAGCGCGTGATTCGGTTCAAATCGATTTTTTTTGAAAGTACCGAGATGCAGGCCGCACCGGACAAGATGGAGCCCCTTTAACTGCGGGCAGTTAAAAGGCAGCAGGAAAAGCTCGTTTTTATACAGAAAAAAGGAGCGCCTGCCCGGGTCAAAATGCTCGAGGGTGTTTTTGGCAAAGGTTGTCCAGTCTTTTTCCTGTTGCTTTGAAAGCTTCATGCCCTTTTCAAGCGGCACCTTTTGCCCCGTTTCCTCCGCGTGTTTGCGCATTTTTGCAGCAAAATGTCCTTCGCCTTTTAAGCGGTGCGGCCATAAACGCGCCGCATTGGACAAATCTTTCCGCTTTTCTGTTGCCCATTCCGGCTTTCCCGGTCCAACGCCGTGTTCATGGGGAATCGGCACCAGTGCCATGTCTTCATGCCGCGCCAAAAAAGCTTCAATTGTCTGTTCGTTTTCTTCCGGAGAAAAGGTGCAGGTCGAATAAACAAGGGTGCCGCCGGGCTTTAGCATCTTCCAGGCATGCTCCAAGATCGTGCGTTGTTTTTGCGCGCACGCTTCGACATGTTCCTGGCTCCAGAAACGCGCGGCTTCGGGATCTTTTCTGAACATGCCTTCCCCGGAGCAGGGGGCGTCAACCAAAATTTTATCGAAATAGTTTTCGAAATGCCGGCTCAGTTTTTCAGGCGTTTCGTTTGTCACAACGGTATTGGAGAACCCAAGCCGTTCAATATTTTCAGAAAGCGCGCGCACCCGCTTCGGATGGATTTCATTTGCAAGCAGAAATCCGTTTTCGCCGATTCCAGATGCAATTTGCGTCGATTTGCCCCCCGGCGCGGCGCATAAATCAAGCACTTTATCGCCTTTTTCAAGTCCGAGCTGCCCTGCGATAAACATCGCGCTCGGCTCCTGGATATAATAGAGCCCGGCGGCATGGTACGGGTGTTTTCCAGGCTTGTCTTTTTCTTCATCAAAATAATAACCGGAGGCAAAAGGAATTTTTTCCAAATGGAAAGGGTTGTGCGCATGCCATTCCGTTTCGCTCACTTTTGTCGGATTCAGGCGCAATCCGGACGCCCGCGGTTTTTCATAGGAGCGGAAAAAATCATCGGCTTCCTTTCCAAGCAGCTTCCCCATCTTTTCCATAAAGGTTTCAGGTAATTCCAATCATGAGACCCCTTTCCGTTAAAATCGCCGCTATGATCCATTATAATGAAATCGGGGCTTGCAGTCACGAAACTGGATGAAAACAACATCAACAGGTAAAATAAAAAATAATCTTTTATAAAGGGGGGAGCCGCATGGCAGAGGAAACCGCGATTTTTGCCGGCGGATGCTTCTGGTGCATGGTCCATCCTTTTGACCAATTGCCCGGCATTCAAAAAGTTGTTTCTGGGTACACAGGCGGAACAAAGCCGAACCCGACATATGAGGAAGTGTGCTCCGGTGCGACCGGGCATACAGAAGCTGTTGAAATTACGTTTGATCCGGAAGTTTTTCCTTACGAAAAGCTGCTTGACATTTACTGGCGGCAAATTGACCCGACAGATGCAGGCGGGCAGTTTTACGACAGGGGGGGCTCTTACCGGCCGGTTATTTTCTATCAAAACGAAGCCCAGCGGCAGGCGGCGGAAGCTTCAAAAAAACGGCTGGAAGAGAGCGGGCGGTTTAAAAAGCCGATTGCTGTCACAATTGAACCGGCTTCTGCCTTTTATCCGGCGGAAAGTTACCATCAGGATTATTACCGGAAAAATCCGACCCATTACGAGGCTTACCGGCAAGGTTCAGGCAGGGCCGCATTTATCCGCAACCATTGGAGGGATGAACATGAAGGATGAAAAACTGACGCCTTTGCAATATGAAGTGACGCGGAAAAACGGAACGGAACCGCCGTTTCAAAATGAATACTGGAACGAGTTCCGCGACGGTATTTATGTCGATGTTATTTCCGGAAAACCGCTGTTCAGTTCAAAAGATAAATATGATGCAGGCTGCGGCTGGCCGAGTTTTACAAAACCGATTGATGCCGGCCAACTTACCGAACGGCTTGATACGAGCCACGGCATGATTCGTACGGAAGTGAGAAGCAAGGCGTCTGACGCGCATTTGGGCCATGTGTTTCCGGATGGGCCAGGCCCTGCGCATCTTCGGTACTGCATGAATTCAGCCGCGATGCGTTTTATTCCGAAAGAAAAGCTTGAGGAAGAAGGATATGGGGAGTATCTTGCGCTCTTTGAAGAAAAAGAATAAGCCGGCTGGGCGGATGCACATACAAAACGGGCCCGTATCCCATACGATGCACTGTACAGAAAAACAGTTTTTTTGAGGAGTGAATGGGATGTATTACGGCCATGAAGGTGCTTACCCTGCATATGACCCCTGCTGCGGCTACGGATACGGTTATGGGTCTGGTTACGGATACGGTTCCGGTTACGGCTGGGGCTTTGCAGGACACAGAAACGGCTTTGCTTTAATTGTTGTGCTGTTTATTTTGCTGATCATTATCGGCGCATGCTGGATCGGCCCCAATTAAAAATGAAAAAAGCCCAGGGCTATGCCCTGGGCTTTTTTCGTGTCCCTTTTATATTTTAAAGTTTCCGATCAGCTTGCGCAGGTTTTCTGCCTGCTTTGACAACTCCGAGGCTGCGGCTGTGACTTCTTCCATCGATGCAGACCCTTCCTCGGTACTTGCTGCGGTCATTTCCGTATTTGCCGCGGTATTCATGGCAATCTTGCTGACGGCATCGAACGAATTGGCGACATCGACAGAAAGTTTTTGCGTTTTTTCAATTTGGGCGGCCATGTCAATAATGACATTTGTCGTTTCATTCGTTTGTTTTTGAATGACTTCTAGCGAGTGCATCGTTTCATTGGAAATTTGCACGCCGGAAGTAACCGCCTCTACCCCTTCCTGATTCTGGCCGATAATGGTGCTAATTTCTTTTTGGATCGAACGCACAATATTCGTGACTTCCTGGGCAGCAGACTGGGATTGTTCGGCCAGTTTTCTGACTTCATCTGCTACGACGGCAAAGCCGCGCCCGTGCTCCCCGGCCCTGGCTGCCTCGATTGCCGCATTCAATGCAAGCAAATTGGTTTGTTTGGCAATCCCGGTGATCGTCATAATGATCTTTGTAATATCATCCGACTTTCCACCGAGCGCCTCTACCGTTTTGCTCGTATTTGTCATGATCGCTTCAATGCTCTTCATTTTGCCGGACGTTTCCATAATGGACCGGCTGCCTTTTTCTGCCGATTCTTTCATATGGAGCGAAGCCTGTTTTACCGTTTCCGCCTGCCGGAAAAGCGTATCGACCACTTCTTCAAGCGACTTCATTTTCGATAAGGATGTATCCATCTTGGAAGAAGTTTGTTCGCTGTCTGCCGCGATTTCATTGGCTGTTTCCGCAATCGACTGGATCGTTTTCGATGTTTCTTCAGAAGAAGCGAGCAGTTCTTCGCTTGAGGCAGAGACACTTTCCGCCATCGCGGATACTTCTTTTACAAGCCGGGCAATGCCGTCTATCAGCTGGTTTGTATCTCTTGCCAGTTTTGCCAGTTCGTCATTGGACGTCACTTCAATCCGCCTTGTCAAATCCCCGCCGGCATCTGCGATTCCCAAAATCGACCGGCTGATTTTTCTCGTGCTCGATTTGATGTTTTTCGTTAGGCTGATGCTGAGCATGACAGCCAGCACGATGGCAAGCAAGGAAAGGGTGACGGTTACGATCCGCGCAATCAGGACGGAACGATGCAAGTCGCCGATCCGGCTTTCTGATGCCTGTGTGGTGCTTATCAGCAAATCATGGATGCTGCTTTTCAAATTTTTCATGTAGTCGGATGCCTGGGAATCCTTCACTTGTGCAACCGCTTCTTGTTCCGACCCGTACTGCCTTGCTTCGACAACCCGGTCAACTGTTCCTACCCAGAAATTATAGGCTTCCGAAATTTTTTCGAGTTTTTGGCTCTGCAACCGGTCATCTTTCAGCATTTTTTGCAAGCGGCTTAACGTGCTGCTGGCTTCCTGTTTCCCCTGGTCATACGGCCGTAACGCAGCTTCATTTCCGGAAATGGCGTAATTCAGGGCGCCCGTTTCAATTTCGCCGGTCTGATTGAGCAGGCTTTGGACACGATCGTGCACGGCGAGGTCATGCTGGACAACATGATTGATTTCATTCTCCAGCTCGCGCATGTTTATGTATGAAGTGACGGTTAATACAATGAGCAAGACGGTTAAAACCCCGAATGAAATCACAATTTTTCCCCTGATCGTCTGCAAATAATAAAGGGGAAGCCGATGCAGCTGGCGGTTCGGACGGGAATTTTTCCGTTTCTCGCTTTTTTGCTTTCTTATTGCAAAAATGTTCCTTTTATTCAATCAAAAGCCCCTCCTTTTTACCCTGTGAACCGCAAATCATCATCTATATTTTAAACATGTTTTCTATCTTTTTCTAGTTTTTTGTAAAAAATTCCTCTTCCCGTAATGCCACCCTTTCTACTTTACGCGGGGGAGACGATCCGCTATATTGGAGTAAAAATCATTTTGGAGGATACTTATGAAATCTTTTTACCAGTTTTTAATGAGATATAGGGATCCGCATCTCCGTGACGAGTTGACGGTTTTTGCCAATGGGGCATACAATGATCACAGTTTTCCGAAACATTCAACCAACTATCATGAAATCAGTTCCTATCTCGAATTAAACGGGCATTATATCCCGTCAATGTCGGTTTTTGATCGGGCATGGGAGATTTATAAAGGCGAAAGCAAATAACCGGCCGAAAATTGTGCTGTTCGCTTTTTCCGGAGCGCATGCATAGAATGAAGTAAAACGTGTTTCGTTTTCAAGGAGCATGAAAAATGGATGCAAAAGCGCCGAAGTTTCAAGTTGGAGATACAGTGGTCGTAAAAGTATACGGGACGGTGGGAAAAATTACGGCTGTGAGACAGCTGGAAGGAGGGTATTTCTATGTGGTCAATGACCGGGAAGGCCTCCTAGCCGAACAAAGCCTCGCCCGCCTGGAAGAATATGACGGGATTCTGTATAAGAAAGAGGAAGTCAATATAGAATTGAAATTTTTTATCGGGGATATTGTAAAAGTAAAAGGCTATGGCGGCGTTCTTTTTAAAATTGTTGGTTTCCGCACGGAGATTTGGCGGTATGCAGAAGATGCATGGGAAGATGTGATTTATGAAATGGTCAGCATTCCAAAGGGCGAATGGCTTGAAGCGGATGAAGAAGAACTTTTGTTAATCGCCGATGCCGGGCAGGCCGATTCGTTTGTCAGCCGTTATCAATTTTTTTACCCGATGAAAAGCAGCCCCCTGTACCAGCTTGTCACTTCCGACTTGAAAACGCAGGAAAAAATCGACCACCTGCTCGATATGTATAATGATTATACGCTGCTGTTAAACCTGTTTGGTGATGAGGCGTACAGAGCCATGCTTGAGGCGGTCAAAATGCAAATCCAGGTTCTTTCGGCGCACGGCGGCCCGGATTAGTTTAGCGGGGTTTGGCATATCAGACCGTACGGGGTCATATTTATATCAACAAACAGAACAAAACGCGGGGTGGCTGCGGGATGAAAAAAGGGGGCGTTTTTAATGGAGAATATGGATGTTTATATTGATACAGAGGAAATCGCCGCATTCTTTTTTAAAGAGCTCGTGAAAAGGGGATTTGCGCCCCGTGAAGAAGAACTGGACGAAATTGCCGATATCACTTTTGAATACTTGCTTGCAAAAAGCATCATAGACGAAGAATATGAAGACGATTCCATATGAGGCGATCTGTTTGCAGGCCGTACAGGGAAAGGTGCAGCATCGGTATCCGGGACAGCCTTTTTCGGTCCCGCACGAAATAGCACTTGATGTCCCGTTGAATTTGCCTTAAAATAAAAAGAGAAATCGCAGGGGGAGAAACCTGCGATTTTTTTTGGCAAAGGAGCGGGATGCGGACGGTTGTGCGCTTAACGGGAATGTGCTTGCTTTTTCCATCGCAGAAAGATCCGGATGGGGCATTCATGCCGCTTCTTTTGCAGTACCGGCTCAAAATGGGGGCGAGCATCCATTTTGGGACAGAAGCCCATGCCGCAGTGAACGCGGTACCGGTAGAAGGATCAAAAGCACAAATTTTTTAGGATAGAGAAAGGTGACAACATGAGAAAATATGTATATACCGGCCTTGCCGCGATTTTTTTGGCCGGCTGCAGTGTAACAAACGGAAACCAGCCGGAAACGGGCGCCCATAAAAGTACCGCGCCGGCGAAACCGGCCCACACGGATACCGCGAAAAAAACCGGTTCCGGTTTGGTGCTTGATGCAAAATATTTTAACAAAATCAAAACGGTTAACGGGAAAAAAGTGATCCAGAATCCGGACAATATTTTGGCGCTTGTCAATAAAAACTATATTCTCGGGGATTACAAACCGAAAGACCTCGTCCGGCCGAATGTCCGCTTTTCATTTGGCGACGAAAGAATCGAAAAAAGCTATATGCGGAAAGAAGCAGCCGCGGCGCTTGAAAAAATGTTTGCCGCCGCCGAGAAGGACGGCATTGAATTATATGCCGCTTCCGCATACCGGTCGTATAACCGCCAGAAAGCTGTGTATGCGGCAGAAGTGCAAAGTTCGGGGGAAGAACATGCAGAACAGGCGGTTGCCATCCCGGGGTCGAGCGAACATCAGACCGGTCTCGCCGTTGATATTACAAGCCAGACCGCCCATTTCCTTCTCTCACAGCAAATGGGGAAGCAGAAGGAAGGCATCTGGCTTGCAAAACATGCGCATGAATACGGGTTTATTTTAAGGTATCCGAAAAACAAAGAGAACATTACGAAATATGAGTACGAGCCCTGGCATTTCCGGTATGTCGGAAAAGAGGCGGCAGCCGTCATTTACAAGCACGGCTGGACGCTTGAAGAGTATTTCGAACATGTACATAAAGCTGAATAAATCCTGGGCTCTTTTATTAAAAAGAAAAAGCTGGTAGAATAAAGAAGTTAGAAATCGGGAGCTATGACTTTTGGAAAACGGCATGAAAGTGGTGAAGCCTTTGGACGATGAGAAGAAACAGACGGAATCCGGCCAGGAAGAACAAACCGGTTATATCCGTATGAAAAAATTTAAATTTGTCATGCTTTTGTTTTTCGTGATTTTCATAACAGCCGGCATTACGACCGCTGCCTTTGCGTTCGGCGACCAAAAAGCCGTCAACGTGACGACTGTCAACCGGCCGGAGTTTGACAAACTGTATAAAGCATATGACAGCATCCAGAAAAAATATTACACAAAAGTAAAACAGAAGACGCTTGTCGATGGGGCCATTAACGGAATGGTGGAATCGCTCAATGACCCGTATTCTGATTATATGTCAAAAACCGAAGCATCAGACTTCAATAACACCATTTCTTCTTCTTTTGAAGGAATCGGTGCGGAAGTGGAAGAAAAAGATGGCTATATTGTGATTGTTTCGCCGATTAAAGGTTCTCCGGCCGAAAAAGCCGGCCTGAAGCCGAACGATAAAATACTCGCGGTTGACGGCAAAAGCGTCCATGGCATGAGCGCCAATGAAGCGGTCATGTTGATCAGGGGCAAAAAAGGGACAAAGGTGACACTCACGATCCAGCATGTCGGATCGAAAGACGAAACGAGAGTGACCTTGACACGCGACACGATCCCGGTCAATACGGTTTATGCGAAGATGTTGAAAAACGGGGTTGCCCATATCCAGATTACGACATTTTCAGACGGCACATATAAAGAATTCAAGGCGGCCGTTGAGAACATGAAAAAGCAGGGCATGAAGTCGATGATTGTCGATGTGCGTCAGGACCCGGGCGGACTGCTTGACCAGGCTATTAAAATTGCGAATATGTTTGTGCCGGAAGGGCGTACGATCCTGCAGACGGAAGACCGGAACGGCTCCCGGGAGAAATATGTGGCAGAAAGTGGCACGAAAATTACGGTCCCGGCGGTTGTGATGATCGACGGCGGCAGCGCGAGCGCTTCTGAAATTTTGGCGGCCGCACTGAACGAATCGGCAGGCATTCCGCTTGTCGGCGAAAAATCATACGGCAAAGGCACCGTGCAGTCTGCTGAAAAATTCAACGACGGATCGATTTTAAAATTCACCGTCCAAAAATGGCTGACACCAAATGGCAGCTGGATCCATAAAAAAGGGATTGAGCCGGATGAGAAAGTGTCGCTTCCGGATTATGCCAAACTTCCGGTGATCGGAACAGATGCAGAATTGAAACTGTATTCGGTCTCGGAAGATGTAAAGACGGCGGAAAAAATGCTAAAAGCACTCGGTTACAATCCGGGCAGGGTTGACGGGTACTTCGACTGGAATACAAAAACGGCTGTCGAAGCTTTCCAAATGCATGAAAAAATGCAGCCGACAGGCATCATCAATGGCGATACGGCAACCAAACTGATGTCTGAAATCAGCAATCTTATTACGCGGCATGATACGCAGCTCAAAAAAGCCGAAGAAGTTGTCCAAAAAGAAAAATAGCAAAATAAGCCGGGAGATTTGCTCCCGGCTTATTTTATGCAATCCCATGCACGAAAAATGATATAATAAAGTCAGGAGATTCGCTGTCCCATATGAGAAAGGAAAGGAATGGGAGTGTTGGAGACAAAAGATACAGTTGATCTGGAATTCATCTTCCGTAGAATATACCGAAAAATTAAAGAAGAACTGCATAGCTTGTTAAAAGAGCATGTGACGCTTAACGAATTTATGGTGTTAAAACTTTTATCGGAATCCTCGATGCGTTCATCCGATTTGTCGAAAATACTGCAAGTTTCCGCCAGCCATATTACTTCTGTAACCGATTCGCTCGTGGAAAAAGGGCTGATTGAGCGGAGAAGATCCAATAAAGACAGGCGCGTGGTCGATTTAATTTTAACGGAAAAAGGAAAATCGTTAATCAGTCAGTTGAAAGAAACCAAATCCCGGTTTCTGAAAGACCAGTTGGACGTTTTTACGGAGGAAGAACGGGAAACATTGTACAGGCTATTCCGGAAGTTTGAAGATCACCTCAATCAAATGCACTGATATGAAAACGCGCCCATATACACAAAAAGCGCCCTGAAGCCGCAAGCCCGGCTTCGGGGCGCTTTTTTTAAATGAATGTGGCAGCATGCAACATTTAAGAAAAAAATGTAACAATACCCGTCCTTTTTCCGCCTTGTCAACCCCGAAATCCTTCCATCTTTTGGATATTTAAAAAGACGGTGCCAATGTGTGAAATGATAGGAAATTCGCACGATGCATGGGAACCTTTGATACAGCTGGCTTTTTCATTTTCAGTTTGCAAGCAGGCCCCTGCTTTGCTGCTTGTTCTATTTTCTCCCAGAAATATTACAAAAATCGTATGTTATGATTCTATTGTGTACGAGAGAGAAACCAACGAAAACGAGGGAGGACATCATTGATGAAAAAGGCCATGTTCACAACAGCAGCAGCACTTGCACTGATCCTTGCACCGGCAGTTTCCGGCAAGGCGGGGGCAGCCTCAAACGAAACAAACTGCAGCCCGAAAACGGTTGTTCAACATGAATACAAGTTTCATAGCATGCAGGAATTGGAGAACTGGTTAAAGCAGCATAACATCCGTTTTTCTTTTAAACCGGCAACCAATCAAACGGCTTCAAACAACGCAGGCAAAACGAACCAGACAACGGCAGCACCAAAGCAATCGGCACCGGAACAAACAGCAGCACCAAAGCAATCGGCATTAAAACAAACTTCAACGCAACCGGCAGGCGGCACGCAGTCACAGGCTGCCAACACGTTAAACGCCTATGAAAAACAAGTGGTGACCCTTGTAAACGAAGAACGGGCGAAAAACGGCCTGGGCGCGCTGAAAATCGATACGGCTTTGAGCAAAATGGCGCGCGTCAAATCGAATGATATGGCAACCCATAAATATTTTGACCATACAAGCCCGACTTACGGCTCTCCGTTCGATATGATGAAGCAATTCGGGATCTCGTATCAATATGCCGGCGAAAACATCGCAATGGGCCAGCAAACACCGCAGGAAGTCATGAATGCATGGATGAACAGCGAAGGCCACAGGGCGAATATTTTAAATAAAAACTTCACCCATATCGGCGTGGGCTATGTTGAAAACGGCCATTACTGGACACAAGAGTTTATTGGAAAATAAATTGCTTATCGCAGCCTCTTTTACGGGGGCTGCTTTTTTGTACGCACTTTTTGAAACGTCACTTGCGGAAAACGGGTCCACTTTCCTGCAAGCTGGTCCATCTGCCGGATGTGCCCCGCTTGCGCCAAACCTTATCCGTTCTTTTTCAGCAAATCTCGGGCTTTTTGCTGGATATAATGCAAGCGCCCTAAAAGTGTTACCGCACCTACAGCAAGGCCTGTGATCAGTCCGATCCAGTAGGCAAACGGGCCGAGGGCGGTGACGGCATCCAGCAAATATCCGAGCGGAAGCCCAATAACCCAATATGAAACAAACGTCATAATGGTCGTAATCCTGACATCTTTATACCCTCGAAGCGCACCTTGCACCGGCGCCTGAACCGCATCTGACCATTGGAAAAAGATGGCATACAGCAAAAAATGTCCGGTTAACCGGATGACAGCCGGATCATCACTGTAAAACGCTGCCACTTGTTCATGGAATAAGTAGAGCAACAGCCCGGTCAAGGTGGCGATCACAACAGCGGTTATAAGTCCGATTGTGCTGTACAGGCGGGCGTCTTTAAATCTTCCGGCCCCTGCTTCAAAACTGACAAGAATCGTCATTGCAAGCGAAATGCTGAGCGGAAGCATGTACAAAAGCGATTCAAAATTCATGGCGGCCTGATGGGAAGCGATCGTGTCAGTGCCAAATTTGCTCATGAACAATGTCACAACCGAAAAAATGCTCGATTCAAAAAAAGTCGACAACCCCATCGGGATCCCAAGCGACAACAGCGCTTTCCAGCTGCGGAAAGAAACCGGGTAAAACGTGCGGAACAGCCGCATTTCAGCAAAACGCGGCAAACGCATAAGCACAAGGATTGCAATCAACAAGATAAGCCAGTAGGTGATGGCGCTCGCAACGCCGGCACCTGCCCCGCCAAGCTGCGGAAATCCGGCATGCCCGAAGATGAACAGAACATTCAATCCAATATTGATGGGCAGCGCCAACAGCGTGATCAACATCGATATTTTTGTCAGCCCGGTCGCATCAATCAGCGAGCGGCAAACCTGGTAACAGAACAACGGAATCAGCCCGAAGGACAGGGCAAATAAAAACCGATGCGCGACCCTCTCCACATGCGGTGCTAAATCCATCCGGCCAAGGACCGGCCCGATCGATAGCCCGCCTGCAAACAGCACCAGTACAGCCATACAGACGGCGACGTAAAGGCTCTGGATAAATGTACGGGGGATTTCATCCGTGTTTTTGCTGCCGATCAAATGGGAAATGATCGGGGTAACCGCCTGTAAAACCGTTCCCAGCCCGGTTGAAACGGGGAACCAGAGGGATGCGCCGATCGCAACACCGGCCAGATCGGCTTTGGAAAAATGGCCGGACATCGTTGTATCGAAAAAATTCATGAGCAGCATCGCAAGCTGGGTGATGAGAATCGGCAGAAATAAATGCCAAAGCTGTGCGATTTTTTCTTTTAAGGTAAAGGTTTGTTTCATGTTCATTCCCCCAACTTTTCCACGGACTCCAAAAAATTATAACATATTCATTTTTCGGGCCGCCATGGATAGCCTGCCATGAAGATGGAAATGCCCGGCGAAAGATTTGCAAACCCGTAAAACCATCATGATTTATAAAAAGTCTCATATAATAGAGTGACCAGACAAAAACGGGAGAGTCTGTATGGAGCTGAAAAAAACCTATTCGACGTTGTCTCACATGTACCTGTGTCAAACCGTTATTCTTGCATGCGGCCTTTCCGCATTTTGTCTCACGCTGATGTATATCGGGCGCGGCGGCATGTTCAACTGGCTGATTTTGGCCGTCTGGCTGTTCATTCTCTACTTTGCTGCGCGCTATTTCTACTATCAAAAGATAGAAGAAAACATATCCGGAGAAAAAGGGGAGGAAGAAAGACAAGCGGACAGCGGGCAGTACTTGATCCAGTTTCCGCCCGGTGCAAAACTCTCGGTGCAGCTTTATGATGGAAGCGGCCGCTTAGGGTGGCTGCTTGAGGAAAAAGCTTTCAGACAACAAATCCGGTATTTCCGCCTTGAACGGGGAGCGGGCGCCACATTTAGCGCCACGGTCCGCAAACGGCAAAATTGGGAAATCAGCATCGGGTTTCCGGCATATGAACGGTTCTTTTCATTAAAAAGAGCAAAGGGAAAAGAAATGATATTTGAAAACGGCAGCCGGACTTGTGCGATCCGGAAAAATGGAAACCATGATTTGGAATTTTACCGGGACGAACAACTTTTAGCAGTGGTGTCACGCGGCGTGATGCCGGTGAGCTGGCAGCAGAAGTTTCCGCTTAATGCACCGGTACTTACTTTTATACGGGGGACGGAAGAAGACGAAGTACTCGTCATCGCACTGCTCGCCTTTTTTTACAGGCATAATAAATATTTCGTGTAAAAAAAAAGAAGAAATGATACAATTTTTGTAAGTATAAAGAAAGAAAAAGAGAGGAAATCCATCATGCATGTGAAACTGATTAAATGCCACGGCTCAGGCAACGATTTTTTGCTGATCGATGAAACGGAAATCTCTGCGCCATTAACGGACGACATCCGCAAAAAAATGGCTCTGTCATTTTGCCGGCGCGATGCCGGGCTCGGGGCGGACGGCCTGCTCTTTGTGTCGGAAAGCCAGCAGGCAGACGCAAAAATGCGGGTATTCAATGCGGACGGTTCCGAGGCGTCCATGTGCGGGAACGGCCTGCGCTGTGTTGCGCGGTACGTATCCGAAAAACGCGGGAAAGACGATCTGTTAATTGAAACGATGAAAGCAAATCTATATGCCCGCAAAGCAGAGCCCCTATTGGACGGCATCCCAACGTTCCGGGTCGAAATCTCGCCTGTCTCCTTTGACTTGAACAAACTGCCGATGCATATTGATAAAGAAGTGCTCATCAATGAACCGGTTAAGGCCTTGTCGGAAGATTTGTCGTTTACAGCAGTTGCGGTGCCGAATCCGCATCTGATCGCCTTTGTCGAAAATGAAGGATTCCGGTCTGATACGCAAAAAACATTGTCCGAGTATGTGAACGGACCAAATGATATCTTTCCGGACGGCGTGAATGTCAGCTTTGCCAAACCGATTGGTGAAAATGGCTTATACGTCCGCACGTTTGAACGCGGCGTCGGTTTTACAAATGCGTGCGGAACGGCGATGTCCGCTTCAAGCCTTGTGGCCTGCCTGTTAAGATTGCGCCCGTTCGGTGAAATGATCGACGTGTTCAATAATGGCGGTAAAGTACGGTGCTTTGTCCAAAAAATTGAAAAAGAAGGGGAACCGGCATACACGATTGACCTGATCGGTAATGCCACCTATTTATACGAAACCGCTGTTTCTTTTGACGATGGGCACCCGGAACAGTTCCGGATTGCAGAAAAAAAGGATTTCGGCGAACAGAAGCTGTATCAAAAGCTCGAAACCCATGCAAAAGAAACGGTAGAGAAAGCATTGGCTTAAAATTTTCGTCTCCTGTAAAAGGGAGGCGTATTTTTTTCGATTGGAAAGCTGCGCCAAACTATATGGGGCGCCCTTTGTTCTGCTTTAAAAATGCAAGTACCGGGGCAAAAGGCTGGCCGCTTTTGCAGGCAAAGAATCGCGCAAACGGGCAGCCGTACCGGTTCACACGCGAAAGGACCGTTTCAATGGTAAAGTCATACGGCGAAAGCGACGCGTTTACTTCTTCCCAGAAAAGCGGAGCCGCCACAAGCGCATCCTCATGCCCGCGCATCGAATAAGGTGCAATGATCGTTTTTCCTTCCGCATGCTGGACGAAATCAATATATAATTTTCCGCCCCGTTTTTTCTTCATCCGTTCGATTGTAAAATGTTCAGGCGATTTCGAAATGAAATAAGCAGCCATAAATTCCGTGAACAGCCTTGTATCTTCCCATGAGAATTGCCTGTCCGGCAATGGAATGTAGACTTGCAGCCCTTTATTTCCAGAAATTTTGACAAAGCTCTCCAAATGAAGGGCATCCGTCACCTGTTTTAACAGCAAAGCCGCTTCTACTGCAAGTTGAAACGCATCCCGGGAAGGGGGGTCAAAATCAAATACAATCTCACTGACGAAACGACTGTTTACGGTCTGAAACGGGATATGGTATTCCACCGCCAGCTGGTTTGCGAGCCACATCAGTGTTTTTAAATCGTTGCAGACAATATACCGGATGTCTTCATGCATAGCCGTATCCACAAAAGCGGGCGCATAATCGGGGCAGTTTTTCTGGTAAAATGCCTCGCCGAAGACGCCGTGCGGGTAACGGATGACGGTCAAAAGCCTGTCCGAAAGAAACGGCAGCATAAAAGGAGAAATTTCCCGCATATAGGCAAGAAAGTCGAGCTTTGTCACATGGCGCTTTTTCCATAGCGGTTTATCCGGATGCGTCACTTCCACTTCTTCCGGAATGGCGGCGTTACGGAGCCTGAAATCTTCAAACGTACAGGCATCCGGTGAAAGATCAAAGCGGAAGCGGTGGAAATGAGGTTCCCGCAGATTGGCGCCGTCCCATTCCAAATAAAATATCTCGACGCAAATCGAAGGATCGATCGTGTAGACGCCGTTTTCATTGTTTGCGGCATTTTTCCTGACCGCTTCTGTGAGGATTTGTTTTTCGTCCGGATTCATGCTGAAAAGAAACTGGCCGATTGGAAAAATGCCGCCATCTTTAAACACTGCGACATCGAAATACCCGTTTTTCTCGTCGTAAGCCGTAATAAAGCAGGCGGCTGTCTTCCAATTTTTCACTTTTATCCATGTTTCAACTCGTTTTCCCGCTTCCCACTTGCTGTCCGTTTGTTTTGCGACAATGCCTTCACTGTTAAAATTTTTCACCGTCTCTTTTAAGACGGATGCGTCACGGGTGAACGGGATTTGCTGAACCCGTGCCGTTTCGCCCGGGGCGGGGGAGAGCGGCAGCGCGAGCGTTTCACATAAGTTTTCCAATGCTTTTTTTCGCTGCAAATACGGTTTGCCGGCCATATCCTCTCCGCCAAGCATGAGCAAATCAAATACGAGATAATGGGCGGGGCGCATTTTCGCCTGCTCTGCAGCTGCTTCAGCTTTCATCCGCCCGCGGCGTTGCAGCTCCCTAAAGCCAGCTTTATACGGATTTTCAAGCAGCACAAGTTCGCCGTCAAGCCGTAACGGAAGCTGCCCTTTTACACGGCCTTCAAGCGTTTGCAAAAAGGTGCGGATTTCCGGAAACCGGGGCAGCAAATCTTTTCCGTTGCGGCTCCATAACCGCATGCCGTCTTCTGTCCAGTCGAGGATCGCGCGATAACCGTCATATTTAATTTCGTATACCCACTTTCCTGTATCTGGCAGAGACCATTTTAAAACCGGCAACATCGGTTTCATTTCGAGCACCCTTTCTTTTTCCAAAAGTTGAAGTACATAGCGGGGTGGATTCGTACATATATTATCTTCAAAAAGCGAGGCGTTTCATTCATGCATACGATGTGGAAAGGCACGATCAGTTTCGGACTCGTCAATATCCCGATTAAACTGCATGCCGCAACGGAAAATAAAGATATCAAATTGCGTTCCCTTCATAAAAAATGCCATTCCCCGATCCGGTATGAAAAGGTTTGTCCGGTGTGCGAGGAAGAATTGGACGCAAAAGAAATCGTAAAAGGATACGAAATCGCGAAAGGAAAGTTTGTCGTACTGGAAGAGGAAGAACTGGAAGAACTGCGCAAACAGACAGAAGAAAAAGCAGTGGAAATTATGGATTTTCTTGATATGCGGGAGATCGACCCGGTCTATTTTAACCGGAGTTATTACATGTCCCCGAATGAAGGGGGCGTAAAAGCTTACGGCTTGTTGCGGAAAGCGCTGACCGAATCAGAGAAAGTCGGACTTGCCCGGATTGTTATGCGTTCAAAGGAGCAGCTCGCCGTTATCCGCGTGTATGAAAACACGCTTTTGATGGAAACGATCCATTACCCGGATGAAGTCCGGAAAGCATCTGACGTTCCGAATGTGCCGCAAGATGATGAAGTCTCGAAAAAAGAAATTGAGACGGCAATTTTGCTGATTGATCAGTTAACGACATCGTTTGAGCCTGAAAAATATACGGATGCATACCGGTCAAACCTGATGGCTTTAATTGAATCGAAACGGACCGGAAAAAAACTCGTCACGGCAAAAGTAAAAGAACCGGAAAACAATGTGACCGACCTGATGGCGGCGCTCCAGGCTTCCATTGACAGGGCAAAGCCGGCAAAAAAACCGGCAAAAAAACCAAAAAAAGCGGCCAAAACAAAGGCAAAAGAAGCGTAAAAACCGGGCGGTACCGGATAGCACGGGGAATGCCGGAAAATTTGCCGGAAAGCCTCCAATATGGTAAATTATTTCATATTGGAGGTTGATGATGAAAAGGCAGACGATTGTGCAATGGGTGTTCGTTTTACTGGTGCTTTCCTTCTGCACCTGGATTTTTTTTGAAATCGCCGGTCACTTCAACCAGGCGGAGATCCGGCATTTTGACCTTCCGATTATCTCATTTGTCCAGGGGAATATTTCCGGCCGGCTAACGAGCGTGATGCTGGCTGTTACCTTTCTCGGATCTGTAAAAGGGGCGGCGGCGGTCACCCTCTTTCTTTCCCTTGTGCTCTGGATCAAAAAATACCGTACACTAAGCCTTTATCTCGCTGTATCTGTCGCGCTTGGAGCCGGGGTTTTTAACACCATATTAAAATACATATTCAAGCGCCAGCGTCCCGATATTATGCGTGTCGTCCAGGAAACGGGTTACAGCTTCCCAAGCGGGCATTCGATGGGATCCATGATTTTATACGGCTGCCTCGTATTGATCCTGTTCCGCATTGCGAAACGCCGGTGGGTGAAGGTCGCGGGGACGCTGTTTGCCCTTTTATTGGTGCTTGCCATCGGCATTAGCCGCATCTATTTAGGGGTCCACTACCCGAGCGACGTTGCCGGAGGATATGCGGCCGGCCTTGTTTGGGTCATTTTATCTGCGCTTGCGTTGAACTTGTTTGAAAGAAAATTGAAATTGTAATAAAATATGGTGGAAATAAAAATATTTGGCGGTGGGTATGCGGAATTCCGGCGCGGACAGCCCCGCTTGGCCGGAAAGGGCTGCCCAGGGGCTGGAAAAGCCGTTGATGAGCGCTTGCTTTTTTTTAAAATTGTATTACAATATGTTGGTATGAATAAATGAAGCGTCCTGAAATTGTTGCCGGAGAGTTTGGCAATTGGGAGGGAATACTGAATGAAGATCTCGTTTAACCAGATTAAAAGTTTGCTAAATAAAAAATACGCCCTGTACTTTCTCATGGTTTTATTGTTCTGGGTAAAAACTTATATTGTCTATAAAGCGGAATTCAATCTGGATCTGCAAAACGGCATGCAGAAATTTTTGCTTGCCATCAATCCCATCAGCTCGGCACTGTTCTTCTTTGCGCTTGCTCTTTTCTTTAAGGGACGCGGCCGGATCATTGCAATGACTGTGATTGACGTGCTTTTGTCTGTTTTGCTGTACGCGAATGTATGCTATTACCGTTTCTTCAATGACTTCATTACGCTGCCGGTTTTGTCGCAGACGAAAAACTTCGGCGACCTCGGCGGGAGTGCAGCTGCATTAATGAAGCCTTATGATATTTTTTACTTTTTTGATACGATCATCCTCATTGCCTTGATTGCAACGAAAACCGTCAGGGCCAACGCAGGGAAAATCAACCGCCGCTCGCTTGCCGGGCTGATGATTGCCGCGATTGCATTTTTCATTTTTAATCTCGGCCTTGCCGAAGCGGACCGCCCGCAGCTTTTAACGCGGACTTTTGACCGTAGCTATATCGTGAAATATCTCGGTATGTACAATTACACGCTTTATGATGCGATCCAGACAACAAAATCGTCTGCACAGCGGGCGATGGCTGACAGCAGTGACGTGAGCGATGTGGAAAACTATGTGAAAGCGAACTATACCGAGCCGGACAGCAAATATTTCGGCGCGGCAAAGGGTATGAATGTCATTTACGTTTCACTTGAGTCGTTCCAGAACTTTTTGATCAATTACAAATTGGACGGCAAAGAAGTCACACCGTTTTTAAACTCGCTGACAAAGGATAAAAACACCTTTTATTTCGATAACTTTTTCCACCAGACAGGCCAGGGGAAAACGTCTGATGCCGAGTTTATGATGGAAAACTCGCTGTTCCCGCTGCCGACGGGGTCTGTATTTACGACGAAAGCACAAAATACGTACCAGGCAGCACCTGCCATTCTTGGCCAGAAAGGCTATACATCGGCTGTTTTCCACGGAAACTATAAGACTTTCTGGAACCGTGACGAAATGTACAAATCGTTCGGCTATGACCGTTTCTTTGACGCCAAGTATTACGATATGAGCGACAAAAATACGTTAAACTACGGGATGAAGGACAAACCTTGGTTTAATGAATCGATGCAGTATTTGACCAAATTGCCGCAGCCTTTCTATACGAAGTTTATTACGCTTTCAAACCACTTCCCGTTTCCATTGGATGAAGAGGATGCTGACTTCCCGAAAGGCAATTTCGGTGATAAAACCGTTGATAACTATTTCCAAACCGCCCATTATCTGGATGAAGCGATGCAGCAGTTCTTTACCTATTTGAAGGAATCCGGGCTTTATGACCATACCGTGATTGTCATGTACGGCGACCATTACGGCATTTCGGAAAATCACAATGCGGCAATGGCGAAAGTGCTCGGTGTCCCTGAAATTACGCCATATTTGAACGCGCAGCTGCAAAGGGTGCCGCTGTTTATCCATGTTCCGGGCGTAAAAGGCGGGATCAAGCATACGTACGGCGGTGAAGTCGATGTAATGCCGACGGTGATGCATTTGCTTGGCGTTGATACAAAAGACTACATCCAGTTCGGGTCTGATCTTTTGTCCAGCCAGCATCGCCAAGTCGTTCCGTTCCGTAACGGCGATTTTGTCACCAATAAGTTCACGCAAGTATCCGGAACGCTTTACGACAATGCGACCGGTGAAAAAGTCAATCCAAAACTTGGCAAAAATGATGAAAAGATTGCAAAAGAGATGCTGAATCTGTCTGATAAAGTGGTGTACGACGACCTGCTCCGTTTCTACACACCAAAAGGTTTTACGCCGGTGAACCGGAACAAGTACGATTATTCCTTTGACCAGACGGATATGAGTGGGTTGCCTGAAACCTCCATTCCGGATTCAGCCAAAAAGAATAAATAAAACAAACAACCCCCGGTGAATCAACCGGGGGTTGTTTGTTGTGCCGTGCAAAAAGAATATTGTGAATGCATCATTCCGGATTTCTTATGGGTTTGCACAAGTATGTCCAGCTTTCCGTTTTCACACTTTATTCAAGCCCTTGTCTATTCTCACGATGTTGATGGATTAATTGTAATACCCACTTTTCGTCAAAACGGAGCTTTTCTAACCGGTGCCGGAAAAAGGTCAGGATATACTGCTGTTCTTCCTTGGGAATCCGTTTATCCCCTCCCGCATAAACCAACCGTTCTTCCTCATGGCGGATTTCATAACGCAAGTAATCTTTATATTGATGCAAAATTAAAAACTGCACTTCCTCACTGACCAGACCAAAATTTTTCAGCTTCATATAAAAATGCAGTTCATAATCCGGTGAGTATGGAATCGGTTCTTCCATCAGCCGGAAAAACCGGATTCTACCTTCATCTGTAAGTTTGTAAATCTTTTTCTTTTTTCCTTTTCCCCGCCGAGCGCCCTCCGGTTGTTCTTCGGGGACCTGCTCGATCAGACCGTCTGCAAGCATGCTGTGAATGAGTGGATAAAGCGCCCCCCAGCTGATTTTTCGTGTGGGGCCCACAATTGCGTTCAAAATTTGATGCAGCAAATAGCCGTGCATCGGGTTGTTCATCAATTCGCCAAGTATGAACAATTCGTTCAAGCGAACGTCTCCTTTCCGTCTAACTTCCTTTTTATGGAACAAGGGATGCTGAACCATGAATATCCAACAAACAGACTCTCGCCATATAATTGTGGGAAGATGGTGCAGCGGGAAGCGCCGGGATTCCGCTTAACCTGTCTGGCGGCTGCCAAGTTGGCATGGATGACATTTGAAAGCCGCCTCTTTTTTAATGATCAGATACTAAGTAAAGGGTATTGCCGTCAGGGTCATTGAAGTGTACGACCTGGGCTGCCTTCCCTTCAACATAATCATGGAATTTAACACCATGGGATTTCAATGTCTTGATGGCTGCCTCTAAATCCTGCACCACAAATCCAATCGACATGCTTTCTGATTTTGCCGATTGGGCATTCCGCTCTCCGGTAAGATGCAGGAGCCCAATCGTCAATCCCGGTGCTTCGATCTGTACAAAATGATCGTCCATTTCGCCCTGCAGCTTCAATCCAAGGGTTTCGGTGTAAAATTGAACGGCTTTTTTTAAATCCGCTACCGTAACTGTTACATTCGCACTCGTAAACATGATATTGCCTCCTTCATAGGTTTGGTCGCTTTTATTATATCAAAAATTTATAATGTGTAAACATGTTTTTTTGATATAAAAAATTGGAAGAAAGAAGATGAATGGAAAATGCAAGAAGATAGATTTAACGGCAATCAGAAAATGGTGCGTATTTCAAAAAGGGATTATCCTAGCAAAGCAAACGGAGCAGCATCATCATAGTTCCGGGCAACTGTTCATTTTCTGCTCCCCGTATGTAATAAAAAAAGGAAGGCATCCACCTTCCATGCATAAATCATTTTTTAAAGAGCAAATCCATGGCAGTTTGAAAATCATTTGTCGGTTGATTGCAGCTGAAGTTTTCACAGACATAAATGGTTGGTTGTCCGTTTATCATGGCATAATCTTCAATAAAGGAAGCGATTTTGGAAAGTTTCGCCTGTTCACGCCTTTTTACCACCATGACGGAAATGCCAGGGTAGAAGTTCTTCTGTATATGGTTAATGAAATCAACAACTTCTTTTGTTTCATCATCCATCACGATCACGACTTCTTTTGTTGCCTGCTGTGCGTACATCACAGCCTGCAGCATCATGGCGTGGGCAGTGGGTTCATCATCGATATCCTTGCTGAAGGCCTGAAACAATTGCTGGACTTTTTCTTCCAACGTAAAATCCCCAGTCAGTTTCGAAAGCCTTAACAACTGGCAGGCTGCAACACTGTTCCCGGAAGGTAGTGCCCCGTCATAAGACTCCTTTTGCCTGACGAGCAATGGTTCATCGTCGTTTCCGCTAAAGAAAAAGCCTCCTCCATGACCATCCCAAAATAAATCGATCATATTGCCGGCCAGTTTTTTTGCTTCCGCCAAATAAAAAGGGGCAAAAGTGGATTCGTACAGTTCCATATATCCCCACAGGAGAAAGGCATATTCGTCTATAAAACCTTTATTTTTTACTTCGCCATCGCGGTATCTCACCATTACACGGTCATTTTGAATCAAGTTGTCCCTGATAAAAGAAACCGCTTTTTCTGCAGCCTGCACATAGGATGGTTGATGAAAAACACGCCCTGCTTTTGCGAGCGCTGCAATCATTAAGCCGTTCCATGCCGTTAAAATTTTATCATCGCGGAACGGGCGTACCCGCTTTTCCCGGTGTTGAAACAAGCTTTGCCGTGCCGTTTCTAATTTTTCTGCGAGCGCCGCGGGAGAAATCCCTTCTTTTTTTGCAATTGATTCTAAATGCGTTGTAATCTGGTTCGGGATATTTTTTCCTTCGAAATTTCCCTGCCCGGTAATGCCGTATGCCTGGCAAAAGAGCGTGCCCAACTGTTCCCCCAGCACATCTTTTACTTCTGCAGGCGTCCACACATAAAACTTTCCTTCCTTACCTTCTGAGTCGGCATCTTCCGCGGAATAGAACCCGCCATCCGGATGGGCCATATCACGCAGCACATACTTGATGATTTCTTCCGTTATTTTTTTGTACCGGGCCTTTTTTGTCATCCGGAAAGCATCGGTATAGGCCAGTGCAAGCAGCGCATTGTCATAAAGCATCTTTTCAAAGTGCGGCACCAAAAATTTTTCATCAACGGAATAGCGGGAAAAACCGTAACCAATATGGTCATAAATTCCCCCGCGCGCCAGCCCGTCCAATGTTTTTGTTGCCATCGCAAGCGCATCCCGGTTTTCATAAAATTTGGCATACATGAGTAAAAATACAAGTGAATGCGGCATTGGAAATTTCGGCGCCTTGCCAAAACCGCCGTAGCGGGGATCAAAAGCCTGCTTGTAAGTTTGGAAAGCGCGCCCGGTCGTTTCTTTCGTTAAAGCCGTTTGTTCTCCTTTTTCCCGGCTTGCCTCGAGCGCCTGTTTGACTTGTGCCCCCACATCCTTGATCCGGTCCGGATTTTCGGTGTATTGTTGGGATAAATAATGCAACACTTCTTTAAAACCGGGCATCCCATACCGGCTTTCCCGCGGAAAATAGGTTCCGGCATAAAAAGGGACCTTCTCCGGCGTCAAAAATACGCTCAACGGCCAGCCGCCCTGCCCGGTCATCATTTGGCAAACAAGCATATAAATGGCATCAATATCCGGCCGCTCTTCCCTGTCCACCTTAATCGCCACAAATTTCTCATTCAGGATCCGCGCCACCTCTTCATTTTCAAAAGACTCCCGCTCCATCACATGGCACCAGTGGCAGGTCGAATAGCCGATGGAAACAAAAACCGGCTTGTTTTCCCGCTTCGCTTTCGCAAAAGCGTCTTCGCCCCACGGATACCAGTCAACCGGATTACGGGCGTGCTGCAGCAAATAAGGCGATTTTTCATGAATTAACCGATTGAATGGTCTGTTTTCAGCCAAAGCATTCCCTCCTTCTTTCTTTCAGTTTCTTCGTCATCAGTTTACCTGAAACGGTAAGGCGCTACAAATGATATCGCACAGCGCCAAAATTTAGGCAGGGGAAGAAGCTTCAGCGCGTGATTTGTCCGGTTTCACCGCCACAAATGTAAGTCCTGCCGCCACCAGGCAGAAACCGGCCATGATCACCATGCTGATCTCAACCCGCCCTTTCATAAAATTGGCCATAAATAACGGGCCTGCCGCCACGCCGATATAGCGCATCGAACTGTAAATGGCGCTGATCGTCCCGCGGACTTCTTTTTCAATCGACTGGTTAATCAGCGCATCCAACGGCGTAAGAGAGGCACCGATTCCGATTCCGCAAATGAGAAAGGTCCCCATTAAATAGAAAAAACGGTCCGAAAAGGAGATCACGAGCACGGAGGCTCCGGTAATAAGCACACTGGAGAAAATAATCCATTTCATCAGTACCATGTTTTCTTTAATGATTTTCCCTGTTATAAAGGAAGAAAGGCACAGCGCCGCAAGCGGGACGGCCAAAATAAACCCTTTCTTCACGCCGTGGTAGCCGTACTGGTCTTCCAGATTGGACGACAAATAAAACAGCACCGCAAACAAAATAAACATCACGATGGCCCCGATCGCAAATACGGACGCCAGCCAGCGCCAGTGCTGGAGGAACACCTTTTTCGTATTCGATATAAATGCTTTGATTCCCGGACCCTGTTTTTCTTGTGCCGGCCTTTTGACAAGAAACAAAACAGACAGGATAGAGATCAGGCAAAAGACCGGGATGGCCGCAAAAGGCAAAAACCAGATCAACCCTGCCAGAAAGGATCCGAGAATCGGGCTCAATACTTTTCCAAATGTATTGGCCGTTTCAATAATGCCGAGGGTGGTGCTCACATCCCGGTTGCGGTGGAACATATCACCGACAAGCGGCAAAACGATCGGTGCTGCGCCGGCCGTCCCAACGCCCTGCAAAGTCCGGCCGATCAAAATAAGGGAATACGGGTGATCAAGTTGCCAGGCCGCGTATGCCGAAATCGCCCCTCCTATAGCCGTAATCGCAAGTGACGGGATAATGACCATTTTTCGGCCGTATCTGTCCGATAAAAATCCGGCAACCGGAATAAGGAAAATGGCGACAATTGAATAAAAGGTGATAATATAGCTGGATTGGACTTTGGTGATGCCCAGTTTGTCCTCCATGAGGGGAAGGACCGGAATCAACATTGAATTCCCCAGTGTCATAATCAGGGGAATGGACGATAATGCAACAATCGCCCATCTTTTTTGATGGATTTCATTGTTTTTATCGGATAAAGGTGTGTTCGTTGTCAAATGATCCATTGTCTGTATTTTCCTTTCTTCTTCTCAATGTCAGCACTCTTCTTTACTATCTGCCCAACCGAAGACATTTATGAATGGAAAAAACGGGTTTTCTTTCTCATCATTTTTTAACAAACCATTCATATCTTTTTCTTTTCATTCGGTTAGCATATAAGAAAAAGCGGATTCTCCTTGATCATGCGCTGTCCGGAGCTATAATAAGGGCAGCGGAAAAGAAAGAGTTCCGGCAAAAGAACTTCGAGGGGGAATCATCATGAAACGGATATTACTGGTAGAAGATGAAAAAAATCTGGCCCGTTTTATTGAGCTGGAGTTAAGGCATGAAGGATACGAAGTGAAAGTGGCGTATGACGGACGGGAAGGGCTGCAGTCGGCTTTGGAGGAGGACTGGGATGTGATTCTCCTTGATTTAATGCTGCCGAAACTGAACGGCCTTGAAGTATGCCGCCGCTTACGACAGGAAAAAGAAACACCGGTCATCATGATTACCGCCCGGGACAGCATTATGGACCGGGTATCCGGGCTTGACCACGGGGCGGATGATTATATTGTCAAACCATTTGCGATTGAAGAATTGCTCGCGAGGCTAAGGGCCATTTTCAGAAGGATGGAGTACGCCGAGCCCAAAAAAGCGGCGCTAACAACGTACAAGTTCCGTGACCTTGTGCTGGAAAAAGAAAGCCGGCTTGTTAAAAAGGCAGGAAAAACGATTGAATTGACAAAACGGGAATACGACTTGCTGCTTACGCTTTTGGAAAATAAAAATATTGTCATGACCCGTGAAGCACTCCTGAACAAAGTATGGGGATATGAAACCGAGGTCGAAACGAATGTTGTCGATGTGTATATCCGGTACTTGCGCAATAAAATTGATACAGAAGGCGAAGACAGCTATATACAGACAGTGCGGGGGACAGGATATGTGATGCGCGAATGAGAGCGGTAAAACACTGGCTGCAAAAAAGTTCCTTGAAAGTAAAATGGTCCGTTGGCGCAAGTATTGCGATCTTTTTAACGTTTCTGATTTTCGGTTTTTTCCAGTATACGCTGATCAGCAGATGGCTTTTGCATGAAGAGGCGACTTCGGTGTCCGAGGCGCTGGATGATTTGAACAACAAGGGGGAAAACATCGATGACATTTTATCGAACCGGACGCTCTTTCAGCAGGTGCTGGAAAAAGACCAGTCGATCCGGATTATCAATGCGGACGGAAAGGAAATGCTTGTCGTAAAAAGCATTCATTCCACCGATGCAAAAGTGCCGTTTGTGCCGGTGAACGAAAAACGGGTCAGCCTGATCCGCGCGGGCAATCATCAAATTTTAGTCGGAAGGAGCCCGTTCCGCTCCCAATCGTTCAACGGCTATATTGAAGTGATCTATCCTTTATACCGGTATGAAAATTTAATGCGGAATGTTCTGTTTGTCATGATGGTCGCCGGATGCGTGGGCTTGCTTTTGAGTGCTTTTCTCGGGTTTATGATGGCAAAAAATTTCCTCAAACCGCTGAAAAAGCTCTCTTCCACGATGCAAAGCATCCGCAAAAAAGGATTCCAAGAACGGATGGAGCCGAGCGCCTCTAAAGACGAAATGGGGGAATTGACCAATATTTTTAACGATATGATGGACCAAATTGAACAGTCGTTCCGGCAGCAGAAACGGTTTGTCGAGGATGCTTCCCATGAATTAAGGACCCCCGTCCAAGTGATGGAAGGGCACTTAAATTTGTTAAACCGGTGGGGGAAAAATGACCCTGCGATTCTTGAAGAGTCGCTCCAGGCTTCGCTGCAGGAATTAAGCAGAATGAAAAAACTGGTGGAGGAACTGCTCGATCTTTCGCGGGCGGAAGAAGCCAAAATATTGGCCAATGAGGAAAAAGCAGATCTTTTGGCGGTCACAGAAAGGGTGATCCGCAATTTTAAAATGATCCATCAGCAGTTCGACTTCAATTTTCAATATGATCCCAATCAGGCCTATGACATCCAAATGAGCGAGAACCATCTTGAGCAGGTGCTGATCATTGTATTTGATAATGCGATAAAATATTCCGACCGCATTTATAAAGTCGATATCCGCCTCAAGCAGGAAAAGGGGAGGGCCATGTTAACGGTAAAAGATTACGGCATCGGGATCCCGAAAGAAGATTTGCCGCAAATTTTCCACCGCTTTTACCGGGTGGATAAAGCAAGGAGCCGCGCAAAAGGCGGGAACGGACTCGGGCTCGCCATTGCCAAACAACTGACTGAAGGATATTCCGGCACGATAGAAGCAGCGAGCGAGGTTGGTAAAGGGACCGAGATCCGGTTTACATTCCCCCTTGTCGCAAAACAAAAAACAGGTGGAAAAGAGGGCGTTTCGAAAAAATGAAACGTTCTTTTTTCTTTTTAAAGAAAAGGTGCAGGGCCGTGTCTGGCAAGGTGCCCGCCTTTCGCCCGTGATGGGTAAGTCTTTTGATACGCAAAAAAACTGGAACTGTCAGAACCAACTGTAAGTTTTATCGAGAAGGCAGAGCCGTTAAAAATCAATGCCGACTTCTGTCATTTCATGTTCGCTTTTTTTCAGGAGCCGGATTTCCAGGATGCCATCCCGGTATTTTGCGGTCGTCCCTTTCCTGCGTACCGGGGAAGGCAGCCGTATCACCTGTTCCGAGTCCGGTTTTGGAAATGATTTTAACATGACTTGAAGGGAAGTGTGGAAGATTTTTAAGCCTGTGAGCATGCTTTCCTCCTGGATAGGGACGCGGATAAAAATAAAATCCAGTGTTTCAAATATTTCTATAGACGGGGCGCCCGTATCCGGGGAAGAGGGAGCCGGATCATCGGCCCCGTCCCCCTTTTTGAACGCGGCGCCCCATTCGTCCCATTGAGAAAGGGCTTGGTTGATATGTTCCTGTACAGGCGGAAACGGCATATTCATCATCTTGAAGATCTCTTCGGTGAACGGAAACGTTTTCCATGGGAACATTTTTCTGCTCCTTTCTGCAACGGGGATATAATAAAATATGCGGTTTTGAACAATCAGGTGAGGCAAATGCAGCATCACTTTCCGGGAAAAAAACAGAATGAATCACTATTCATGCAAATTTTTAAAAATAAGAGTTTTTAACTTTATCTATTACGCTTACAGTGCTAAAATTGAGTTTGTAAGCGTTACAGCTTTCAAAATTCTTTATCGTTACATAATTTCATGGTTCCGTTTTGGTATCCGCCAGACGAAATCATACGAAAGTGAATAAGGGACGAAGGGCTGGAGGTTTTTCAAAATGAATGCAACTACACCAAAGGGATTTTGGGAAAGTTTTTCCGGGCCTAATCTTGGGTATGTCATGGATTTATATGAACAATACCTGGAAGATCCGGAGAGCATCGACGAAGAGGCGAGAAAAGTATTTGACCAGTGGGGCGCGCCCGCTGTTTCCGAAGGCGGGAGCCCGACACAGGGGCAGGCGGATATTTCTTTCCAATTGCCGGCAAACCCGACGATTTTCAGCAAAATGGTCGCTGCCGTCAAATTGGCGGACAATATCCGGACTTTTGGCCATCTCGCAGCGGATATCAACCCGCTCCAAAAACCTGTTGGGGATGTCAGAAGAATTGAACTGGGAGAATTTGATTTAACCGAAGAAGATTTGAAAAAAGTGCCGGCATCCTTTATTTGCCCGGATGCACCTAAAAGGGTCAAAAACGGGCTTGATGCCATCAATTATTTAAAAGAAGTGTACACCCAAAAAGTTGCCTTTGAGTTTGACCATATTCACGACATGGAAGAAAAGCACTGGCTGCAACGGACTGTTGAATCGGGCAGCTTTTTCCGCGAACTCAGCCGGGAACAGAAAATCGGCATTTTAAAACGCCTTTCCGATGTGGAAGGATTTGAAAAATTTATCCACCGGACATTTGTCGGGCAAAAGCGTTTTTCCATTGAAGGGCTTGATGCGCTCGTTCCGCTGATGGAACAAATGATTATTGAAGCGGTAAAAACAGGTGTGAAAACCGTTAATATCGGCATGGCGCACAGAGGCCGCCTCAATGTGCTTGCCCATATTCTTGAAAAACCGTATGAGCTCATTTTTGCAGAATTCAAGCATGCTTCCAATAAAGATTTAATCCCTTCCGAAGGATCGATCGGCATTACGTACGGATGGACCGGCGACGTTAAATACCATCTCGGTGCGGACAGAAAAGGGCAAAACGGCGGACCGATCGGCGCGCGCATCGTACTTGCCAACAATCCGAGCCATTTGGAAGTTGCCGATCCTGTTGTCGAAGGGTATACACGCGCCGCGCAGGATAACCGGAACAAAACGGGCTATCCGGACCGCGATCCGGACCGCGCCTTTGCGATTCTTGTCCACGGGGATGCCGCATTTGCGGGGCAGGGCATTGTCGCAGAAACGCTGAACATGAGCAAACTGAACGGATACGGGACAGGCGGGACGATCCATATCATCGCCAATAACAATATCGGGTTTACGACCGAAACGTATGACTCGCGGTCAACGAAATATGCTTCCGATCCGGCAAAAGGTTATGAAGTGCCGATCCTCCATGTGAATGCGGATGATCCGGAAGCATGCGTACAGGCGGCGCTGTTTGCGTATGCTTACCGCGAAAAATTCCATAAAGATTTTGTGATCGACCTAGTCGGCTATCGTCGCTATGGCCATAACGAAATGGATGAACCGATGGTAACCAACCCGGTAATGTACCATGCAGTGCACAATCATCCGACGGTCAGGGCCATTTACGGTGAACAGCTTGCAAAAGAAGGCGTCCTGACAGCCGAAGAGGTCAAAACCATCGATGAAGCCGTCCAGAAAAAACTGCAGGCGGCTTACGAAAAAGTGCCGGACGGCGAAGCGGAACCCGATACGGCCATGGAACCCCCTGAAAATGTGAAAAAAGGTTATTTGAGCATGGAAACAGGGGTGCCGGAACAGGAACTGCGGGCTTGGAACGCTGAATTGCTCGCCTGGCCTGAAAACTTCCATGTCTTTAAAAAACTGGCGCGGATTTTGAAACGCCGCGAACACGTCTTTGACGGCAAGGGAAAAATTGACTGGGCCCATGCGGAAGCGCTCGCGTTTGCAGCCATTTTAAAAGATGGCGTGCCGATCCGGTTTACCGGCCAGGATACACAGCGCGGCACGTTCGCTCAGCGCAATCTCGTCCTGCACGACGAACAGACGGGGGAAGAATACATTCCGCACCATCATCTGTCCGGCGTTCAAACTTCATTTGCCATTTATAACAGTCCGCTGACTGAAGCTGGCGTCGTTGGCTTTGAATACGGCTATAACGTCTTTTCGCCAGATACGCTCGTCATTTGGGAAGCCCAGTTCGGCGATTTTGCAAACATGGCGCAAGTGATGTTTGACCAGTTCATTTCATCTGGCAGGGCAAAATGGGGGCAAAAATCAGGGCTTGTCATGATGCTGCCGCACGGATACGAAGGACAGGGTCCGGAACATTCAAGCGGCAGGGTGGAACGCTTCCTGCAACTGGCAGCGGAAAACAACTGGACAGTGGCAAATGTTTCGACAGCCGGCCAATACTTCCATATTTTAAGAAGGCAGGCAAAATGGCTGGCAAAAGAAGAAATCCGCCCGCTCATTCTCATGACGCCAAAAAGCCTGCTTCGCCACCCGCTGGCATCTGTAGAGCCGTCTGTACTGACGGACGGAAAATTCCACACCGTGCTGGAAGGCCCGGGTACGAAAAATACGGATGCAGTCGAAAGAATCCTGCTTTGCAGCGGGAAAGTGGCTGTAGACTTGGAAGAAAAGCTGAACAGTGCGGAAAATACCAGCTGGCTGCATACGGTAAGGGTTGAGCAAATTTATCCTTTCCCTGAACAGGAATTAAAGGAAATGTTCGCGCGCTTTAAAAACGCGAAAGAAATTGTATGGATGCAAGAGGAGCCGAAAAATATGGGTTCCTGGTCTTTCGTTGAACCGTATTTAAGAAAGCTGGCGCCTCAGGGAGCGGAAATCCGGTACATCGGCCGGCCGAGAAGATCAAGCCCGTCGGAAGGCGACCCGGTCGTCCATAAAAAGGAACAAAACAGAATTCTGACTGAAGCCATTACCCGCCCTTAAACGGCGGCCCGCTCCTTCCAAAGGGGCGGGGGCTTCAATATGCGCAAAATAACCGCTGCTTTGCCCGCTTCATCCTGCAGCCCGCACATGCCGCGCTGCTCGGAAGATGAAGGAGGAGGCTTTGATATAAAAAAAGTGATACTTTTAAGGGAGGACAAGTGTTGTGGCTGAAATTAAAGTGCCTGAACTGGCAGAATCCATCACGGAAGGAACCATTGCACAATGGTTGAAACATCCGGGGGACCATGTGGACAAAGGTGAATATATTGTAGAACTTGAGACAGATAAAGTAAATGTAGAAGTCATTTCGGAAGAAGAGGGTGTCGTCCAGTCCCTCCTTTTTGAAGAAGGGGACACAGTACAAGTTGGCGATGTCATTGCAATTGTCGGCGAAGGAACAGGGGAAAACAGTGCAACGCCATCCGCGCCGCAAAAAGAAGCGGAAGCACCACAACCGGCACAAGCAGAGGCGCCGGCACAAACACAAGCTTTTGCTGCGGAACAGCAAAAGCCGGCGCAAACAAAAGCGTCTGCTCCGGAACAACAAAAGCCGGCTCAGGAAGAAAGCGAAAGCCGCCCGATTGCTTCTCCGGCTGCCCGCAAACTGGCACGCGAAAAAGGCATTGACTTATCGCAAGTGCCGGCAGTGGATCCGCTTGGCAGGGTAAGGAAACAAGATGTGGAAACTTTCAATCCGCAAGCTGCGGCAAAAGCGCCGGCAGCACCGGAAAAACCTGCAGCTGGAAAAGTTGTGCCGGAAGAAGCCGGCAAACCGATTGAAAGAATCCGCATGTCACGCCGCCGCCAGACGATCGCAAAACGGCTCGTTGAAGTGACACAGACAACGGCGATGCTGACGACATTCAACGAAATTGATATGACAGCTGTCATGGATTTAAGAAAGCGGAAAAAAGAACAGTTCGTTAAAGATCATGACATCCGTCTCGGTTTTATGTCGTTCTTTACAAAAGCCGTGGTTGCGGGATTGAAGAAATATCCGTATGTTAATGCGGAGATTCAGGGCAATGAGCTGCTGCTGAAAAAATATTATGATATCGGCATTGCAGTATCCACAGAAGAAGGGCTTGTCGTACCGGTTGTCCGGGATTGCGACCGGAAATCGTTCGCGGAAATTGAAGCGGATATTGCTGCATTTGCCCAAAAAGCACGCGATAATAAACTTGCATTAAGCGATCTGCAGGGGGGAACCTTTACGATTACAAACGGCGGTGTCTTCGGCTCGTTGTTCTCGACACCGATTATCAACGGGACACAGGTTGGTATCCTCGGCATGCACACCATACAAAAACGCCCGGTTGCAGTCGATGGAGACCGAATTGAGATCCGCCCGATGATGTACGTGGCGCTTTCCTATGACCACCGCGTCATTGACGGAAAGGATGCTGTCGGTTTCTTGAAAACGGTGAAGACATTAATTGAAAACCCTGAAGATTTGCTGCTGGAATCTTAATAGTATGAAAGAAAAGCATCGGTTTTGCCGATGCTTTTCTTTTTGGTGCCCTTTAAGGGTTGGCAATCCAGACGCTTTTGACTTCCGTATAGTTTTGGAGTGCGTAAGAACCCATTTCACGTCCAATGCCGGATTGTTTATAACCGCCAAACGGGGAAGCGGCATCAAACACATTGTAGCAGTTGACCCAAACTGTGCCCGCACGGAGACGGTTTGCAATATAGTGCGCATTGGCCACATTTTCCGTCCAAACCCCTGCCGCAAGCCCGTACTCGCTGCTGTTGGCGCGGCTGATTACTTCATCAAGGGATTCATATGGCATGGCCGCAATAACAGGACCGAAAATTTCCTCTTTGGCGATCGTCATCTCATCACGGACATCTGCAAAAATCGTCGGTTCAACAAAGAAGCCTTCTTCACGCGGTTTTTTCCCGCCTGTTACAATTTCCGCTCCTTCATCGAGTCCTTTTTCAATGTAATTCAAAACGCGCGCTTGCTGCTCATCTGAAACAAGCGGCCCCATTTCCGTATCTTTATTGAGCCCGAAGCCCTGCTTAATCGACTGGGCGTGGGAGGCCATATCGGCAATGACATTATCAAAATGTTTCTTTTGAATGAACACGCGCGAACCGGCACAGCATACTTGCCCCTGGTTGAACATGACACCGTTTAAGGCGCCAGGAATCGCTTTCGACAAGTCGGCATCTGGCAAAATAATATTCGGGGATTTTCCGCCAAGTTCGAGCGTCACCCGTTTTAACGTTTTCGAGGCATTGGCCATAATCAGTTTTCCGACTTCAGTAGAACCGGTAAAGGCAATTTTATCTACAAGCGGGTGGTCGACAAGGGCGGCTCCGGCAGTTTCCCCAAAGCCTGGCACAATATTGACAACGCCGTCCGGGAAGCCAGCCTCGCTTACCAGCTGCGCCAAGTAAAGGGCGGAAAGCGGCGTTTGTTCAGCCGGTTTTAAGATAATCGTGCAGCCGGTCGCAAGCGCGGCACCCATTTTCCACATTGCCATTAAAAGAGGGAAGTTCCAAGGGATAATTTGCCCGACAACCCCGACCGGTTCATGGCGGGTATAGTTAAAGTAAGGGCCGTTTACGGGAATGGTCTGGCCGGTGATTTTCGTTGTCCAGCCGGCATAATACCGCATATGTTCGATGGCAAGCGGAATATCGGCATTTGCCGTTTCACGGATCGGTTTCCCGTTGTCGAGCGTTTCGAGCTGCGCCAGCGCTTCCCGGTGCTCTTCCATCAGATCCGCCAATTTATACATTAACCGGCTTCTATCGGCAGGGTTCATCCGCGGCCACGGGCCTTCGTCAAATGCTTTTCTGGCTGCTTGTACGGCACGGTCGATATCTTGTTTATCCCCTTCATAGATCGTAGCCAGCGTTTCGCCGGTAGCCGGATTCGGCGTATCAAATGTTTTTCCGGATGCACTTTCAACAAATTGCCCGTTGATGAACATTTTCTTTTTGCCCTGAAGGAAATGCTGAACCCTTTCATCCAACTGCACGGTTAATTGTTCCATTCCAACCCCTCCATTTATGTTAATTTCAAGGAGACAAGCCTCCTTATATACTTGCTTTGTGCGCCAGCCTGTCAGCGCTTACATACATATTCTACTAAATATCAAAAATAGACGCAATAGAAATCATTCGAATAATTTGAACATACTCTGCGGAAAATCGCAAAAATTCGACATACCCCTTTATGAATAATTATTCGCTACTAATTTTCTAATAAAAAATAATTATTTTATCTTTTTATTTTACTAGTTTCATATTATAATCTATATATACATATATTTTAAGAAACGAGGGATAAAATTGACAATGAATGAGAGAATGGCACTAAAAATCCGCCTGGAGCAGCTGGAAGACGCTGAGATTCGGGTTATACAGGAATTCCAAAAAGAACGGGAAAATATTTTTAAAAGATTAAGGGAGCTGGATGAAAATGAAGGCCAGCAGGTAAAAGCATCCGGCAAACCGGAATATGTATCTTTTAATGCGCTTGCGTCCGTCTCGCCGGAAACCTCAGGCGGCGAAGCCCTTACGAATGAAAGAAAGGTGCGGAAATCGCGGTCGTCAAAAAAGGGCAGGTCGGGCAAGATGAGAGAAGAGGCTATCCAAATACTAAAAAACGTTTCGGAACCGATCAGAGGGGCTGAACTGCAGCGGATGATCGAAGAAAAAACCGGCTATAAAATCGCTAATATGACCTCTTTCATGAAATCCGTCGAAAAACTCGATCCGCGTATCCGCAAACCGGACCGTGGGTTGTACGAATTTGTGAATGATACAGCAAATACGGAAGAACCGCATCAGGAAATGGAGCAAAATGAGAACTTGCCGGAGGAAAACGAGGCAGTTACTGAACAGAAGTAAACCGGTATAAAAAACCCCCGGAAACCCGGGGCTGTAAACAACATAAAAGCGGCGGGAACACATCAACTGTGCCCCGCCGCTTTTTTATATTTTGATGACGATAAAACGAGCAAAATACAATTATGAATTGGATTCTTCCTTCGGCGGATGGGTCTGATAAAATTTTTTCTGAATCAGTGTTTGTCCGATCATAAAGAGCCCGCTCACTGTCCAGTACAGCGGCAGAACCGCCGGAGCTGAAAAAGAAACAAACAGGATCATGATCGGCGACATGAGCATCATATATTTCATTTGTTTCTTCTGTTCCTCAGGAATACCGATCAGTGAAATTTGGGCTTGGATAAAATAAATGACACCAGCGAGAATGGCCATCGGAATATCTGTTTGTCCGAGATTAAACCATAAAAAGGAGTGGGTGGCGATTTCTTTCGAGCCGCGGATCGCATAATAAAACCCCATTAAAATCGGCATTTGGATGATAATCGGCAGGCAGCCCATATTCAGCGGGTTAACGCCGTGTTTTTGATACAACCCCATCATTTCCTGCTGCAGCTTTGCCTGTTCTTCTTTCGTTTTGGCCGCTTTGATTTTTGTCTGCAGCTTATCCATTTCCGGCTTCAAAACTTTCATTTTATCCTGCATGATTTGCTGTTTTTTGAATGTATGCAGCATAAAAGGCATGAGAATCAGCCGGATGATTAACGTCAAAACAATAATGGCAATCCCGTAATCACCATGAAGCAGCTGGGCCGTTGCTTTAATGACAACTGAAAACGGGGCAACAAAATAATGATGGAAAAATCCACCGCTGTGCGTGCTGTTTGTTGAATTTGAACATGCGCTTAAAACGAACAGCAAACTGCTTAAAACCAATGTAAAACTGAAAAATCTTTTCATGAAATATCCTCCTTTAGTATATTGCACAAATCCTGTCCTTTCTGACCGGTCTTAAATCCGGTTCCGAATCAGGATCTTCAGAAGGATATGTCCGTATTCTGACGCAACTTAAAATCCAAATCGTAAAGAAATTGCACCGGCATTCCGCAGCCGGGCGGGTGTGTACAGTAAAATCCTGCATGACGGCGGCAGGCCTTGCTTCAACAAACGCTGCCGGCCTGATCACAAACCGGCTCAAATAAAGAAAACCTGCTGCCAGTACGTAAAATGACAGCGTGCAGACGGCCGGGTCATTTACAAAATCGATGATGTTTTGAATCAAAGCTATTCACTCACTTTAAAGAGATCAGTACAAAGTATACTTTAATTTTGTCTGTTTTACAATCGTAATCATCATTTTACCATACACTGCGAAAGAATCCTAATTTAAGGGAGGGGGAGTATGCCCGGGCAGCATGAAAATGGAAAAATTTTTACGCGCATATAAAACGGGGCTGCCCGGATGGACAGTCCTCAGTTACGCTGTTAGTGAATGTCTTTCTTCTTAAATCTGCCGCCGCGCACTTCTGATATGTTTCCAACCGCGATAAAGGCGCTTTCGTCAAATTCTTCTACAATCGATTTCAATTTTGCTTCCTCAAGGCGGGTGATGACGCAGAAAATGACTTTTTTATTGTCTCCGGTATAAGCGCCTTCCCCGTTTAGATAGGTTACCCCGCGGCCGAGGCGGGCCATGATCGCATCACCGATGTCATACATCTCGTCGCTGATGATCCATACCGATTTGGATTCATCCAGCCCCTGTACAACCACGTCGATTGCTTTTGTGGCGATAAAATAGGTAATGACCGAATACATAGCATATTTCCAGCTGAACACAAAGCCGGCACAGGTAAAAATGAAGAGATTGAGGCCGAGTATGATTTCACCGACAGAGAAAGGAAGCTTTTTGTTTAATAGAATGGCAAGCGCTTCTGTTCCGTCAAGGCAGCCACCCCAGCGGATGACAAGGCCGACGCCGATGCCAAGGATAATACCGCCAAAAACCGTACACAGCAGCAAATCATCCGTAAACACTTTTACAGGGGTCAGCAGGATGGTTGTCACCGACATGATGGAGATGCCGTAAAGGGTGGTCAAGGCAAAAGTTTTCCCGATTTGCTTGTACCCGATATAAAAGAATGGGAGATTTAAGATGAAAATAACTGGCCCCAGTTTCCAGCCGGCAAGGTGGGAAAGGATAATCGAGATGCCGGTGATGCCGCCGTCCAGAATCTGGTTCGGGACAAGGAACAGCTCGAGGGCAACCCCCATAATCATCGCGCCGAGGCTGACAAAGATAAAACGCTGGCCAAGTACCGCCCACTTATTTTTCTTCTGCCTGAATTGGGCATATGTTTTTGCCGTTTCTTCCATATTTTATCCCCTTTCCAAATGTTTTTGTGAAAAAATGTACATTTTACGCATACATAAGCCGTTCCTTTAAGAGCGGCGTTTTCCAAAGCCAAGGATTTTTCCCTGAACCGGAGAACGAAAAAATATTTACAATGAAGGACGCTCCCGATCAAACAGATGAGAAAAAGCGGGCTTTTAACACAGAGGAGAAAATCGGTATAAATATCTATAATATAATTATATTATAAGAAAGTTAAAAAGTGAATGAATATGCATTTCCATGTTGTTTAAATTTTTCCCGGCCGTTTTGAATCATGGGGAAGGGCGCGCTTTTAGGGGCCCAAATTGCCCGTATTGACCGCGGAAATGTTTATAAAAAAAGCCCGGCTCGGCCGGGCTTTTCAAATATCCAATCTATTCTTTTTCCAAGGCGGCTTTTAAAGCATCTGCCAGGCTGTTGCCGAAACTTTCCTCTTTCTTTGTGTATTTTTGCAGCAATTTCTTTTCTTCATGTTTTGACAAAGTTTTTTTCTTTTCGTCTGCTTTTTGGACAATATTGCAGTGGCGGCACTGGAAATAGACGCCGGATTTGCCGTGATGGATCTCCATCTTTTTATGGCAGGTCGGGCAGCGCCTATTTGATAGTTTCGGGCTTTTCCGCTTTGTAAACCGGCATTCCCGGTTTGAACAGACAAGCTTTTTCCCGTCTTTGCCGTTTACTTCTTTCATAAGGGAACCGCATTCCGGGCATTTTGTTCCCGTTAAATTGTGGGCGCGGTATTTTTTGTCACTCGTCCGGATTTCACGGACGAGGCGTACGGTTTCCCGGCGGATGGTTTCCAAAAACTGCTTCGGGTTGCCTTTTCCGCGGGCAATTGCTTCAAGCTGTTCTTCCCATTTGGCGGTGAGTTCCGGCGATTTTAGCTCGTCATTGACAAGGTCGATCAACTGCTTGCCTTTCGGGGTCGGCACAAGGCGGCCGGACTCACGGCTGATCGTTTCGGAGGAGACGAGCCGTTCAATGATATCGGCGCGTGTTGCCGGCGTCCCGAGTCCGTATTTTTCCATTCTCGAAAGAATATCCGCTTCGGAATACCGTTTCGGTGCTTCGGTTAAATGCTGGCTGAGCCGGATTTGTTCCAGCTTAAATTTTTTTCCTTCTTTGATCGAAAGCAGCGCCGTATTTTCCCGCTCCTGTTCATGGTGCAAAACAGCGGTAAAACCGGCATTTTTCACGGCCATTGTCCGCCCGGTCATGGTTTTTCCGCCTGCTTGAAGTTTAAATTGGACGGTTTCATATTCATAAACCGGATAGAATAGCGCAAGGAACCGTTTTACAATCAGATCATAGATTTTCCGTTCATCGGCAGACAAATCTGATAAGGCCGGGCGTTCATCTGTTGGAATAATCGCATGGTGGTCCGTCACCTTCGCATCATTGATGACACGTTTGGCCAGTATTTTACCTTTTCGGGAAAGGATCGGCTGAACTTCTTCTTTGTACGCATCTTTCACCGCAAGCAGCCGGTCGTACATCGTATTTTCCATATCTTTCGTCAAATATTTCGAATCGGTGCGCGGGTAGGTAACGAGTTTATGCTGTTCATATAAGTTTTGCAGCACATTCAATGTTTTCTTTGCTGTAAAACCAAAACGGTGGTTGGCGTCGCGTTGCAGTTCCGTCAAATCGTAAGGGAGCGGCTGCTGCTCTTGCTTCTGTTTGCGGATCACTTCTGTCACGACGGCAGTCTGCCCGGATAAAGCCGCATGTATGGCATTTGCTTTTTGCTCGTCAAATATCCGTTTTTCGCCATGATGGTCATACGATACTTCGAGTTTTCCGGCGAGCGCTTCAATGGTCCAGTATTTTTTCGGCACAAAAGACTGGATTTCCCGTTCGCGCTCGAGCACCATCGCCAATGTCGGTGTCTGCACGCGCCCGGCGGAGAGCGGATCGTTGTATTTCACGGTTAAAGCACGGGATACGTTCAATCCGATCAGCCAGTCTGCTTCGCTGCGGCAAACGGCGGAGTGGTACAGATTGTCATACTGCTTTGCCGGTTTTAACTGCTTGAATCCGTCTTTAATCGCTTTATCGGTCTGGGAAGAAATCCATAACCGTTTCACCGGTTTTCTCCAGTGCATTTTTTCCAGAATCCAGCGTGCGACAAGTTCGCCTTCGCGCCCGGCATCGGTTGCGATAATGCAGTCTTTGATGTCGCTTCTTTTGCCAAGCTGTTCGATCGCTTTATATTGCGGATAGGTCTGCCGGATTGTTTTAATTTCCATTTTATCCGGAAGAATCGGCAGGTCTTCCATACGCCATTCTTTATATTTCGGATGATAATCTTCCGGCATTTTCAGTTCGATCAAATGGCCGAGCGCCCATGTCACGATATAGCGCGGCCCTTCAATATAACGTTTTTTATTTTCCGTGCAGCCGAGGACGCGCGCAAGTTCGCGCCCGACGCTCGGCTTTTCGGCGAGTACAAGCGATTTCATTGCATAACACCTTTCTTTTATTCCTGTCTGAACAAGTATAACGCATCAAACAGGATTGATAAATCATTTCGTTTCTTCTGTTTTCACAGTGAAAATTTTGAAATGCAAACGGGCTTTTGGTAAAATGGTGGTTTGTAAGAGACAGTGTAACCTGAAAGCCTGCATTATATCTTGCAAATATAATTGGATAGGTGGTTATCAATAATGGAACAAACAAAGCCGTACAGAGTCTTATTGTATTACAAGTATGTTGAAATTGAAAATCCGGAAGCCTTTGCAGCCGAACATTTGCAGTTTTGCAAAGAGACCGGTTTAAAGGGGCGTATCCTCGTTGCCAAAGAAGGGATCAACGGCACCGTTTCCGGAACGGTTGAACAAACAACCAAATATAAAGAAAAGATGCACGCCGATCCCCGGTTCCGGGACATGGTCTTTAAAGAAGATGAAGCAGATGGCCATGCGTTTAAAAAAATGCACGTCCGCCCGCGCAAGGAACTGGTTACGCTGCGGCTTGAAAAAGACATCAATCCGAATGAAAAAACGGGAAAATATTTGTCTCCGAAAGAATTTCGCGAGGCGCTGCTGGCTGAAGATACCGTCGTACTGGATGCGCGCAATGATTATGAGTATGATCTCGGGCATTTCCGCGGGGCATTGCGCCCGGATATCCGCGCTTTCCGTGAACTGCCGGGATGGGTGCGCGAACATAAAGATCAATTAAAAGGCAAAAGAATTGTGACGTATTGCACAGGCGGCATCCGTTGTGAAAAATTTTCGGGCTGGCTTTTGGAAGAGGGGTTTGAAGATGTCGGCCAACTGCACGGCGGGATTGTAACATACGGAAAGGATCCGGAAGTGCAGGGCGAGCTGTGGGACGGCAAACTGTATGTATTCGACGAACGGATTTCCGTTCCGGTCAACCGAAAAGAACATGTCGTTGTCGGCCGGGATTATTTTACGGGGGAACCGTGCGAACGTTATGTCAACTGCGCCAACCCGGCCTGCAACAAGCAAATTTTATGCTCGGAAGAAAATGAACATAAATATATGCGGAGTTGCTCGCATGAATGCCGCACCGTACCAAATAACTTATATGTAAAAGAACACGGCCTTACACCGGAAGAAGTGGCTGAACGGCTGCGCCGGATCGAAGAAGAAGACGCGGCGTTAAACCGGTAACCGGGTGGCTTTTAACCTTACGATCCGGAAAGCGGATGGTGAAAAAGGGCATGGAAACCGTGCTCGCTCCCTGCCGGAACGATTCCTTGCTTCGGAAACGGCATTTTCTTGAAAGAAACAAGGCCTAAAGAGCGGAATGTGAAAAAGAGAAGAAAAACCGGGAACTGCTGCAAACATCCCAGCTCGGGGGCAGGGTTAACAAGCGGTGCGTTCCGGAACAGAGAAAGGATTTGGTGCAACTGGGCCAAATCCTTTTTATCTGCCTGTTTTTTGTGTAAAATGGGGAAAAATGGGCATCTTTGCCGCTTCATACGCGGTATGGCAGAGGATGAAAATCAGCGGGCAATATTTTCAGGATAGAAAGAAAGGCGGGATTTGGATGTGCGGGAGGTACACGTTAACGGCATCTGTAAATGAATTGGAAGAAAGGTTCCATGCCAAAGCTTCTTTTTCAAGCAGTGAATATGCCAAAAGTTATAATGTCGCGCCTTCGCAAATGGTGGCTGCCGTGATCAGCGCCCATGGGCAGTACAGACTCGGTTTTTTAAAATGGGGCTTGATTCCTTCCTGGGCAAAAGATCCGAAAATCGGGCATAAGATGATCAATGCCAGAAGCGAAACCGTATTTCAGAAACCGGGTTTCCGGGAGGCAGTGAAAAGGCGGCGCTGCCTCATTCCGGCCGATTCTTTTTTTGAGTGGAACCGAAAAGACGGCACCCGGGCGCCGATGCGGATCAGGCTTAAGAACAGGGGCATTTTTGCGATGGCCGGGCTTTGGGAAAAATGGATGGACCAGGAAGGGAATCCGGTCTTTACTTGCACGATTTTAACGACAAAGGCGAACAGGATGATGGCAAAAATTCACGACCGGATGCCGGTGATTTTACGCAGGGAAGATGAAGAAAAATGGCTGGACACATCGGTCACTGAGGCGGGCCGGCTGTTGCCACTCCTTTCGCAGTATGATGCAGACCTAATGGAAATGTATGCCGTATCTGAACGCGTCAATTCGCCGAAAAACAATTTTCCGGAGCTGTTATTGCCAAAAGATTAAATTTTTTGTTGAAATGTTGTGGCAAAAAGTTTATCATAAAGGTGACAATTTCATGAACGTAACCACAGGGGGAGCGTTAAGCTGAGAGTGAACGCCATGTTCTGACCCTTTGAACCTGTCCGGTTAATGCCGGCGTAGGGATGTGGAATTTCTTTTGTCCTCCCATGGTTCGTTATGTTCATGCATACCAAAAGGGGGATTTTTTTATGGGCAAATTAAGTTTACAGGCTATGATTGAAGCGGCTATTTTTGCGGCGTTCGCGCTCGTGTTGGACTTATTGCCGTCCATTAAGGTGACGTCCGCGATTTCTCTGTCGTTTGCCATGCTGCCGATTTTTGTGGTCGCTTTTCGCTGGGGATTTAAAGCAAGTGTTGCTTCCGGATTTATTTGGAGCCTGCTGCAGATCGTCACCGGTGATGCTAATGATATTCTTAACCCGCTTCAGGGCATCATGGAATATCCGGTCGCTTTTTCGTTCATCGGGTTTGCCGGGCTTTTCCGGCCGCTTGTCGAAAGAAGCTGTCGTCACTATAAAAAGGGCACGATGACTTTTTGGATATGCCTTTCCGTTCTTACCGGAAGTTTTGCCCGCTATTTCTGGCATTTCGTAGCCGGCGTGATTTTTTGGGGTTCCTATGCGCCTAAAGGACAGTCGGCGTTTCTCTATTCTCTCATCATGAATGGCGGCACGATGATTGGGAATGCGATTTTATGCGCAGCTGTTGCGGCGATTCTCTTGAATGCCGCCCCGCAGCTGCTGACAAAATACCGCAATCCGCACAGGCATGCGGCATAAAAGCAACTTGAAAACGGCAAGGCCAACTGCGCCTTGCCGTTTTCGCTGAAGGAAAGAGGCTTCATGGTAACAGGCGCCTTGTAAAGCCGGCAGTCCGGTTTTTACTGCTTTTTCGGTTGATGATAGGAGGCTACGGGTAATGCTTTCGAGAAACGGGAAAAGATAAATAGAAGGAAAATGAAAGAAAGGGGATTTTATGGACAAAGACATTCATCACCCGTTTGGCCACCGGGTCATCCCGATGACTTCGATTGAAAGCGGAACAGGCAGAGAATTGCTGCCGGATCTCTATTGCCTTACCATCCAAATTGTCAATGTGTGCCTGATCGGCAGGGCCGGAACCGATGCATTTGTTCTCGTGGATGCCGGCATGCCGGGTTCTGCCGAAGCGATATTTTCAGCCGTGCGGGCACGCTTCGGGGAAAAGGCAAAACCAAAAGCGGTTTTACTGACGCACGGCCATTTTGACCATGTCGGAGCGATTGCGCCATTATTGGAAAAGTGGGACGTGCCGGTTTTTGCACATCGATTGGAGTTGCCCTATTTAACCGGGCGTGAAACGTATCCGGATCCCGATCCGTCCGTTGAAGGCGGCCTGCTGGCGAAGATTTCCATGATTTATCCGAATGAACCGGTTGATCTTGGCCATGCTGTCCAGCCCCTTCCCGAAGACGGGACGGTCCCATTTTTGCCGGGCTGGAAATGGATCCATACGCCCGGCCATTCGAGAGGGCATGTGTCGTTCTTCAGGGAAGCAGACAGCGTGTTGATCACGGGGGACGCATTTATCACCGTCAGGCAGGATGAATTTTGGAAAGTGCTGGTGCAAAGGCAGGAAGTAAACGGGCCGCCGCGCTATTTTACAAATGACTGGAAAGCGGCCAAACGCTCAGTTGAAAAATTAGCTGCCTTAAAGCCGGAAACTGCTGTTTGCGGCCACGGGATCCCGATGTCTGGCTCCGGCTTGCGGAAAGGGCTTGAGGCCCTTGTATCCGGATTTGATGAAATCGCGCTCCCGGATCACGGGAAATACGTAGATGGCACACAATAGGCGGTTTGTTCATTGCTTCCTTCCCCACAAAGGTTTACAATAATTTGTAAATGGATGGATATAAAGGGGCGAGAAAATTGGAAGTCAAAGATTTTATGATCCGGGATGTTATTACGGTAAAAAAAGAGACAACGATCCGGGAACTGTTAAAGGTGCTTGCCCACCACCGGATCGGCGGCGTACCGGTCGTGGACGCGGAAGGAAAGCTGCTCGGTATGATCAGCGACGGGGATGTCATCCGCTTTTTGCAGCCAAAGGCACGGACCGTTTACGATTTTTATATTACGATCGTGGTAAATGAGCAGGAAGACTTTAATGAAAAATTGGTGCACAGCCTGGACTTCCCGGTGGAAAAGATTATGAAACGGCGGGAACTGTATACGGTAAGGCCTGAAGACGATTTTGAAAATGCGCTCAGGATTCTGGCAAAACACCATTTTAAAAAGCTTCCGGTCGTCAATCAGGCAGGGCGTGTTGTCGGCGTCATCTCAAGAGGCGATATCATGCGCCAGATTACGGATAAATTGCTCAACAGCTAAATCGCAATGTTTAGACCGGCCTCCCCGGGGAAGACTATACATAACAGTCTTTCGGGGAGGTCAAATCATGAACGGAACTTCAATGCCGCAATCTCCTGAACCGTTGTGGCGCAAAACGGTCACGATGCCGCAATTTCCATCGTTAACGCAGGATATGGAAGCCGATGTGGCCGTTGTGGGTGCCGGAATGGCCGGGATTGTAACTACCTATTTGCTGGCAAACGAAGGGTATAAAACGATCCTGTTTGATGCCGGATCCATTGCAAATGGCACAAGCGGGCATACGACGGCAAAAATCACCGCACAGCACGGGCTCATTTATGATGAATTGATCCAGCATATAGGAAAAGAAAAAGCATCCCTTTATTACAAAGCAAACGAAACAGCTGCATCGTTCATTGAACAAACGATCCTGAAGCACGGGATCCGCTGTGATTTTTCGCGGCAGGATGCCTTTCTCTATACCAATTCCGATGCATATATTGAAAAACTGGAAAAAGAAATGCAGGCGTATGAAACCCTCGGCATCCCGGGAGAATGGATCGGTTCGCTGCCGGACGGGATTCCCGGGAAAAAAGCGGTGAAAATGGCCTGGCAGGCACAGTTCCATCCGCTTTCGTACTTAAAAGCACTGATTGAATATTTAATGGACAAAAATGTCCCGATTTTTGAACAAACCACTGCGAAAGATATCGATTTTGGCAGCCCATTAAAAATCAAAACGGAAAAAGGGCATACCATGACGTGCAAATACATTTGCATCTGTACACACTATCCTTTTTACAATGCGAAAGGCTTGTATTTCTCAAGAATGTATCCGGAACGTTCGTACTTGCTTGCCGTGAAACCTGTAAAACCTTTTCCGGGCGGCATGTACATTAATGCGGAGCAGCCGTCGCGTTCATTCCGGGAAGCGGAAGGAGCCGGGGAAAAACTGCTTTTGGTCGGCGGAGAGAACCATAAAACCGGCCACGGGGAACCGGAGATCCGCCACTATGAAGCATTGCAGAAGTTTGCAGAAGAAACATTCGGAATCGGGGCATTCTGCTGCCGATGGTCAGCCCAGGATATGACCACATTGGATAAAATCCCTTATATCGGCCCCATTACCAAAAATGAAGAAAGGGTCATGGTCGCAACCGGATTCCGCAAGTGGGGGATGACCGGCACCCATCTCGCCGCCATGCTGATGCGGGACCGGATTATGCAAAAAGAGAACCCTTATGCCGATATCTTTTCCCCGCAGCGTTTTGAAGCGGATCCGATGGTCAAAAAATTCATCTCTGCGAATACCGACGTTGCCGGGCAGCTCGTCAAAGGAAAACTTGACATGCGGGATCAATCTTTAGATGCGTTAAAAAATGACGAAGGGGCCGTTGTCCGTATTAACGGAAAGCGGGTAGGCGCCTACAAAGACCAGGACGGGAACCTCTATCTGGTCGATACGACATGTACCCATATGGGCTGTGAAGTGAAATGGAACTCGGGAGACCGCACATGGGACTGCCCGTGCCACGGTTCGCGGTTTGCTTGTACAGGCGAAGTGGTAGAAGGGCCGGCGAAAGAACCGCTGAAAAAAATCGATCAACAGGACTAAAGTGCTGCAAACACCGCCGCAATTCGACGGTGTTTTTCTGCTTCTATGCGCGAATTCGTGACTTTATGCCTATGTTACAAATTTTTCACGGGATTACAAAGAAGCGTTTTTGTGTAACCAAATCAACATTTTGCCGTTATCCGCCTGTTAAATCCGTGTGTTAGGATTTACGGTGTTGGCACAAAAGCCGGCAAAAAGAGGAGGTTACAATTTATGAAAAAAGCAGTATCAGCACTTGCAGCTGCGGTGACCATCACAAGCGTAATGGCTGTCAATGCACAAGCCGCAGCGCCGGATACTTATACCGTAAAACCGGGGGATACACTTTGGGGGATCTCTCAAAAATACAATACATCCGTTAAAACATTAAAACAAAATAACCAACTTTCCACCGAAATGATTTATCCTTCACAAAAGTTAACCATTTCCCCGAAAAACGTTTATGTCATTAAAGCCGGTGACACGCTGTCGGATATCTCGAAAAAATACGGCGTGCCGGTTGAACAAATAAAAGAATGGAACGATCTGTCATCGGATGTCATTTTCCCGCATGATCAAATCGTGATTCGTTCCAATCCGAACAGCAAAGTGACAGTAAAAGAACGTGCAGCGGAAGTTTCCGTCCAGCCGCAAACAAACACGGAAAATGCAAAAGTGGACGTGAAAAAGCCGACCGTGCACGTGGAATCTTCCAAAGAGGCGGCTCCAAAACCGCAGGGAAAAACGATGACCGTCACCGCGACCGCTTATACAGCCAATGATCCGGGCTGCTCCGGCGTTACAGCGACAGGCATCAATGTTAAAAATAATCCGAATGCAAAAGTGATTGCCGTCGATCCGAATGTAATTCCGCTCGGTTCAAAAGTATATGTCGAAGGTTACGGGACCGCTGTTGCAGGCGATACGGGCGGAGCCATCAAAGGAAACCGTATCGATGTCCTCGTCCCGGATTCAGGAAAAGCCGCCAACTGGGGGCGCCGTACGATCCAAATCACCGTACTGGATTAACAGGCGTACGGATGGGGATCCGTTACTTGCACCCGAAACATTCAACAGGCACAGCAAAACAGAAAACAACCATTCAGGAAGTGACAATGAACGATGGGGGAAATACCGCATTTTGAAACACCGCCCGGCCGGGTAAATCCAGTGGAAAAGGATTTACCCGGCCGGGCGTTTATTTTTTCTTGGCAGCGTGTGAAAAACATTGTAAAGTAGAGCTAGAAAAAGAAAGGAGTGATCTGTTTGTCTTTTCCTTTGATCATCGCTGAAAAACCTGACCAGGGGCGCACCCTTTGCTCGGTTTTTCCGCATGTGAAACGGGAGGGGTATATTGAAATCCGCCCGAATGAGATCTTCCCGGAAGGCGCTTTCTGCACATGGGCGATCGGCCATTTAACCCAGCTCGCCCCGCCGGAACATTACAATCCCGCCTGGAAGCAGTGGAAACTGGAAACGCTGCCGATCCTCCCGGAAACATTCAAATATGAAGTAGCAAAGTCAAAATACAAGCAATTTCAAATCGTCAAAAAACTGGTGAAAGACGCGCGTGTGACAAATATTATTCATGCAGGCGATGCCGGCCGTGAAGGGGAACTGATCATCCGCAACATCCTTCATTTGTGCGGCGCCAAAAAACCGCTGCGGCGTCTGTGGATCTCGTCTTTAACCCCGCAGTCGATCCGGGAAGGGTTCCGCCATTTATTACATGATGAAGACACCCGCCCTTTGTATGATGAAGCATACGCCCGCGCCTGTGCAGACTGGCTGGTTGGCATGAACGCCTCCCGTGTCTACAGCCTGCTTTTAAGGCAAAAAGGCATGCGCGATGTCTTTTCGGTCGGTCGCGTCCAGACACCTACGCTCGCTTTAATCGTAAAAAGGGAGCTGGAAATTGAACATTTCAAGCCCGAACCGTTTTGGGAAGTCACCGCAATGTTTCAATTTGATGACAAACAATACGAAGGCAAATGGGTGAAAGATGGCGAATCGCGTTTGAATGACCCGGCCATGGCAGCACGGATTGCCGCATTTTGCCGCCAAAAACCGGCGGAAGTTGCAGAATTGAAAAAAGAAAAAAAGGAATTCCAGCCTCCGCTGTTGTTTAACTTGTCATCTTTGCAGGCAGCCGCGAACAGGGCTTTTCAATTTCCGCCGAAAAAAACGCTTGATCTTGTCCAATCCCTCTACCAAAAAGGGATCGTTTCCTATCCCCGTTCCGATTCCCAATATGTGACAAAAGGGGAAGCCGAAACTTTTCCCGGTATTTTGGAAAAACTATCCGCCTGCCCGGAATATGCTCCGTATTTCCCGCTTCCAAAGCGTTCCATCCTTCAAAATAAGCGTTATGTAAATGAGAAAAAGGTTTCCGACCACTACGCGATAATTCCGACCGAACAGGTTGTGGCACCAGGCAGTCTTCCGGACGGTGAGAAAAAAATTTATGATATGATCGTCCGCCGCCTCATTGCTGTCCATTACGGCAATGCCGTTTTTCATTATACGACGGTGAAAACGGTCGTGGACAGCCGTGCAACATTTCTTTCCAAGGGCACGCAAATGGAAGCGGAAGGCTGGCGCAAAGTCATTTTTTCGAAAGAAAAGGAAAAAGATGGCATTTTGCCGGATGTAAAGCAGGGGGAAAAAGGGGTTGTCATCGATACAAACGTCAAAGAAGGCAAAACGCAGCCGCCGAAACGGTACACGGAAGGCCAGCTCATCACGCTGATGAAAACGGCCGGAAAATATATTGAGGATAGGGAACTAGAAAAAGTCATGGCGGAAGTGGAAGGGCTCGGTACGGAAGCAACAAGGGCCGGCGTCATCACCATTTTAAAAGACCGGAAGTATATTGAGGTGAAAAAGAATCAGGTCTATGCCACTGATAAAGCGAAAGTGCTCATCCGTGCCATTGGCGGCAAAATTCTGGCTTCTCCGGAAATGACTGCAAAATGGGAAAAACGGCTCCGCGAAATCGGGAAGGGGGCGGCAGAAGCAGCCGCTTTTATGGAACAGACGAAAAAGCTGTCCAGAAAAATTGTGCAAGATGCTGTTCAGGCAGCGGCCGAATGGGATTTTTCCGGCTTAAAAACGGATGACATTAAAAGGCCGGAATCAAAATATACAATCGGGAAAAAAGCCGGCAAATGCCCGGTATGCGGCGGCGACATTGTGGACAAGGGCGATTTTTACGGTTGCAGTGCCTATCGGAAATCAGGCTGCACCTTTACGCTGTCAAAATCGATCCTTGGCAAGAAAATCAGCCTGGCCAATGTAAGGAAACTGCTGGCCGGTGAAGAAACAAACATGATCAAGGGATTCCGAAAAAATGGCAAAATCTTTGATGCAAAATTGAAATGGGAGGACGGGAAACTCCGGTTTATTTTTGCAAAGCAACAAACCGGCCGTTGATTATTCAGGGGCCGGTTTGTGCGAAGCTTGTTTTTTCTTTCGGCTCACGAAAACGGCAATGGCAATGATGATCACCATGACGATGAAACTGGCATAAAACCCGGGGCGAATTTCTTTTTCCGCCAGTGTCCCGCTGATCGCAAGCAGCAGGAAAAGGATACCGGCTATGGCCGTGATTTTTCCGCCGCCGTTTAGTTTTAAGACGCGAAAAGCCGAAAGGATAATAAATACCCAGTTCATCAGCAGCAAAATCCCGGCTGCTGTTGTAATGTATTCATAAATTTTCCCCGGCAGCAAAAGGGCTGTAATAATGGAAAGAACCAGGCCGCAAGCCGCAAGCCCGAGCGAAGGAAGCGGAAGGTTTTTCCATTTTTTTATTTTTTTGCCGAACCATTTTGGCGCATCCCCGTCATTCGACAAGGTTACGAGCAAATTGGTAACCCCGAACAGCGCGGCCGTCATCGTCGAAAATCCGGCAATGATAATGGCGCCGTTAAAGACGTGGGGGAAAAAGGTGAGATGATAGTCCGCCATTGCCTTGACAAACGGACTTTCTTTATCATTAAAAGCCGTATAGTGTTCCATTGTGACGGCAAGCCCGAGCGAGACCACGTAAATCATCGTTAGAACGACTAGCATGATCGATCCGGCTTTCGGCGCATCTTCTTTGTTTTTCAATTGCATCGCCATCAGCCCGATCACTTCAATGCCGCCAAACGCATAAAACGCATAAATGAGCGAAGCCCAAAAGCCTAACGCGCCATGGGGAAAATAGCCGTGGAGACCATTAGGGAGGAACCCGCCCGTTCCCCGCCCGCCGTCAATCCAACCAAAAAGGGCACAAAAGGCAAGCAAAATAAACATGATGATGGCGGCCGTTTTGATGACAGCGAGAATATTTTCCACCTTATCAAAACCGTTTGTGCCAAGCAGGACAACAACAATGGAAAGGGCTGCGTAAATGGCGGCCAGTATCCATAACGGCACCGTATGAAACCAGAATTTTGTTAAAATGGACAATGCGGTCAGCTGGCTCCCCATAATAAGCACATTCGAACACCAGTAATTCCAGCCGCAGCTGAATCCTGCCCAGTTGCCGTAAGCTTTTTTTGCATAATAACAAAACGAGCCTTCGTGTGGGTCGCGTGCCGTCATTTTCGCAAGCGCGCGGAAAACAATATATGTACCGGCGGCCGCAATCAGGAATGACAACACGAAAGAAGGGCCTGTCGTTTTGATCCCGATACCCGATCCGAGAAAATAGCCGGTTCCGATCGTACAGCCGACACCGACAAGCGAAAGCTGCCACCATGTCAGGTTGCCGTTTTTTGTCGCTTTAGATGGTTGCTTCTGGTTGCCCATCCCGGTTCCCTCCTTTACCTTACATACTGTTTGATAAAGCAGGCCGGTTTATGTACAAGTCCTTGATGCTTCTTAAGACAGAAGCGTTTTGATCCCCTGCACGCCGAAATACAGGCCGAATCCGATTAAAGACGCGCCGGAAGCGAGGGAAATGATTTGCAGTGTCCGGTGATTGAAATAGCGCCGGAATCCGCCCGTCAAACCGGCGATGAACACATCCCAGATGGCAAGTCCCACAAAAATCATGCTGCTGTATGCCAGCAACATGCCCGTCCCGTAATGGCCGGCGGTTTTGGCAAGGACAGACCCGTATATGCCAAGCCAGAACAAAATGGATAAAGGACTTGTGATCGACATGATAAATCCTGTTAAAAAGCATGCGGCAAGCGGATCTTTCTTCCGGTATAAATCAACGGTGATCGTTTTTGAGCTGATTACACTTTCCACGCCGGTATAAATGAGGATAAATCCGCCAAACAGCCAGAGAAAGACCTGCACCATTTCAATATTTAAAAACCGGACAAGCCCCAAGTACACTGCCGCCATAAAAATGCCGTCCGCGATCATCGACCCGGTCCCGACCATCCACGCATGCCAAAAACCGTTTTTAATGCCTTTGTCAATGCGCGCGGAATTGACCGGCCCGATCGGCGCAGCCAAAGAAAGCCCGAGAAACACATAGCCGGCAAAAAGGCCGATGTCCACATCCCCCACTCCTCCCGAGGAAAACTTGTACATTTTATGCACGGGCTTGCCTTTTCATGTATGCCATGCCTTGACAAAGCGTGTTACCCGTTCGCTTTTCCGCCACCAACAGTGAAAACCTAAAAGGAAGAGAAACGTTTGATACAGCAGGCAAGCGGGAATAAAAAAGGGAAGAGAAAGGGGGAAGACGTTTGTTACATCTGTATAAAAACAAGGAAAACAACTGGAAATGGTATCAGCTGGAAAGTGCGGATGAGAAAGAAATCGCACGGATTATTGATGAAAACGAGGAATGCAAAACATGGATTAAAAATATAAAAAATGATGATACAAACACTTTAAAGATTGATACAACCCAAAATGACCGGCCGTTTGTCGAAGGCTCGCTTATTTTTGACCAGCACACGATCAACCGTGAGGAACATGATATGTTTCACTTTTACATCACCGAAAAAACGCTGTTGACGGTAGATCTTGATTTTTCCAAGCTGAAAAATACGGAAATCGAAAAAGTCATCGGGCAGATGGCCTATTCCCGCAATGCCATTGAGGCATTTTTTATTATCATCGGCGCGATCGTAAATAATTACCTAGATAAAATAGACGAATTTGAAATTAAATTAAACGAACTGATCTGGGAGATCCAAAAAAGGAACAATATTGACACGCTCGATAAAATATACGAACGCCGCCACGAACTGCTCGTCTGCCGGAATTTGATGATCCCGGTGAAAGAGATATTATACGGCATGCAGGAAGGATTTGGCACTGATATTTTGGAATACCCGCAAGTCCGGCAAAGGGTCATGAAAATCGAAAGATGCCTTGCGCTTTTGCAGGATTACCAACAGGAGATCGATACGCTGCTCAAAGTGGAAGAAGTGGTTTCAGGCCACAGGGGAAATTCGATTATGAAAACTCTGACCGTTTTAACGACGCTGTTTACCCCGATTTCCGCCTGGAGCGCCTTATGGGGCATGAACTTTAAAAACATGCCGGAACTCTCCTGGCGCTACGGCTATATTGCAGCGCTCGGCCTGATTGTCGTAAATACCATCCTGCTTTATATCTATTTGTACCGGAAAGGATGGACAGGCGATATTTTAAAAGGAAATAAGAAAAAATCATTATTTAAATAGCCCTTGCTGAACGAATCCGATTTTGAGTTTGTACCCAATTTGTCAGTAAGTTCTAGAAGAATCCATCTTTAAAAATACGATTCTGTCTTCTCTATACATTGAATCAGCTTTCAAGTGCAAGCTTTTCTCTGGATTTTTATAACACCCTTGCATCTAAATTTTTGCCAAAGCTGTCAGCATCCTTGCCAGATCTAGGAATTTTGGTTATTTTTGCAAGCCCTATGTTAAGAAAGCCTGGAAAATTGACGGCCTTTCTTCACATAGGACTCGTCTACGTTAAGGAAGCAAGCAAAAACGAGGCTCTTCCTTGACATAGAGCCCGTCTATGTTAAGGAAGCGTGGAAAATTGGTGGCCTTCCTTAACATAGGGCGCATCTACGTTAAGGAAGCACGAAAAAACGAGGCTCTTCCTTCACATAGAGCGCGTCTACGTTAAGAAAGCGCGAAAAAACGAGGCTCTCCCTTCACATAGAGCGCGTATATGTTAAGGAAGCGCGAAAAATTGACGGCCTTTCTTCACATAGAGCCCGTCTACGTTAAGAAAGCGTGAAAAAACGAGGGTTTTCCTTCATATAGAGCCTGTCTACGTTAAGGAAGCGTGGAAAATTGGTGGCCTTCCTTAACATAGGGTGCGTTTCAAGTGCAAGCTTTTCCCTGTATTCTTTATAAAACCCTTGTATTAAATTTATGCCAAAGCTGTCAGCATCCTTGCCAAATCTAGGAATTTTGCTAATTCAGCAAGCCCTAAATAGCCCTTTTCCGGCTGCGGGACTGCCCGCTTTTTTTTGCGCCCGTTTCATTGATGTGAAAGCCAAATTCCTGTATGTTAAAAACAAAGAAAAAATTTCAAAAGGAGCGTTTCCAATGAAAGTGTACGGCCCGGTGGTAGATGATGAGACGCGCTGCATCCATTATGCTTCTCCGTTGGATGTCGTAGCCATCCGTTTTAAATGCTGCGGAAAGTATTATCCGTGTTATCAATGCCATGAGGAAGCGGAAGCCCATCCGATCGAGCGGTGGGAAAAACGGGAATGGGATACAAAAGCGGTTCTTTGCGGCGTCTGCAAGCATGAAATGACGATCCGGGAATATATGGGGGCAAGCGCTTGCCCGCATTGCGGCGCGCCATTTAACCCCGGATGCGCCGCCCATTATCCGCTCTATTTCCAAATCGACCGGGACAAGCCGGCTTGTCAAAAATTTTCACCTTGACCGCTTTTCTGAAATATGGTATCTTAAATGCAATCAAATCCTTTAGTGTATTAGAGTACTAACATAATAAAGAGAAAGTACAGGATGTGAAACCGATGTTTTTACCGGAAGGCAGCCAGGATGAAATGGGCACGGTTGTCAAAAACCGCGCAACCGTGTTTGAAATGTTCCGTCGCACGGCGGAGAAGCGGAATTATACGGAAATCTCGACACCGCTTGTTGAGTACGCGGATACGTTTACAAATGAAAAGGTTGGCATGAAGCTTCAAAATATGCTGAAATGGTTTGACAGCCGCGGCCAGATTGAAGTTTTGCGCCCGGACTGGACCACCTCCATCGCAAGGGCGCTTTCGCAAAAACCGTTTCGGGCGTGTAAATGGGCTTACCAGGGTTCAGTGTTCAGAATGGATACCCCCGGCCTTGAGAGCCGCCAGGTCGGGATCGAAATGGTAGACCTGCCGGAACTTTTAGGGGAAGGTGAATGCCTGTTTTTTGCCCATGACTTTTTTAACAGGCTCGGCGTTACCGGGGTGATGGTGGAGCTTGGCCATGCCGGTATTTTTGAGGAACTGGTCGCACGCCTGAATCTGGAAGACGGCCAGGTTGACCGGTTAAGAGGGGCCATGCACGATAAACGGAAAGATGAAGTATTCGAGATTGCAAGTTTAAGCGGCAATGCAAAAATTGCCGCGGAACTGGCGGGACTTGTGGATGCGTACGGTCCGTTCGAAATGATCCGGACATTTCAGGAAAGATGGAAAACGGAACCGGCACTTTCGGATATGCTTATTCATATCGAAAAGCTTGGTAAAATTTGCATGGCTGTCGGAATGGAAGACATCATGATTGACCTTGGCCGGGTGAAAAATCTGCCCTATTATACCGGCATTTTGTTCCGGGGATTTTTAAAACAAACCGGCGCTTCCTGCTTTTCTGGCGGGCGGTACGACAAGCTGTACGAACAGTTTCACCGCCAAACAACAGCTGTCGGCATTGCTTTTGACGCCGATATGCTGGCTGAGGAACTGGTTCAGGAAGAAAAACCGGAAAAAATCTGCATCATTGCCGGGGAAGAAACGCTTGCGGAAGCAGAAAAGCTGCGGGCTGCATACGACGGAAAAATCGTGGATATCCGTTTCGCGCCGCCTGCAGAAGGCGAATTCAGTAAGGTCCTCAAGTTTAAAAATGTGGGCGGCCATTGGGAGGCGGAAGAAATTTGACGATCAGCATTGCCCTTACAAAAGGGAGAGTGGAAAAACAATTTTTGCAATATTTAAAGTCGCGCGGCTTTCATGTTGAACCGCTCGTTGAAAAAGGGAGAAAACTCCTCGTTGAAACGGATGCATTCACCTGCATTTTCGTAAAAGGCTTTGATGTTGCAACATATGTAGAGTACGGCATTTGCGATCTTGGCATTGTCGGGGAGGACATTTTGGCGGAAACGCATCCCGATGTTTTCGATTTAATGCCGCTTCCGTTCGGGAAATGCCGGTTTGCCCTTGCAGGTAAACCGGAGGCTGTCCGCCATCAGCGGAAACGCCGGATCGCAACCAAATACCCAAATGTGACCGAGCAATTTTTCCGCGAAAAAGGGGAATCTGTGGACATCGTGAAACTCGAAGGCTCCGTTGAACTCGCGCCGATCGTTGGCCTTGCTGATGCAATTGTCGACATCGTGGAAACGGGTAACACATTGAGAGAAAACGGGCTTACCGTCATAGAGGAGATTCAGCCGGTCACAGCGCGGCTGATCGCCAACCGGTCGGCGTTAAAAATAAAAAAGCAGGCAATCTGGCCGTTTATTGAAAAACTACAGGGAGAAGGGGTCGCAAAATGATACGGGAATACACAAAAGAAGCATTTGCCGAAACGTTTTTGCAATCGAAAAACAAGAGCGGCGTGCATGATGAAGGCGTGCTGCGCACCGCGAAGGAAGTGCTGGAAGACATTCGCTTAAATGGGGATGCCGCCGTGAAAAAATATACCGCCAAATTTGACGGGGAAGTGCCGGAATCGTGGGAAGTTTTACCGGAAGAACGCAAACAGGCATGGCACGAAGTCCCGCAAGATGTGATTTCCGCCTTGCAAAAAGCAGCGGAAAATATTCGCCGTTTCCACGCGAAACAGCTGCAAAACTCCCGGATCATGGAAATGAATGAAAACATCATTTCAGGCCAGCTGTTTCGGCCAGTGGAAAAAGCCGGGATTTATGTGCCGGGCGGGACTGCCTGCTATCCGTCATCCGTTCTCATGAACGCAATCCCAGCTGTCCTTGCCGGCGTGGAAGAAGTGATCATGGCGACACCGGCGAGAAACGGCACGAAAATTGCACCGGTTTTATCCGTAGCGGCCGATATTGCCGGTGTCGGGACCATTTACAAACTTGGCGGCATCCAGGCGATCGGGGCGCTTGCATACGGCACGGAAACGATTCCTAAAGTCGATAAAATTGTTGGCCCTGGGAACGCATATGTCGCTGCCGCCAAATCGCTCGTATATGGCACGGTCGGCATCGACATGATCGCAGGCCCGTCGGAAGTCGCCATCATTGCCGATGAAAATGCTAATCCAGTATATATAGCAGCCGATCTGATCGCCCAGGCCGAACACGACGAACGTGCAAGAACGTTTTTGTTCACCACCTCACAGAAACTGATCAATGAAACAAAGTCGGCACTTGAAAAACAGCTTGTTGTCCTCCCACGCCGCGACATCGGGGAAGTGTCCATCAAGATGCAAAGTGCAGCCGTGCTTGTTGAATCGATAGATGAAGCCTTTGCACTTTCGAACCGGCTTGCGCCAGAACATTTGGAAATCCAGGTGGAAAATCCGCTCTTGCAGCTCTCAAAAGTGAAAAATGCCGGCTCCGTTTTTCTCGGAGAAAACACGCCGGAAGCCATCGGCGATTATTACGGCGGCCCGAACCACATCCTGCCGACATCGGGAACGGCGCGGTTTTCTTCCGGTTTGTCTGTTGACGATTTTTATAAAAAAATTACGTATTTATATTATGGTGAAAAAGCTTTACAGCAAGCGGCGCCGGATGTGATGGCGATTGCTACGGAAGAGCAGCTCGCCGGGCATGCGCGGGCGGTCCAAAAACGGGTGAAAGGGTGAGTGCGTTGCGGAAAGCGGCAAAAAGCAGAAAAACAAATGAAACATGTATTGAGATTGCCGTCAATCTGGACGATCCGGCGGAAGTGAAAGTGGATACGGGTGTTGGATTTTTTGACCATATGCTCGAACTGTTCGCGCGGCACGGGCGCATCGGACTTGTTGTAAAAGCGGAAGGCGATTTGCATATTGACAGCCACCATACCGTCGAAGACACAGGGATTGTGCTCGGCCAGCTGGTACGTGAAGCGCTCGGTGATAAAGAAGGCATCACCCGTTACGGCTCCGCTTATGTCCCGATGGATGAAGCGCTCGGCTTTGTCGCCCTCGACATCAGCGGCCGGCCTTTCCTGCATTTTGAAGCGGAATTTGAAAACCCGAAACTCGGCAATTTTGACACAGAACTTGTGCGCGAATTTTTCCAGGCGTTTGCGTTCCAGGCGGCGGTTACTCTTCACGCCAGGGTGCTGTACGGCGAAAACACCCATCACAAAATCGAATCGCTGTTTAAGGCGTTGGGACGGGCGCTTCACCAGGCAGTGGAAGTTGACCCGGAAATCAAAGGCGTCAATTCGACAAAGGGGCTGATAGAATGATCGCAATTGTCGACTACGGCATGGGTAATATTGCAAGCGCCTCGAACGCTTTCCGTACGCTTGGGCTTGAGGTTGCCGTAACGGACGACCCGGAAAAACTCGCTGCCGCCACCCACATCATCCTGCCCGGCGTCGGTGCATTTAAAGCAGCAGTGGACGAAATTGAAAAGCGCGGGCTGCGGCCGGTTTTAACGGAGCTTGGGAAGAAAAAGCCGTTTCTCGGCATTTGCCTCGGGATGCAGCTGTTATTTGAAACAGGATTTGAAAATGGTGTTGCGGAAGGGCTCGGCTTTATTCCGGGGACGGTGGAACGGATTCAGACGAATGAAATTTTACCGCATATCGGCTGGAATACGCTCGATGTGAAACCGGGTTTTCCGGCTTTTGCGCCGTTTCAGCATCAACATGTGTATTTCGTTCACTCCTACCAGGCGAAAACAGAGGCGCCGTATATTGTGGCTTCAACCGATTACGGGGCGGAAATTCCGGCCATTGTCAAAAACGGGAATGTGTATGGGATGCAGTTTCATCCCGAAAAAAGCGGCAAAACCGGCATGGCACTGTTAAAAATATTTTTGCAGGAAAGCAGTTTGGAGGTACAGGCATGAGAATTATCCCGGCTATCGATTTAATTGGCGGAAAATGCGTAAGGCTTTACCAGGGGGATTTTAACCAAACGACAGAAGTGGCACCCGACCCGGTGGCACAGCTGGAACGCTTTATTGAAATGGGGGCGGAAATGGTCCATATTGTCGATTTGGACGGCGCAAAGACAGGCCGGCCGGCACAGTTTGAACTGATTGCCTCTTTATGCAAGACTGCCGCCGTTCCAGTCGAGGTAGGCGGCGGCATCCGCAATTTGGACACAGTCCATCAATATGCGGAAATAGGCGTTTCCCGGATTGTGCTCGGAACGGCCGCAATCGAAAACCGGGATTTTTTAAAAGCGGCGGTCGCCGAATATCCGGAGAAAATCGTCGCCGGCATTGATGCAAAAAACGGGAAAGTCGCGGCACACGGCTGGCTTGCTGTTACCGAAATGGATTACATCGGTTTTGCAAAAGAAATAGAAAGCCTGGGCGTTTCGCGCATCGTCTTTACCGATATATCGAGGGATGGCACGATGAAAGGCCCGAACCTTGATGCGTTAAAAGCGCTCATTGAAGCGGTCAGCTGTGACATCATTGCTTCCGGCGGCATCACAAGCGAACAAGACGTGAAAAACCTGGATGCAATCGGCGTCAAGGAAGGCATTGTTGGCAAAGCGATTTACGAAGGCAAAATCCGGCTCAAGGGGGCGGCACGATGATCGCAAAACGGATTATTCCGTGCCTCGATGTGAAAGACGGGCAGGTTGTAAAAGGAACAAATTTTGTCGGGCTCCGCAATGTCGGCGATCCCGTTGAGCTTGCAACATTTTATTCGGAAAGCGGCGCTGATGAACTGGTTTTTCTTGATATTACCGCAACCCACGAACAGCGCGATACGGTCATCAATATGGTGGAAAGGACAGCTGAAAATGTGTTTATCCCGTTTACGGTCGGCGGCGGCGTGCGGACGATTTTCGACGTGACCCGCCTGTTAAAGGCCGGCGCCGATAAAGTGTCGGTGAACTCGGCGGCGATCAAAAACCCGGACCTGATCCGAAAGGCGTCCGACCGGTTTGGTGCGCAGTGTGTCGTCGTGGCGATTGATGCCAAAAAAACTGCGGAGGGGAAATGGACTTGTGTCGTAAACGGTGGCCGCATCGATACCGGAATCGATGCGATTGAATGGGCGAAGGAAGCAGAACGGCTCGGTGCCGGGGAAATTTTACTGACGAGCGTTGATACCGACGGGGTAAAAGACGGCTTTGACCTGGCGCTGACAAAAGCGGTCGCCGGTGCCGTCAAAATTCCAGTGATCGCATCGGGCGGTTGTGGCAAACCGGAACATTTTGCCGAAGTGTTGAAAGAAACAGGCGCTTCTGCAGCCCTTGCCGCCTCCATTTTTCACGATGGCACGTTTACCATCCGGGAAGTAAAAGACATTTGCAGCAAAGAAGGGGTGAACATCCGTGAAGCTTGATTTTTCGAAAGGGCTGATTCCGGCCATTGTGGTCGACGATGCGACGGGGGATGTGCTCATGCTCGCTTATATGAATGAAGAAGCGTACGAAAAAACGCTTGAAACGAAAGAAACCTGGTTTTATTCCCGGTCCCGCGGCAGCCTTTGGCATAAAGGCGAAACGAGTGGAAACACGCAAAAAGTAAAATCGCTCCAGGTGGATTGTGATGCCGACACGCTTTTAATCCGTGTTGACCCGGAAGGCCCTGCCTGCCACACGGGGGAAAGGACATGCTTTTATACAAGGCTAGATGAAAAAGGGGAAGCGGTGGAAGCGGAAATTCCCTCCAACCGGCGCATCTTTGACGTGCTGGAAGAGGAGATGGAAAGCCGGAAAATCAAGCCGGTTGAAAATTCCTATACCAATTATTTGTTTGAGAAGGGCATCGATAAAATCGCAAAAAAATTTATTGAAGAAGCGGGCGAGGTCATCATCGCTGCCAAAAACAACAGCAAATCAGAACTCATTTACGAAACAGCGGATTTGTTGTTTCATACCTTTGTCCTTCTGTCTAATCAGAATGTCAAACTATCGGAAGTGGAAGCCGAACTGCAGGCCCGTTCTGCCAAAAAAGGCAACAGCAAAGGCGACCGGAAAAAAATCGAAAAATGGTAATGAAAAAAGGATGTCCGGATAAAGGACATCCTTTTTCCATTACTTGATGCCGGCACGGCAGGGTTATTTACAAACGCGGATGTAATAATACAGCGTCGTTCCGTCTTTCACTTTCGAGAGCACTTCATGCCCATGCCGTTTGCACGACGCCGGCACGTTAATAAAAGATTGCGGGCAGTCGGCGATCACTTCCAATATTTTCCCGTCTTCTAATTTTTCGATGGCCTCAAGCGTATAAAGCTCCGGATACGGGCATGATTCGCCACGGACATCCAGTGTTGCATCCACAGTAAAATTTTCCGCCATTTTTACCGCCTCCTGATTACGCAGACGTTTTCTTTTCGAATAACGTGCGTTTTGCGTTTATTTTTTTCGTATACCAATTTTCCCGCCATACGATAAGAAGATAAAGGGCCAGCAGAAAAGCGCCCGTACCGAAAAGCGCCCCGCCCCATCCGAATGACGTGACAATATTGACTTCCGGCCATCCTTTGACAAACACATCGAAAATGCCCCAATGATCCCATCCGTATGCCAGGAGGGTTGCCCCAACGATATTGCCGGCGCCGACTGCAAAAAATTGCACTTGCCCCTCTGTAATGCGGTACATCCACCCTGTTTCACAACCTCCGGCAATGACAATGCCAATGCCAAACAGGACGCCGCCGACAAGGGCACCCGGGCTTGCCCAGTGGATAACAGGGGCTTCGCCTTTAAATATGAAAATAGCGGTGCCTGCCGTCTGGATCGCCATTCCCACAATGATCGCTTTTCCGAGCGTGCCCCGCCCGGTCAGCCATAAATCCCTGAGCCCGGAAGTAAAGCAAATTTGGCCGCGCTGGATCAGTATCCCAAATGCCGCCCCGAACAGTGCGGCAAGCCCCAGCATTATTTTACCGGATATGAGATACCAGGCGGCAATCAGCGCGATAAAAAGCAAAACCAAAACAGCAGCATAAAGCTGGTAGTTCCCGTGTTGCGGATCCGGCTGTGTGCTTTTGGCAGCATGCCGGCTGAACGATATTTTTGGTTTTCCTTTAAAAATGGGCAATACGGCAAGTTTGACGCCAAAATAAGTACCGATCGCGGTGCCGGCAATAAAGAACCAGGCGTGGAGAGAAAATTGCGGCAGTCCCGTAAAAAACGCAGCCAAATTGCAGCCCATCGCAAGGCGCGTTCCGAATCCGGCAATGATGCCGCCAATGAAACCCCACACCCAGCGCCGTTTCTGGCGGGGAACTTTCCATTTAAAATTCTTGCTGGCAAGGGCACTGAACAAACTGCCAAGCAGCATGCCGATGACCAGCCATCCGTCTGTCCGGTCCTGCGGCTCTCCGATCAGTTTGATCGCTTTAAAATACGCCCAATCAGCCGTATCGACGCCGAACAGCTGAAGCAAATTCCCTCCCCAGCGGGTAAATTCGCCTGTGACGGCCCAGAGCGTTCCGGTCAGCCCAAAATAAAAAGCAGCAAACACGCCTGCCAACAGTAAGACAATAAAAGGATTCCAAAACCCGCTGAAGTACTTTTCATGGGCTTTTTCCAACCATATACGCATGCCTTTCCGGCCTCCTTCATGAAAAATCATACATTCCCTATTATAGCAGAGTTTTCCGTCGGCACATTGATAAAAGTAAAGGTTGTAAAGCGGTTTGCTTTTTCAAATCTGAAAATAATGGTAAAATAATGAAACATATCATGGGGAAAGGGGGGAGATGGCCCGGGGACGGCGTATACCTGGACCAGCGAAGCAACAAATGGGAAACAATCAAAAAAGCGGGGTGTTATACACCTTTTTTGCTTATTTTTTGTGGGGGCTTTTTCCGATTTACTGGAAAATGATTGAGCAGGTGCCTGCTATTGAAATTCTCGCACACCGCATTTTCTGGTCTTTTATTTTTATGATCATACTTTTAGCCTTTTTAAGGAAAATGGGTGATTTAAAAACGAGCATAAAAGAAGGGGTCCGCCACCCGCGCACGCCGCTTTTATTGCTTCTCGCGTCCGTGCTTGTGAGCGGGAACTGGTTTATCTACATATGGGCGGTCAACAACGGGCATGTCATTGAAACAAGTATGGGATATTACATCAACCCACTTGTCAGCATCCTGCTCGGGATGGTCTTTTTGAAAGAAAAACTGAACCGATGGCAATGTCTTGCTTTTCTGCTGGCAGCGTGCGGCGTCGCGATCCAGACGTTCAGCTACGGGCATATTCCCTGGATCGCCATCGGCCTTGCCCTCACATTTGGGTTTTACGGCCTTGTGAAAAAGAAAGTGGACATTGATGCTTTTATCGGCCTGACATTCGAAACATTCTTTGTGATGCCGGTTGCGCTCCTCTACTTACTGGTGATCCAGGTAAAAGGCACGGCATCTTTTGCAACGGTTTCACCGGGATTAACCGTATTGTTAATTGGCACAGGCGTTGTGACGGCAATCCCGCTCATTTGCTTTGCACAGGGGGCAAGAAGCATTTCCCTGACAATGATCGGCTTTTTCCAATACTTGACGCCGACGATGACGCTGATCATGGGCATTGCCTTTTTCAAGGAACCTTTTACGCATGTGCAGCTTTTGTCCTTTGCTTTTATCTGGCTGGCGCTTATCGTGTTTTCCGTTTCCGGTTTTTTGCCGAAGAAGAAATTCCATGTGGAAGAAGTTGCCTGAGGTTGCCATGCCGGAACGGGTTTACTGGAAAAGTTTTTAAATGCATACAAAAAAGCGGCGGGAACCCACCTGGTTTGTCCCGCCGCTTTTATATATGCGGCAACTTGTCTGCTAAAAAAGGTATTTTAACAAATGATCTTTTCGGCCGGCTTTTTTTTAACGGGAAATTTCAGGTATAATAGGGAAGATCGAAGTCACAAGGGAGATTGGTTTATGTCCAGGTTCCAGTTCCGCCCGGCAACGTTTAAAATGGTTTTTTTCATGTATTTGCTGGGCACGGTTATTTTTGCCATTTTGTATTTGCTGCCGGTTTCACACAAACAGCCGTTGCTGCCGGTAGATGCTTTTTTCCTGTCCGCAAGCGCCATTAGTGCAACAGGGCTGTCCACTGTTACCGTTGCGCAAGAACTTACAACGGCTGGAAAAATCATCCTGCTCATCCAGATGGAAATCGGCGGGATCGGCGTCATGGCCTTGGTCGGTGCGCTTTTAATTGCATTGCGGACGAACGCGCCTGTTCCGTCTCAAACATTGATGATTTTTGACCAGAACCAGAACAGCAGCCGTTCGATATCCAAACTGATGGCCTTTATTGTAAAATACACATTAATCGTCGAGACGGCAGGCTTTCTGCTGATTCTGCCGTCTGCACTACAGCACGGCAGCCATGCTTTTGCCGCTTTTTTTCTTTCGGTGTCGACATTTACAAACGCCGGCTTTGAAATTTCGGGAAACGGGCTTGATAATTTTAAAGGCGAACCGTTCGTGCTTGCCGTTTTAAGCTGTATGATCATTCTGGGCGTCCTCGGGTTTGCCGTCGTCATGGAGTTTTTGCAGTCGCGCCGGAAAAAGAAAAGCCTTTATTTCAAAGTAAATGTTTTGATGCACGGCATTTTGCTTTTGGTCGGCTTTCTTTTCTTCTTTTTTGTCGATTTTATACATATGCCGGGGCTTTCTTTTACAGAAAAAATTATCCAGTCCCTTTTCTTCAGTGCGGCGCCGAGAAGCGGGGGGCTGGCATCACTCGATTTGCACGTTTTTTCTTTCCCGTCTCTGCTGTTTATGATCATGCTCATGTTTATCGGCGGGTCGCCAAGCAGCTGCGCCGGCGGAATCCGGACGACCACATTCGCCGTCATTCTTGCCAAATTGTGGTCTGTCATCCGCGGTTCAAATGAGACGCATATGTTCAGAAAGACGCTGTTTGCCGAAGACGTAAACAAAGCCTTTCTCGTCTTTTTCGCTTTTCTTTTTTTGTTCTTTTTCTCTTTTTTTGTATTGTCTTTTACGGAAAAAGCAGCACCGTTTCCGCTTGCATTTGAAATTATGTCGGCGCTGTCGACATGCGGCTTTTCACTCGGGATCACGGCCGGCCTGACGGTGTTCGGCAAAATTTGGCTGGCTTTCCTTATGCTGATTGGCCGTCTCGGGGTGATTATTTTGATCTATACTTTTATGAATCAAAAAAAATCCACAATCAAATATGCAAAAGAATCCATTTTAATCGGTTAGGGGTGGGATTGTGAAACATTTAAAAGAAAGTTTTCTAGTGCTCGGGCTCGGCCGCTTCGGGTCAAGTGTGCTGAAAGAATTGGCGAGGCTCGGATACGATGTTGTCGGCGCCGATAAAAATGAAAAGGTACTTCAGGATGAGGAACTGCAGGACGCCGCATCGTACCTTGCAGAAGGCGATGTGACCAGCACCGCTTTTTTGGAAGAACTAAATGTGACCAATTTCGATGCGGTGGTCGTCAGCATGGGAGATGATTTTGAGTCCGCCATTTTAACGGTGCTTGCTTTAAAAGATCTTGGCTGTGAAACGGTTTATGCGAAGGCGAATGATCAAAAGCGGGGGAGAGGCTTGAAAGGGGCCGGTGCGACGGACGTGTTTTTTCCCGAAGAAGAAACGGGGCGCCGGGTTGCCTACCATATTGCAAACCCGGGCATTTTGCAGTATATCCGCCTGTCACCGTATTGCTCCGGCCTTGAGATGACAGTGCCGGAAGATTTTATCGGAAAGTCTCTGACAGAACTCGATTTCCGCAACAGGTATAAAGCCCTTGTTGTCATGGTCACTTCCCAGACTGAAGAAACACCGGTTGTCTCGCCGGCGCCGGATTATATTTTTCAGCCAGGGGACACCATTTTCACAGTCGGTGCGGAAAAAGATTTGGAAAGACTGCGCCGGAAATTTTACTAGAAAGGTGAGGTATTTTCCGGCTGCGTTGAATTGAACTGCAGGAGCTGCCGTTTTTCCGGCCTGGGGATTCCCATTCGGGGCGTCGGCACGGGAGCCGGAAAAACTTATCCGCCGGGGGATAAGTCTCCTGGCCCCTACTACATATTTTGCAGAAAAATCGTTGCGGTTAAATACCGCCTTGCGAGCATTTGAAAATAAGCCGTAAAAACGGAAAGGGTCGCGATGACGATGGTGTTGCGGATGGCTTCTTTTTTCGGGTCGTCCGGCGATATGTATTTCGATATCATCTCTTCCGCTTTTTCAGTAACCATACCTTCCATTGCCGAAATCATATGTTCATGTTTTTCGGCCGGGAACCGCCCGACTTCCCGCATGGAATTCAGCTCCTCGAAAAGCTGGGAATAAGTGGCATACAGCTGTACCGGATTAATCAAATCATCATGCTCATCTTCGGGGTCATTGACGATCAATTGCAACAGCTTACGGATGGAATCGAAATCGAGCGCCGTTTTCAAGTCTTCCACCAGAAACAGTAGCGCCATCTGGTCAATCGAATATTTTTTCCCTTTTTCCGGCGCCACGATCATTTCTTTAATATCGCGCTTTACCCAGTTTTGAATCGCGGTCAGTGTAAAATTTGTATTTTCAATCTGGCTTCCGAGCGCCACGATTTCATTTAACGAAAATCCGAAGTCATCCGTGTTCTTCTTCAGTATTTTTGTAAAGATGGGGGGCATTACAGCAGCTGCAAAGGGGTGATGCGGGTCTTTGCCACCGTTTTTCTTTGCCCATAAGCCTTGTAAAAACGTTGCAGGCGTCATGGGGCCTGCTCCCTTCAGCGCAAGTAGCAGATCTGCCATTTCCCTGCGTGTCATTTGGAATAGTTCCATTAACAGCACCTCCCAAACATTGGCATGCTACTTTTTATCGTAAGATTGATGGATGGAAAAGTCAATGATGATGATAAGACTCTTTGTATCCTTTCATCATCCAGCAATTCGTGATATTATATCTATGGGAAGACCTCTCTATAGATGTTTATTTTACGGTGTACATTTAGATAATAGAGTGTCTTCCCATTTTTTCTCCTCATCTGCCCCTTCGAGAAAAATTTTTACACATACGGCGTGACAAGATTTCTCCGGTGTCCCGGAATGCCAAGGATGCCTTATTCTTTCAGGTGAAACAATCCGCACTTTTAGGAAGAAAATTGCCCCCGCCCTGGTTTGAAAACGTTTAATGTCAGCATTTCAGGGGAAATAAAAACCGGGAATCGCAATCTTTTGTCAAAAAAGCTTGCATTTTGATTGATAAGTTCATATAATAAGTTCATAGGAACCTAGTATAAAAATAGAAAAGGGGAAATGAAGTTGAAGAAATTTTTTGCGCTGCTCCTGGCATTTACGTTTGCCTTTTCAGTTGTCGGGATTCACTTTTCAAACCCGGTTGATGCAAGGGGATACCGTTCTGTAAAACGGTCTTACCAGACGGTGCCAAAGACAACAACACCATCGTCAAAACAACAGTCCCATTACCAGTCGAAAACGAACCAAAATACAAATTCGGTTTCCGGCAATAAAGCCAATACAGCGTCGTCTTCATCGAGAGGCAGCTTTGTAAAGGGGATGCTGCTCGGCGGTCTTGGCGGCATGCTGTTCGGATCGATGTTCGGCCATCTCGGCGGTTTGGGAACGGCTTTGACGGCAATGGTCAATATTTTAATCTTTATTGCGCTGATTCTCATCGTCATCAAATTGTTCCAATCCGTATTCGGCAACAGGAAAAAAGATCGTGAGGCTTATGACAGATGGAAGAATTAAAACTGTCAGAGCAAGATTTGATTAACGCGGTTTGCACGTTTGTGGCAGATCAGCATTATGCTTATCCGGAAAATGTGATGGCGATGCTCACATACGATGATGATACCGGCTACGGCGCAGATGTCGAACTGAACGGTAAAGATCTCGAGCCGCTGACTGAGCCGAAACTGATTCAGGCCATCCGCAAATATTTAGAAGAAGAATACAGCATTGACCCGTTTGCCGTCAGTATCCGACTGGAAATTGAAGATCAAGATGGTATGGTGGCATACGTAGATTAAGAAACAGCCCGGCAAATGCCGGGCTGTTTTACACTATTTTGATACATATTTGTTTCGTCCTGCGCCGGCTCCTGCGGCAAGCATGAGGATGCCACAGATAATCATGACCACAACCGGCATATGCCAGTTATGCGCCCGGTCATACAACCAGCCGATCAAAAATGGGCCGGCTGCCGCCACGAGATAACCAGCAGACTGGCTCATGCCGGACAAATTGGCAGCTTCAGTGGCCGTTTTCGAACGGAGGCCGATAAACGCAAGCGCGAGGCTGATGCTGGCACCCTGGGCGATGCCGATCAAAATGATACAAATCCACATCCACAACATATGCCCGCCGTACAAAAGGCCTGTAAGCCCGCACAAATAAAAAATCGTAATCCCGAAAACAAGGGGAATCTGGTTTTTCATCCGCTCCGCCCAAATCGGCGTCATAAAAGTGGCGGGCAGGCTGACGAACTGCATGATTGACACCATCCAGCCGGCCGCTACGAGGCTTGCCCCATGGCTGACCATAATTTCCGCAAGCCAGGCGATGGTGCTGTAAAATAGAAACGACTGCAGGCCGAGAAAAAGCGTCACCTGCCAGGCGAGCGAAGACAGCCAGACCGATCTTCCGGGCGTTTCCTGATGGGTGGAAAACTTTACTTTGGCGTGCTCACGCAATTGCGGGATCCACACCAAAGCAGCCAGGATAGAGAGGATGCCCCAGACGAGCAGCCCCCATTTCCACCCGAGCCCCAGGCCGTTCACAATCGGGACGCTGACGCCGGAAGCGAGCGCGGCAAATCCGCCCATAACGGTTGTATAAATACTTGTCATCAACCCGAGTTTTGCAGGCACCCGGTGTTTAATGAGGCTTGGCAGCAGCACATTCCCGATGGCAATGCCTGTTCCGATAAAAGCCGTGCCGATATAAAGCATGGCGGCATTCCCGGCCGTACGCGCCAAAATGCCGATAAATAATATGACGATCCCAAGAAGCAATGTCAACTCCTGGCCAATCCGGCTTGCCAGTTTTGGCGCAAGCGGTGAAATCAGTGCGAAGGCAAGAAGCGGGAGCGTTGTAATAAATCCCGCTTGTGCATTTGACATATGAAGGCTGTGGCGGATCGTGCCGATTACGGGCCCGATGGAAGTGATTGCCGGCCTGAGGTTTGCTGCAATACAGATAACGCCTGCCACAAGCAGCCCGGATAATACTTTTTCTTTTTCTTTCTGATCACCCATCTTTTTCTAAACTCCTTTAAAACTTTCCTGATTTAAAAATGGACAGCAACAGCCATAAAAGCATCAATGTTGCGACACCAAATCCGATCTCAATGATCGGGTTTTTCCAGATCACCGTCGATTGGCCGCTGATGGACGTTCCGATCATCAGCCCGACCATCAGGATACTAAAGGCGAGCAGGACGATCGCGAAGGAAAGCCGGTTGCTGATCCTGTCAAGTTTTTCCAAAAATAAATGCAAATCCGGTATGACGACTTCCATCCTGAATTTGCCTTTCCGCATCGTTTTGGAAATATCGCGCAAATTTTTCGGAAGCTCAAGCAAAATTTCCGCCTGGTCCAAAAACGTTTTCCATCCTTTCTGTGCGACCCTGCCCGGCCGCAAACGGTCCCGAAGCAGCCTTTCCCCAAATGGGCGCGCAGCTTCGATCAGGCTGAATTCCGGGTCAAGCGATTCCACGACACCCTCCACCGTAATCAGCGATTTGCCGAGTATCGTCAGATCGGCAGGGAAGCGGATATGGTATTTGAACGCAAGATGGTATAAATCATTGATGGCTTCCCGCAAGCTTAACTGGCTGAGCGGCAGATCATAATATTTTTCGCGGAGAACTTCGACATCTTCCTTCAGCAGATGAAGATCGGTTTCTTCCGGAATTTCCGCAAGCGCATCGACCGACTTCATAATGGCATTCGTATCCGCCCGCATCAGCGCAATGACAAGTGAGGCGCAATGGTACTTGGTCTCTTCCGTAAGCCGGCCGACCATGCCAAAATCCATATAACAAATCACATCGCCGGGCAAAACGACAATGTTTCCCGGATGCGGATCGCCGTGAAAAAATCCCTCCACAAAAATCTGCTGCAGCATCGAATGGATCAGCCGTTCAGAAATGGCTTTTTTTCGGTATCCGGGGACTGTTTCACTGAAAAATTCGCTGATTTTCCTGCCCTTTATGTACTCCATGGTCAGGACTCTTTTTGTGGAAAAGTCCCAGTAAATTTTCGGAATCCGGATGTTTTCATCGCCTTCAAATTGTTTGGCGATCCGTTCCGCATTCCGGCCTTCATGGTAGTAATCTAGCTCGGACAACAGCGCCTGGGAAAATTCTTCGACAATGTCCCGCAATTGGTATGCCCTTGCCCATTCAAAACGGGACTCTAGGGAGAGGGACAGGCTTTCCAATATTTCAAGATCGGTTTCAATGACTGGGCGGATATTCGGGCGCTGGATTTTGATCGCAACCGGCTCTTCCGTATGCAATTTGGCTTTATGCACTTGTCCGATCGATGCGGTTGCGAGCGGCTCCGGATCGAATTCGGCAAAAAGCTCCTCAACGCCCGCTCCAAATTCGTCCCTGATAATCTTTTTTACTTCTTCAAACGGAAACGGCGTGGCCTTATCCTGTAATTTTTCCAGGTCAGCAATAATCGATTCCGGCAAAATATCACGGCGGGAGCTGGCAAGCTGCCCGAGTTTAATAAAGGTCGGGCCCAATTCCTCTAAAAACAGCCGGATCCTTTCCCCGGTGCTGCGGTGGGGGGTGCGGGGAGCCGCTTTTTTCGAGGGAAAAGGAAGTAAATCCGAAAGGCCCCAATCGCTGATTAAATAACCGAGGCCATTTTTAATCAGGGCGCCGGCAATTTCCTGGTATCTTTTTCCGTGCTTCATTTTTCTGGAAAGCAAGCAACCACCCCCGGTTTTGTTTTATGCAAAAAAACAGCCGGCCCCGGGCAAAAGGGCCAACCGGTTTACGGATTCAACCGTTCTTCAAGCTGCTGGATGCGAAGTTCCAGCGCCTTGATTTCATCTTTTGTCGCAACATTCATTTCAGAAAGGATCTCGTTGACCCGGTCTTTCAAGGCCTGATTCAATTCTTGTTTGGATTGTTCCCCTTTTTCCAGCAGTTCATCAATCAATTGTGTCGATTCCGCTTTTGTCAGGTTGCCTTTTTCCACGAGGCGGTTGACTGCTTTTTCCACTTGTTCTTTGCTGAGCACCGCCATGCCAAGGCCGAGTGATAACAATTGGTTCACTTTATCGCGCATTCCAATTCCTTCCTTTCTCCTCTATCTTAATGTAATCATAGCCCAATCCGGCCGGAATCACAAACGGAAAGGTGTGAAAAATGGCCAATGAACGGACTACTTTCCCCAGTGGGAAGCAATAAACGTGTCGCGGCCCGATTTCGCCCGGTCTTCATGATAGGCATTCGGATTTTTCTTATAAAAATCCTGGTGGTAATCTTCGGCGGGATAAAAAGGCTTCGCCGGCAAAATTTCTGTCACAATCGGCTTTTTGAATTTGCCGCTTTCTGCAAGCTGCTTTTTTGAAGCTTCTGCCAGCCGCTTTTGCTCTTCATTATGGTAAAAAATAGCCGTCCGATAGTTGGAGCCGCGATCCTGGAACTGGCCGCCGGCATCGGTCGGATCGATTTGCTGCCAAAAGATTTCGAGCAGTTTTTCGTACGGAAAAACTGCCGGATCATATGTAATTTGGACGGCTTCGTAATGGCCGGTCGTTCCGGTCTTTACTTGTTCATACGAAGGATTGTCGACCGTTCCCCCTGTGTATCCGGAAACAACTTTTTCAATGCCATCCCACTGGTCGAAAGGTTTGACCATGCACCAAAAACAGCCGCCGGCAAAAGTTGCTTTCTGAAATTGTTCTGCCATTTCTTCTCCTCCAAAGGTGATGCTTTTTCTAAATCGTAACATTTCCTGCGCATCACGACAAGAAAGAATGCCCGGTCTGCTGCGGAAAAATCGAAAAATTCCGCCTGCATTTGCCCAATTTTGGATTTTAGAACATATCTTTTTTGTGTTGTCCACTAAAGTGCAAAAAATTTTTAAAAAAATGTGTTTAAAATTTGAACATTTTGTGAACATAAAGTAATATAATATACAAAAGGGAGGGGTTGTGAAATGAAGGAATTTAATGGGTACTATCTACTTGCAACCGCTGAGCTGATCATGAGTGTGGTTTTTCTTGCCATTCACTTCATTGTAAGCGCTCACACAACGGACTGGTCTTTGATTTTGTTTTGGGGTTTCCTGCTAGGAGGAATGATTACCTATGGGCTCGGAATGGCATACTTGATGATGCTTTGCGCGTCAGGGAAAGAATTGCCGCATGAATATCCGGAAGGCGATCCGTCATACAGAAAAGCTGGATAATCGTTCGCACAGCATGAACCCTGTATACACGGGGTTTCTTTTTTTGGTGGGGAAGTGGGCACCGATCCAATCGGATTTACGATGGCTGAAAAAATTTAAGTGGCGGGAAATGCGGCCTTTTTCATGCAAAAAAAACGATGCCGCAAAGGGCACCGTTAGTCTTCTTTTTGAACATTTGCCGCCTGCGGGCCGCGTGATCCTTCTTCCACATCAAACGATACTTTCTGGCCTTCTTCGAGCGTTTTATAGCCTTCACCCTGGATGGCTGAGAAATGGACAAACACGTCGTCTCCGCCTTCCCGTTCAATAAAACCATAGCCTTTTTCACTGTTAAACCATTTTACTGTACCATGTTCCACGTTTAATGCCTCCTAATTTTTAACCTTTCTTGCTTTTAATATATCCAGAATCCCGGGTTTTAAACGCCATTTCTCATTTGCAGGTAAAATTTGCGGCTTTTTTTGCTTTATCTTTATAAAAAAAACTTCAGTTTTTCGTGACAAAATCAATTGTGATCGCGACAGACATCGCTTCTGGCAACACATACAGAAGTAGTAATCCAACTTATATGTCCTGAAAATATGCGCCGGCCGGTTTTTACCCCCCGTTGGTGCCCGCATTCATCCCAGGCGTGGACTTCCATTTGGAAAAAAGCTTGGTACACTTTGCGGCATCAACATTGATATAATCGGGCAGCCGTTGTAAACTTTTAAATAGCCGGATAGTGAAAACTTCATTGCAAAAGGAGCTGTACCCATTCATGATTGTTTCCGGACAAAAGGAACATCAACTCATAGAAGAAACTTTTAAAGATCAAATAGATCATCACACTGTGATCAGCAAAAAACTCGAACAGTCAGGCCAATTTATGGAAGCCGTCCGCAGTCTGATTGACTTATGCGGTGATGATCCGGACCGCGACGGATTGCAGGAAACGCCTTACCGGGTGCTGAAGGCATTTTTGGAATATACAGAAGGGTACCGGGAAGACCCGAAATTGCATTTGGCAAAAACATTTGATGTCGATCACGATCACAAGGAGCTTGTACTCGTAAAAGATATTGAATTTTATTCCATATGCGAGCACCACTTCGCGCCATTTTTCGGCGTCGCTCATGTCGCCTATTTTCCAAATGAAAAAATCACCGGCCTGTCGAAAATTGCGCGCATGGTCGACGGCTACGCCAGGCGTTTTCAAGTTCAGGAACGGCTGACAAAACAAATTGCGGATGCGGTGGAAGAAGTGCTTGAACCGCAGGGCACGATGGTGGTTTTAGAGGCCAAGCATATGTGCATGTGCGGGCGGGGCGTGAAAAAGTCGGATGCGTCCACGACAACGATGTCTTACCGCGGTATTTTTGAAGGGCGGGCGGATTTGCGCGCCGAATTTTTGTCCTTACTCAAATAGAAAAAAGGATGGTGCTTATGCTGGATGCGGACATATTGATCATCGGGGGCGGCCCTGCCGGCATTTCAGCAGCGATCTGGTGCAGCCGGCTTGGCATGGACCATCTGCTCGTTGAGGAACAGCAGATGCTTGGCGGGCAGCTCGGGCTGATCCATAATCGCATTATTGATTATCCCGGCCTGCAAGCGGAAAACGGGGAGGAAATGCGCCGCTATTTTGTTCGGCATGCCGAGTCGTTGCAATGCCGGTACCGGGTGAATACGCGTGCCGTAAAGATAGATGCCAAAAGAAAAGTTGCGGTGGCGGAAACAGGCGGGCTTAAGACCCAAATCGGTTTTCGCTACTTGATTTATGCTGCCGGTGCCGTCCGGAGAAAGCTCGGCGTGCCGGGGGAAAAAGAGATGTTCTCCCGCGGGGAAACTTATTCGGCTACGAAGGACAGTCATTTGTTTAAAGGGAAATCTGTTGCAGTTGTCGGCGGCGGCGACCGTGCTTTTGAGGGGGCTTGTTTGCTTGCCGAAGCAGGGGCGCACGTCTATCTTATTCACCGCTCGGAACGTTTCAGGGCCAGGCAGGCATATCTCAGTCGGGCCCAATCATATAGGAACATTCGGATTTTGCCGAATATGCGTGTGAAAACCATTATCGGGGAAAACCAAACCGAAGCGGTGGAACTCATCCATTCAAGCGGTGAATCCTGTTTTTTGCCGGTATCCGCAGTTTTCGTCCGGATTGGGATGGAACCGAACAGCGGTCTCGTTCAGGATGTTGCCGGGACGGATGCGGACGGGTACATTGTTTCGGACGGTTACGGGAAAACCGAATGTGAATGGCTGTATGCAATCGGAGACAACTGCCTTGGCCCGCTTTATTCCAGTATTGCAGGGGCGGCCGGGCAGGGGGCTGCTGCAGCAAAGCATATTGCCTCCCGTTTGGCGGGAGTACCCGCCCGGTAAAATAAACGATCTACCGGCTTCACGGCCCTGCGCACGCCGGCATAAGGCCGGGCAATGCGTTCCGGTGAAAAGATGGAGCGTTTTCGAAAAAAACAACGAAAGTGTACAGAGGCGATAGTTTATAAAACATTTTTCCCCGTGCCTTTTTTGTTTTAATCCCGGCCGCCAGGTTGTGAGGCATCTTCCCCGCCCAACACCCGGCTGAATGCGGCAGAAACTTTTTCATATTCTTCGTTTGAATGGAGAGCGTCAAGATCGCCTTCTTCGTCTGTTTTCAAGAAAAACACATCTAAGTCCCGGCCTGTCTGTTCCTCTAAATCTTCAACAAAAGAAACGGCGGCATATTCTGTTCCTTCCAGCGACAATACGCCGATGATTTCCACTTCCTGCTCATGCCCGTTTTCCGTAATTGTAAACACTTCACCCTGTTCAATATTTGCCATCGGGTCTCCTCCTTCATTTCTGTCTGTTCGGTATTGTGTACAAAAACGGAAAAAACATGCTAAAAGAAAAATACGCTTATGATCGCAGCCGGATATCGGAAAGGAGTGTTTATATATGGATAAAAAAGACATGGAAGAAAAAATCATTCAGCAATACAAAATGGATGAGAAAATGATGGCGCTCATTTTTGCCCAGTGGTGCGTGAATAATGGGCTTGATCCGAAAGCGCTTTACAGCAGGGCGTATCCGCAACAAGAAAAAAATGGCTTGCTGGAAGAAGCGCTTGCCCTAACGGTACCGAAAGAAGAAGCGGGAGAAATCAGCAGCGGGACTGTCTTGAATGTATTATCCTTATTTGGCAATGACGATTTGGCTTTTGTTGTGTCGGAAGAAAACGCCAAGTTAAAACGGTGAGTCCAGAAACAAACCTGTGTGGAGACGACCCATAATGGTGTTTTTTTCAATTCCGGAAATGACAAAATCACCCCTTGGATGCCCAAGGGGTGATGATTATAAGGAATCGCGTATTGCTTTTTTAAACCCTTCGACAGAGAGCAGGGCAAATACCGAATAAAGCAACGTATACAAGCCCATCACGATCAGCATCGGCGTCCACAGCGAGGACCCGAAAAAGAACCAACCGGATTTTACCGCAAAGTAGCTGTGCGAAAGGCCGAGCAAAAGTGGAATGCCGAAATTGTAAAGCTGCTTGATCCGGATCCCTGTTGTTAAATCCTGCATGGTAAAGCCAAGCTTGCGCAAAATGGTGTAGGCCGGTTTTTCTTCTTCGCTTTCTTCCATTTGTTTGAAATACAAAATGCAGCCGGATGTGACCAGGAAAGTGAGTCCAAGAAATCCGACAATAAACATCATAACCCCCATGTTTTCTTTTTGCATTTTGATGATTTCAGGACTGGAGTAGGCAAAGGAATCCGAAGGGAAATGCAGACTTTGGAACAACCGGTTTGCTTTGCCAAGATCTTCATCCTTTTTCAGATTGATGCCGGTAAAAAGATTCGAGTCCAATTGAATTTTTGGGTCCGTATCCTTTTTTAACGCCTGGAATAATGCATCATCCGTTACCAGAACGGGCATGCTGCCTGAAAAATAATTGGAAAGAACCTGGTCTTTTCGAAGGGCAACGGTGCGCAGTCTGGCTGTTTTCCGCTTGCCCGTTAAGTCAATCATCCCTTCCGATTTCATCGGCATAAATCTGGCTAAAGCATCGGAATAGCCGGAAAAAACCGCCTGCCCGGGTTTTACATCCATTCCTTTTACTGCCGCATCGCTTACGACCGCTATCGGTACAGCTTTGGAGTCGAACTTCAGATCTTTTGACTTTTTATCGAACAGGCTGCTTAAATCGGCTGTAACCCTTACGACTTCAATTTCTTCTTTTTCATAGGCGATGTTGTTTTCATTTAAACGTTCTGTAAATTGTTTTGCCTCATTCGTCTTGATAAATGAAAAGTCCGCAGCTGTCATATTATGGGCTGTTTCTTCAGCAGAATAAAAGGTAATGTAGCTTAATGACAATAAGCCGATCGCAAGCGCCGACACGGTTGTGATAATGGTCAGCAGCACTGCGTTCGAACGGATCCGGAACATGATGGCGGATAGTGACATGACATCCCGGATATTCAGATACCCGCCTTTCTTTTTCCGGATGAGGTAAAAGACAAACCGGACAGAAGTCTTATAAAATAGATAGGTCCCGAAAATAACAAGGGCTAAAATGCTAATCATTGCCGTATACAGAGCACGCACTGTTACAAAGTCTCCATTGAACAATTCTGATGAAATATAGTATCCTGCCCCGATGCATACAAATCCGATGACCCCGAGCAGCAATCCCGCTTTGGAGATTCGTCCGGCCCGGTCTTCCGTGGAGGAAACGGTACGGAAAAGGGAAAGGATCGTCTGCCGTTTGATAAAGATGCTGTTGATCAGCAGGACCAGGATGAAAATAATGGTAAAGACAAGGAGCGTCTGCCCGAAAGCCTTCATCGAAAAATAAAGGGAAACCTTTGTTTCCACTTGAATGATCCGGAGCAGCAGCATCATCAGCAGCTTGGATGCCGCAAACCCGAAAAAGATGCCGGCAAAGAGTGAGCCGTAGTAGAGCAAAAAATTCTCCGTCCCTAAAATCCGGAACACTTCTTTTTTCGTCATGCCGACAAGCTGGAAAAGCCCGATTTCCTTGCTCCGCCTTTTCATAAACAAATGGTTGGCATAAAAGAGAAACACCGCCACAATGACGATCAGCAAAACCGACGCCACCTTCAGCGCGGCCAGCCCTTTTACGGAAGATTTTACTTCGGCGAGAGAAGGGGCGTATTGCAGTGTCACAAACGCAAAGTATAATGCAGCACTGAAGGCGAGTGCGAAAATATACAGCGCATAATGCGGAAGGTTCTTTTTAAAATTGCGGTAAATCAAACCGTTAATCGTCATGCTGCACACCTCCCAGCACGGCCTGTGTTTTCAGGATGGCCTGATAGAAATCCTGTCTTGATTCGGTGCCTTTATGCAGTTGGGAATAAATCTGCCCGTCTGTAATGAAAATGACCCTGCCCGAATAGCTGGCTGCGGCCGCATCATGGGTGACCATTAAGATGGTTGCTTTTCTTTTTTCGTTCAGGCGGCTTAATTTATTCAAAAGGTCGGATGCTGACTTTGAATCGAGCGCACCTGTTGGTTCGTCGGCAAAAATAAGACCCGGTTCATGGACAAACGCCCGCGCTGCCGATGTCCGCTGCTTCTGCCCGCCGGATATTTCATTCGGATACTTGTCCTGAATATCCATAATGCCAAGTTCTTCCGCAACCGCATGGAATTTTTCGTCCGCCTCGCGTTTTGAAACTTTTTTCACAGACAGCGGCAGCAATATATTTTCCTTCACCGTTAACGTATCAAGCAAATGGTATTCCTGGAAAATAAAGCCTAAATGCCTTTTCCGGAACTCCGCCAGCTGCTTGTCTTTCATTTTCGTCAACGCCTTGCCTTCGATTTCAATGGAACCGCGGCTGGGCCGGTCAATAGAGGATAAAACATTTAACAATGTCGTTTTTCCGGAACCGGACGGCCCCATAATGCTCGTGAATTCTCCTTTTTCAACATTTAAATCAATCCCTTTTAAAACTTCTTGTTTGTTCCACTTGTTGCCGTACGTTTTATAAACATTTTTTGCTTCAAGGATCATGATTGGCTCCCCCTTTCTGATATGATTTCATTATAGAAAAGCCGGCATGCTTCTTCCTTCGTTTCAGCTAACAATACAGAAAAGCATATGACAGTTTTGTCACATGCCTGTAATTTGCTGCAAGCTATTTCTTTCCGGGAAGATGAGCGTAAAGGTCGAACCGGCGCCGGGAACCGACTGGACAGTAAGCAGGATATTTAATTTTTCCGCCGCCCTTTTGGCAAGATACAGGCCGAGGCCGGTTGCCCCCCTGTTTTGGCTGCGGTCAGAAGAGGTAAATCCCTTTTCAAAAATGCGCGGCAAATCTTTCGGGTCAATGCCGCACCCCTTGTCTGCCACCGATAAATGGAAGCGGCCGTCTGCCATTTTTCCGGAAATGGAGATGTCTGTCCCGCAACTGTACTGGACCGCATTTACCAGCAATTGCCGGAGGATAAACGACAGCCATTTTGCATCTGTAACAATTGCCGGAACCCCCGGTGAGACGTCAAAACCGATGCCTTTTTGAATGCACCATGGCTGAATCGCTTTGATTTCCTGGAAGATCAGGCGTTTCAGGTCAACATTTTCCATATAAACGTCATTTTCCATATTGCCGATCCGTTTTTCATGAAGCTGTTTGTCAAGCAGGTGGTGGATGCGCAGCCATTCATAATTGAGCGACACTTTTGCTTCTTCATCTTGAAGCCGGTCAATGATGAGCTGCATGGCGGTCATCGGTGTTTTGACCTCATGTACCCATGCCGTTAATTCATCCTGTTCTTCCTGCACCGTGGACGCGTTCCGGTCAGTTTCCGCCCGTAGATGTTCCGCCTGCGCTTGTACAGCCTGATGCACGATCTGTTCAAAAGGGGTTCCGGGGCGGGTGATCTCGCTCGTATCAAGATCCCCATCCCATTCTGAAAGGCTTTGATAAAATTTCACTTCTTTCCGAGCGCGGAAGAAAAGGAAAAGAAGAAAAGCAATCGTTTCTAAAAAAACGATATAAAGAACGGATGAAAGCGCGATTTGCGGATCAAGCCAGGCAATGAAAAGCAGCATCAGCTGGCAGGCGGCAAAAAATATTACCCAGCTTTTTCGTTCAACAAGAAACATCCGGATCATAGGCCGGCATCCTTTTCAAGCGCCATATAGCCCTGGCCCACTTTTGTTTCGATACAGTCACCGAGCCCGATCGTGGAAAGTTTTTTCCGCAGGCGGTTGACGTTCACGGTCAATGTATTATCGCTCACAAACCTTTCATCGTCCCATAAACATTCGATCAGATGCGTGCGGCTCACAATCCGGTTTTTCATGTCCACCAATATTTTTAAAATAAACATTTCGTTTTTTGACAGTTCAATGCATCCATGTTCATTTTCGACCGTGTTTTTCTGCAAATCGATTGTGGCCCCGCACCATGTTTTTAAAACCGTCTGCTCGCTCGTGTAGGCATATACCCGGCGCAAAATAGCCTGGATTTTGGCGATTAACACGTCGATATGAAAAGGCTTTTGCACATAATCGTCCGCGCCGAGCTGCATCGCCATCACCATATCTGTCGGATGGTCGCGGGAAGAAAGGAAAAGGATTGGGACATGGGAGTGCGCGCGAATTTGTCGGCACCAGTGGAACCCGTCAAATTTCGGTAGCTGGATGTCAATGACTACCAGATCAGGCCGGAATTCCGCAAATTCCTCCATCACCTGTCCAAAATCGCGGATCCCCGCAACTTCAAATGACCACTGCGAAAGTCTTTCTTTCACTTCACGAAACAGCGTCACATCGTCTTCAATGATTAGAATTTTTATCAACCGGACCACTCTTTCTATTTTTGCTACCCTCCATTTTACAAGAAAAGGCGAAAGCAGGCTACATTAACCATCAACGAGAAAGCGCGGCATACTTCCTTTTGCTGCGCTTTTTCCTTATCACTTCTTTTAGAAAGCAAACCAATGCTCTTCCAAATCACAGAAAAAGGAACGCAATGCCCGAAAGCGCTAAAATATATGAATGATAATCCCAGATGCGTGCAATCAGAATGCTTATCGAGAACCCGAAAAGAATAAATTGGTACCTGTAGAAAGGACGTTTTTCGTTGGAGAAACGCGGGAGATGCGTCAATTGGCTGATGGACGCTATGCAGTACAGCTGTTAAAATCAACTTAAATGAAAATTTTGAGGATGTACAAATATAAAAATTTTGGTTTATTTTCCAAGGAAGATGGGTAGATAATATTGCTTTTTAATAGAATGAAAGTAGAAAGGTAATTTTTTTCGCGGATTTATGTACTGTTTGCAGCGGGCTAAATGCTGGTATTGTTGAGGTGAGAACATGAAGTTTAAAAGAAGCGTAATAATCATGATGATGCTGTTTTTGTTAGGAAGTTGTAGCTTGATGCCGAATAAAGCGGATGAAAAAAAGCAGGCGGAAGCATCAGAGTACATGCCGGTACAAGATTACACGGGGCAAGGTTATTCGTTTGATAATGGAGAAGAGACAGGGAAATTTGCCAATCAGCACCGGAAACAAATCGTTGAAAAGGTTAAGCAATATTTTAGACAAAAATACCATCTGGATATTACTGTCCATCAGATCTACGGGGCAACTGACGCGGCAGTAGTTTTTGTTGAATCCAAAAAAGATCCGAAATTTCACACCTCTGTCATCGTTGGAATTGATTTGGAAAACAAAAAGATTGGCAATGTAGGCGCCTATGAGGGCTCGGTTGAAGGGGCAATTACATCAGGTTTGTACGTCATGGCATATGAAAAGGAATTTCAAAGACTGGATGATTTTTGTACGGCGATTACGAAAGAATACCCGGTTATTGGCAGGACAAAGGAAGCTGTGGATCATACTGCCAGCACTGGTTTCACCACCCCATATTACTACACAAGTACGTCGGATTTAATATTTCCAGAAGCCTATCATGCCTTTCTGCTATACATTTAATAAAGCAAACACCATTCGATAAGGAGGGAATGATGATTACGCTCACATTTTTTATGGAGAAAAAACATAGTCTCCCAGATAAATCAATAGCCAAAGAAGTGATTAATAAATTAAAAAAATCAAATGGGTTACCACCGGGGAATTATGGTGTTTATATCAAAAGTAACGAAATATTAAAAAGAACAGGAACGGCGAAAAAGCAGGAAGGTACGACATCAGGGGTAGATGATATCATCTTGGAACCTAGTAAATGAGGTGTGGTTAATGAGTATTTTAAAGCAAAATGATAATACTTCTGATCGAGATCTTATTAAATTGTGTGGTTTTAATGTTTATCAACATCCTGAAGATCGTGCACTACTAAAAATCAATAGGAAATTGTACCATGTCCGGTATACTTACTTTAACCGTGCATCTTCCGGCCTCGATGCAATGGTCGTCGAAAATAAGGCAACAGGCGAAATTTCCCTCATTTATGAAGGCACACAAAAAGAAAAACGTAACCAAGATGTGCTGACAGATGGGGATTTGGTATTATCGGATGCAACGCCCCAGCAGTTTAAAGATGCCGATCAATTTTTTCGTAAAATGAAAAAGAAGTACGGCCGTATTGATCATGTTGCCGGCAATTCATTAGGCGGTGCGCTGGCAAACTATGTTGCTGTAAAAGAAGGCGTTCATTCCGTCACGCTCGATCCGGCCATATTGCCACCAGAGGTTACCGATGACATGAAAGGCAAAAAGACGAAGAAACTCCGGATCACCAATTACTGTGGTTCCTATGATCCTTTAACGTTACTGGAAAAAGCGGCTGGTTTGGAAAACCGCCTTCCAGGTGAAAAAGTAAAACTTGATTTTGGCATTAGCTGGTTTAAATGGTTTGCAAACAATCACACCGGTTATATCGAGGATAAAAACACCGGCATGCCCGTGGAAAAAGTGACAATCGGCCAAAAAGGCACTGTCTCTTACGGAAAAATCCGGTTCAGCGCCGATGCTTGGGTTCCGGCAAGTGTCTGGACAGGGGAAACGTTAACAGCAGAAAGCGCAGGAAAGGGGCAAAAAATTGATATTGATACGGAACATATCGGACAACTCGCTCAAGTATTGGAATCGCGCATCCTCGCAGCATGCGAAGAATCTTTTCAATATTTGAAGAAATCGATTGACATCGTGGAGACAGAGGGGAGCAGACTTGATAACAGAAAAACAAATCTCCAGCATGCCTTTGACGCAATCATGGTAGAACATCAAGTACTGAAAGAAATCTTGCATATTAGTGAAAAATGGTTGGCCGAAAAGGCCGTAGTGGCAGTCTCGCCCGATATATCCCGATTTTTAAAATTAAAGGACGCGGTTCATATCCCGCTTGCTGATCAGATGTTTGCAGCAGTTGAAGCAGCGGCAGCCCGCCTCGCAGGCCCTTTGCTGGAAATTCCTTATACCATTGAAAAAATCATACATGCAATTGATAAAATGAAAGAAGCACTTACAAATTTAAAATACAATCACCTGCCGCTCATATTTTGGGGCATTGACAATGGCTTTCTTGATGGCATTGTCGATGAACTGAAAGCGCATTACCGGGTGATTGAGACGAATAACAAAAATGTCCGCCGGGATGTTTCCCTTTTTCTTACACACACGAAAGATGTAAAAATGGGGATGGAAAAAATAGATAGAGAAATCGGAGAAGCCATGCAAATGGAATCGGGAAATGCCCAGGTTGCGGCAACAGTTTCTGCATCGCCAGCTGAAAAAATAAATTGTATTGATTCACCATATTTAAAATCGGGAATGGCAATTCGACGTAACCAGCTTAACAAAAGCTTTCAAAAATTTGCCGACCGGTTTACAGCATTTATGGAACCGCTCATTGCCGCATCACTGAATGAGGTATACAAATTGGAAGCATTGCTTTGTGAAGTAGATTTACTTGTGAAAGCATTAAAATGGGAAATGGCCATCATTCGTATCCCGTTTACAAATGTAGACAATCTTATCCGTTCTGAATTTTCCGCTTTAGATCATTTTCTCCGGGAGAAAATGGATACGGTTCAACATCTGCAAAAATTGTTTTTGACTTTAATGAAAGAAATGCCTGATATTCTAGATGCATTAAAACCGTATATTGAAACCGCGATTTTTAACGGCACACAGTATGAAGCTGTTATTCTTTACAACAAAGCGGCTTTAGCCGTTTTGGAAGCCATGAAACTGGAGTTTGCCGACATTGCGTACCAGCTTCAAGAAAACGAATCACTTGCCATTTCTGAACTGGGAAAGCATGCTGCCAATGTCAACCATAACATTAGCACTTTAATGGAGCAAGTAAAGATGGGGACTTTAATTTAATAATTCGAACAATTCGCATCCGTTATCATTTTATAAAGACAAAAAAGAGATAATCCTGAATTACGAAAGTAAAATAAAAAGGTGCCCTGAATCTCTCATATAAGGGAGGGGAGGGCACCTTTAAGTTGAATGATATCACCTCTGTCTTAAAAATCAATTATGCGTTCCATTTAGGGAAGAGTGTCAATTTTAGCAGGCTGCTCCCGATTTTGCAGTTTCTGGAAAGTATGAAGATTAAACAGACTTTCCAGGATTTTGACTGCTTGAAAAAATACAATGCCAAATATTCTTTAAGCAAAATCTTTGTATACCTGTGATTGACTGGCTGGCCAATTGTTTCCGGCTGTTTCATTTCCAGACTTTGCAGGATAATCCTTTTCTCACGTCCTTTATAGACGGAACCTGTCGGCGCGATACGCTTTTAAATAAGGACCTGTTATAGCTGAAAAAGATGGAGGGTGCCGATCTTGAATTCAAAACACGCACGATGGATCTGATGGAACCCTTTTTGGATTTTGTTTCAGAATCATATGTTGACATATCGTTATTTTTCGATATAATGATTTGTATGGAACTCATTGAAGTCTTTAAAGCCTTATCCAATGAATCAAGATTGCAAATTTTACAATGGCTGAAAGAACCGGATCGTCATTTTACGCCCCACGAAGGGATTGATATGAATACTACAGGGGTATGTGTTAGTCAAATAACAGATAAATTGAAAATGACGCAATCCACAGCATCTCAATACCTTTCCATACTGCAACGAGCTGGGTTAATTACGGCAGAACGTATTGGTAAATATACTTACTACAAAAGAGATGAAGAAGCCATAAAAAAAATTGCCACTCTCTTTGAAAAGAATATTTAAGGAAATGAAACTGAATCCTAATTATGAATTCAGTTTCATTTCACTAAACAAATCGACATATCACGATATGTGTTTTTGTCGATACAAAACGTTCAACCCTGATATATTTTGATGATGAAGGAGTGATTTATTTTGTCAAACACTGGTAAGATCTATATCTTAGCGATCGTAAGTTTTTTAGTTGGAACTTCACAGTATATCATTTCCGGAATTTTGGATAATATTTCGGAATCATTAGGCATTACTCTCGCAGCAGCTGGTCAGTTAATAACCATTTTTTCGCTTGTATATGCTATTTTCACACCTGTATTAATGGCTATCACCTCCAGAATGGATAAACGTAAGTTAATGATATATTCACTTGGTCTATTTGTTATTGGAAATATTCTTGCATTCATCCTTCCTGGTTATGGATTCTTTATTGTCTCAAGGATTATTATGGCCTTTGGTGCAGGAATGGTTGTAGTGACAGCCTTAACGATTGCGGAGAAAATTGCTCCAAAAGGGAAGAAAGCTAGCGCCATTGCCACTGTCATTATGGGATTGACAGCATCATTAATCATTGGCGTTCCACTTGGAAGAATGACGAGTGAGGTACTGGGTTGGAAGGCTGTTTTTGGAGGGATTGCCTTACTTGGATTAGTTGCGATGGTTATTATTTCGCTTACCATTCCAAAAATTCAGGTGGAAAAATTGACACCTTTAAATCAGCAACTCGCTTTATTAAAAAAACCAAAAGTGGTACTCGGATTAGCCATCACTTTTTTCTGGCTTGGCGGATATTCCATTGTTTATACCTACTTATCCCCTTACCTGCTAAATATTTCAGGTGTAAGTGACAAATTGCTTAGCGGCGTTCTCCTTATATTTGGTATTGCCAGTCTAGTTGGATCAAAGTTTGGCGGATTTAGTACCGATCGGTGGGGTGTGCGGTTCACACTCATTGGTGGCATGATGTTACATATCACCATGCTCGTTCTGTTATCAATCGTTGCCCACTCTTACGTGGGAGTGTTGGTCATATTAATATTATGGTCATTTGCAGCATGGTCTACTGGCCCGACTCAACAATATCACCTAGCTACAATAGAGCCGGAGTCGTCTAGTTTATTGCTAGGTCTCAATCAGTCAATGATGCAGTTGGCCATGGCGGCAGGTGCAGGAATTGGGGGTATCTTTGTAGAGAGAGTTTCCCTCACTTCCATTACCTGGCTAGGCGCTTTAGGCGTTACAATCGCAATTGGATTAACAATATTGACTTCACGTTCTCCTTCTAAAAAGACCTCAGTCGACTGCAACGTCGTGAAGTCGCAATAAATTGTTAGAATCGTATCTTGTTGTCAAATTAGTGGATTTAGATTTCAAAGTAAGGATGAAGGAATTCATAACGAATATTAAGTAAGAATTTCTGCTCATGCTCAGATTGTAGACAAATAGGGGTTCAGAACTTGTCCCTAAGTTCTGAACCCCATTATGATGCTCATCTTCAAACTCGTAAATAGAATATAAAAAATATACTAAAATAACAAATTTTAGGTTTTGCTCGCTCATCCAAGTGTATTGCCCCTTATAAGTGGGTACAAGAAATTATCCGGCAAGCATAATCACGTAACGATGACGGAGGGATAATGTATGAGTGAACAAATCCGAAATGGTCAAAAACCGGCAAAGGGGATTGCCCCAAATGTGGAACCCGATGCCTTATACAATGATAAAAGAAAAGTTTTCCTCTTTGGTTCCCCAAGCTACACAAATATCGGGGACCAGGCCATTGCCTATGCAGAGGAAAAATTTATCCGTAACCATTTTCCTTATTACGAATACATCGAAATAATGGACTATGCGACGGATGAGGGAATTGATTTTGTGAAAAAGATCATTGGGAAAGAGGACATCGTCTGCTTTACAGGCGGCGGTAATCTCGGCAGTCTCTACCTGGACATTGAAGAAGACCGTCGAAAAGTGATCTCGGCTTTTAAAGATTATAAAACCATCTCTATGCCGCAATCCGTTTATTTTGAACCTACCGAAAAAGGACAGCGGGAGAAAAGGAAATCGCAGGAAGCCTATGGCAGTAATCCAAATCTCACCATATGTGTTCGCGAATCGCAAAGCCTGGAAATCGTCAAGGAGACCTTCAACGCAAATGTATTGTACACCCCGGATATGGTTCTGTCGTTAAAAATTGAACCGCAGGATCTGGAAAGGGATGGCGTGCTTTTTGTATTAAGGGCGGATAAAGAAAAAGTGACAGATGAAAATTTTGTCTCCGAACTCATGGAAAGAGCTGCGAACATCGGGCCTGTTGACCGCACGGATACCGTGTTATCGGAAGTGGACACGATCGATTATGCGGACAGGGAAACATATTTCATGAAAATGCTGCACCGGATCGGCTCGCGCAAACTTGTCATTACCGACCGATTGCACGCGATGATTTTTTCGATTATCACCAATACGCCGTGCCTCGTATTCGGCAACAGCTACGGAAAAGCAAAACATTCCTATACCGACTGGCTTTCCGGGTTGAATTTTATCCAGTATACGGACAAGCAGGATCCGGATGAACTGGAACCGTTGATCGCCCGCCTGCTTCAGACGGAACCGAATGAAATAGATTTGTCGGAAGATTTCCAGGTACTGCGGGATTATTTTAAATCTTAAAATGGTGCACGCCTATCCGATGTCGGCCGTATTAAACCCACTTTTATGTTCAGCTTGTATCCGCCGGGCTTTTTTAAATAAGCGTGCATGTTTACCACTTGCCTGCAAATAGTAAAACAAGGGCGCAAAATTAGGCGGGGCAGCCTGACGCGCGGTCCCGGCTGAACGTGAATCAACAACAAAGGAGAATGCACATGAAGAAAAAAGATCGATTTTTGGAAGGCGCGAAAGTCACGAAAGACAATCAAATATTCGGGACACCGAACAGCAAAGCAAAAGATGGAACTGGAAACTCACCGAACGATGATGTAAGAGAAAGAAACAACCGGTAGCGGGCCCGATGCACTGTTTAAAAAGACTGCTCCTCTTTGGGGACAGTCTTTTTTAAAAACAAATAAAAAAAGGAATGTTTAAATTATTCTATGATAATAAAATACTTGTTCCTTGTATATAAACAATTGTATTTCGGGTAAAAACATATTACAATGAAAAAGTAATTTGTTATAAAGACTGACAAAGCTATTTTTCTATTTTTTAAGCATGTTTGAAAAAAACAGCGGGAGTGAATGGCGTGAAAGAGAGAGCGTTAAACAGAGGCTTGCATGCGCGGCATATTCAAATGATTGCGATTGGCGGTACAATCGGTGTCGGGTTGTTTATGGGGTCTGCCAGCACCATTAAGTGGACAGGGCCGTCCGTGTTGCTTGCGTATGCGATTGCCGGTATTTTTATCTTTTTTATTATGCGTGCAATGGGGGAAATGCTCTACGTTGAGCCAAGCACGGGCTCCTTTGCCACATTCGGCCATCAATACATTCATCCGCTCGCAGGTTTTCTCACAGCATGGAGCAACTGGTTCCAGTGGGTGATTGTCGGGATGTCGGAAATCATTGCCGTTGGATCTTACATGCAATTTTGGTTTCCGCACTTGCCGGCATGGATTCCGGGGCTTGTAGCCATGGTGATCCTCGGAACGGCCAACCTCGTATCTGTAAAATCGTTTGGCGAGTTTGAGTTTTGGTTTGCGATGATTAAAGTGGTGACGATTATTTTTATGATTATCGCCGGGCTTGCCATCATTTTATTCGGGATCGGCAACGGGGGTCATGCCGTCGGATTTTCCAATCTGTGGCAGCATGGCGGTTTCTTTACCGGCGGGCTGAAAGGTTTCTTCTTTGCCTTATCTTTGGTCGTGGCAGCTTACCAGGGTGTTGAGCTGATCGGGATTACGGCAGGTGAAGCAAAAGACCCCCGCCATACATTGAAAAATGCGATCCAAAATATCATTTGGCGCATATTGATCTTCTATATTGGCGCCATTTTCGTCATCGTTACGCTTTATCCGTGGAATGAACTGGATTCCATCGGCAGCCCGTTTGTGGCGACTTTTGCAAAAATCGGCATTACGGCTGCAGCCGGCATCATTAATTTTGTTGTCGTTACCGCCGCATTATCCGGCTGCAACAGCGGCATCTACAGTGCTGGGCGGATGCTGTATACGCTCGGCGTAAACGGCCAGGCACCGAAAATTTTCACGAAAGTATCAAGCAATGGCGTTCCACTTTTAGGTACAATCGGTGTCCTTGTCGGCCTTGTGATTGGTGTGGTGTTAAGCTATATCGCACCGAAAAATCTGTTCGTATATGTATACAGTGCAAGCGTCCTGCCGGGGATGGTGCCATGGTTTGTCATTTTAATCAGTCAGATCCGGTTTAGAAAGATGAAAAAGGCTGAAATGAAAAACCATCCGTTTAAAATGCCGTTTGCACCGGTTTCCAACTATGTAACCATTGCATTTTTAATCGCTGTCCTGATCGGCATGTGGTTTAATGATGAAACAAGGATGTCACTTGTTGCGGGCATTGTCTTTCTTGGCCTTGTCACGGTCTGTTACTTTGTTTTCGGCATTGGCCGTGCAAGTTCAAAAAATGCGAAAGTGCAAGCATCCAAAGGGAAAAAGATACTGGATCACCCCCAATCATGAACAAAAATAGCGTGCGAATGGAGCACGCTATTTTTGTTCATTTACGATGGCCCCGGCTTTCTTCTTCAACCGTTCAAGCACATGATCCAGTTCGTCCGGCTGCAGAAATTCAACGGGGGAAAACCCTTTTTCAAAGAGGATGGATTCAGACTCGACGATCGTGACATACCGGTCTCCGATTTTGGCGAGATGGACCGTTTCGCCAAAATCGGAAAGGAGGGCATTCACCGAAATATGGTCCAGTTTCATTCGCAAATCGGCCTCCGGGGCAGTTTCGACAATCTGGGCCGCGGCTTCGATAACCTGTTCCGCCGGCAATCGTTCCTGTAACGTCCGCTTGGGGCTTGCTTCCCAAATCTCAAGTTCTTTTTCGAATTGCTCGTATTCGATGCTGTCTTCATGCAGCACTTCCTGAAAATGTTCTTCCACCATCGTCTTCACTTGCGCTTTCATGATTTCCGGCATCGATTCGCCGTATTCCACATACTTTAAAAATTCTTCGAAATAACGGGCGTGAGATGCCTGGTGAATTTTCAGCTCTGATTCTTCAATCATGCCTTCTTCCGGCATATGCGGATACTGGATGGATTTCATGCCTTTTGTGGTAATCGCCATTTCCACTTTTTTCAACAATGTGGATTCATCGGCAATCGTGGCGACTTTCGGTTCGAAATCGCATTTCAACAAAAAAACAAACGGTTCATCGAAGTATTTCCGCATCGTTGCATTTGCGATCAGAAACGCGCCGTCCCTGACAGCATTGGTGTCCAGATAGGCGGCGAGAAAGGCTTCGCTTGCTTTTTGAAACTCACCAATCGTGCCGGCCATACGCGCACGGTTAAACAAATTGAAGTTCGGGTTGGAGTCAAGGCCGTAGCCCGGTTCCACAATAAAGCGGCCGATTTTCGTCGGTACTTGTTCGGACTTCGGATGCTTATCCACTTTCCTTTTTACGATTTTTTCAAGTTCGCCATCGAGAAAGTCTTTTACGTTACTTATCTCATAATTTTCGCGATCTAAAGTTTGAAAGTGCCTGAACTGTTTTCTCGTTTGTTCGCCTTCCCCGTCTGTCTGGATGACATAGAAGGAAAGGAAATTGATGTTAAAATCCAATCGTTTCACCCGGTTTCTCTTTTTTCACTGAGCACTATTTTACTTGAAAAAACGGGTTTCCACAATGTGCTTGCTGGACGCGGATGATTTGCGGGATTAAAATGGATAGGAAAACGGATTTTTGAAAAAAGAGGTGGAGATTTGCAAACCTTTTTACATATTCTGCTTTTAAGTACGGTTGAACTTTTCAACCTGCTTGGAACGATCATTGTGGTCGGGTTTGTGCTCGGTTTTTTGGAAAAGCGGGCAACGGCCTTCATTTACCACGCTTTCGGGTGGAAGGGGATTGCGGTGACGGCATGGCTCGGTACGCCGGTCCATGAATTTAGCCATGCCTTGATGTGCGGCATTTTCAGGCATGAAATTGTCGAGATCAAATGGCTCCAGTTGAAAAGCGGGGATGGCACGCTTGGGTATGTAAGCCACCAATACAACCCGGACAGCGTTTACCAAAAAATCGGAAATTTTTTCATTGGAACTGCCCCGGTGTATATCGGCATTTTGATTTTGTCGCTAGGCATGTATGTGCTATTGCCGGATACATACCGGCCGTTCATGCAGGCAATCAGGGCAGGTCTTCATCCGTATTCCGGCCTCGAAAGTTTCTTTGCATTTTTTGGCCATTCCATCGGCGCACTCGCTAGTCATCTTTTTTCAATCGAAAACTTAATGAACCCCCGTTTTTGGATTTTTGCTATTGCCGGCATTTGCATTTCCGCGCATATTTCGTTGAGCACCGCGGATTTAAAAGGGGCATGGAACGGCTGCCTGTCAATTTTTGGTTTTCTTGTTTTCCTGAATGTGGCCGGTTTTCTCTTCGGATTCCGGACAAACGGCCTGATTGCGCGCATCTCGGCTTATAATTTATATATTTTAGCGTTTTCGGGCATTGCGTTCCTGTTTTCTCTTGTTTGGATGAGCATTGGGTTGCTTTCTGTATGGGCAAAAAAGATCCGATAACGAAAAAGCGTGGCATGCTTCCTTTTGCCGCGCTTTTTCCGTTACCCCTCGTGCACACGCAGTTTTCTTCTTGAAGGTTGTAAAAGGAACATCGATGCCTCGAATCATCTCTTTTTTGATAGGCTTCATTTTCGTAGTTGAATGACGCTTAAATGCCCGAAGTAATTGCAACCAAAAGAAAGCTGTTAATCAAAATACTCAACACAATGAGGATGATGGTTAGAATCGGAACAAATTTCAAGTGTTTCGATGATTTGGATTTAGCCAGTTTTATATATCCAATGAACAGATAGATAATACTCACGATTGCCAATATATAAGGTATCGAAAAGGAAATAATCGGATTGTGTATGATCGTAAGTAGGTCTTGTACACCTGCTGATAAAAAAAACGAAAACAAGGAAAAAATCAATGAAACCACAAAGAAATTCGTCTTTTTTGATGACAAAATGATCACCTCTATTCGACTCTACAGTTATACTCCATTATATACCATTACAATAAATAAGGGCTTGCTGAACGAATCCAATTTTGACTTTGTCTCAATATATAGAAGAATGGTGTATCTGTGAAAATGCGTCAAGCTGCCTTCTCTATACATTGAATCAGCTTTCGAGTGCAAGCTTTTTCTGGATTCCATTGAAAACGATATCCAGTGGGTGAAAGAAAAAGCTGGAAAGGCGGAATCAGATGCTTAGAGAAAAAGGCCAGGCGTATGACACCCCTGACCTCATCCGTAAAATAAAATTTGACAAAGAAAAGCAGCATTTGGATGCATAATACATTAGTAAGTTGTATGCTTTGATGACGGGGTCTCAAAAGCCGTTACCTTCCTCTATTTTATACCGCCCGGGCACGCGCAGTTTTTAAGCTGAGGAGAAAGAAAAATGCGCTCACTGCAACTAAAACAGCTGACAGGATAAGAAAACGGGCTGTTGACATGCCGCTTGCGAACACAACGCCGAGCACGACCGATGACAGGATCGAGCCTAAATACCGGCATGTTTGGAAAAGGCCGGAGCTTGTGCCAACCATGGCTTCAGGCGATTCGTTCAGCATTGCCGCCTGCAGCGCAACATTGCCGATCCCGTAACCGATACCGAGGATAAACAGGATCACACCCATCAGCCAGACCGAGGCATGGATAAAGAAAACGGCCATGAAAACGGCGCCGGCAATCATAGTCAAAGCACTGATCCGGATCGGTCCGGCGGTTCCGGCACGGTCAATCCATTTACCCGAAACGAGGGAAATGAGGATGCTTGCGCCGGACATAAAGAGCATCATGAACCCGCTTGTGTGCACGCTGAAATGAAGCCCGTCCTGGTAGAAGCTCGGCAGTCCGAAGAATAAGCAGTAATTAAATAAATTCAGCACGATGAATTGCAAATACACAACAGAAAGGGAACGGTGCTTGGATAAAAAGCGGACATCAATAAACGGGCGGCCTGTTCTGGCTTCATAGATCACAAATAGGACAAGCAGCACAATGCCTGCCACACCCGTCCAAATATGGACAGCCGACTCCAGTTCCAACAGAAAATACAGAAGCAGTACAAGCCCGGCCGCAAATAAGAAAATGCCGGTCCAGTCGAGCTCGTGCACAACATCTTTGAAAGAAGCATGTCTGTTCTCCGGATCTTTCGGGAAGATAAACCAGCCAAGTAGAAAACTAATCACGATAAAAGGGAAGTTCACGAGAAAAATCGACGGCCAGCCGCCAATCCCGATTAAAATTCCGCCGGCAGTCGGTCCGAGCGCCGTCATGGCAGACGCAAAAATGGACAAAACAGCAAGCGCAGAGGCTTGGTTTTCATGAATATGGGTACGAATCAGTGCGACACCGGACGGATAAATAGCACTGGAACCGATCGATTGGAAAAGCCGCATGAGCAGCAGCACGAAAAAGGCCGGGGCAAGCGGCGCACCGATTGCCGAAACGGCAACAAGCAAAAGCCCTGCAAGAAACATTTTTTTGCGCCCGATCATATCGCCGATTTTTCCGGTCACAGGCTGGGCGACCGCGCTTGCCAAATAAAAGGATGAAATGAGCCACGACACAGTTGAAAAACTCAAATGGAAATCTTTTTGAATGCTGTGAAGGGCGAGCGAGATCATCGATGAATTCAGCGGGTTCAGCATCGTACCAGATGCAATGGCTGTTAAAAAAACCGTTCTTTTCGATAAAGGCATCACAATCCTCCTCGCTTCAGATGAAAGCCTTCTTTCTAGAGCATATCTTTTACCTTGTCTTCCACGTCCATTCAAAACAGAAGTATCATACAACAAATATTTCGGGGGTGCAAATATTATGTCAGTGAAGGTCCGCTTTTCTAAGCCCGCCTTTTTCGTGCAGCTGAAACAAGCCATCCTGAGTGCTCTCCCAAGCCGCAAAACCAGCCAAAACTGCCGGAAAGCACCTGCTTAGTAAACTTGAACCCCAGCAATGAAACAAAAGCGGTTTGTCCTGTAAGAATGCTTCAACCCTTTACGTGAAGCATTCCAGTTTGCGATTTCCGTTTTTTCTGTCATAATAAAGAAACAAAAACAAGAAGAATTGAGGTAGGAACATGAACGTTAAAATCAATCGGAATGCCGCAAAAATGTTTAAAAAAATATTGGAGGAGGAAGATGCGGAAGGAAAAATGATCCGCGTCTTTGTGACCGAGATGCACGGCGACCATGCCCATTACGACATCACGCTGGATACACCGGGAGAACATGATGAAATTGTCAAAACGGATAAGGGCATTGATATTTTACTTGATTCACGCGAGCCGTATTTGGACGGCATCTGGATCCAGTATTTTTACGTGCCGCAGGAAGAATTCGTCATTACAAACCCGAGGATTGAACGCGAACACGGTCATCACCATCATCATTGATTTTTTTTATGTTGAAAGGCAGTGCTTTTTAAATTGGCCAGCCATCAGGCGATGCACATTTTGAAAAAGGGGATGAACAAGATGAAGCATCATCCGGTTTTACTGTTGTCTTACGGAGAGAAAGAAGGCGGATAGAGACAGAAATGACGGGAGGAGGACGACGGTTTGTTTAGTGTATTGGGGAAATTAGGGTGGTTTTTTAAAGCCTATTGGAAAAGATATGCGATTGCAGTGCTTGCGCTTTCAATTGTTAACTTGTTGGAAGTGCTCCCGCCGATGATTCTCGGCGATTCCATTGATAAAATATTCACCGGGGAAATGACAGCACACATTTTTTCCCTCTACATCGGCGTCATGCTGGCGATTGCAGCTGCCCTTTACGGCCTGACCTATATATGGCAGTATAACTTGTTTGGCGGGGCGTTTATCGTGGAAAAAATGCTGCGGTCCCGGTTAATGAACCATTTTTTAAAAATGGCGCCTCCTTTTTTTGAGCGGAATCGTACGGGCGACTTAATGGCGCGGACGACGAATGATTTGCGGGCGGTGTCCCAGACAGCGGGTTTCGGGATTCTGACGCTTGTTGATTCAACCATGTATATGCTGACCATTATTCTGACCATGGCCGTGCTGATCTCCTGGAAGTTAACGCTCGTTTCGATCTTGCCGCTTCCGTTTCTGGCAGCCGGCATTAAAGTGCTGGGAGAGAAAATTCATAGACGTTTTACTGTTGCCCAGGACGCCTTTGGGGATTTAAATAACCGGGTGCTGGAATCGGTTGCCGGTGTCCGCGTCATCCGTGCCTATAACCAGGAAATAGCGGACGAAACAAGATTCCAGTCGATGACGGAAGACGTTTATCAAAAAAACATTGCGGTCGAAAAAATTGACGCGCTTTTTAATCCGCTGACAAAAATCATTACCGGGATGAGTTACACGATCGGCCTTGCTTACGGCACTTATCTCGTTTTTCACCAGCAAATTACACTCGGAAATCTTGTTTCCTTTAATGTCTATTTGGGCATGCTGACATGGCCGATGTTTGCGATTGGGGAATTGATGAATGTCATGCAGCGCGGCAATGCTTCACTTGACCGTGTAAATGAAACGTTGCGGCATGTGGAAGATGTAAAAGACCCGGAAGCCCCGAAAACGGTTGAACAGCCGGATATCATAGAATTTGCCGATTATACTTTCCGCTATCCAAAATCGCGGGAAGAGAACCTGAAGCATATTCATTTAAAGATCAAAAAAGGGGAGACGATCGGGATCACCGGTAAAACCGGCAGCGGGAAAACAACGCTGATCAAACAACTGTTGCGCGAATATCCGCTTGGAAGCGGCCGGCTGCTTGTCTCCGGTGTTCCAATTGAACAATTGACCAAAGAGGAAGTATTAAGCTGGATCGGGTATGTGCCGCAGGACCATGTGCTTTTTTCCAGAACGGTGAAAGAAAACATCCTGTTCGGTACCGATTCGGCCGGGGAAGCGGAACTGCAAAAAGCGATCCGGACTGCATCACTTGAAAAAGATATCGAGATGCTCCCGGACGGACTTGAAACGCTTGTCGGTGAAAAAGGGGTCGCTTTATCAGGCGGGCAGAAACAGCGGATCTCGATTGCACGGGCGGTCATAAAAGATCCGGAAATTTTGATCCTGGATGACGCGCTGTCCGCTGTGGATGCTAAAACCGAGGCGGCCATTATTTCGAACATCCGAAAAGAGCGGAAAAACAAAACGACCATCATCGCGACCCATCGGCTGTCGGCGATTGAACACGCCCAGTGGATTGTCGTCCTCGATAACGGCCGGATCACGGAGGAAGGGGCGCACGAACAGCTGTTGAAAAACAAGGGCTGGTATTACGAACAGTATATGCGCCAACAGCTCATGTCCCGTGAGGAGGTGGAAGCATAATGGTTGCAAAACGGCTTTTCCGCTATGCGATGAACTTTAAACGTTCCATTTTGATTGCGCTCGCGGCCCTTATGGTTGCCGTTGGGGCGGATGTGTTCAGCCCGATCGTGGCAAAAACGATGATTGACCGCCATATCACCGGCATTGAAAGCGTATGGGTGGAGACCCATGATGCCCGCCAGGCGGTTTCTTATCACGGCCGCCATTACAAACGGCTTGTTTATGCTTCCGCTGAGGAGAAAAAAGGGAAGAAGCGGACGATTGTCCAGGCAGGAAGAAACTTTTATTTCGTAAAAGGCCGTGTTGAAACCGGCGGGAAAAATACGTACCGGGACGGAAAACTGTATATGACCTATAATGGCAAAACGGCTTCTTACCGGGCGGAAAAGATATCCTATGCGGGCGTGCTCCGCTTTTACAGCCCGGAAATCCCGTATATTTTGAAACTGTTAATCTTGTATTTCGGCCTTTATGTTGTGTCGGGATTCGGCCAGTTTACGCAATATTTTTATTTGCAAAAAGCTGCAAACCGGATTATCCAGAAAATGCGGAATGACCTTTTTATCCACTTGCAAAAATTGCCGATCCCATTTTTTGACAACCTGCCGGCCGGAAAGATTGTCTCGCGCATCACCAATGATACGGAAGCCATCCACGAATTGTATGTGGCTGTGCTGTCAAACTTTTTCAGCGGCCTGGTTTATATTGCCGGCATTTATATTGCAATGTTTTTGCTCGACTGGAAACTTGCGCTTGTCTGCCTGTTGTTAATGCCAATTTTATGGCTGTGGATGCGGGTATACCGGAAGTTTGCCCAGCAGTACAACCGGATGATCCGTTCGAAAGTGAGCGAAATGAATGCCATGATCAATGAGTCGATCCAGGGCATGCCGGTCATCCAGGCTTTCCGGCGCGAAAAGCAAACGAAGGAAACCTTTGAACAGCTGAATCGGACGCATTTTAAATACCAGAACAAAATGCTGGTGTTAAACGCCTTGTCGGCCCATAATTTAACCGGCATTTTAAAAAATCTCGTGCTTGTGGCGTTTCTCTGGTATTTCGGGCACAGCGCCCTTTCCGGTTTGTCAGCCGGGCTCTCCGTCGGCCTTTTGTATGCCTATGTGGACTATATTAACCGGCTGTTTAACCCGATCAGCAATATTGTCAACCAGTTCAGCAATCTTGAGCAGGCGCTTGTTGCCGGGGAACGGGTTTTCAGGCTGCTGGATGAAAAAGGCGAGGATGTGGGGACAAAATCCGTACCGCGCTTTAAAGGGCATGTGGAGTTTCGCCACGTCTATTTCGGCTACAAAGAAAACGAATATGTGCTGAAAGACATTGACTTTGAGGCAAAGCCGGGTGAAACGGTCGCGCTTGTCGGCCATACCGGATCCGGAAAAAGTTCGATTATGAATGTGCTGTTCCGTTTTTACGACTGTAATGAAGGAGAAATCCGGATTGACGGGACGGATATCCGGTCGCTTCCGCGGCAGGCCGTCCGTGAACATATGGCGATCGTGCTGCAGGACCCGTATTTGTTTACCGGCACGATTTATTCAAATGTCAGCCTCGGGGACCCGCGGATTACAAGAGAAAAAGCGGCTGCCGTGTTAAAAGCGGTCGGCGCCGATCAAGTGATCGGAAATCTGGAAGAAGGGCTCGATGAACCGGTCTTTGAAAAGGGGAGCACTTTATCGAGCGGGCAGCGCCAGCTCATCTCGTTTGCCCGCGCACTTGCTTTTGACCCGGCTATCTTAATTCTTGATGAGGCGACGTCCAATATTGATACGGAAACGGAATTGGCCATCCAGCATGCCATGGATGTCCTGAAAAAAGGAAGGACCACGTTTATCATTGCCCACCGGCTTTCCACCATCAAAAATGCCGACCAGATTTTGGTGCTGGACCGTGGCCGGATTGTGGAACGCGGAAGCCATGAAGAGTTAATGGAAAGAAAAGGGAAGTATTATCAAATGTACCAAATGCAGCATTCAGGCGGAACGGAAGCAGCCGGATAAATCCAGCAATGTGAAGCGGAGTCTGTACTATAACAAACGGGCAGGGAAATTCTCTGCCCGTTTTATTTTTTCTTTAATTGTTCCTGCGCCATCCGGACCAGTTCTTTCACCATGTTTCCGCCGATCGGCCCGCCGATTTTTCCGGCCTGTTCAGCCGTCAGTTTGCCGTTATAGCCTTTTTGAAGCGGAATGCCGCGTTCACTGGCCACCTCGTATTTGATATCGTCCGGGTGGTCCGTATCGGTACGATATCCTTCTTTGGCCATCACTTCGGTTTTGAACCGGTCAAGCGCGCTCCTTGATTCTGCGATAAGCGGTTTTCTTTTTCGTTTTGGCATGCGGATTCCCTCCCCTTATAGGATGCGGATGGCCAGCTGCCTTTATGCGCCGGGGAGAAAAAACGAAAAATGATTTTTTTTGAAAAAATCATACAGGATATTTAAAATCTGTATGGAATATTTGTATAATAAGAACTGTAATAATACAGCAAATAAAAAGGGAGTATGCAACGTGAAAAAAGCAGTAATTGGTGCATTGCAGATCGGTTTGCTCTGGGTCATTTACGAAATCGGGCTGGAAGCAGTCAAAATCCTGCATTTGCCGGTACCGGGGAATGTATTTGGCATGCTGGTGCTGTTTCTTTTATTGATCACGGGCATTTTGAAGCTGCAGTGGATCGATACGGGCGCAACATGGATTTTAAAACATTTATCCTTCTTTTTTATTCCGATTTCCGTCGGGCTGATGTCGCTCGGTTCATTTTTCCTCCATAATGGCGTGGTGCTGACCGTAATACTGGCTGTCAGCGCGGTAGCCGGCATTGTAGGGACGGGGATGTCCGCCCAGCTTTTGGCAAGGGGGCGTGAGGCAAGCCATGAGCAGCAGTTACGCCGTGACACTTTATAGCATTTTCATCACCGTTTTCGTTTACCTGCTGTCGTTGCGGTTATCGAGAAGGTTTCCTTCCCCGTTCACAACGCCTGTATTTTTCAGTACGGTGGTATTGATCGTGCTATTGGCCGCAAGCCATATATCCTATAAAGCGTATCTTCCCGCAAAAGGGGTCATGACCTATTTTCTCGGCCCGGCCACCGTTGCGCTGGCTGTGCCGCTTTATAAAAACAGGGCGATTCTTGCGCGCTATTTTCTGCCGGTTGTCGGCGGCATTCTTTCAGGCAGCATGCTGACTGTCGGGACCGCACTTGCCCTAGCCAAAATTTTTCAGCTGTCGCACAATATTTTTGCTTCCCTTGCCGTGAAATCCGTCACCGTGCCGGTTGCAAGCGAGGTAGCAAAAATCATCGGCGGCAATGAGGTGCTGGTTGCGGGGTTTGTCATGATTACCGGGATGATCGGTGCCATGTTCGGCCTGAAGCTCTTAACTTTGGCGCGCGTCCACGACCCGGTATCACGAGGCCTTGCGCTCGGCACGATTTCCCATGGGATTGGAACGGGGGAAGCCGTGAAGGAAGGAGAACTGCAAGGTGCCGTATCAGGGGTGGCGATGGGGATGGCCGCCATTTTAACTTCTTTTATCCTGCCATGGTTGTTCTAAACCGGGATAAACATATATTACAGCTAAAGGGGTAGATACTGATGATGAAGACACCGCTTCTGCTTTCTACTATGATCGAGAGGGCTGAACGCTATTTTCCCGAAAAATATGTCATTTCACGTACACACACCGGGATTCAGCGGATTCCGTATCGTGAAATTGCAAAACGGACACGCCGGCTTGCCAGTGCGCTGGAAAAACTCGGGATGAAAAAAGGAGACCGGGTTGGTACGTTTGCATGGAACCACCACCGCCATTTGGAGGCCTATTTTGCCGTGCCATGCCGCGGGGCTGTCCTTCATATGGTCAACATCCGTTTGTCAGAAGACCATCTCACCCATGTCATTAACCATGCGGAAGATAAAATTTTGCTGATCGATGAAGATCTCGTCCCGGTGATTGAAAAAATCCGGGATCGCCTGAAAACGGTCGAGCATTTTATCATTATGAGCGATGAGAAGGCGGTTCCGGAAACTACCTTGTTTCCTGTCTCCTCTTATGAAGCCATCCTGGAAGAAGGCGATGAGCGTTATCCGTTTTTACACGACCTTGATGAACATGCGCCAGCCGCGATGTGCTACACGTCGGCAACAACCGGCTATCCGAAAGGGGTTGTCTATTCCCACCGCGGCCTTTATTTGCACAGCATGGCGCTCGGGCTTAGTGACCAGCTCAGCGTTCAGGAACGCGACATCGCCATGACGGTCGTTCCGATGTTTCATGTCAATGCCTGGGGGCTTCCCTATGCAGCCACCTGGTTCGGGGCAACCCAGGTGCTGCCGGGGCCTTCTTTTACACCGGAAATTCTCGCACAGCTCATTGAAAAAGAAAAAGTCACGATGACAGCAGGCGTCCCGACGATTTGGATCGGCATGCTGAAAGTGCTGCAGGAAAAGCCGTATGATATCAGCAGCCTGCGCCTGATCGTAAGCGGGGGTGCGGCATCGCCTAAGGGATTGATCCGTGCTTACGAGGAAACGTACAAAGTGCCGTTTATGACCGGCTACGGGATGACGGAAACGACCCCGGTTGTTTCGTTGGCCACGTTAAAAAGCAGCATGGATCATTTTACCGTGGACGAAATGGTGGATGTGAGAGGAAAAACCGGGCTGCCTGTTCCCGGCGTTGAAGTGAAAGTCGTCAATGAGAACGGAGAAGTACCGTGGGACGGAAAAACAATGGGGGAACTGATCGTAAGAGGGCCGTGGATTGCGGATGAATATTACAATGACGAGCGTACGCAGGAAGCATTCAGGGATGGCTGGCTGTATACCGGAGATATTGCAGTCGTGGATCAGGAAGGGTACCTAAAGATTACCGACCGGACAAAAGACCTGATTAAAAGCGGCGGCGAGTGGATTTCTTCCGTCGAACTTGAAAACGCTCTCATGTCGCACGAAGCGGTCTTTGAAGCAGCCGTCATTGCCGTTCCCCACCCGAAATGGCAGGAACGCCCGCTCGGCTGTGTGGTTTTAAAAAGCGGATATGAAAACAAAATCACGTCCGCGGAACTAAAAGATTATTTAAAAACACAATTTGCCTCATGGTGGGTCCCTGACGACATTTTGTTTATGAAAGAAATCCCGAAAACGTCTGTCGGCAAGTTTTTAAAACGGGCATTGCGCGAACAGCTGCAAGACCATTATGCAGGCGTGCAGTAATGCATGCGGGAAAAAGCCGGAATCTTCCTATGGATTTCGGCTTTTTCATTCGATAATATAAAGGGGAGAGGTTTTAACGGAAAGACGAAAGGATTCAAATGGAAATGCCCAAAACATGGAAGAAAAAGAAGCGGAACCGGGGTAAAACGTGGATCGTCCTGCTTATTCCGGTCATCGTGTTAAGCGCCTATTTTATTTTCGAAGAGAACATCCAGAAAAAAACGAATCCCCAAATCCCTGAAAAATATTTGTCCATCTATTTGGAAGCAGAGAAAATATACGGGGTTCCCTGGTATGTGCTTGCCGCTCATCACCGGGTGGAAACCAGGTTTTCAACGATGAAGCCGATGGTCTCGCCGGCCGGCGCCCAAGGCCCGATGCAATTTATGCCGTGCACATTTGTCGGCTGGAAACATCCGTCATGCAGCGGCCTTGGAAAAGGAGACATCCCGAAAAATGAAGAAACGAACCCGGCTGTCATAAAAAAATACGGAGGATATGGCGTCGATGCGGACGGGGACGGGAAAGCAGACCCGTTTAACGATAAAGATGCGATTTTCAGCGCGGCAAATTATTTGTCGAAAAACGGGGCGGCAAACGGGCAGATTCAAAAAGCGGTTTTTGCGTATAACCACAGCCGTAAATACGTGTCCGAAGTGATGCATTATGTACACCTTTATCAAAAAGAAGGTTTAGAAAAAGCAAGCAAGTAAAAAAGGGCGGTTCTGGCCGCCCTTTTTTACTGTTATGCTTTTCTTGCTGTTCTTAAAATAAAGCTTAACACAAAGACGAGAATGATGGCCCCGATTAAAGCAGGTATGATGGCCATCCCTGCAATATGCGGCCCCCAATTCCCGAAAATTGCGCCGCCAAGCCATGCACCGACAATCCCAGCAATAATATTTCCGATAATTCCGCCTGGGATGTCCCGGCCCATGATCAATCCTGCAAGCCATCCGATAATCCCACCTACGATTAAATATAGAATAAACGACATTTTCACATTCCTCCTGTTAACTTAAGTTTCATGTCTTTTTATCGAACTTGGTGTACTTATTACCTTTTTTGTACCAGACTAAACATGGGCAGGCGTATTCTAAAACGTCTAAAATGACAAATATGCGGAACTTTTCAGGGGAAAGCGGGAAATCCTCCGGTTTGAAGTTTATAGATCATGCCCGGGATTGTGCTTTTGCCTTGAATGATTCCGGTTTTTAACCTTTTTTGAGCCGCTTAACGGTTCCGGCTGCCCGCTGTTGTTTGCTTTTGGCTGGTTTCTGCGTATATCATTTCCGTCGTTTTTATTTACCATTTTCATCCCTCCAACTATACAATTTGCTTTTTGTAAAGCGGTTATACAGCATACCATGAAAAAAATTGAACATACTATCGTTTGAAGGAGAGATGACAATGCCTTACCATAAAGACAAACAGCAGGCGTTCCAAGCGGCCGAGCAGCACATGGCCCTGACGGAAGACATCTTGCAGAATGTAGAGATGGGAAGTGAAGACGCCGGGCACCAGCTCGCCCATTTGAAAGAAGAAATCAACGAAACGTACCAAGAGATCGAAAATGCACTCGAAGTGGCGAGCGAAACGCAACGGGTGCAATTGGAACAGTTCCGGCGCGATTTGGATACAATCGTAAAACATACAGATTTGCATTAAAGCGGGGAGGAGGATCCCTGCTTTTTTTCATCTGCGCCCGGATCTGGTATAATATAGAATGGTATCAAGCCTGCGACCGGGCGGGGTTCATACATATGAAAAATAATAAACAGGAGGGAATCGAAATGGCTTTGCCAAATTTTGAACAGAATTTACAAAAATATGCGAAATTGCTCGTGACAAAGGGCATCAATGTAAAGCAGGGCGACTGGGTAAAAGTATATATTGCAGTCGACCAGGCAAAACTTGCGCGCCTTGTCGTAAAAGAAGCGTATGCACTAGGCGCGGAAAAAGTAATCGTCGAATGGTCGGATGATGAAATTACAAAACAGCATTATCTGAATCAGCCGCAGGAAGTGCTGACACATATTCCGGATTACAAAATTGCCGAGACGGAAGACCATGTGCTCAACCATAAAGTGAGCCGGCTGTCTATTCTTTCAAGCGATCCCGGCCTGCTCAATGATGTCGATCCGCACAAAGTGGCCGCTTATCAAAATACAGCAGCTAAAGCTTTCAAAGCGCAGCGGGTTGCCACGCAAAATGACGATATCAAATGGACGGTTGCTGCAGCGGCGGGGGCCGGATGGGCAAAAGCAGTATTCCCGGATTTAGAAACCGAAGAAGCACAAGTCGATGCGCTTTGGGATCAGATTTTTAAAACATGCCGTGTCTACGCGGACGACCCGGTTGCCGCCTGGGAACAGCATAAACAGACGTTAAATGAAAAAGCGGCGAAGTTAAACGACATTCAATTCGATGCCCTTCATTATACGGCGCCGGGGACGGACCTTACACTCGGCCTTCCGAAAAACCATATTTGGGCCAGTGCGGGCAGCGTGAACCCGAAAGGCGAAGAATTCATTGCCAATATGCCAACGGAGGAAGTGTTTACTGCACCGGATACGCACAGGATGGAAGGCGTCGTGCGCAGCACAAAACCATTAAGTTATGCAGGCACTTTAATCGAAGGCATTGTTGTCCACTTTAAAGACGGGAAAATCGTCGATATTTCTGCTGAAAAAGGCGAAGAAGCGATCAAAAAACTCGTGTTTGAAAACGAGGGTGCAACAGGGCTCGGGGAAGTTGCGCTTGTACCGGATCCGTCGCCGATTTCACAGTCCGGCATTACATTTTTCAATACATTGTTTGACGAGAATGCCTCGAACCACCTGGCCATTGGTGCAGCCTATCCGACAACGATCCAGGGCGGCACGAAAATGAGCGAAGAAGAACTGTTAAAACACGGCATGAATGTCTCCAATGTCCACGTTGACTTCATGATCGGCTCTGCTGATATGAATATTGACGGCATCAAGCAGGATGGAACCGTTGTGCCGGTATTCCGCAATGGGGACTGGGCCATCTAAAGAAAAACATTAATATTATATTGATAAAGATTCTCAATGGGCAAAACAAAGAAATCAGCCCATAAAGCTGATTTCTTTGCCATCCCATGCTACTGGTTTTTCTTGCGTTTTTTGTTAAACTGTCTTTCTTTTTCCGTTAAAGGCTCGTTTGAAAATTCTTCATTGTATCCGGCGCCTTTCCCTTGCGCTTTTGCCGCATTCATGCCCGGCCGGATATGGTTTGCTTTCTGTCTTGTCACAAGGCTCACCTCCCTGGCCACAGTTTCAGTATGTTGAATAAAGGAAAAATCATACCTTGCCGATAAATTTTTTGAAAACCAAACGACAGGTGATATAATTAAAACTTATCACACACAATAATATTATTGTTATTTACTTATGTCATTTCTTGTAATATGATGAAACTGTGAGGCGTTTTTTACGAATCATTCTGTTAATCTTTTAAATGATGAAAATATGAATCTTGACAAAGGGGGAAAAGACATGTCCAATGATGTCTTTAAAGCGCGTTCCATTTTTGAAGTAAATGGGAAACGCTATCACTATTACCGCCTAACAGCGCTGCAAGACGCAGGAATCGCCAATGTGTCGCGCCTGCCTTATTCGATTAAAGTGCTGCTTGAATCGGTGCTCCGCCAAATGGACGGCCGCGCGATTACGAAAGAACATGTTGAAGATTTGGCAAAATGGGGATCGGATGAAGTAAAGGACAAAGAAGTCCCGTTTAAGCCGTCACGCGTTATTTTGCAGGATTTTACCGGTGTTCCAGTTGTTGTCGATCTTGCATCGCTCCGCAAAGCGATGGCTGATTTGGGCGGAAACGCGGATAAAATCAATCCGGAAGTACCGGTTGACCTTGTGATCGACCACTCGGTTCAGGTTGATAAATACGGTGCGCCGGATGCCCTTCAGGTGAATATGGATTTTGAATTCAAACGCAATGCCGAACGCTATAAATTTTTAAACTGGGCCCAAAAAGCGTTTGACAATTACCGTGCCGTTCCGCCTGCAACGGGGATTGTCCACCAGGTAAACCTTGAGTATCTGGCAAGTGTCGTCCATGAAAAAGAACTGGAAAACGGCGAATATGAAACGTATCCGGATACCCTCGTCGGGACCGATTCCCATACGACAATGGTCAATGGACTCGGGGTGCTCGGATGGGGTGTCGGCGGTATCGAAGCGGAAGCCGGCATGCTCGGCCAGCCTTCGTATTTCCCAATTCCGGAAGTTATCGGCGTAAAAATGACCGGATCGCTTCCGAACGGGGCAACCGCAACCGACCTTGCGTTAAAAGTCACCCAGCTTTTGCGCCAAAAAGGCGTGGTCGGCAAATTTGTCGAATTCTTTGGCCCGGGCGTCTCAACGCTGCCGCTTGCAGACCGTGCGACGATTGCAAACATGGCGCCTGAATACGGGGCAACTTGCGGTTTCTTCCCGGTTGACGATGAGTCGCTTGCCTATTTGCGCTTAACCGGCCGCAGCGAAGAACATGTAAAAGTGGTGGAAACTTACTTGAAAGAAAACGGCATGTTCTTTACGCCGGACAAAGAAGACCCGGTTTATACGGATGTGCTTGAACTGAACCTTTCTGAAATTGAAGCCAACCTTTCCGGCCCGAAACGCCCGCAGGATTTGATTCCGTTATCGCAAATGCAGTCTGCTTTCCAAAAAGCGATTACGGCGCCTGCCGGCAACCAAGGTTTCGGACTGGATGAAAAAGAGCTCGATAAAGAAGCTGTGATCCATTTTAACAACGGCGAAACAGCTGCGATAAAAACCGGCGCAGTCGCCATTGCAGCGATTACGAGCTGCACAAACACTTCAAACCCTTACGTTATGCTCGGGGCCGGCCTGCTTGCGAAAAAAGCGGTTGAAAAAGGGCTGGAAGTGCCGAAATATGTGAAAACATCGCTTGCGCCTGGATCAAAAGTCGTGACCGGCTACTTAAAAGACTCCGGTTTAATGCCGTACCTCGAACAACTTGGCTTTAACCTGGTCGGTTATGGTTGTACAACCTGTATCGGAAACTCCGGTCCGTTGAAGGAAGAAATTGAAAAAACCATCATGGACAATGATTTGCTCGTAACGAGTGTCCTTTCCGGGAACCGGAATTTTGAAGGCCGGATCCATCCGCTTGTCAAAGCCAACTATCTGGCTTCGCCGCCGCTTGTCGTTGCTTATGCGCTCGCAGGAACGGTGAATATCGATTTAAACCATGACCCGATCGGCAAAGACAAAGACGGCCAAGACGTCTACCTTAAGGATATTTGGCCGCAAGCGGATGAAATCAAAGAAAATGTTCAAAAAGTCGTCACGCCGGAACTGTTCCGCAAACAATATGAAAACGTCTTTACCGACAATGAACGGTGGAATGCGATCGAAACGAGCGACGAACCGTTGTATACATGGGATGCAGAATCGACTTACATTCAAAATCCGCCGTTCTTTGAAAATCTCTCGCCTGAACCGGGCGAAGTACAGCCGCTGTCGAGCCTGCGCGTCATCGGCAAATTCGGCGATTCGGTGACAACGGACCATATTTCGCCTGCAGGTGCGATCGGCAAAGACACCCCTGCCGGAAAATACCTGTTGTCAAAAGGAGTCGAACCGCGTGACTTTAACTCTTATGGTTCCCGTCGCGGCAACCATGAAGTCATGATGCGCGGAACATTTGCCAACATCCGCATCCGCAACCAAATTGCACCGGGTACGGAAGGCGGCTACACGACTTACTGGCCGACGAATGAAGTGACGTCGATTTATGATGCAGCCATGCGTTATAAAGAAAACGGCACCGGCCTTGTGGTTCTTGCCGGCAAAGATTACGGCATGGGCTCATCGCGCGACTGGGCGGCAAAAGGCACATACCTGCTTGGCATTAAAACCGTGATTGCGGAAAGCTTTGAACGGATCCACCGTTCCAACCTCGTTCTCATGGGCGTGCTGCCGCTGCAGTTCAAAAAAGGGGAAAATGCCGACACACTCGGCTTATCCGGCAAAGAAACATTTGATGTCCATATTGACGAAAATGTTAAACCGCATGACTGGATAAAAGTGACGGCTACCGACGAAAACGGGAAGAAAACGGAATTTGAAGCGCTTGTCCGTTTCGATTCCGATGTAGAAATTGACTATTACCGCCACGGCGGCATCCTACAAATGGTGCTGCGCGAAAAACTACAGCAGTCCAAAAATGAAGTGAAATCAAAATCATAATGTTTAAAAAAGCTGCGGCCAAAGCCGCAGCTTTTTTTGAATCAAATTTATAATTTTTCCCATAATTGCCCATACTAAGTAAAAATACTTGTAAGGAGTGGCAAATATGAGAAAAACCCATAAAAAGACCCTTTCGGATCTTGTTGCCGAAAATAAACAGGAACTGCTGCGCGACAGGGATGCGCTGATGCGGATAGAAGAACGGCTGGACCGGAAACACGAGATGAAATTAGCAGAATAAGCCACTGTTTGTGGATCATAATCCGCTTTCCTCCGGGGGAAAATGTATGAGGAGGGGGGAGATATGATGGGCAACCCAAACAAGAAAAGCAAATATTTCGTTCCCGATCATCTTGGCACGCAGCCGCGCGGATTTTCCGGCAATAAGGGGAAGAAGATGCAGGACCGTTCGGGACAGCACGCCCAGGTGATACAGACAAAAGGGGAGTAGCTTTCACAGCCGAAGGAGGAGAACACAATGGCGCATAACCGACCGAAACCGGACGACCGCAGCGATAATGTGGAAAAACTGCAAAACATGATCCACAATACGATCGAAAACATGGAAAGCGCGGAAGAATCGCTTGCCGTTACAAGCGATGAAACGCAAATCCAACAAATAAAGGAAAAAAATGAGCGGCGCCGTGAAAGCCTCGAAGCGATGAGAACCGAGGTAAAAGACGAAGCCGCATACAAACAGCAGCAATAAACGAAAACGGCCTTTCGACGGAAAACAGCAGCGTTTCTTTGGAACCACGCCTTTTCCCTCTCGGAAAGGCCGTTTTTTCTCTCCTTTTGCTGCGACCATGCGTGCATCCGAAGTTTTCCCGGCCCCGTATCAGGCATCCTTTTAGGAGGGGGAATTTTCTTTATGCTAAAATAAAATTGACTGTACATATGAAAGAGGTGTCCGGGATGTTTGTATCAGAAACAGAAGTCAAAGTGCGGTATGCAGAAACAGACCAAATGGGGGTTGTGTACCACGCCAATTACCTGATTTGGATGGAAGTGGGGCGGACGAAATTAATCGAAGACCTTGGCTTCCGTTATGCGGATATGGAAAAAGACGGGATTTTGTCGCCGGTCATCGATATTCAAATTTCATACAAAAAACCGGCCCGTTACGGGGAAACAGTGACCGTAAAAACATGGGTCGATGCATATGACGGGCTGCGCGTAACGTACGGCTATGAGATTTACACAGAAACCGGCGACCTTGCCGTGGCCGCGAGTTCAACACATGTCTGCGTAAAGAAAGACAGCTTCCGACCGGTTTCGTTCCGCCGCCTCTACCCAAAATGGCATGAAGCATATGAAAAAGCAAAAAAATCATAAAGCGGGGGGATGGATTTGGCTTTTGGCATACACCGCAACCAGCTTAAAGCGTGGAAAGCGGCGATTGACCGCGGGGAGATTGCGTTTTTAACGCATTTTTGGCTGGACGACCGTTTCCCCGGCGCAAAATCGGTCACAAAAGTCGGCTGTAAAGATCTGGAGAAACTCGCTGCATGGGGAGCACGCTACCAGCTGAAAAAAGAATGGATTCATGTCCGTAAAGACGGTTACAGCCATTTCGACCTGCTTGGCAGGAAGCAGCGAGAAATTTTGCAAAAAGAAGGGCGCCTTGCGGAAGCAAAAAAATTTTTAAAATGAAAAACCGGCATCACTGGCAGCAAAAAAGCAAAAGCTGCCGGATGATCCCGGTTTTAACCTTTTTTATATTCATATACCGGTTCATCCCGTTTCGGGTCATACCCGATATACAAATCATGGCCGTCAAAATACCATTCGTCCGTGCCTTCAATGAAAAAAGCATGGCCGTTCCGTTCAACGGCCGCCACCGGATCGTCGGGAACGTCTTTTTGAACACCAAGTGAAAACCCGTGTTGGACAGGCGTGGAGCCGCCGTATTTGGCAAAAAAACGGACGGACTCGCCGTCGTCCAGTTCCAGTTCCCTTTTAAACCAGTTTACTGCCTCATCTGTAATGTGCATTTTCATGCCGCCACTTCCTTCCAACTGCCTTTTACATTTTCATTATAGACCAAAGCACGTTTTTTTCCCTAACCTTTTGCCTTCGTTTACCGGCCCCGGGTTATAGGAAACATCAGATTTAGAAACAATGGCTGCCTTACAGCCACTTGACTTTTGGCTCGGTCTTATTTTTAATCCGCTTAATATTGGCTTTATGGCGGTAAATAATGAAAGAGGCAAGCGCCAGAACGATGACGAACAGCGGCCAGTCATGTGTTACAATCATATAAATGAGCGTATACAGGATGCCAAAAACAGCCGCCATGATAGAAGAAAGCGAAACGTATTTGCTCCATTTTAATGTAATCAAAAAAACGATGATGACCATGACAAACAATGGCCATTGATAGGCAAGAACAACGCCGGCGGAAGTTGCCACCGCTTTGCCGCCTTTAAATTTGGCAAATACCGGAAGCATATGGCCGATAACAGCGATCATCCCGATTAAAAGCGGGTGCACCGTATGCTCCAGGCCAAAAAAGTGGGGCAATAAGGTGGCGATTGTCCCTTTCAGAATATCCACCACTGTTACGACACTGCCGGCTTTGAACCCGAGCACACGGAACGTATTGGTCGCACCGAGATTTCCGCTGCCGTGTTCGCGGATGTCTATACCGTAAAAAAGCTTACCAACGATCAGGCCTGTCGGGATTGAGCCGAGCAGGTAAGCCAAAAGGATCATCAGGACAATATTCATGTACAAAACTCCTTGGAAAAAATCTATGCTTATTGTAGCATGTTCTTAAAGGAAAGAGGAATATTTTTTGCCGATTCCGTGCAGATTTTCTAACCGAGCAGGAATTGGAAAAGATCAAGCGAATGTTTAAGTTGGGATCAGACTGGCGAAAGTACAAGAAAGGAGAGGTGTTGATCAAATGGCAATCGAAAATCCGAGCAGGGAAGAAATCAGGGAAATTTTACAAAAAGCAAAACGAATTGCAGTGGTTGGCTTGAGCAATAACCCGGAAAAAACATCTTATACGGTAGCCAAAGCCATGCAGGATGCCGGCTATGAGATTATTCCGGTCAATCCGAAAGCAACGGAAATTCTCGGGGAAAAGGCTGTCCCGAGCTTAAAAGATATCGAAGGCCATGTGGACATTGTGGATATTTTCAGGCGGCCCGAATATTTGCCGGAGCTGGCACGGGAGTTTGATGAAATCGATGCGGACGTTTTCTGGGCGCAGCTCGGCATCGAAAACGAGGAAGCATACCGGTTTTTAAAAGAAAAAGGCTATACCGTTGTGATGAACCGCTGCATTAAAGTGGAACATGCCCTGACAAAATAGGCTTTTTCAAGCAGGCGCCAGCTTAAAGGGCGCTTGCTTTCTTTATATTTTCCCAATAAAACGGCCGTTTACTGGAGAAGTTTTTATAACCGTTGCTTTGCCCCTCCCGTTCCCGTCATTTCCGCATGCCCTTTTACAAATTCCGTTTTATCGTTAAAATGAGTATGATAAAAACGGCAAATGATGTTATAATGAGAACGAATATTTGTTCTTATGAACGCCGGTGCACGTGCTTTGCAATTGAAAGGGGAATAGATGTGGCGAAGAAACAAAATATATTGGAATATAATGATGATGCAATCCAGGTGCTGGAAGGGCTGGAGGCCGTAAGGAAAAGGCCGGGCATGTACATCGGGTCGACCGATGCGCGCGGTTTGCACCATCTTGTCTATGAAATCGTCGACAATGCGGTGGATGAGGCGTTGTCCGGGTACGGAAACCATATCATCGTCAACATTCACAAAGATAACAGCATCAGCGTCCAGGACTTCGGGCGCGGCATGCCGGTCGGGATGCACAAGCTCGGTAAGCCGACGACAGAAGTGATCTTGACGATTTTGCACGCCGGCGGAAAATTTGGGCAGGGCGGCTATAAAACGAGCGGCGGCCTGCACGGTGTCGGCGCGTCCGTCGTCAATGCCCTGTCGGAATGGCTTGTTGTTACCATACATCGCGACGGTTACGTGTATGAACAGCGTTTCCGTGACGGCGGCAAACCGGAAACAACGCTCGAGAAAACCGGGAAAACCAATAAGACCGGCACAACGATCCATTTTAAACCCGACCCGTCCATTTTTAGCACCATCACTTTTAACTACGATACATTATGCGAACGGCTGCGCGAATCGGCCTTTCTTTTAAAAGGGTTAAAAATTGAAATCACTGATGAACGTTTCGGGCGGCATGATCTGTTCCACTACGAAAACGGCATTGAAGCCTTTGTCCAGTACTTGAACGAAGGAAAAGAAGTGCTCCATCCGGTTGTGTTTATCGAGGGGGAAACAAACGGAATCGAAGCGGAATTTGCGTTTCAGTTTAACGACGGCTTTTCGGAAAACATTTTATCTTTCGTGAACAACGTGCGCACGAAAGACGGCGGCACGCACGAAGCCGGGGCAAAAACGGCATTGACGCGCGTCGTGAACGATTATGCAAGAAAAACCGGGCTGTTAAAAGAAAAAGATAAAAACTTAGAAGGGACGGATATCCGCGAAGGGCTGTCCGCCATTATTTCCGTCCGCATTCCGGAAGAACTGCTCCAATTTGAAGGACAAACGAAAGGGAAACTTGGCACAAGTGAAGCCCGCTCTGCAGTTGATACGATTGTTTCGGAACACCTTTCTTATTTTCTTGAAGAAAACCCGGATACGAGCAATCTTTTGATCCGGAAAGCCATCAAGGCGTCGCAGGCAAGGGAAGCAGCGAGGAAAGCGCGGGAAGAAGCCAGAAGCGGCAAAAAACGGAAGAAATCGGAAACGACTTTATCCGGGAAGCTGACGCCGGCGCAAAGCCGCAATCCGCAGCGAAACGAATTGTATCTGGTCGAAGGGGATTCGGCGGGCGGTTCTGCGAAACAGGGGCGCGACCGGAAATTCCAGGCTGTTTTGCCGCTGCGCGGAAAAGTCATCAACACGGAAAAAGCAAAGCTTGCGGATATTTTTAAAAATGAAGAAATCAATACCATTATTTATACGATCGGTGCCGGCGTCGGCCCTGAATTCAATTTGGAAGACGTCAATTACGACAAAGTCATTATCATGACCGATGCCGACACGGACGGTGCCCACATCCAGGTGCTGCTTCTCACGTTCTTTTACCGCTATATGCGGCCTTTGATCGAAGCGGGAAAAGTTTACATCGCGCTGCCGCCGCTTTATAAAGTCAGCAAAGGCACCGGCAGGAAAGAAATCGTGGAATATGCTTGGACCGAAAAAGAACTGGATGAAACGATCAAAAAAGTCGGGCGCGGCTATATCCTGCAGCGTTATAAAGGGCTCGGTGAAATGAACGCCGACCAGCTTTGGGAAACGACGATGAATCCGGAAACGCGGACTTTGATCCGTGTCCGTATTGATGATGCGGCCCGGGCTGAACGGCGGGTGACCACGCTTATGGGCGATAAGGTTGAACCGCGCCGGCAATGGATTGAAAATCATGTGGAATTCGGGCTTGAGGACGACACCAATATTTTAGACAATGAGAATTTGATGATTGAGGAAGGGGACATGAACGGATGAAGACGGCTGAACGTTTTCAAGATTTGCCTTTGGAAGAGGTGCTGGGCGACCGCTTCGGCCGGTACAGCAAATATATTATTCAGGATCGTGCCCTTCCGGATGCGCGGGACGGCCTGAAGCCGGTGCAGCGGCGGATTCTTTATGCGATGCATGTAGAGGGTAACACTGCTGACAAGCATTTCCGGAAATCGGCAAAAACGGTCGGCAACGTCATCGGCAATTACCATCCGCACGGGGATTCTTCCGTTTATGAAGCGATGGTGCGGATGAGCCAGGACTGGAAGCTGCGAAACGTGCTCATTGAAATGCACGGCAATAACGGGAGCATTGACGGCGACCCGGCCGCGGCCATGCGGTATACAGAAGCAAGGCTCGCCCCGATTGCATCCGAACTCCTTCATGATATTGATAAAGAAACGGTTAAATTTATCCCGAATTTCGATGATACCGCAAATGAGCCGGTTGTGCTGCCCGCCCGGTTTCCCAACCTGCTCGTGAACGGATCAACCGGCATCTCGGCCGGATATGCAACCGAAATTCCGCCGCACCACCTCGGGGAAATCATTGACGGGGCCATCATGCGGATGGAAAACCCGGATTGCACGGTGGACGACCTGATGACAGTCATAAAAGGCCCCGATTTTCCAACAGGCGGCATTGTCCAGGGAATTGACGGGATTAAAAAAGCGTATGAAACCGGCAAAGGCAAAATGGTCGTAAGAGGCAGGACATCGATCGAAGAGATCCGCGGCGGGCGAAAGCAAATTGTCATCGCAGAGATTCCTTATGAAGTCAATAAAGCCAATCTTGTCAAAAAAATCGACGAGCTCCGGATTGACCGGAAAGTGGAAGGCATATCCGAAGTCCGCGATGAAACCGACCGGACCGGGCTCCGGATTGTGATCGAACTGAAAAAAGATGCGGATGCAGATAGCGTCCTGAATTATTTATTCAAAAACACTGATCTCCAGGTTTCCTACAATTTCAACATGGTGGCCATCCATAACCGTCGGCCGCAGCTGATGGGCCTCCGTGAACTGCTCGATGCTTATATTGAGCACCAGAAAGAAGTGGTCACAAAAAGAACGGAATTCGATCTCAAAAAAGCGCGTGACCGCAAGCATATTGTTGACGGCCTGATGAAGGCACTTTCCATCCTGGATGAAGTCATTGCAGCGATTCGGGCATCCAAAGATAAAAAAGATGCAAAAGCGAACTTAATCGCAAAGTTTGCTTTTACCGAACCCCAGGCTGAAGCGATTGTCACGCTGCAGCTCTACCGCCTGACCAATACGGACATTACGACGCTGGAAAATGAGGCGGCAGACCTTGAGAAAAAAATTGAGACCTATCTCGCGATTTTATCCAGCGAGAAAAAACTGTTTACGGTGATCAAAAAAGAACTGAGAGATATCCGGAAAAAATACGCGGATAACAGAAGGACAACGATTGAAGCGGAAATACAGGAATTAAAAATCAATCTGGAAGCGATGATCCCGAATGAAGATGTGATGGTCACCATTACAAAAGACGGTTATATCAAACGGACAAGCCTCCGTTCATATACTGCTTCAAACGGCCGGGACCTTGCTATTAAAGACAGCGACCGCCTGCTCTTTAAACAGCAGCTCAATACCGTCCAGACGGTGCTACTTTTCACAAATAAAGGAAGCTATATCTATTTGCCGGTCCATGAACTGCCGGATATCCGCTGGAAAGATCTCGGGCAGCATGTTTCCAATCTTGTGACGCTTGAACGCGATGAAGGCATCATCAAAGTGCTCCCGATTGAAGATTTCAACCAGCCGCAGTTTATTTTGTTTTTCACGAAAAACGGCATGGCGAAGAAAACGGAATTGCAGCAATACCAGGCACAGCGCTATTCGAAAGCCCTCGTTGCAATCAACTTAAAGGGCGATGATGAAGTGGTCGATGTTCACCTGACAGACGGCTCAAAAGAAGTCTTCCTCGCTTCCCGCCTCGGTTACGGGCTCCGGTTTGATGAAGCGGAAATCAGCGTTGTCGGCCAGCGGGCAGCAGGGGTAAAAGGCATGAACCTAAAAGAAGGCGACAGGCTCGTTAGCGGGAAAATCATTGAAGATCCGGAAAAAGATAAAGTCTTTATTGCCACCCAAAGAGGCGCCGTCAAGAAAATGAAAGTGTCCGAATTTGACAAAACAAGCCGGGCCAAACGCGGCGTCATCATGCTGCGCGAATTAAAAGCCCATCCGCACCGGATCGCCGGGGCTGTGATTGCAGGCGACGATGAAACCGTCTCGGTCATCACGGAAAAAGGGCATCAGGAAGACATTCGGCTCCACGATTTGCGCGACCACGACCGTTATTCAAATGGCTCATTTGCCATTGATGAAGAAGAGAACGGGACCGTGACAGAAGTATGGAAGCAGGAACCGGAAGAGGGTGCTGCGGAAGAAAACGATTGAAAAAAGTGTTTGCCGTTTTCGGCAAACACTTTTTTCATCTTCAGGCAAGTTTTACATAATTCGATGCTTGCGGCGTATCCTAAAGAAAAACGGATGCGGGGTGAGAAGATGAAAAAAGAATACATGCTTGCACTGCTCGCATTATGGTTTATGGCAGCCGGCACGGTTGTGATCGCGGACGCGGGCGGGAAGACGAAAGCCGGCAAAACGGTGATTCACCGGTACGAGGCGGATGTAACCGGCGACGGAAAAAAGGATGCGATTGTATTGGAAGGCATCCCGTTTGCAGCCGGCAGCCCGTATATGAAAAAAATTTGGGCGCGGATTGCCACGTCGGAAGGAAAGAAATATAAATTGCCGTATGAGCCTGGGTATGAACCGGAAATCCAGTTCACCGATCTCAACCATGACGGCGTAAAGGACATGCTCGGATCAAGCAACAGCGGCGGAAGCGGGGGCATAAACCAGTACCGCCTCGATACGCTGAAAGGCGGCATTTTAAAACATTTGCCGATGCCGCCCGTGTTAAAGCTTAGCGGCAAATTTGAAAATGCATTGTCGGCCAGGCTCAACATTGAAAATACGAACGAAACATTTTTGATTGATTTAAGAAAACGAAAAAAAGATTATATCCGGCTCGGTATTTACCGAAAGGACGGAATGCTCAATGAGCCGTTTGAACTGATGATCGATCCGGCGGCGGTTTACAAACCGGTGAAAATAAAGGGCAAAAAAGGCGTCGGGCTCGAAGGTTATCAGCAAGTAAGCGGTGCCTACCATGCAGATAAACTCGGCAACGTAAAGGCAATATGGTATTTTAAAGACGGAAAATGGATCCTGGTTCGTGCCAAATGGCAGCCTACAAACGCATAAAAAAACTCCCGGCGGGGGAGTTTTTTTATTGCGGATTCGAAAATTGAAAATGTTTTTGCGCAAAAATAGATTATAATAGTAATAAATTCCAAACAAAACAGGGGTAGAGCAGATTGGACAGACAAAAAAGCAAGTACAGATGGGTTGTTTTTTTCGCGGTGCTGTTTTCCTACATGGTGATTGTCAGCCAGCGAACGGCGCCAGGCTTGATTTCGGATAAACTGATGAGCGAGTTTCATATGACAGCGTCCGTCATCGGTTTATTGACAGGTGCGCAGTTTCTCGCTTATGCGGGGCTGCAAATTCCGATTGGGATTTTTTCCGACCGGTTCGGGCCGAACGTTTTTTTGGTCACAGGCACTTTATTCAGTGGCATCGGCACGTTCTTATACAGCATTTCGCCGAATGAAGCCTGTTTGCTCGTATCCAGGGTGCTTGCCGGCATGGGGGATGCGACCATTTGGATTAATCTTGTCTTGATTTTAAGTCAGTGGTTTTATGCGAAAGAGTTTGTCGGGCTGATCGGTTATGCCGGCATGGCCGGAAGCGTGGGTTCTTTGCTCGCAACCGTTCCGCTAACGGCCTGGATTTCAGCTTCGGGATGGCGCCAGCCGTTTTTTGTAACCGGTATTCTGCTCCTCGCAAGTACGGTGATGCTGTATGTCGTGCTGATCCGACTCCCGCAAAAGCGGGAAGGGGGAACGCATGCGAATACAAAAGTCCGCCATGAAAAAATGCTTTTGGTTCTAAAGCGGATCTTGAAAAGCAGGCAGGCGAGGGCTGCATTTTTATGCCATTTCGGACTTGTCGGCACATATGTTGGTTTTATTGGTACATGGGCTGTGCCGTACGGGATGCATATTTTCGGCATGAACCGCCCGGAAGCGAGCCAGCTGGTCATGACAGGATTAATCGGAGCAATTATCGGCGCGCCGGTTACCGGATGGATCGCAAGCAGACTCGGTTCAAGGAAGAAGCCATATTTGCTGATTCAAACCCTGATTTTTCTGGCATGGACGGTTTTCTTTTTGAGCGGGGGCAAACCGCCGTTATTTTTCGCGGTGCTGTTAATGTTTGTCATCGGATATGGTAATGGTGCAAGCGCGCTGACGTTTGCGGTCGTCCGCCACTCCTTTGACGTAAGGGAAGTCGGATCGGTTTCCGGATTTGCCAATACCGGCGGCTTTTTAAGCGCGGTGCTTTTGCCGAGCTTGTTTGGAAAAGTGCTGGACCATTTTCATGCTGAAGCGAGTGTGGTCGGTTATCATTACGGCTTTTTAATCCCGGCGTTCTTTTCGCTTTTTGGCGTGCTCGGGACGGTGATGATCCGGGAGAAAATCCGCGCCGGAGAGAATCAGGCAGCATAAAAATTTTTAAACGGTGCACAGCAGTTGCCTGTTTTACATGAAATAAAAATTTTTAAAAAAAACCGGTAAAATGGTTCACGCATCCTTTTAAATGTGTTATACTAATGAACGATAAGTATAACACATTTGTCAAACAGTGCATATACTGATGGCATACGGGAGGGGCAGTGAAAAGAAACCATATACATACGGAGCCATTTTCCGGTTCGAAAAGGATGGGAACCATACATGGAACAAAAAGAAATTGTGCATATCATCTCGGACTCGGTCGGAGAAACGGCTGAATTTGTTGTAAAAGCGGTTGCTGCGCAGTTTAACGGCGGACACATCGAAATCAGGCGGCATCCGCATGTGGAAGAAACAGACGATATCGAACCGGTGATTGAGACGGCAAAAAAACAAAATGCCATCATTGCTTACACGATAGTCGTTACCCCTTTGAAAGCATACATTGACCGCCGTGCCAGCGAAGAAGGGATCATTGCGGTCGACCTGATGAATCCGTTGATGGAAGCTTTTATGAAAAAGTTTCACAAGGAGCCGTACCACCGTCCGAAGTTAATGCGCAAGCTGGATCAGGAATATTTTAAAAAAATTGAAGCAATTGAGTTTGCCGTAAAATATGATGACGGGCGCGATCCAACCGGACTGAAAAAGGCGGACATTGTCCTGCTCGGCGTCTCGCGGACGTCGAAAACGCCGTTATCGATGTATCTGGCGCATCACAGCTTTAAAGTGGCGAATGTTCCGATCGTGCCGGAAATCGCACCGCCTGATGAATTGTTTTCCATCCCGCGGGAAAAGTGCATCGGGCTGATGATTTCGCCCGAGAAACTGAATGAAATCCGGAAAGAACGGATCAAGGCAATGGGGTTAAAATCGGACGCCAATTATGCGAGCTTTGAACGGATTTATAAAGAACTCGTTTACGCGGAGAACATCATGCGGAAACTCAGATGCCCGGTCATTGATGTTTCAAACAAAGCGGTGGAAGAAACAGCAAGCCTTATTATTGAAATGTTCAAAAACAGGGAGGAGCTGCTCAAATGACAAAATTTGTCTACTTGTTCAACGAAGGGAACAGCCATATGCGTGACCTGCTTGGCGGCAAAGGAGCCAATCTGGCGGAAATGACAAACATCGGCCTGCCGGTGCCGTTCGGATTCACGATTACAACCGAGGCATGCAATGACTATTATTCAAACGGCAAAAAAATTTCAGATGCAGTCGAAACACAAATGGAAGAAGCGCTTTTGAAACTGGAAGAAAAAACCGGCAAAAAACTGGGCGGGAACGAGAACCCGCTGCTCGTCTCCGTCCGTTCCGGCTCTGTGTTTTCGATGCCGGGGATGATGGATACGGTACTGAACCTCGGCATGAACGATGAGACCGTGGAAGCCGTTGCGAAACTGACCGGCAATCCGCGCTTTGCCTATGATTCGTACCGCCGGTTTATCCAAATGTTTTCTGACGTGGTGCTCGGGATCGAGGTATACCATTTCGAACATTTGCTTGAACAAACCCGGGAACAAAAAGGGTATACAGCTGATCCGGAAATGACTGCGGAAGACTGGAAAGACATCATTGCCGGCTATAAAAAGATCGTTAAAAAACATACGAAACAGGATTTTCCGCAAGACCCGAAAACGCAACTGTACCTTGCCGTAAATGCCGTTTTTGATTCGTGGAATAACCAGCGTGCCATTGTATACCGCCGCCTGAATAAAATTCCGGACCATCTTGGGACCGCTGTCAATATCCAAAGCATGGTATTCGGAAATATGGGGGATGATTCCGGAACCGGCGTCGCTTTTACACGGAACCCGTCAACAGGCGAACGCGTGCTGTACGGCGAATATTTAATCAATGCCCAAGGCGAAGATGTCGTTGCCGGTATCCGCACCCCGCAGCCGATCCAGGTACTGGCAAAAGACATGCCGGAAGTGTACCGCCAGTTTGTAAAAACAAGCAAATTATTGGAAGAACATTACCAAGATATGCAGGATATTGAATTTACGGTGGAACGCGGCAAACTGTACCTGCTACAAACCCGGAACGGCAAACGGACGGCGCAGGCTGCGATCCGCATCGCCGTTGAAATGGTGAAGGAAGGCATTCTCGATAAAAAGACAGCGCTTTTAAGAGTCGATCCGGATCAGATGAACCAGCTCTTGCACCGCCGCATTGATGGTTCCGCGACTAAAAACCATCTTGCAAAAGGGCTGCCGGCATCCCCTGGAGCTGCAACCGGCACCGTTGTGTTTGATGCTGATGAAGCGGAACGGCTCGGCAAGGAAGGGGAAAAAGTGATTTTGGTCCGCCCCGAAACGACACCGGATGATATTCACGGCATTGTTGCATCCCAGGCGGTTGTGACAAGCCGCGGCGGGATGACGAGCCATGCGGCGGTTGTCGCGCGCGGGATGGGGAAAGCGTGCATCTGCGGCTGCGAATCTATGAAAATCGATTTGAAAGCAAAACAATTTACGGTCGGTGACACCGTTGTCCGTTATGGGGATGTCATCACGATTGACGGTTCGACAGGTGAAGTGATGCTCGGCGAAGTCCCGATGATTGACCCTGAGCTTTCCGGCGAATTCAAAACGCTGCTTGAATGGGCGGATGAGGTGCGCGATCTCGGCGTGCGCGCCAATGCTGACAACCCAACGGATGCGAAAAAATCGCTCGAATTCGGTGCAGACGGCATCGGCCTTTGCCGGACGGAGCATATGTTCATGGATATTAAGCGCGTGCCGATCGTTCAGGAAATGATCCTCGCCGAGACTTTGGAAGAACGCGAAAAAGCTTTAGATAAACTGCTTCCGATGCAGCAGGGCGATTTTGAAGGCATCTTTGAGGAAATGGCCGGCCATCCGGTGACAATCCGCCTGCTCGATCCGCCAATGCACGAATTTTTGCCGGATAAGGAAGAACTGCTCGTAGAAGTAACAAAACTGCAGCTTACGGCACCAGAATCAAAAGAACTGGAAGAAAAAGAATACTTGCTGAAAAAAGTCCAGCATCTTGCTGAATTCAATCCGATGCTCGGCCACCGCGGCTGCCGGCTCGGCGTGATTTTCCCTGAAATCTACGAAATGCAGGTCAAGGCGATTTTTTACGCTGCCGCTGCCGTTCTGCAAAAAGGGATAAAAGTTCAGCCGGAAATTATGATTCCACTTGTCGGCCATGTGAATGAGCTGAAACGGATGCGCGCGCTTGTGACGGACATGGCGAATCAGGTCATGGAGGAAAAAGGCTTGAAATTCGATTATACGGTCGGCACGATGATCGAAATTCCGCGCGCCGCCCTCACCGCAGACCAAATTGCAGAAGAAGCGGATTTCTTCTCGTTTGGTACGAATGACTTGACGCAAACGACGTTCGGCTTTAGCCGTGACGATGCGGAAGGAAAATTCTTGCAACAGTACATCGAGCAAAAAGTGCTGCCGGAAAATCCGTTTGCCGTCCTTGATCAGGAAGGCGTCGGCAAACTTGTCGAAACCGGTGTCAAACTCGGCCGTCAGACAAAACCGGGCTTAAAAACCGGCATTTGCGGCGAACACGGCGGGGAAAAAAGCTCGATCGAATTCTGCTACAAAACCGGCCTGAACTACGTCAGCTGTTCGCCTTACCGCGTACCGCTCGCAAGGCTCGCCGCTGCACAGGCCACCATCCGGAACAAAAAAGAAGACACCGACAAAGTGACAGTCGCTGCAAAATAAATCATTTTCCTTAAGGCACACGGTGGATTGCCCCCGTGTGCTTTTTTCTGCGCAAGTCCATGAAATAGGCATGCCGGGGGTGTAAAGAAGCCATAAGCAAATCTTATCAAATGAGTTGTCAAAGCCATTATTTAAATGACAAAAGAATGAATGTAAGATGAATGTAAGGAGGGATGAGATTGGCATTTAATTTTATCGCAATCGACCATGTTCAGCTTGCTGCTCCACGTGGCAGTGAGCAGACAGCAAAAAAGTTTTACGCAGAAATCCTCGGATTTACGGAAATTGAAAAACCAGCAGAATTGAAAAAACGCGGCGGCTGCTGGTTTCAAAACGGAAAAATACAAATCCACATCGGCATTGAAGAGCCTTTTTCACCCGCCAAAAAAGCGCATCCTGCATTTGAAGTCAGAAATCTCGAAAGCTTGAAAGAAAGGTTTACCCACTATCAAATGAAGTGGACAGAAGACGGTAAACTACCAGGGGCAGCGCGCATTTACGCAACAGATCCATTCGGAAACAGGCTGGAATTTTTAGAATGGAAGAGCAAGTAAAAAAACGTGCGAAATGGTGAAATGAGAAATTGGCAGGGGGTGGAATATGGCTGTAAATTGCACAATGATGAAAGCGAATCTCCCGTCCGGAAATCCAAAATGCATGCATGCCTGACCGGGTCTTGGTTAAAGTAACAATGACGGGCGGAAAGGAGGCACGACATGGACAATACGCATGGATTTGTGCAGAAGCTGAATGAACAGCAAAAGAAACAGGAACAAAACAAAAAACGGCAGGGGAACGGAAACCCAAGTGAAAAGCTGCCGACAAACCGGCATTAAAAAAATGGCGTGTGGGATACACGCCATTTTTCAAAAGAACGGGACAGCCACGCTCTAAAAACGGGAATTGGTTTACATAATAATATTATAAAAAACCACACATTTCTTTTCCGCTGTTGGGAAGATGTCTGTTTATCCTGAAAATGGAAAAGGCAGCCAATCAGATGGCTGACTGGTTGCCCATGTTTTCTTCCATTTTCATGCTTCGCGCGATTTGTTGTGCATGGCGCTTCGCTTCTTTCACGGACTTTCCTTTTACCGTAATCAATCGTCCGTCAATAATGAAGTTGAAAATTCTGGTTCTCATATGCTATCACCTCTTCTTTGTTTACCCATTGTTCTTTTTTTAAAACATATGCTTCTTTCGGAAAGTTTTTCAGAAGTTGAAGATGCAGTGAGTAGAAAAATATTGCAGCGGGCAGTTTCATGTTATCCGTCGTGCGCAGGGATTTTTTGCGGAACTCGGGCTTTACATTTATAGAATTATAACAGATAAACGAAAAAAATACAACATATTGATATGGAAAGAGTTTTTCTGCCCATATTTTGAAAAGCGCTGCATTCATTTGGACGGGCAACAGGAGAGGGTTTTCACTATTTTTAAAATGTTTAAAATAAATCAGAATCCTGTTATAATGGGATAAAGGCGAATGGGGAGGCATATGGCCACTTTTGTGATGGATGTCGTGAGTTGAACACTCGTCATTTTGCTTGTTTGCTATATTTTTAGGCATATTGTAGAGCTTCCGGTATATGTCATTCCGGTATTCAGTGCGGTATGCAGCATTGTGCTCTTGTTCAGCAGCTTTTTCAAAGGAGGATGGGGCGGAATGGGGCTGGGTGCAATAGGGCTTGTGCTGTTGCTCGCATCCGTCCTGCCTTTTATGCTATCCGCGTTATTTTTAAGGCCGATGGTGGAAAAAAATCGTGAGCTGTCCGGAAAACGGCGGCACATGGCATGCTGCTATCAGAAAAACGGAACGCGAAGATCAGTAACAAGCATTTTACAAGCAGGACTGTAAGCGCTATGATCAGAAAAAAGGTAGAATGGTTTTGAGGGAGGAATTTGGATGTTGAAAAACGTTTTGACCGAACGGCTGAAAATACGGTACCCGATGATTCAGGCTCCGATGGCAGGGGGCATCACCAAACCGGCATTGGTGGCTGCGGTCTCAAACGCCGGCGGGCTGGGCATGATCGGGGCGGGGTACTTAACCGCTGCTCAAACAAAAGAACAAATCCGGGAAATCAAACAGTTAACCGGAAAACCTTTTGGCATCAATCTTTTTGTTCCCGGCGAGTTTGAAGTAGATGAAAAAGTAACAGCCGCAAATGGCATTTTAAATCGGGTCCGCAAACAGTTAAAAATAGAGGCAAAAGCGGAAATAGAAGTTCCTGATTTACATAGCGTACAAGATCAATTTTTGGCACAGGTGCAAGTGGCCATCGAAGAGAAAGTGCCTGTTTGTTCATTCACTTTTGGAATACCTTCCAGGGAAGTGATCGAAAAGCTGAAACAAAACGGGATCCTCCTCATTGGAACGGCAACAACCGTTGATGAAGCGATCGAAGTGGAGCAAGCCGGAATGGATATGGTGGTTGCACAAGGCAGTGAAGCGGGAGGCCATCGCGGGAATTTTTTGAAAGAACATGAGGAAAGTATGATTGGCCTGATGTCACTAATTCCCCAGGTTGCCGACAATGTCCGGATTCCCGTCATTGCGGCAGGCGGTATTATGGATGGCAGGGGGCTTGCAGCAGCGCTTTGCTTAGGGGCAAAAGGCGTGCAAATGGGAACTGCCTTCCTGGCCTGTGCGGAAAGCGGCGCACCTCAGTCCCATAAGGAAGCCGTTCTCCATGCGAAAGAAGATGAGCTTGTCCTCACCCGGTCATTTTCCGGAAAATGGGCAAGAGGCGTAAAAAATGCATTCATCTCGGAAATGAAGCCGCATGAAGCGCTTTTTCCGGATTATCCCGTGCAAAATACGCTCACACAGGATATCAGAAAGGCTGCCGGAAAGCAGAACAACCGTGAGTTTATGTCACTTTGGGCCGGCCAAAGCCCGCGACTCGCAAAACATCAAACGGCAAAAGCATTGATAGGCCATGTCATAAAAGAAGCTGAAGAAATCATGGGCAAAATGCCTGAAACTCTATAATTTTTCGCCGGCAATGAAACAAGGCATCAAGGCACACGAGAGGGTGAATCATTTTCATGACAGGTTTTCTTGCCGTGTTTTAGGTGGCGTGGAAATCTACGTGAAGGAAGCAGGCGCAAAAGATGATGTTTCTTAATGTAGAGTGCGTCTCCGTTAAGGAAGCGCGTGGAAAAAACGATGTTTCTTAACGTAGAGTGCGTCTAGGTGAAGGAAGCTGGGGCAAAAGTCGGTATTTCTTAACGTAGAAGGCGTCTACGTGAAAGAAGCGCGGAAAAAAGACGATGTTCCTTAAAATAGAGTGCGTCTACGTTAAGAAAGCAGGCGCAAAAGACGATGTTTCTTAACGTAGAAGGTGTCTACGTTAAGGAAACGCGTGGAAAAAACGATGTTTCTTAACGTAGAGTGCGTCTATGTTAAGGAAGGGAGCGAAAAAATTGATGTTTCTTAACGTAAAAGGCGTCTACGTTAAGGAAGCGCAGAAAAATGCTGGTCTTTCTTAACATAACCCGCAAAGTGAAGGAAATGTGAAAAAATATCAGCAGGATCTGCTAAGATTGAAGGAATAGTTGTTATCTATAATTTTATTATGTTAACTAAAAATATGACCATATCAAATGATCCTCCTATTATTGTCTGCATTGTAAGCCGAAATAAGCAGGACAAACCCGGACTGAAGACGAATCATAGCGTAAATAGCTGTGAAGTGTGCCAAAGCCATAACAGGTTTGTCCCCCTTTCCCTTTCGCAATTTCTCGGACCACCTTACGGGCGTTTGTCCCACGGTTCCAGTTGCCCGACAATATGCCTTTTTTTGCCTGACTGGATGGCTTCGATGACGCCGTCCGAAATTTCTTCATTTGTCAGCCATCTTGACTGATGATTTTCGAGAATAAACCCAAGCTGGATTTGATGGTAATTGCAATTTTCCAAACCGGCAAGCTCGTTCAAAAGTTCATCCGGATTCCGGGTGCTTCCGAGGACGTGATACAGTTCCCATTGGCGGCTGTTCTGTGAAAAAACATTTGAAATCGTTACAAGTGCTTGATCTGCATAAGAATGGATCCAGGCTACTGCAAGGTCAACCGGTCCGTGCTGCCCAATCAGTTTATCTAAATGTTCACGCAGTGCACTCGAATCAGCGTAATCCGTTAAAACAGGGGTAATCCGGCTCCGGTCAGCGGCCCGGGAAATGCATGCATCCATTTTTTCGGGATTGCGCGCAATAATGGAAACATGGTCAGCCTGTCCGGCGAGCCACAGAGATACATTGCATAGCATGCCGGTTCCGCCGACGACTAAAGCGTGTTTCAAGGAAGTTCCCCCCTGCTTTTTATGAATAGATATCCTAAGCTCTCTGCTGCCCGCAAGGAAAGTTAATGGACTTCCCGAATTTGCGAGAGCGGGTAAAATACCGCTTCGGTTTTTCCCACGAGTTCTTTCTTCGGAATAAGGCCGAGCCCGTTTCTGCTGTCTTCGCTGTACAACCGGTTATCGCCCATTACGAAATATTTATTTCTTGGTACGGTGAGAGGCCCGAAGTTATTCGTCAACTTGCTGCCTTTTTTACGTGCTGCTTTCAGGTTTTTTGCAAGGTAAGGCTCTTTGTGCAACTTCCCATTAATGTAGAGATGGTCATTTTTGACTAGAATGGTATCTCCGGGAAGGCCGATAATCCGCTTTACATAGTTTTCCGTTTCTCCCTTGATGATGATGATATCGCCTCTTTGGTAATCGGCAGCAGAATGGACTTTATAAACGAGAATTTTATCGTGGTTATGAAGTGTCGGCTCCATTGATTCCCCTTCAACCATATAAGGGGCAATGAAAAATCCCCTGATGACCGCAACAAGCAGAATGGCAAATATGAATGATTTTAACAAGGTTTTTATCCCTTTGCTCATTTGACCAGCTCCCATGCATATCTTCATCGTATTCTATTCTTCCAGAAAGACAGGAAATCCTTTATATTGTTTAATAATATGCAACATTTCCATGTTATAAACATAAGAGATGGGGCACAGGAGCGATTTGTGCCATTCAAGGCGGCGGGAAATTGCGGAATCATCCGCCGTCCGCGGGATCTCGGAAAGCTGTAAAAATGCCCGTTCAACAGTCTTTAGGCAATTCGCACAAATCATGAGAGCTGGTAAATTTTTTTGATCACAGCATCTGTAAAAGCTGTTGTGGAAGCAGAGCCCCCCAAATCATGGGTAACGGTCCCATCTGCAATGGTACCCAAACATGCATCTTCCATTTTTTTCGCAATTTCATTCAGGCGGGGATCGCGGTGATGTGCACTTAACCATTGCAACAGCATGACAGCTGACAGCAGCATGCTTGTTGGATTTGCAAGATCCTGTCCGGCAATGTCCGGTGCTGAACCGTGTGCCGCCTGGGCCATTGCCTGTTTCCCGTTTGTGTTTAAGGAAGGGGATAATCCCAAGCTTCCCGCCAATTCACCGGCCAGGTCCGACAAGATATCACCGAATAAGTTTTCTGTCACAATGACATCAAAGTCACCGGCCCTGCGCACGAGGCGTGCTGCCATTGCATCAATAAGGACATCTTCCACTTTGACTTCAGGATAATATTTTTTGCCGGTTTCATAGCAAATATCGCGGAATAACCCGAATGCCAATCTAATGACATTGGCTTTGTGGACAATCGTGACCTTCTTTCTCCGGGACATAGCCAGCTTAAATGCTTCATGGGCAATTCTTTCAATTGATTTTCTGGTAAAAACGCCGGTTACAAGTGCTACATCCGGTGTAACCATACACTCTCCGGTACCGATGTACATATTCCGATCGGATAAAAAGCCTTCGGAGTTTTCGCGTAAAATTATCAGGTCGCTAAACCCGGCGACACTTTTTGTCCCGGGAAAAGTCCGACTTGGGCGAATATTGGCAAATAAATCAAAGCAATGCCGTAACTCGCCGCTTGGATTTCTTTTGAATAAACGGTGTTCATCCGGATATGCGGAGGAATCATGCGGCCCCATCAACCAGCCATCGGTTTCTTTCAGCCCTTGTTTTGTCACGTCCGGCATAGGATCATTGTATTTTTTAATTCCTTCCCAGCCCATTGGAAGCTCTATGAAAACAAATTCGGTTCCGTTTGCTGCTTTTGAAGCTGCAGCTTTCAACACTTTAACAGTAGCGCTTACAATCTCAGGCCCGATCCCGTCGCCATATAATACACCTAATTTATACGTTGTCATCTTTCAAACTCCTCTCAACTGTTTTAAAAAATCGAAGGGGGTGCCTGGTGATCATCTTGACTTACAGGAAGGACAGCCGTATTGGGGAAGTGTTCAATGGATCATCGGGGCTGAATTTCTAAAATTACTTTGTCCCTTTTCTATTATTTTAGCATTTTATAAAAATCAGATAAAGGTTTAAAATATTGTTGCCAAAGATCAAGCAGTCCCACTTCCGGCGGAAAAATGCCCTGATTTCTCATGGCCAGAGGCCGGGCGTGAGAAAAGGGGAAGGAAGAGATCAACCGGAGACTGCAATCTGCCAGCAGGGGTTATTTGGAAACCTTTTGGATTAAACAAAATAAACGTCTGGCATTTTGGACAAACCCAACCGGATCCATTTCTGATCCGGTTCCTTCTTCATTTTGAAAAATGGCGTTGATAATAGAAATTATTGCAGGGATGATGATAAAGCCAAGCCGGATACCCACCCAGTAATCCCTTTGGGCGCGCCGCCTAATTGAAAGTTTTTTTGTACCATAATCCGCCGCTTTGTATTTTGACGTAATCCTCAATAGGCGAGAATAATTTTGTCTCTATTTTCGACCATCTGTTATTGATCTTCCGGCTTTTGCGATTCATGGTACTTGCTCATCTTTCCTCCCCATGTAAGTGCAGATGGTTTGATTCCAATCACCCGGATGCGTTTATAGTCTGCGATCCAGTGCCCGTTTTTCCACAAACTGCCTTTCAGTTGTTTTTCTGTATTCGCAATGATCATTTCTGTTTCCTGTTCCGGGATGCCTTCCAGCAACTGCGTACAAAACATTCGGATCCAGTTTTTCAGGCCGTCTTCTCCCTCCAACGGTGTCGGCCGGTCAAAATGCATAGCGAACGTAACATAAAATCCGGCTTTTTCCATCAAAGCGGTATACTCGCCAATGCTGGGATAGTACCAGGGAAACTGTTCCGGAGAGAACTCGAACCCGGTTTCTGTGATTTGCTGGATGAGCGAAGACGTGATCAATTCTACATTACCTTTGCCGCCAAATTCTGCGACAAATCGGCCGCCTTGTTTCAGGCTCCGGAACACACCTTCCAATGCGGCGCCCGGTTCCTTGATCCAATGGAGGACAGCATTTGAAAAAACAGCATCAAATTGGTTCGTATAGGGCAGTTTTGCCGCATTCTGTACATCAAAAGCGATGTCTGGATATTTGCTTGAAGCCTGCCGGATCATATTTTCCGACTGATCGATGCCAACAATATGTGCGCCGCTTTCCCCGATTTTATAAGATAAATCGCCGGTTCCGCAGCCGAGGTCGAGAATGTTTTCGCTGGGTTGCGGAGAGAGCAGCCCGATCAGGCTGTTTCCGTATTCCGATACAAATTTGTGTTTGGTATCATACAATTCGGCATTCCAATTGTCTGCTGGCTTCATTACGGATTCTCCTTCTCTATTTTGCTGAAAAGTAAAAATAATATGGGTTTAAATAAAATATATCATACATCAAAAGGAAATGAGGATTGTAAAATTTTATTTTTCCGGATTGCGGTTGCTGCCCGGCACATGAATTCGTTTCCAAGAGCAGATCCCGCGTGATAAAATGGTTGTAATACCCGAGGAAAATAAATGCCCTGGTTTTAACCGTGGCGCTGGTGGGATTGTTATTTTCGTATTACTGAAAAAAGCCTTAACACCGGTTTGCCTGCTTTTGATCCGGTTATCAATGTCCGGCTTCTCTGCTTTGCCATATTGGAGATTATCATTTTGCTACAAATGAAAATATTCAATTTACAAGAAGGAATTTTGCATGTGTGCCCACAATAGTTAATATTAGATGTATCGCTTGCAGACAGGGGATGATTTTTTTGAAAATGGCTGGCGTGATTTTTGTGGTTATCGGTGTGATTCTTCTTCCGTTTGGCATTTTGCAGTTTAAAAAAGAATGGAAAGCCTACCGGAAATTTTCCCCGAAAACCCAAAAGGTATTTGTGCTGATTGAAATATTCGATGTATTATCGGGTGTCCCCATCCTGTCAACCTGGTTGATGTACCTTTCAGCATTCTGTATTGTGATGGGTGTCATCATGATCACAACGCATTAAGAAAGATGATGAAAAACGCGAAAAGATGGCGTCCTGCGGTTGTTTTGAGCCGAATGGGGAGTACATCGCCAAGTTGACATAAAAAAGCGCTGGAGATGAGGGGGCAACTGGATGTTAAAAAAATGCTTATTGGTGCTGACTGTATTTTTACTGGCTGCTGATGCTACTATTTTGTATATATGGCTTGCCAAATGGCAAAAACTTGCAACGATTCCCGGTATGGTGGGCTGGGGAATAGCCTTTTTGTCAGGATTGCTTTTATATATGATCTTAAAAAAGTTGAGTTCCGGAGAAAAAATGGTGATGGTCTTCAGCCGGCTTGCACTCGGTTCCGCTGTCCTGCTTTGCGGTTTAGCGGTTTTGACGGTTCTCATTACCCTTACTGTCCGCTCAATGCCGTAAGAGAGGTATGTTACATATCCCATTTGCAAGAACAAAAAATCTGCGGGTGCTAATCTGATTTCATGTTGCCCGCTTATTTTTCAGCTTATCAATAAAGCTGAGGAGTTCCACTGTCTGTTTTTTTCTGTTTTTTTCCATTGGGGAAGGAGAAGGGGGCGGAGAGTAAACGCTTGTTTCTTTATGGAACTTTTTCACATGATCACCTCTGCTGATTATCTGCAATAGTGTATGTAGAGTTGTTAAAAAGTATGAAGGGCAATAACCAGTTTGTTATTGCCCTTGAGAAGATTTTTTGCCGTACTTTTTCAGGATCTGTTCGTTTTCTTCCATGATTTTTAAAGTCGTCGGGCTGATGCCCACTGAAGGAACACGGACTCTTGATTTTCTTCTGAAAGTTCCCCGAATATTTCCGGTTTCATTTCTCTGTGCCAGGAGTGCACTGCTTTTTTTCATTTTTGTCACCGCCTTGTTTTTCAATCCATGTCGTCCGGCGGAGCCGCAAAATCATAAACATGGGCCATGATGACAAACAGGATACAATCCATTTCTGTAATGGCTCTGGAACCGGATATTTTTAATAGATACAATTCGTCATGAAAAAGATAAATCGGATGGAGCGCATCGTTTCCATCGACATGATACACCGTCTCCAGCCTGTCCAATTTTGCGCGGACAGAACCGGGATTTTTGTAACGATACAATGCCTGATCTTTCTCTAACGGTGTTGTAAACGGCAAAATATTAACGCTCATATCCGCTTTTTCCGCATAAGATGACAGTACTTCTTTTAAACCTAACAGATATCCTTCTTTACTACCATAATACCCTACGATGCCCTCGTTATTCAAGATGTCGAGCATATTTTTAGCCATTGACAGATTGTCCTGAAGCAAAGACTCGTTTGCAGAAACGGTTTTCGTAAATCTCTCCAATTCATATTTTCCGGCTTTACGGAAATACATATTTAAAAAAATAAAACCGTCGATTGCTGCAAAAATAAGCGCGGTGATGGCATAGTTTTTAAAATCCGTGAAAATGCTCGCCGGATGGATCGTCCAGTAAACCAGCGCGCCAAATAAATAAACCAAATACCAGATTTTCCGGATCAGAAAAACTTTTGCATCCATCTTTTCTTCATTTTTTCCATACAGGTAAGTGTATATCACGAGACCGGCAAAACAAAGCCAAACAAAAGTTTTAAAAAACAGCGTTTCCAAATCTCCGCCCCCCTATATTCCAGAAAAGTACTGTCTGCCATTATTTTATCATAAAAAGGGGAACTATTGTTTGGCTTTCTTCATAAAAGGCAGAATTGATGAAATGTTCCTAGGATGATAGACGGATAAAGAGAGATATGTTAGAATTTAACAAAATATGGGGGGAGCTGGCAGTTTTGGAAGCAAAAAACGCGTTAAACATCCGACAACTGGGAAACAAGGAAAAACTGCCGATGGATTTACTGCTGCTTGCCGACCCGTCACGCGAAATGGTGATGGCCTATGCCAAACGCGGGGAATGCTATGTGGCGGAAATCGAAGGAAAAGTGATCGGGGTTTACATCCTGCTAGCGGCAAGGCCGGGAATCGTGGAATTGGCGAATGTAGCGGTTGCAAAAGAACATCAAGGGAAAGGCTTTGGAAAACGGCTTGTGCTGGATGCCATCCAGAGGGCAGGAAGAAAAGGATTTAAATCGATCGAAGTGGGTACCGGTAATTCCAGCATCAGCCAGCTGGCCTTGTATCAAAAATGCGGTTTTCGGATCTCCGGGGTGGACAGAGACTTTTTCGTCAGGCATTATGATGAAGCGATTTATGAAAACGGGATTCACTGCCGGGATATGGTACGGTTATCACTCGATTTGGAAGAAACGACATGTAAGGGGTAATGGAATTGGAACTGGTCTTTTACAATGATGATTTAAAGCAACAATTGGACAACTATACGATAACGGATGATCAGCTCCGTTTTACGGGGCATCCAAATGAAGCCATTGCCCTTGCAAAAGAGGATCCGGAACGGCACCCTGTTGTTGCAGTCCGCCATAACATGATCACAAACTTTTTTGTGCTTCATGAAAAAAATGGCGCCAGGCTCTATACAAATCATCCGCATGCCATATTGCTGCGGACTTTTTCAACCGATTTCCACCAGCAGGGAAAAGGATACGCCAGGCAATGTTTAAAACAGCTGCCCCATTTTGTCTGTACCCATTTTCCGGAAATAGAGCAAATGGTCCTTGGGGTGAATGCGGAAAATCTTGCTGCCCAAAATTTATACAGACAAGCCGGGTTTGTGGATGAAGGGGACAGGATGATGGGGAAAAAGGGCGAATTGATCATTATGCATTACCATTTAGACAAAGAAGGGGTATACAGGTGAAAATAAAAGAACTTACAACCCGGGAAGAGTGGAAAGCGGCGTTTCCGGTGATGAAACAGCTGCGGAAACATTTGGACGAAGAAAACGATCTCCAGCTGGTGGAGGCGGCGGCAGAAAAATCGGATTACAAGATGGCCGCTGTAATAGATGGCGGAAACATTGTGGCGGTAACCGGGTATATGCCGATGATTACTTTGTACAACGGGCGGTTCATTTGGGTATACGACCTGGTGACGGATGAAGTGCACCGATCAAAAGGATACGGCGCCAGGCTTTTGGCGTATGTGGAAAAACAGGCTAGCGAAAACGGATACGGCATTGTATCCCTGTCATCCGACCTGCAAAGAAAAGACGCCCACCGGTTTTATGAAGAAAAAATGGATTATGATAAAGTCAGTTATGTTTTTTAAAAAGATTGTAGTTTGTGCATTTTGGCTTAAAAAAGCGCAGTTTATCGCCGTACCTCTTCATCTCCCGGGATGGCCGGTGTTATAATGCTGATAAGAATCAAAATTGAGTTAAAAATGCGGCTAATCTCTTGACATTGTGACTAACTTAATATAGAATAATATTGAACTGGAAAACTGGAGCTAGGGTTCCGCTTCATTCAGAAGGTCTGCGACCGAGGGCTTCATCTCTTGTAATAAGACAAGAGGCACCTATTGATATAAAAGATCCGAGGGGAAAGGTTCAGTGTATTTCTTATGCGCTGATTCTTTCCCCTCTTTTTTTATTTTAAAGGAGGAATGAGGCATTGAATGTAATCGACCAAATTTATCCGGGTGTAGCCGTTGTTCTTTTTGATCAACAGGAAAGAGTATTACTTCAAAAGCGGGTAGATGTTGGAAAATGGGGTCTTCCAACCGGCCATGTTGAACCCGGGGAAACTGTTTCACAAGCAGCAATCAGAGAGATGCAAGAAGAGACAAACTTAACAATTCGGATAAAACAAATAATTGGTGTTTATTCCGACCCTGAATTTCAAGTTTTCAAGTATCCCGATGGAAAGTGTGTCCATTTTATCACCACTTGTTTTTTGGCGGAAATTGCAGGAGGAAAGCTGCAAAACAATTCTTCCGAATCTTTAGCACTCCAGTTTTTTCAGAAAGATCAGCTTCCTGCAAATTTATTAAAAATGGTTCCGCTGTGGCTTGGGGACGCTTTAGCAGGCTATGCAGGTGCATTTATCCGATAAGATTTAAACGAAAAGAACAGGAGAGGCAGTTCAATATGAAACAAAAAATCTTTCTGACAGCACCTTTTAAAAAAGTGATGGATCTCCAAACATTATAATTGTAAGTCTCTCTGTTTCCAAATTTCAGATAAAAACAAATGTCAGCAAGAGCTACATAAAACCGTCCAGAAAAGATATACCGTCATTCTTTTGGTCGTAAAAATGTAATTACCAAACCAATTGTTTTAACAATATATTTCGTTATCAAAAAATGTGAAAGGTCGTTTTCAAATGGAATCGAATGAGAAATTAAAAGTCCAATACTCATTAGAAGTAGTGCCAAAAAAGGAACAGCAAATTGCTTCGTTGCAGATTGCACTGTTATGGATCGGAGCAGGATTAGGACTGGCTGCTATTTTTTCAGGAAATACACTGGCAGGTCTTGGTTTGACGAATGGATTACTGACGATTATCGTTGGCATGCTTGTCGGGTCAGTTCCTATGTATTTCATGTCCCGCATTGGAACAAGAGAGGGAGTATCAGGTATGATTGCTACCCGTGCTTCATTTGGGATTAGAGGTTCTTTTTTTCCGAGCTTGTGCAATGCGCTGCAGTTAATTGGCTGGACAGCTGTGATGATTCTGATGGCAGCTGAAGCCTGTGTATCTTTAAAATTTGCAGGAATTCTTGGGAACCGAGATTTTTGGATTATCTTGATTGGTTTGATCACAACGGTTAACGCGCTTTTGAAACACAATCATTTAAAATGGTTTCAGATATTTACAGTTGGTGCAACATTGATTTTATCCATCATCATGACCTATGCTGTTTTGTCAACAGTAAATGTTGCAGACTTAATGGACAAGAAACCTAAAGGTCATCTTACTTTCTCTCTCGGATTAGATTATGTGATCGGCATGTGCCTTTCCTGGGTTCCTTTGGTTGCAGACTATTCCCGGTATGCAAGGAATATTAACGGGGCCGCACACGCTACATATTGGGGTTATGCGCTATCCAGCATCTGGATGTACTTTGTTGGCTTGCTTTGTACCATTGCTACTGGCCTTTGGAATGCAAGCCCAATTCCAATCATGGGTGCACTGGGCTTGGGTATCCCAGGTCTGCTTATTATTTTTTTTTCCACTGTAACGACAGCTTTTCTAGATGTTTTTTCAGCAGGTGTTTCTGCAAGCAATTTATTTCCAAAGTTTTCGGAGAGGCGTCTTGTATTCATTGCAGGAGTGTCAGGCACACTGATTTCGCTGGTGTTTCCAATTGATAAATATCAAAGCTTTTTATTAATCCTTGGTGCTGTCTTTATTCCCATTGAAAGCATCGTATTGGTTGATTATTTTTTAATCCGTAAACACCTGAAGCTAGCAGACTTGACTAAACCAGAAGGATCGTACTGGTACCGGGGCGGTGTTAATCTGGTAGCTTTCGTCGCTTTTGTGGTTGGTTTTGCTCTCTATGAAGTCAGCTATTTTCAAGCTTGGCCAATTGGTTCGTCATTTATTAGTCTGATTATTACGGCAGTCCTTTATTATTTCCTTATGAGACTTCTTCATAGGGATCAATTTTCAAAGGTTAGAAGCAGTGGCATATACAAGAATCATGCAGCAGGCTGATAAGTTATTTTCAAAAACATTATAACAAATGGATGGGATCCAATCTGTCAAATGCAGAAAAAAATAATACTATGATCATTTTAGAAGAGGTGTATATTAGATGAGACCACAGGTATTAACAATTGCAGGAACTGACAGCGGTGGCGGTGCAGGTATTCAGGCCGACCTGAAAACTTTTGAAGAGAGGGGTGTCTACGGCATGTCTGTAATCGTTGCCGTGACAGCGCAAAATACAAAAGGAGTTCAGGGAATTTTTCCAATGCCGGTTGACAGCATTGTCCGTCAAATGGAATCCATTGCGGACGACTTTTCAATTGCAGCTTTAAAAACGGGTATGCTGTTTGATGCAGAACGCATAGAAGCTGTTGTTGACGGAATTAAACGATTTAAATGGAGGCCGCTGGTTGTGGATCCGGTCATGATTGCAAAAGGTGGGACACATCTCGTTGCTCCTGAAGCAATTGCGACGATTAAAAAGAAATTGGTTCCGGTTGCTGATGTCATTACACCGAATACACCGGAGGCGGAAGTTCTGTCAGAAATGACGATACGTACTGATCAGGACCGGGAGCACGCAGCACGACTGATTCTCAAAAGAGGGGCAGGTGCTGTGCTGTTAAAGGGCGGACATGATCTGGTTACATCAGAAACTGTTCGTGATTGTCTGGTGACGAGGGAGCAGACAATATGGCTCGAATCCAAACGCATTGATACCGTTCACACTCATGGAACTGGTTGTACATTGTCTTCATTGATTACAGCTGAGTTGGCGAAGGGCCATCCCTTAGAAGACAGCGTAAAAACAGCTAAAAAATTATTGACAAGAGCAATCTCTGAGAGCCCGGGAATTGGGCATGGACATGGACCAATTGCCCATTGGGTATTAAGAGATGAAGATGGAGAAAGATTACAAAGCTAAATTCACATAATATAACCCCTGCCGGTGATTTTCGTATGTGTAAAATTTTACTCGAAGGGGCAAATGAGTGAAAAAAATGGGAAGACACTCTATCATCTAAATGTACACAGCTAAATGAACATCT